>Ga0209292_1000327_pt1 | contig 63632 bp, 49 predicted proteins | sample GOMGulsemesocosm_2_FD_184634 | JGI IMG/M metagenome (GOLD analysis project Ga0209292, IMG submission 184634) | Methane-oxidizing microbial communities from mesocosms in the Gulf of Mexico - GOM9C Gulf of Mexico (SPAdes) (version 2) | ecosystem: Environmental > Aquatic > Marine > Cold seeps... | reverse complement strand
ATGTACTAAAGCATAGTGTTTTATCACTTGTTTTAGATTATATGACTCGTAAAGAAAAAGGCTTTCATTATATCGATAGTCACTCAGGGGCTGGCATGTATCAATTGGCCGAAGAATATGCCCAAAAGACTGGTGAATATAAGGATGGTATTGCCAAAATCATTAATGATGCAGATGCGCCTGAGTCATTAGATCCTTATTTATCGCTGATTAAAAGTCTTAACCTTAACAGTGAATTAGAGGTTTACCCGGGCTCCCCTGGCATTGCTAAAGCCTTTGTTCGCCGTCAAGACTCGAGTCACTTATTTGAATTGCACCCCACTGACACTCAACACTTAGAAGATTTTTGTCAGCGCTGGCGTAAGGTGTTTGTTAAGCAGTCAGATGGTTATAAAGGTGTACTGGGCTTAGTACCACCACCAAGCCGCCGAGGTGTGGTGTTAATTGATCCACCTTACGAGCTTAAAGAAGATTATCAAAAAGCGGTAAAAACCATTATTAAAGCTTATGCTAAGTTTTCAACAGGAACGTATATCGTTTGGTATCCTGTGGTTAAGCGTAACTTCATTGAGCAAATGCAGAAAGACTTTACTAATAGTGAAGTTAAAAACTTACTGCAAGTAGAGTTTTGTTTAGAAAATGATACCGATGAATACGGTATGACAGGTACAGGTTTATTTATCGTTAACCCGCCATGGCAACTAGCAACTCAACTTGAAGAAATACTACCTTATATGAAAACTAACTTAGGTAGTAGTAATACCAGTTATACGTTAAAGCAACTTATTGCCGAATAAGGCAGGTCATAGCCTGCCCTAATTTGTTCAACATAACGAAACCTTAATAACATCATTATTAAGGTTTCTACTCACTAAGCACTTTTCATCTTTGTTTGATGAAATTCCGGCGCTTTTAGAATAAAAAAATCATCAACATAAAACTGCTCAGCGCTACTTGTCTGCCACCAGTGCTGCCACGATTCATCAAGTTCGTTATTATTAGCCGTGAGTAATGCATTGGCTGATAGAGGCTCTACCAGGCTTCCCATCGACATTTGCATACCATACGGAGAGCGTCTTTTCACCATTTGCGGCACCAGTTTTTCGGGGTCGTCCAACCCCATGCTGCCAACAAGTTCAAAGAAACTAGCTAAGGTATTATCATGAAAATTTTTCACACGATCACTCTTTGATTCAACATCAATCGCTTTTGCTCTAGCGGGATCTTGTGTAGCAACACCCGTTGGACAGAGGTTGGTATTACAATGCCTTGACTGAATACAACCAATTGCCATCATCATAGTTCTTGCTGCATTCACCACATCAGCGCCGGCAGCTATTTTTGCCAACAGATCAAAGCTTGATGCTGTTTTCCCTGAAGCAATAATAGTTATTTTGTCTCTTAAGCCAACGCCAACCAAAGCGTTATTGACTATACTTATGCCCTCTAAACAGATTAAACCTAAACGATTCGTAAATTCAACAGGCGCAGCACCTGTACCACCTTCAGCACCATCAACTGTAATAAAATCAGGCGTAATGCCAGTCTCTAACATCGCCTTACAAATACTTAAAAATTCAGCTGGATTGCCAATACATAATTTAAAACCAATGGGTTTACCGCCACTTAAGCTACGTAACTGTTCAATAAATGCCAACAAGTCTTTAGGAGAAGTGCACTCAGGGTTAACCGCTGGGGAAATACAGTCTTTGTCTTTTGATATATGTCTAATTCGGGCTATTTCATCGGTGATTTTGGCTTTGGGCAATACGCCACCATGTCCTGGTTTTGCGCCCTGACTTAATTTTATTTCTATCATTTTTATTTGTGGTAGTTTAGCTGTTTTCTCAAAACTATCAGGGTTAAAACGCCCTTGTTCATCACGGCAACCAAAAAGCCCGGTACCCAATTGCCAAACAATATCGCCGCCATGTTTTAAATGATAAGGACTCGCCGCTCCCTCCCCCGTATTGTGATAACACCCAGCTTTTTTAGCGCCTAAATTAAGCGCCTCAATGGCATTGGTACTTAATGAGCCAAAGCTCATCGCTGAAATATTTAAATAAGATGCTGAATAAGGCTTTGAACAAGTTTCCCCGCCAATAATTACGCGCTTAGCACTATCTTTTATGTGTGTCGGCGATAATGAATGCCATAAACTTAAATAGTTATCTTCAACCAAATTACGCTGAGTACCAAAGGCAATGGTATCACGCACATTTTTAGCACGTTGATACACTAACGTGCGCTGCTCTCTGTTAAAAGGTCGTTCCTCAGTGTCATTAGCAATGAAGTATTGCTGAATTTCAACACGGTAAGATTCAAGGAAATAACGAAGATAAGCAACAACTGGATAAAGGCGATTTAAGCTATGCCGACTATAAAAAACATCATAAATACCGATGAGGCTATAAAGTAAAGTCCCCAATAAAATGGCAATACTAATCGCACTTTGATTGTGCATATAAAAATACCCTGCGATAAAATTGCCTAAGCTTGCAATTAACCAGAGAGCTTTTTGCATTATTGTCATGAAATGTCCTTATCTAAAGTCTGTACTGGTATTTAACAAATTATGTCGTTAGTAATTTAGCATCTTTGCAAGCTGTTGAATACATGGCTTTATACTTAGGTAAGTCACTTATTGATATTAGCTTTACTAAATAAAAAAAGTGCGTTGTAAATTCTCTATTTTTATTTCTGTTGGGTAGTGTAGAGAAGCAATAAACGCTTTAGAGCCTACTGCGGATATTAATATTTTGTGAAAGCATAATAATATGTAGAGTAATACTAACCGAAATTTACTGCTCGTTTGTGGGGCAGGTTTAAGCTCATAGCTGCCTTTGGTATTTCACAGCTTAACGCTAACTAATGCCACATATCGGCCTGTTGTTTTGAAAAAAATCCATCCCAATTAAGGGACAGTTTAGATACGAATAGAAGCTATTAATAGTAAAGAATAAAATAGAATTAATTATCTTCAGCAAAATCTACAAGCGTTTGACCAGACATACGGTAGCCAACCCATTCGTCCTGTGATTGCGCTCCAATCGAATGATAAAAGTCACGGGAAGGCTTATTCCAATCTAAACAACTCCATTCAAATCTGCCACAGTTATTTTGCAAGGCAATTCTTGCCATTTTTTTGAGTAATAATATTCCAGCACCTTTACCCCGATGTTCAGGTGATACATAAAGGTCTTCGAGATAAAGTCCTGGCTTTGCCAACCAAGTAGAATAGTTGTAAAAATAAATGGCCATACCCAATGCTTCATCACCTTGCATACAAATTAATGCACTAACATGGCTTTCGTTAGAAAAAAGCGATTGCTTAATTGTATGCTCGGTTGCAAAAACTTCATGTTCAGCTTTTTCATAAATGGCTAGTTCACGAATAAAATGTAAGATTAGTGCTGTATCTTTTTCAGTCGCTTTACGAATAGTTAATTGATTCAAAATATACTCCGTTAATGTTTATTGACTCTATCATAGCGCCTGAATTAAAATGTTAACAGTGCATTCTATTCATCAGAATATGTAGATAATTCATAATGAACTTATATCAAATAGATTTAAATCTTTTAATTTTATTCGACGCTTTATACCGTCATCGTTCAGTATCAACCGCAGCTAGTGAAATTTTTCTCAGCCAATCTGCATTTAGCCATGGTTTATCTCGGCTTAGAATAAGACTGTCAGATGACCTGTTTATTCGTATTAACAATGTTATGGAGCCCACACCATTTGCTCATGAACTTGCGGTAGATATTGCACCTGCTCTCGTACAGATTCATAAAGGTTTAAATAATAGCCTAGTATTTGATCCTGCAACCAGTGATATAGAACTCACATTCGCTGCAACGGATTACACCCAATTTAGCTTACTCCCCAAACTTATTGGTTATATTTCTCAGGTGGCACCAAATATTAAAATCACTATTTTGCCATCAGAGAATAAAATACCAACAGCAAAGCTCATTAGTGGAGAGCTTGATTTCTTATTGGGTTTTAGTCACGAAGTAGAAAAGTCATCAACAATCGAATCCCAAACTTGGTTACAAGATGATTATTGTACGATTGCAAGAAAGAACCATCCTCATCTTAAAGATGGCTTAACTTTAGACAAGTTCCTGAAATTATCACATGTCCGAATATCACCATGGGGTGAAAAACAAGGGATTGTTGATCAACATTTGGCCCAACAAGGACTGAACCGTCATGTTGCGTTACAGTTACCTAGTGCAATGGTTGCACCCTACACTGTTTTACATTCTGATCTAATCCTAACCTTACCAAGGTTACTTGCATCCTATATGGCAAAAATGATTGATATCGATATTTATTCAACTCCATTTTCAATTTCTAAATATCAATTGAATATTTATTGCCATAAACTCAATGCAAATAAAGCCAGTCACCTTTGGTTAAATGAATTAGTTAGTCAACTAGACAACTAGACAACTAGGATATGATTTTCATTTGTGGTGTGTTAGAAATTGTATGATGAACGACCGCTTTGGTGGCTTAACTGCCCATCAAAAGAGCTGATTTTATTTCCTTCACCCCAAAAAAGATGAGCTTAACTTAGTTAAGCTTGTAACAATAGACACAAAAAAGGCAACCGAAGTTGCCTTTTTACTTTCTAGCTAAATTGATAAAAATAACGAGAGCTATTAATCCTGCTCTTTTTTAGTAGAATCTTCAATTTGATCTGGTGTTAATGCTTTTTTACGCTTAATAATTTTCATTGCGCCAGCATCTTGTATATCAACAAAAGTTTTCTTAATCACTTTCCTTGGTTTATTGGAAACTGCTTTTTTATCTTTAGCAACAACAACTTTAGCTTTAACCACTTTCTCTTTCTTCGGTTTTAAGCCCTTAAACTTGACCTTAATGCCATCAACTTTGGTAAAGCTGATTTTTTGCTGTAAAAACGCTTCAACGTTCTTAAAACTCAGCCAGTCATTTGGCCCAACTAAAGAGATTGCATCACCTTTTGTTCCTGCGCGGCCTGTACGACCAATACGATGAACAAATTCTTCCGTATGCTTTGGCATATCAAAATTAATTACGTGAGATACATTAATTAAATCAAGACCACGGGAGGCTAAATCAGTGGTAACCAAAATTTTATGCTGGCCTTTAGCAAAGCTTTCCATAATTTGATTACGTTGACTTTGGTTTAATTCACCACTTAAAGCGACAGCATTCAAGTCTTGTTCAGTAAGTAATTTGGCTAAACGATCGGTATCACTTCTTGTCGCAGTAAAAATAATAATTTGCTGTGACTTTTCAGTGATTAAAAAGTGCTGTAATAGCGCTTCTTTTTGCGTGAGGTTATCAGCAAGATAGAAACGTTTAGTGATATCTATATGCTCACTATGCCCTGCATTAATAGCAATACGTTTAGGTTTAGTCAGTAACTCAGTTGCAAATTCATTCACTTGTGCATGGTCTAAGGTTGCTGAAAACAGTAAAGTTTGACGTTTACGATGATCGGCTGCCTTATTTATTTGCGTAAGCTCTTTACTAAAGCCTAAATCAAGCATGCGATCTGCTTCATCTAATATCAGTAACTCTAAGCCATTTAAATAAAAGTGACCTTGGGTTAAGTGATCCGCTAAACGACCTGGCGTAGCAACGATAAAATGAGGGTCTTTCTCTAAGACCTTTACTTGATCATTAAAATTTTCACCGCCTAAAATCAGTACAGCTTTGAACTGCGTATTTGAAGTAAATAGGCGTAACTGGCTGAACACTTGTTTAGCTAATTCACGTGTTGGCGTTAAAATAACCACACGTGGATCACGCTTTGATAAAGCACGATTTTTACTTAATCGCTGCAAAGCAGGAATAATAAAAGCCAATGTTTTACCTGAACCCGTTTTGGAGGAGGCAATAAGATCATGCCCTGCCATCGCTGCAGGAATAGCCTGTTGCTGAATTTGTGTTGGCTCGCTAAAACCAAGATGCTCAACAGTACTCATTAAGGCGTTATCTAAACCAAAATCACTAAATTGCACTCGACACTCTCCTAAACTTACTTAAAGTGGTTAAACTTATCATTAACAATGTCATTAACCTGCTGCAATTCTTGCTTCAACGACTTTGATAGCTTGCTCAATTCTTTCTATGACTTTGTTTTGATCCAATAAGGCTAACGTAATATCAAGTGAAGGTGAGTTACCGCCACCTGTTGCTGCAACACGTAATGGCATACCCACTTTACCCATACCTAGTTCAAGTTCAACCGCGGTATCGTTAATTGCTGCGTGAATAGGCTCTGGTGACCAATCAGTCAATGCTGCTAGTTTTTCTTTAACTAATAACATTGGCTCTTTTACTACTGGACGTAAATGTTTTTTAACGGCTTTAGCATCAAGTTCGGTAAAGTCTTCATAGAAATAACGAGAGATTTCTGCCATTTCTTTCAATGTTTTTACGCGATCTGCTTGAATCTTAACAACGTCGCTCAATGCTGGACCGTTTTCAGTATTAATACCTTGATCCGCCATATGCCAAGCTAAGTGCTCTGCAACATATTCTGGGTCCATGGTTTTCATGTAATGCTGGTTTACCCAGATTAACTTATCGGTATTGAAACCAGAAGGAGCACGATTACAGTCTTTTAAGTCAAATAACTCAATCATTTCTTCACGAGAAAAAATTTCTTGATCGCCATGTGACCAACCTAAACGTACTAAGTAATTTAAAAGTGCTTCTGGTAAATAACCATCATCGCGATATTGCATAACGCCTACAGCGCCATGACGTTTAGATAAACGTTTACCGTCATCACCTAGGATCATAGGGATATGAGCATACTCAGGTATTGTTGCACCTAATGCTTTAAGGATATTGATTTGCTTAGGTGTATTGCTCACATGATCATCACCACGAACAACATGAGACACTTTCATATCCCAGTCATCAACGACAACAGTTAAGTTATAAGTCGGCGTACCGTCAGAGCGAGCGATGATTAAATCATCTAGCTGTTCATTGCTAATCGTAATATCGCCCTTAACCATATCTTTGATAACAACGTCGCCATCAAGTGGGTTTTTAAAGCGAATCACAAACGGCTTATCTGCAGGGTGATCTGTGCGGTCACGCCAAAAGCCATTGTATTTTTCAATGCCGCCATTAGCTTTCGCTTCTTCACGCATAAGATCAACTTCTTCTGCGGTACTGTAACAACGGTATGCATTGCCTGAAGCAAGTAATTGTTCAATGACTTCTTTATAACGATCAAAACACTTTGTTTGAAAGTATGGTCCATGAGTCCATTCAAGGTTTAACCAACTCATACCATCCATGATGGCATCAACTGATGCTTGAGTAGAGCGCTCTAAATCAGTGTCTTCAATTCGAAGAATAAAGTTACCGCCATTTTTCTTAGCATATAACCAGCTGTATAAGGCAGTACGGGCACCACCAACATGTAAATAACCTGTTGGGCTTGGGGCAAAACGTGTCGTTAAAGTCATAAAAATCTCTATGTAGTATCACTAACATCGTACTTTCATCAATGAAAGAACACGGCATTAGCAGTTTATATCTAAAAAATTGGCGGTATTTTAACATTGCCCTTAAGTTAATTCATCACTTTGATGTAATTAAATAGCTTATCTTTGCTAACAAATTTCTCTTTAATACCAATTACATTAAGTTAGTGATCTTGTTGTGCTTAGGAAAAATAAATCAGGGCAAGGCGCTTGATTGAGTAATAGTTTGCTATTGGGATTGAAAGCAACGTGGTCTTTGATTATTTTAACCAGCATAAGTGGGCAATAATTTAATGAAATTGGTATAACTCATGCGATAGACACAAAGTATGCAAGTGATAAAGAGCATAAATTAGTGTGATTTTGTTTTCAGTGCTATTGGATTTTATTAATAGAATTAAATAGTAGTAATTTTTAACGATTTGATATATCTAGATGAAATTCAAAGGGGAATAAATATGGTGGACGATACTGGGCTTGAACCAGTGACCCCCGCCTTGTAAGGGCGGTGCTCTCCCAACTGAGCTAATCGTCCATTTTAGTTTTAATTCTTTATGGCAAAGAATGGTGGACGATACTGGGCTTGAACCAGTGACCCCCGCCTTGTAAGGGCGGTGCTCTCCCAACTGAGCTAATCGTCCATTTAGTTTTAATTCTTTATGGCAAAGAATGGTGGACGATACTGGGCTTGAACCAGTGACCCCCGCCTTGTAAGGGCGGTGCTCTCCCAACTGAGCTAATCGTCCATATAGAATAATCTATAAATAAGTAATTATGGTGGGCGATACTGGGCTTGAACCAGTGACCCCCGCCTTGTAAGGGCGGTGCTCTCCCAACTGAGCTAATCGCCCATAATTACTTTTTTATTTTTAGAATTGGTGGGCGATACTGGGCTTGAACCAGTGACCCCCGCCTTGTAAGGGCGGTGCTCTCCCAACTGAGCTAATCGCCCAATCCTAAAATTACTGAATCGTTTCTGGCAAGACCGTCTGCGTTTCAGTGGGGCGTATTATAGGGAGATAGAAAAAGCTGTCAACTGAAAAACCGTAAATTCTTTGACTTTTTTCAAAAAGTTAACTGTTTGATTTATTTTTACCCAGAAAGCTGCTTTAGTACGCATTAAAATCCTTATTTATTTATTATAGAATATTAAAATGGGTGCCCGACCATCAACCAAGTACTTGTACCTTCTTTTGATTGAGTAAAATCTAACCGAATAACAATACCTGCAGTTAATGCTCGCAATGATACACCAACATCAGATTTCCAATCAGAGAGCAAAGTATCTCGATGAAAAGTAGGCGATACCCTGCCTCCTTCGACAAAAATCACTGTTTGAAACCAATCAAGATTTAAAAAACGTAACCAACTTACCTCTTCAATAGGGTTATAGTCTAAAGTCATTCTATATTCAGCTGTCGCATAAATAGCTGCTTTGTCATGAAAACGGTTTTGTCTAAACCCGCGCATCCGATACATTCCCCCTAGAGTTGCGCCCTCAAGAAAAGGTGGGGTATTAGTGATTAGGCTGTTTCCTACTGCATCCTTGGTAACTTCCCAACTTGGCGAGTAGCCGACCCAAGTATTCAGGGCAATTATATTTTGCTTGGCAAACGAAGTAGTCCCTAAAGAAAAATATTTGCTCGCTTCCATTTCAACAAAAGTCCACTCTTGGTTCGATTTTAACCATTCAGGATTATAACTAAGGCCAACATATTGTGAGCTACCTTGGCTTGGATTTGCGGGGAAATCAGTATTATCATAAAGAAAACCTAACTCAAGAGCATGAATAGCGCCAGAAAGCTCGCCCTTCTCGTCTCTATATTCTTGATAGCGATTGAACTGTCTAGCCATTAAAATACTGGTACCTGTTTTAAATGGATTCCAGTCCGCTTGTTTAACCTCATCTTTTAATACCCCTCCCTGTAATTGATAACGAGCCATGCTTTTTTTCTCAGCACTGCCCCAAGGTAAAACATATTCTACTTTGATATCCCACCAATTGCTTGAGCCCTCTGCTTGAATGAAATCATCAAAGCTGGAGTCATTAGAGCCAGGTCGGGGAGTTGTTGCAAATTCATCAGGTAAAGGAGAGTAAGCTCGTAGTCGAGGATACTCTCCTAACATTCCCATGGCGCTTAAAAAGAATCGTTCACTATCAAAAACCCGATAGTTCCACACGCTTAACGCGAGTCCTTTAGAGTCTCCCCCATAAACAGTGCCACCAAGGGTCATTTGCTTTTGGTGTAAACCTGTTGCCATTGCTCCTACACCAATGACTGTGCCCATATCATCGGTACTAAAGGCATAAGGCAACACTAAACTTTCGCGCAGTTTAGTATTTTCTTGTCTTTGCACTGAATACTTAACCTGACTTGGCGTTTTGGCTTGGGCTTCAGTGATAGAAAAAAAACACTGCACGCTAATTAAACTTAGCAATACAGCAGCACCTACTAAATGACGGGGAAAATAAACTCTCATCGCAGTTGCTTTTTAAAATCGTTTACTTAGTTTTAGGCATGTGCGCTTCATCATATTTTTTACGTAATGCCTTAGCCCATTTTCTGATCATACGTTTTGCATCTGCTCGATTAGAAACACGTGTCGCCCACTGATAATAACTGTCATCACCAGCAGTCGATGCACTAACTGCACGAGCCAATATTTCACCGCTTACACCATCATAAAGCTCTAAAAACAACGTAGCTTGACCTGCTTCACTACTGTAAGTTTTTATATTGCCTCCTGTTCTCAGATCTGGTGCTGCGACATCTAAATCAACGATGGCAGGCCTGATCAATAAGGTATTTGAACTCACTTTATCAACGATAGGAAATTTGGCATTTTTACCAAATTCGTCCTTAAAAACTTCATCGAATAATTTAGCCACATCTGCTTTTATACGAATGACATCGTCATCACGTACACGAGTCGATAACGAGGTTTGATTGCGATTGTAATCACGTTTCCAATCTTTTTTAAAAGCAACGACACTTGGCAAAATGAGTACTTTTTCATATTCTGAAAAATCGACGCCATCTTTTATATAGGCGACGGTTGATTTCGTCGATTTTTTTAACGCCATTCCCTCTGGCGATACTTGCGGCGCATTGGTAGCGTTAGTAGAGCAACCAAGCACCATTGAAGTAGCTAGCGCGATAAAACTTAGTTTGACAATTTGTTTATTAAGCATTTTCAATCCTTTGTATTTCAGTTTATAAGTGTTTTTTTCATTTTATACCCTTACCATTTAAGATGCAGGCTTCAGATATCTTGCGCAATGATAACTAACAAAGCTATTATCTAGATCGACGAGCATTACCTATGGTTTGATGGCCTCCCCTAGATATATTGCCCATCTGTCTACCATGTCTCTCTCGATTCATTCTTTGATGGTCAAACTGGCGGTTATTTGGTCGCTGCATATTATTCGGCTTGTTTATATTTGGCTGACGGTTTATAGCATGTGGGTTTGACCTAGTTGTTGACGTTATCTTTCCTTGTCTCGGCACTGTTTTCCAGTTTTTATTACTTCGATTTTGCCATTGACCATTTTCATGACGTACCACACCACCTTTTCTATCGGCATAAACATTATTAGCCCGTTTAGGAGCAACTTTAGCTTTATTGATATTGCGGTTAGTTGGTCGCTTTATCGCATTACGTTTTTTGTTAACCCCTTGGTTGTATAAATTATTTACTCTATTGACTGGGCTAGCTTTGATCCTTTGTTGTACATGGGTACGGTTAGCAATACTAACTGAGTTGCCAATATTAATATTACCATTAATATTTATGTTGGTATGGCCGCGGTAGCCGCCACCATAATAACGGCCACAACAGGGCCTTGGGTGACGGTGATAACCGCCGCCCCAGACAACACCAACTCTAAAGAACGGACTGCCCCAACTTACGCCCACATTCCAACCTGTCCATGGATTATAGCCAACATGTAAGCCCCATGTTGGTGGCCTAGGGTAATACCAACCACCAACATAATAAGGCGGGTAGTGCCAACCGGTGCCGTAAATAGGTACACCGTAATACGGATATGACCACAGATAACCTGGGGTATAACCCACATAAACAACTTCGGGGGTTGAGTCATAAACCGTCACATAGGTGGTGTTATACATAGGTGAGCTTGGAGGAATTTGTGCTATTGCTTCTTTAGGAATGTTATCTGCAACTCGCCAAGGACCTTTTGGTAGTGATGACAAGAACCATACACCATTATCAACGGCATAATACTTGCCGGATATTTTTAGGACTTGCGCTGAGGTATTTACCGCGTATTCAACGTCGGTACCCGCTATTTTTTCGAACCTTGGTGCTCCATCGTAATTTACCGTCAACTTTGCCTCACTGCGTTTTATCGCAGCGGTCTGAGGTATTTGTGCATCTAACACAGCTTGCTCTGCCTCATCAGTGCCAGCAATGGAGCTTCTTAATCCGCCAATCGCTGAATCTGGTGGAATTTCTTTAAAACTATTTGGCAGTTTATCTGCGCGAACAAAAGCCCAAGGTCCTTGTTCACTTTTACTACTAAACCAACGACCAGATAATAAAATATACATTTCACCACTAGCTAACTCACGCAGCCACGGGGTTTCGGTGTTTTCAACATACAGTAATTTTCCACCAACCAAGCTAGCCCACTTTGCACTGCCATCTGAAACCACGACTTCGGTCGGTATAGTCGCCGTTATAATATTAGGTGCACTAATAACTTGTGGTGTATCGCTCTGGCTCTCTTCTTTTGGGATCAAAGCTTCAAGCGCTGCAGGTGGATTAGCTAGAATTGACCATGGTCCAAGGGCATTAGATGCTTGATACCATAAGTGACCACTGGTTAAATAAAAGGTGTTTTGTTTTTTGGTTTTAACGACTGCCAGAGGTGTATTCAATGCCCGTTGATAATTACTGTTATCAATATCTCGGAAAATAGGTTCACCATCATAGCTGAGTAATACCGATAAAATATCCGTGAATATAATTTCAGGGGCATCATTTTTTATTTGAGCTAGGCTGTCTTTAACTTGCTCTTCATTAGTTAAACTAGCAGTCAACTTTGATAGAGATGAAGTAAATGACGAATGTGCTAATTGCGCTTCTACAAATTGGCTAAATTGCTTCTCACCTGCCTCTTTTGAGTCTGGCCAGCCAACTTTTGTCACTTTTAATTGACTGATTGTTACTGTGTTATCACTTCGGTCAGTCTCTATTTTTGACGAAAACCAAAACACACCAAAAATGGGCTCAACCTTGTCTTTTAATTCCAAAGACATTGCTGCTCGGCCCGTTAATATATTACCAACAAGTTTTTCAGGTTGTGGTTGATATACCACAATGGTGCCTTTATTTCCCGTTAACTCTTGCGGCCAATCGGCTGCCATACTCGTTAATGAATAAAATACCAATAAATATCCTATTAAACATGCTTTGAAAAACTTAATTTTTTGAACATTGAACCGAGTAGTCATCATACAATCCTGTATTGTGCCCGTTAACGTAAAATAAGCGCTCTGTAATGTATAAAAAGCCCCAGTATGATAATATCGCCTGAAATTATGCCGCTGTAAATACAATTACATCAAAAGTTAAGTCGGTAACTACTTATATACACTAGGATTATCTATGAAAGCCCCTTTATACAATGACATTCTTACTATTTGCCAAGAAATTTCAAACGCTTCAAATGCACAAAATGATGAATTAAGACTCACCAGCTGTAAAAAGCTGCAAGTACTTTGTGCAACCAATCAAGGCACACCAAAAGATCATCCATTACAATGGGAAGCATTAGCTGATTTTACCGAAGATGGTGACCAAGCGATGGATATTTATGAAGTTGCATTAGCTACAGCGGATAAATTATCGCTGCCTGTTTTTACCGCTTCTGCTTATTTATCGATGGCATTACGCCAAGTTGAGTTTGAAGAAAAAGAGCAAGCACTTGTTTTTGCTAATAAAGCGAATGATGCAGCACAAACGATTGAAAGTGACGAACTAAAAACTGAAATAGCAGAACTTTTAACACAATTGTCCCAATAACTTTATCCTAGTTAATAGGCCTTACCATATTTACGCTTGTTCAATCAAAGGAGCAAGCTGAGTTAACTACCGAGAATGCTATGTCAGAGAGTTATTTAGTTATTGAATTAAACCACCAGCCTGTTGAATTATGTAAATTACTAAAAATAGCAGATTTGGTCAGTGGTGGCGGTGAAGCAAAAGTTGTTATCAGTGAAGGCTATGTTTTGCTTAATGGTGAAGTAGAATACCAAAAACGTAAAAAAGTTTATCACGAGGATGTGATTGAGTTTAATGGTGAAGTGGTGCAGTTAGTTATTAATGAATTGCTCGGTGAAGCAGAGCCTACTTCTGATGTAATAGAGGGAAATGATACTCTAAATGTTAGTAAAAGTCAGAATAAAGCAAATACTAAAGCGGCTAACGAACAGAGCAGTCATGCATCAAAAGCCAAAACGCCAAAGAAAAAAGATAAGTCTAAGAAAAAAAAGACTCAAAGTGACTTTGTAGTTCAGCCACAAGATATTGAAAGTGTTAAAGTACCTAAAAAAAGAAAGCCTATTTCCTTTTAATCAGCAAGTCATATATTTACGTTAATGAAAGTTATTTTCAGGCAATCATTAGGGGCTGTTGATCTTTCAGGGTTAAAATTTATTCAATTTAAAACGGATTTATTCGCGACGCGAGCTTTGTATCATAGTCATGCTATTAAAAAAGCGAGCAACAATGAGTAAATTTGTTTTAAGTGAACCCTAAAGGGCAGCACTTGTTTGAAATTTAGTCTACGTTATCGTCTGTTCGAGTAGCCCGCTACACGTCACATACTCTACCTTGTCTAAATACCAAACAAGTAGCTGTAAAAGTAATCTAGAAAGATTAACAGACCCTAAAGTTCAATAAAATTACTTGATGAAAGCGTTAAAGTACTTTTTCCCAAAACATGGCTTTGCCTGTTTCTACATCGAGTTCATAACCGGTAAAGCCTAATTTTTTATAGGCATTTTGTGCCACGGTATTACCCTCTAATACCTCAAGGGTTAATTTACAGTATCCCCTTTCTCGCGATATTCTCTCAGCTTCCATGAACAATTTTTGACTTAAACCTAAGCCACGATATTCTGTTAACACACCGCAATCATGGATATTTAATAAAGGTTTGCATTTAAAAGTAGAGAAGTTCTCCACACAATTAAGTATGCCTGCTGGCTTGCCATCAACATAACAGAGCAGTGTTAAAAAATCATTTCGCTTTGCTATGGTAGCAACTAAATTTTGTTGAACATCATCAGTTAGTGCTGTTCCTCCGCCCATAGGGTCAAGAGCATAAGCATTTAGCAACATCACTAAATCCTTGCCGTGTTGCTCATTATGGTAATCTGCTTGAATTAACGTTATTTGCACGCCACTTCCTTTTTATTTTCTGATAAAGCGCATTATACCCAATCCACTTGAAGCTGCTCGTTTCAGGAAATCTGAACGAATAATAATCAAGACACATTTTTTGTTAATGGTTATTCCCTCAAAAATAAATGTAACGATGGGTATTTTTTGCTTAGTTCCCCCCAAGGGGCTGGTTTATAAGCGTTTTATACTACGTTATTTATTTCGATAAGGGAACAACCATTATCTTCAATCAATTCCTTGCCTAAAAACGTTTATAATTTCAGCTGAATTCTGCATATTCAAGTGGAACGGGTATATACTCTTAAAATGAATAAAATAAAATTATTGTGCCAATACCAAGACCCTGATAATACGAAGCAAGAAGCTTTTTGCTGCCAAGGTGAAGCCAATAGCTCTGGTTTTTGTTTTTGGCATGATAAAAATATTGATAAATCAGGTCAGGATGTTAAACAGCGTTTAGAAAACTATGCCCAAGCAGGCGGTATGTTGCGAGGAATTATATTATCCAAAGCGCAATTACAAGGCATAGATCTAGTAAATCATCATAAAAAAGTTGGCTATGATTTCTCCTACGCTGACTTTTACCATGCCAAGCTTAATAGTGCCCATATGTTTAATATCAACTTACAACATGCCAGCATCATGAAGGCTGACTTACGTGACTCAAACCTCAATTGCGCAAACTTAGCAGACACAAATATGCTCGGGGTAAAGTGGACGGGCAGTAAGTTTGAAAATGTTAAGATAGGGAAAAAAATAAAACAGGAACATTCGGCTAAAGCAGCGTTAGCTGCAAAAGATAATCAGGCTAATATTGATTTTCTTGAGCAAGCTGAAGAGATTTACCGTGATCTACGAAAACACGCGGAACATGAAGGGATTTTCACCTTGTCAGGCTATTTTATTCAAAAAGAACTCACAATGAGAAGATTACAACTTCCACGATATAGCCTTAAACGCAATATATCTAAATTGGTTGATATATTTTGTGGATATGGTGAAGCACCGTTACGTATCATAGGCTTATCCATGGTCATTATTTTTCTATGTGCCATTATTTATACTTTTACCGGGCTTAGTTACAACGGAGATGTCCAAGCGATTAATGCAGAGCAAACACTCAGTGAAAATATATCTTTCTTCTATTCCTCACTTTATTACTCTGTGGTGACATTTACTACCTTAGGTTATGGCGACTTTACACCGGTAGGTATCTCTCGTGCAATCGCTGCTATCGAAGCTTTTACTGGTAGTTTTACCATCGCGCTCTTTGTTGTAGTTTTTGTAAAGAAAATGACCCGATAAGTTTATACCCCTCCACTTGAATATGCTCGCTTCAGGAAACCTGAGCAAATCATAATCAAGGCACATTTTTTATTAAGGGTTATTCAATCTAAGCCTTGCCTAAAGCTGTTTATAATTCCAGCTGAATCCTGCAGCTTCAAGTGGAACGGGTATGTATCCCCTCACTTGTTTATTTTTTATGTAACTAAGTCAGAAATATTACATTTATTACTTTTTCATAAGCTAACCCCCTGATAGAATACCGCCAATTATATTTATCTCTATTTTACGGAAACCTTTGCAATGCGTACCAGTCAATATTTACTGTCTACTCTTAAAGAAACCCCTGCTAGCGCAGAAGTAATCAGCCATCAGTTGATGTTACGGGCAGGTCTTGTTCGTAACCTTGCCTCAGGTTTATATACTTGGCTACCAACGGGTTTGCGCGTTTTAAAAAAAGTTGAAAACATTGTCCGTGAAGAAATGCAGCGTGCTGGTGGTAATGAAATATTAATGCCAATGGTACAGCCTGCCGACTTATGGGAAGAATCAGGTAGGCTAGCTGATTATGGTCCTGAGTTATTGCGTATAAGCGATCGCCATAAGCGCCCTTTTGTTTTAGGACCAACTCATGAAGAGGTAGTGACAAAGTTAGTTGCTAATGAACTGAGCAGCTACAAACAATTACCTTTAAATGTATTTCAAATTCAAAACAAATTTCGTGATGAAATTCGTCCTCGCTTTGGCGTGATGCGTGGTCGTGAATTCTTAATGAAAGATGCATATTCTTTTCATCTAGAAGATGAGTGTTTAGAAAAAACATATCAAACAATGTTTGATACTTACTGCCGTATATTTGAGCGTTTAGAATTAAACTTCAGACCTGTTCTTGCTGATACCGGTTCTATTGGCGGTGAGAAATCACATGAGTTTCATGTGCTTGCAGAATCAGGCGAAGATGATATTGCGTTTAGTGATGCAAGTGATTTTGCAGCTAACATTGAAAAAGCACAAGCATTAGCGCCAACAGGTGAAAGAGCAGAGCCAACTCAAGATATCGAGACTGTAGAGTTAAAACTTGAGCGTTTAATAAAAACTCAAGAATTAGATTTAAAAACGACTGTTAAAACACTATTAGTGGTTGGCGCAAAACAAGAAGGTCAAGCAGAGAAAATTGTTGCTCTTGTTCTTCGTGGCGATCATCAACTTAATGAAGTAAAAGTTGAGAACTTAGCTGGAATTGCTGCCCCGTTAACCTACGCGACTGATGAACAAGTCTCGGCTATTGCAGGCTGCCATAGTACCTCATTAGGACCTAAAGGCTTATCTATTGAGATAATTGTTGATCATAGTGCCGCTCACTTAAGCGATTTTGTCTGTGGTGCTAACAAAAATAATCACTCTTTTACCGGCGTTAACTGGGAAAGAGATTGTGGTGACATCAACATTCAAGATATCCGTAATGTTGTTGCTGGTGATCCAAGCCCATGTGGTCAAGGTAACATCGAAATAAAACGTGGTATCGAAGTTGGTCATATTTTCCAGTTAGGCAGTAAGTATGCAGAAGCGATGAACTGTTCGGTACTTAATGAAGGTGGTAAAAACCAAACATTGACTATGGGCTGTTACGGTATTGGTGTTTCTCGTATTGTTGCTGCTGCTATAGAGCAAAACCACGATGAAAACGGTATTAAATGGCCTAAAGCGATTGCTCCATTTCAAGTAGCGATTGTACCAATGAATATGGCAAAATCTGCACGCGTTAAAGAGACTGCCGATTCTTTATATGAATCACTACTTCAAGCGGGTATTGAAGTATTGTTCGATGACAGAAAAGAACGCCCAGGTGTTATGTTTGCAGATCACGAACTAATGGGTACACCATTATTGCTTATCATAGGTGAGCGTAACTTAGATGCCCAACAAGTCGAGCTTAAAAACCGTATTACCGGTGAAAAGTCATTAATAGCTATTGATGAAGTTATGTCTTTATTCAAGTAATTAACTGCATAAAGAGTTAATTAACTACATAAAAGTTAAAAGGGGCTAATGCCCCTTTTTTGATGTTTAAAACTTACCCGTCTCATCGTACCTATATCAATGCTAATGAGTATTAACTCGTGAAGTATATTAACGATTTGGCTCAAAAGCATTATAACGAGGTAAATTAGCATCAAGATCTTCCCAATTTGCTTTAGAGCTAACAAAGTTATGTGAAATTGGTTTTTCGGTGATATCACTATCAAAAATGCCTAAACGTATTCTTAGACGTGTTGGATCATCATCATTGGATGAATACACTGGTGATCCACATTGACTACAAAAGTACCGGGTTCGCCCTGGTTTAAATGAAAAAGAACTTAAACTGGTTTTCCCCGAGGTTATTTCAAACTCTGCTGTATTAATGAAACCATTGGTAGCAAAGGCTGTACCACTGTTTTTTCTACATAATGAACAGTGACAATGAATGATATCATTGATCTTTCCATTAAGCTTAATGTGAACGTCACCACACAAACATTTACCAAGATACACTTTATAATTCTCACTTTTCTATTTTAGCCAAAGACTTTATCGCGGTTAAATAATTTAACATTGTTTTAACCTAATAGGCAGGTGATTATGACTAAAAGTATCCCCTTAATTCCCATATACCTTTTCAAGATAAAAATAGATAATTTATCATTAAAAAAAGTCAAAATAAGGCTTTCAAAACAGCCTATTATTGGCAACAATGACATGGTCATTTTTCTCCCATTTTAACTTAAGAAGTTGTCAACGAATGAAAGCGATTACCAAGTCATCTAAATTAGATAATGTTTGTTACGATATTAGAGGACAAATAGCAGCCGAGGCCAAGCGCCTTGAAGATGAAGGTCATAAGATTCTTAAGTTGAATATAGGCAACCCTGCCCCATTCGGTTTTGAAGCCCCTGATGACATTTTAAAAGATGTTATCCATAACTTACCTAGTTCTCAGGGCTATTCTGAATCTCAAGGCATTTATTCGGCCAGAGTTGCTGTAATGCAATATTTTCAACAACAAGGCATTAAAGATGTCATGATCGATGATATTTTTATTGGTAATGGTGTTAGCGAGCTTATTGTTATGGCAATGCAGGCATTGCTTGATAATGGCGATGAAGTATTGATACCTTCACCTGATTATCCTTTATGGACTGCTGCCGTCGCATTATCAGGCGGTAAGCCTGTGCATTATCGTTGTGATGATGAAAATCATTGGTTTCCAGATTTAGCGGACATGGAAAGCAAAATTACCAATCAAACTAAGGCCATTGTATTAATCAACCCTAATAACCCAACGGGTGCAGTATATTCTGAAGAAGTATTGCTCGGCATAATTGACCTTGCAAGAAAGTATGGGCTGATAATTTATAGTGACGAAATTTACGATAAAATTCTTTATGATGAAGCCAAGCATATTCCAACTGCAAAGTTAGCCACAGATGTGTTTATTATAACACTGGGCGGATTATCAAAAAATTACCGCATTGCTGGATTCAGATCAGGTTGGATGGTCATTTCTGGCCCTAAATTACACGCCGAGGATTACATACAAGGTATAACCTTATTATCGTCTATGCGTATGTGTGCCAATGTACCAAGTCAACATGCTATACAAACCGCCCTGGGTGGCTACCAAAGTATTAATGAATTAATTCGTGATGACGGCCGATTAATTAAGCAACGTAATATTGCTTACCAAATGATTAATGATATTGATGGATTATCATGTAACCCTGCCATGGGTGCTTTGTACTTATTTGTTAAAGTAGATAATAACAAATTCAACATCACCGATGATGAACGTATGATTTTAGACTTACTGAAACAAGAAAAGATACTATTAGTGCATGGCCGAGCTTTTAATATTGAAGAAAAAAACTATTTTCGATTAGTCTTTTTACCTCATATTGATGAACTGATCCCTGCTCTTGAAAAACTCAAACGTTTTTTTGCTAATTATAAACAAGTTGATGCGACGACTAAAGCATAAAGACTAACAGGTCGTTATTCGTTTACTGCTAAGAGCTAAAGATGCAAAGTTCACTTTTAGCTTGGATGTTTAACGACCGTCGATAGACTATCAAACACTCGATACTCTAATGACTTAAGTCTGGATATTCGATTCTAACTCGCAAAAACTCATCAAAATTATCGACAATTATATCTACTAGTTTAGCTTCAAATTTCTTACCTTTTTCTGATAATATGAATTTTTTTATTTCCTCATCTGACCAAGGCTCTTTATAACAGCGCTTTGAACCTAGGGCATCAAAAACATCAGCTACAGCCATAATCCGAGCTTCAATAGGTATTTGCTCACCCTTTAAACCTTCGGGGTAACCTGAGCCATCCCAGTTTTCATGGTGATAATTGGCAAGTCGGGCAGCAAGCTTGGAAATACTTACCGTCGATTTTTCTAAAATATCAGCACCAATTTGGGTATGAGACTGCATAATTTCCCAATCCTTGCCCTCTAATTTTCCGGGATTATGCAAAATATGTTCTGGAATAGCAATTTTCCCTAAATCATGTAGGGGAGCAGCTAGTCGGATCGCTTCAACAAACGCTTCATCTAAACCCAATTTTTTTGCCAACATATCACAGATAATTGCGACACGCCGTACATGCGCTCCCGTTTCTTTACTACGTGCTTCAACCGCTTCGCCAACAATAAATAACAGCTCTTTTTGCGTTTTTTCTATTTCTTTTTGTTTCGTCAGACTTTCAAGAATTAAGGCAACATTCGTCGCAAATAACTCAGCTAAATTAGCTTTAAAATGCTCATTATCATCTTCAAACTCAATATATAATACAGACGCTGAATTATTAGATGCTCGATAGAAACCGACAAAGCAGCTCTCATCACGATAATGACTTTGATCGATAAAAACTTGTTGAATACGCGCTTTAACTTGTTCATTTATGTCTGACGTTTCTAATGAATCTGACTCACAAACATACTTGCCCGTACAAGCAATAATTGAGCTGGTCGTTTTATGTGTGAAATCAGTCTGTGCTCTAGCAATATAAAGAGCAGAGCTTTCAACATTCATTAGTGACAGTAAATGATTAAGTGCTGCAGAGCCAAAGCTCTTCAATTGATTTATTTTCAGTAAATCATGGGTCGCCTCAATCAGCTTTTTAAAAGCATCTAGACTACGTTGAATAGTCATAATGTCACGGTATGCACGAATACTTGCATAGACTGTGGTAATCATCTTGTTGGCAGTAAAATCAGTTTTTTCTTTATAGTCATTTATATCAAACTCTTTAATGACTTTTGCCTCAGGTGCAGAGCCCGCTTGTCCCGTTCGTAATACTAAACGAATTGATTGATTCTTGAGATCTTTCCTTATCCATTCAACAAGCTCTAGACCAGCATGATCCGTTTCCATAACGACATCAACGAACGCCATACAAAACGAATCATCTTTTAGCATGATCTCCCTCGCTTCTTGGCTTGAAAAAGCTGAAACGATGTCAAGACTTCTATGTTCAATTTCAGCATCGGCAAGTACTAGCTTAGTGACTTGATGAACAGACTCGTCGTCATCAATGACCAAGATCCGCCAAAACCTATCAGACTTACGCTGAAGTTCGTTGCTTTCTACTTCGTCGTTATCTTCATCTTGAAAAATAAAGTTATCCATTCATTGTCTATTGCATTGTTTAAGCCATAACATTAGTGTAATTCAGAACGGCTAAATTACTAGAGTGATTACAAAAAATTAACTTATTGACCTGATTATTATTGAGTTACTTTATTTCAGGCAAAAAAAAACGGCTTAGCCGTTTTTTAAATCTGTAAAATCAGGAGAATAATTAGAAGACACTCACAACTTTAATCACTATCTCATTGATCATCTCTAAAGGATTTTCACTTTCATCAGAGGTTATGCGTTTAGTTGCCCAACCGTGCCATACAGGCTGGTGAGTTTTAACATCATAAACATCAATCGCTAATTTACCTTCAGTATATTGTCTAACACTAGTTTCTGTCCCCATAGACATAGTGCCATAATAACCTCGACCACCGTAATAACCACGGCCCCAACCAAAACCACTATTGTATGTTGCTGGATAGCTATTTACTTTTATTTTTTCACGACTACCCACAGTATAAGAAATAGTAAAATCAGCATTTTCAGGATCATCAACTAATGTGTAACCTTTAGCGATAAAAGCTTGCTCAATACTGCTATCAACGCGCTCTTTCATGACAGGATTAATATCAACAGGTGCTGCCATAATCTTTGCATTAGTTAGCCAAGCAAAGGTTTTATAGTTAATTGTTTCAATGTCAGTATTTCTATCAAAATCTACTTTAGCTGAATGCGTCGCACAACCAGCTGTAAAAGCAATTAATGTACTAATTATTAATAATTTAATCGGGGTCATATTGATTCCATTTTTTGTAGTTAGACCTGTATTTTCAATCTGTCGGTCTGCGATATAACGTTACAGTTAATATAAATCATAATGTTGCACTAATACAGACAAAACAGTGATTTAAATTGTTTTCAATGATACTAATACTGTAACAATAAAAATAAAAAACAGCGGGTCAACATTTGTAAAGAAATGACCAAGATGATTTTTTCACTGTTTTGTATTTATAGGTTGACACAAGCAGTGAAAGCCTTTAAAAATAGTACTCATTATAATATTTAAGTTTTTGTATGATTTTTAAAACAACAATCCTCATTGTCGTCCTCTCAGTCGTAGTGGTGCTTACATCACTAGCGGGGATACCTTGTGCTTAACAAAAACAATTAAGTCATAATATCAAGAAACCCTCGCTCTTTTTAAGACCGAGGGTTTTTTATTATCTCAATACTAACGAATTAAGAAAAACCGCATATATCCGCTCTACTATTCGCGATAAATCCGGTAAATATATAACATTAAATTGACCCAAAAATTAAGGTGACGACATGACAACAGAGCTTTTTACAGGTGCAGAAATGGTGGTAAAATCACTATCGGCACTTAAGGTTAAATATATTTTCGGCTACCCAGGGGGCTCAGTTTTAGATATATATGACGCGATATTTCAACAAGATGAAATAGAACACATTTTAGTTCGCCATGAGCAAGCAGCGACTCATATGGCTGATGGTTATACCAGAGCAACGGGAGAAGTGGGTGTTGTCTTGGCAACTTCAGGTCCTGGCGCTACTAACTGTGTAACGGGTATTGCTACAGCCTATATGGATTCAATTCCTATGGTGGTACTTGCTGGCCAAGTTGCCAGTACTCTTATTGGTAATGATGCTTTCCAAGAAACTGATATAGTGGGCTGTACTCGCCCTATTATTAAGCACAGCTTTAACTGTCGTACTCTAGCAGATATTCCTGATGCCATCTCTAAAGCCTTTTATTTGGCTAATACTGGCAGACCTGGCCCTGTTGTAGTCGAGTTACCCAAAGACATTTTAATCCCACAAAATAAAGGACCATTTAGTATCACAACCGATATTAAAATGCGCTCTTACAACCCAAATACCAAAGGTCACCCTAAACAAATTAAAAAAGCAGCACAAACCATTGCCAAGGCTAAAAAGTTAGTGGTCTATTCTGGTGGCGGTATTGTTATAGCTGATGCCTCACAACTACTAACCAAATTAGTAGAAACACTCAAAGCCCCTATAACAAATACCTTAATGGGACTTGGTGGTATTTCTGGTACTCATGAACAGTTTATTGGCATGTTAGGCATGCATGGGAGTCTTGAAGCCAATAAAACCATGGCAAATGCCGATGTTATTTTAGCGCTTGGTGCTCGATTTGATGACAGGGTAACCAATAACGTTGAAAAATTCTGCCCTAATGCGACCATTATTCATGTCGATATTGACCCAACCTCTATCTCTAAAACTATCAATGCACATGTACCTGTTGTTGGTTTAGTCGAAATCGTTATGCAACAGTTATTGGATGAATTAACGGAAATAAACTTCAGCCCTGACAATGAAGCGTTAAGCCAATGGTGGCAACAAATCAACTTATGGCGTGCAGTTAAAAGTAATGCCTATGAAGAAAATCCGGGCGAAAAAATAAAACCACAACGTGTGGTTGAAGCCATGTATAAAATAACCAAAGGGGAAGCTTATGTTTGCTCTGATGTTGGCCAACACCAGATGTTTGCTGCCCAGTATTACCCGTTTGCCAAACCTCGCCAATGGATCAACTCAGGTGGCCTAGGCACTATGGGCTTCGGTTTACCTGCAGCTATGGGTGTGAAGCTAGCCTTTCCAGACAAGCATGTTATTTGTATTACCGGTGATGGCTCTATTCAAATGAATATTCAAGAGCTTTCTACCTGTTCGCAATATAACATTCCAGTCGTTATTGTTACGTTAAATAACCGCTCACTTGGCATGGTACGTCAATGGCAAGATATGGTTTATGGTGGCCGCCATTCTTCTTCCTATATGGAATCACTACCTGACTTTATAAAAATTGCTGAAGCTTATGGTCATGTGGGTATTCAAATTGATACCTTAGATGAGCTAGATGAAAAACTAACCCAGGCTTTCAATATCAAAGATAAGTTAGTCTTTGTCGATGTGATGGTTGATGAAAAAGAACACGTATATCCTATGCAAATCCGCACAGGTGCAATCGATGAAATGTGGCTTAAAAAAGGAGTTAAAGCATAATGCGTAGAATTTTAGCTATTTTGATGGAAAACGAGCCAGGATCTTTATCACGAATCGTTGGACTATTTTCTCAGCGTGCTTTTAATATTGAAAGTTTAACCGTTGCGCCAACTAATGATAACAGTTTATCTCGAATGACCATTGCTACTAAAGGTGATGACAAAGTATTAGAGCAAATTGTCAAACAAGTAAATAAGCTTATTGATGTCATTAAGATTACTGACATTACCGATAACAAGCATATTGAACGTGAACTTTTATTAGTAAAAGTTGCTGCCATGAATGATAAAACCCGCACTGAAGTTAAACGCATAACGGATATTTTTCGCGGGAATATTATTGATATAGGAAAACAGGTTTATACTGTTCAACTAACGGGAGACTCAGACAAGCTCAATGCTTTTATTGATGCCCTACAACATGAAACTGAAGTTATTGAATCGGCTCGTTCAGGCTGTGTTGGTATGGCTCGTGGAGATAAAGCCTTACGGGTTTAGCGAACGGTTCAGGCATTAAAACTAGGTTGAACCCTCTTTTTAATGCCTAATTCCTTTCAATCAACGCTTCCAATCAAGGGGCTCATTTAGTCTTAAAAGCTAAACATCTATATGGGAAAGCTAAACAATAGGCGAAAAGCACTAAAGTTTTTACTGTATCGATAGCTTAAACCCAGTCGGTCAATGCCTGCCCATGAGTAACCTATCGTTTTAGCAAATTTCAGTGTAAAGCCAAATTCTACACTATTCGTTAAGGTTACATTCTTTTCTTCCTCAAAGCTGTGAATTCGCGCCGTTAAAAAATCAACTTCACTAAAGTACCAAAAGGCCGTGGCAAACAACCTCGGTTGGAATTGATAACCAAAGACTTGGTATTGCAGCGGCAGTCCTGTATCTATACCTACCTGTAAAGCTGCATATGAGTCATTGGCATCATAGCCATTACCATCGTAACCAGCATAATAAATTCTATTGGCCCAAATAGAATCAAAGTTTCTAATATCAAAACGATAAAGTGCTGATACCCCTAGAGAATGAATATTAACACTTTTATCCGTTGTTAGATTTCGCCCATAACCTAGGTCAACGTAACTTTCTATCAGCCAATTCTGGCTGTACTGGTAGTTAAAAGCAAGTCCAGGGGTAAAGGTAATGGTGCCTACTTCATCAGGTAATTCGAGATCCGGTATGTCTGCTAACTCAAAGTCAAAAAAGCCAACTGAAATCGGTAACCGTAAACCATAACTGGTCTTATCTTTATGCCCTAGCTCATAAGAAAATGGCATACTGATCAAACTAGCATTTTGCCCAGTTGTACGATATATACCACTACCTAGGTAATTAGCATAAGCATAATGTACAGGCTCAATCTCCTGTGCATCAACACTAAAGCTGGTATGTACAAAAAACAATAAAAATGTGAATAATTTGAGTTTCATAAAAGTACTTTAATAAGCCAAGGTCAGTAGTCCGTAATTCGAATGTAACTCAAATAGCGCTGATGAATATCACGTACGTAATTTACCGGCTCTTGCCCTCTTACATAACCAAAACGTGCTTGTTTATAATAGTGGCTACGCTGGAGTAATAACATGGCTTTTTCGACATTGTTAAACCACTTATCACTCCTTAAACCTAACTGCCTTGCTAAACGTTGAGCATCTTTTACATGCCCATACCCTGCATTATATGACGCTAAGGAAAAGAATATTTGCTCTTGAACGGGTAAATCTTTAGAGAATCGGTCACGCGTCCAGTCTAAGTATTGTACGCCTGAAGCGATAGCTTGCTCTGGATCTTTTAAGTTTTCAACACCAAGCTCTTGTGCTGTTCTAGGCAGCATTTGCATTAAACCAGAAGCACCCGTGGAATTACTCGCTAATGGATCAAATCGGCTCTCTTGATACATTTGCGAGACAATAAGTCGCCAATCAAAATTATACGGCTGTACATGCGAGCGAACGATATCATCATAAGGCGACAAGGTTGAACCTGAGACTAAACGGTGCTTTTTATGACTTTCCTGCAATTTTGCATTATAGAAGTATTTGTTTTTTACCACGTTATAAAAAGTACCACGGTAATATTTCCTGATAAATTCATTTAAATAAGCAAGTAACTGTGGATTATTTTGCCTTACAAGATAAGCGTAAGGTACATCTTCTTTAAAGGTGAGTGGCGTAATTATTTCGGAGCGAAAGCTACTTTCAATAGCAATGAGATTACTATCAGCAATAGTTAGATCAATCTCCCGGTCAGCCACCTGACTAATTAAAACCTCTGTCGAAATATTTTCGTTAGCAATGACTATTTTTGCGTCAAAGTCTTTTGCTAACATTTGAGCCGTAGTCCAAAAACTACTGCTTTTTCTAATCGTAATAGTTCGACCTTTAAGGTCAATAAGTTCATTAATGGGTAAACTATCTTTATGAGCCACTAATTGCTCTTTTACTCGGTTATAACGTAGACTTGTTGCTAAGTTTTCTTTGGTAATTTTTTTTGCTCGCTCTTTCGTACGAGACAAGCCTGCAGCAATGATATCGCCTTTCCCTTGTGTTAATAGCTCGAGCATTTCTTCATAGCTATCCGCCACAACAATAACCAATTTCACTTGGTGAATATCCGCAAACTTACGCATTAATTCATATTCAAAACCAAGTAGCTCACCACGCCACAGAAAATAAGTTTCGGGACTGTTGCGAGTAATAACACGCAAGGTAAGTTTATCTTTTCTCAATTGCTTAAAGTCAATAGTACGTTCAGGCTCTATTACCTGCATTACGTGGTGAACAGAAATAAATTCATTCAGTTCATGTAAAAAACTATTATTACCTAAACTTACAGCCCAGGCGAGAGTAATGGCTTTAGGCAAGGTAAATACACTTTGAATATCATCACGGTATTGTTTTAACGTTGCTAAAGCAAAACCATCAATTACCCCATATTCAATTATGCCTTCAGCAATACTATCTGCTACTTCTTGCGAGCTTACCTTATTTTTAATGATATCAACTTGCCAATGTGGGAACTGTGTCTTAACGCTATCTACATAAGCTGAGCCGATGGGAAGAGAAACCTTATTAACCTCGTGTTCATTAAAACTATGCTTACCTGTTTTAGCGATAACGACTTCTCTGTCACGTAATAGTGGGTATGAGAAACTAAACTCTAGTAAACGGTTATCGGTGATTGTTAAATGTCGTGGAATAACATCAACGTCAAAAGACGATAGTTTTACAAACATATCGGCCAAATTACTGACTCTCAGCCAATTAATTTTGAGGCCTCGTTCATCGGCAAAAGTTTGTAATAAAGTGGAGTGATAGGCTCCTGTTGATCCAGAACGTGGCAATGCGGACTCTAACTGCCAATCAAGTTTTACTGCATTAATGTATCCTGATGCTTTTATTTCAGTCCAAGTTCTCGCTGTTGTTCTTTTTTCTATTGTATTTTTATGGTTAAGTTTTAGCTTTTCTTTACTTTCATTAGGGGGACTTTTTTTGTTAAGAGCGACTTGGCTACTTTCATCTTTGGAAGGAGCCTCTTGACAGCCTGCTAAAGTAACTAACATAAAAATACTTGTTATTACTATTGCAACTAATTGTTTATTCATTAGATGTGCCTTAATCAAAAGAGTTTACCTTTTTATATAAGACTAACAGATATTACAAAAAAAAAGCCAGTGGTGAGTTTAAATAACCACCACTGGCTTTTTTGATAAAGCACTACAACGAGGTTTGCAGTACTTTTATATGCTTTAGTTACTATTTACTTATTTTAGCCCAAGTATCACGCAGTCCAACAGTACGGTTAAATACTAATGCACCTGGCTCTTTAATATCGTTATCTAGACAGAAATAGCCTTGACGCTCAAACTGGAAAGCACTTTCAGGTTTAGCTTCGGCTAATGATGGCTCAACTTTCGCGCCAGTAATAGTCACTAATGATTCAGGGTTAATAACTGAATTAAAGTCTTCTGCCGCTGCAGGGTTAGGCACAGTAAATAACCTATCATATAAGCGTACTGTTGCATCAAGCGATTTGCCCGCATCAACCCAATGGATAACACCTTTAGGTTTAGTACCATCTGTGGGGTTTTTACCTAAAGTATCTTCAAGGTAAGTACAATAAACGGTAGTCACATTACCTTCTTCATCTTTATCACAACGTGTTGCAGTAACAACATAAGCGCCGCGTAAACGTACCGCTTTATCGATGACTAAACGTTTATATTTTTTGTTCGCTTCTTCTCTAAAGTCTTCGGCTTCAATATATAGCTCTTTAGAAAATGGCACAATACGTGTGCCTTGCTCGTCATCACTCGGGTGATTCTTAACAACAAGATCTTCATTCTTATCTGCAGGGTAGTTTTCTATCACTAATTTAATAGGGTCTAAAACAGCCATAGCCCGTGGCGAATTATCATTTAAATCTTCTCGGATACATGCTTCTAAAACACTCATTTCAATAGTGTTTTCCATTTTAGTGACACCTATTCGCTTAGCAAACTCACGCATCGACGCTGGTGTATAACCTCTACGACGAAAAGCAGCAATAGTAGGCATACGTGGATCGTCCCAGCTATCGACTAACTTTTCTTCCACTAACATATTTAGCTTACGCTTACTCATCAAGGTATATTCAAGATTTAAGCGAGAGAATTCATATTGATGTGGCGTAGATGGCACTGAAACATTATCTATAACCCAGTCGTATAAACGTCGGTTATCTTGAAACTCTAACGTACAAATTGAATGGGTGATGCCTTCTAATGCATCAGATAAACAATGGGTAAAGTCATACATTGGATAAATGCACCACTTATCACCCGTTTGGTGATGATTAGCAAAACGTACTCGATAAATAATGGGATCGCGTAAACACATAAAGCTTGAAGACATATCAATTTTAGCACGCAAAGCACAAATGCCTTCTTCAAATTCACCATTTTTCATTTTGGCAAATAACGCTAAATTCTCTTCAACTGAAGTATCTCGGTAAGGGCTATTTTTACCCGGTTTATTTAAGGTTCCACGATATTCACGTGTTTCTTCCGCATTTAAGAAACAAACATAGGCTAAGCCTTTTTCGATAAGCTCAACGGCAAAACCATGCAATTGGTCAAAGTAATTAGAAGAATAGTTGATCTCCCCTGCCCACTCAAAACCTAACCACTTTACATCTTTTTGAATAGCATGAACGTAATCAATATCTTCTTTTTCAGGGTTGGTATCATCAAAGCGTAAATTACATTTACCCTTATAATCTTGGGCAATGCCAAAATTTAAACAAATAGATTTTGCATGACCAATATGTAAAAAACCATTTGGCTCTGGCGGAAAACGCGTTTGCACATTTGTATGCTTACCTGTATCTAAATCGGCATCAATGATATTACGTATAAAGTTTGTTGGGCGGTTTTCGGTGTCCGACATGAAAATAAACCTCTGAAAATAACCTAATATAAACGGATTAAATTAATAATCCGCTTGTTATAAAGCTTGATATAAAGTGCTTTACGCACAAAGATACGCAATATTATAGCAAGTGTTTACGGGGGAGAATAGCGTTAGATAATAGTATATTGTTTAATATGCTCACCATATTATGATGGTGAATATTCTTTAATTTTTTGAAGGCTATGTTTATTATATGATAACCACTGGTACCGTAGTTATCATTACTGCACTGTAAGATATTAATATGCATAAATAAGAAAAGACTCACCTTGCTCTTTTTCTATCTCTACAAGTTTATCAATATGATGCTGTTCTACTTCAGTACCTTTAGTTAACATGGCATGGTTATCTGTATTAACAATATCTCTTGTTAACACCATGCCTTCTCGTAAATCGCAACTATTGAGTAAGTAATCTATTTTCCCTTCACTTGAGCTTGGGAGCTCTTCTAGAATAGATAAATAACAAGTGGTTAACTGGGGATCAAACATTGTCTTAGATAACTCTTTAATACGATGTTTTGCTTCTACCGTTGGTATTTTGAAGTTCGACTGACGTCCATTGACTAAATTGTCGTACATTGAAACGATAGCAATAATACGCGAACCTAGCGGGATTTCTTCAGCAGACAGATGTTCTGGGGCTGTGTTGCCATTATAGCTAGAGGGGATGTTTTTTATGATTTCAGCTACAAACGAAAGTTCATCAATTTTATTGAGTAGCTCATAGCTTTTTTGATAAAAGCCACCATATAATTTTTTTTCCTGCTGCGTCATAATGTCAATAGGTTTACAAAGCAAGGTTTGCTCTAGTGCAAGTTTCCCCGTTTCATACAATAATCCCGCAATATAGATCTGAAAAATAGTGAGCTTATCGCAAGACTGCATTTCTGCAATTAGCCTAGCATGAGCGGCAACACGAAAATTATGGCGAGTAACGTCTTGAGTATGTAAACAAATGGTTTCTGCATAAATGTCTATAAAGGTAGATAAAGTCTTTTTAAGCCGACCAAAGCTAGTGGCTTCACGGCTTGATAGTAGCTGTAATTTCTGCTGATTTTTATTGGTTTCTAATTCAAGTGAACTATTGATAAGAGACAACTCTGCATTTTTCTCCAAATTAACTTTTAATAACTGTTTCGTTTTCCTTTCATTGAGGTACAACTCATAAGCACTGTTGAGTTCGGCTATTAATTCCTCATTATTCCAGGGTTTTGAAAAGTAATGGGATATTTTCCCTTCATTTACCGCAGTCACCGTTAAATTGATATCCGCATGGCCTGTTAACAAAAACCGTTTACAGTGAGCATTAATTTCAATGATTTTTCCTAAGAAAGTGGCCCCATCCATAATGGGCATTCTCATGTCTGTCAGGACTAGGGGAATATTCGGATTGTCTTGGTAAAAGCCAATAGCTTCATTCGCGTCTGAAAATAAATACAAGTTAAAATGTTTACGTAACACGCGGTTTAGCGCGTTAAGTACTTCCTTTTCATCATCAAGTATTAGTAACGAAGGTTTATCCATTTCTTTTTCCTTGGTCATCGACCAACAATTAAATTTCACATACAACTGAATGTACAATGATTAAAATAAACTATAGCTGAGTATTTGTATATAAAGACGCAAAATGAAAATAACTACTATTAAATTGCAAATATCTTCTATGATTAAAGGTAAGCATTATCAATTTGGCATTTATTATGATTAACAATGACGATTACAATAATAATAATAACACTTCATCACTACCGACTTTATTACTAGTTGATGATGATGGCAATATATTAGAAGCATTAAAAAGAGCCTTGCATAATATTGAAGCCAATATTATTGATTTTCAATCTCCTATTGCTGCACTTGAATATTGTCAAACTAATCAACCTGATGTCGTTATTTCTGATCAGCATATGCCGGGGATGAATGGCTGTGAACTATTAGAAAAAATCAAACAACGCTGGCCTAAATCCCAACGAATAATTTTGTCTGCTTATCAAGATTTTGATCTTGTCTCTGCGGCTTTTAGTTCAGGTGTAGTCGAAAAATATATCTGTAAACCTTGGGTGAATAAAGAGCTAAAGTTTGTTGTCGATAAAGCACTCAGTCGTAAAGTGAATAATACGGTTACTGTTACTCCAAGTGATGAAGAGAATATCCCGTTGAGCGGGTTAATTAATTTTCACGGTATCGTGGCTGAAGATGAAGCCATGCATAAATTATTTGATAGTATTAGGCACGCTTCAAGTACTAATGCACCAATTTTTATTACCGGTGAAACAGGTACGGGAAAAGAGTTAGTCGCCAAAGCTTGTCACGCTGAGAGTTACCATAAAGATCAACCCTTTATCGCGGTAAACTGTGCTAATTTTACTGAGAACTTAATAGAGTCTCAACTTTTTGGTCACACTAAAGGCGCATTTACGGGTGCAATATCAAATCAAGAAGGGTTATTTTCTGCAGCCAAGCAAGGTAGTTTATTTTTAGATGAGATAACCACCTTGTCTAAACCCTTACAGGCGAAGCTGTTGCGTGTTGTTCAGGAGCGAGAATTTTCCCCTTTAGGTACAAATACTGTGCTTAAATTTCATGCTCAAATTATTTCCGCCTCTTCTAACTCTATTAGTAATGCTGTAATAGAAGGCGAATTTAGAGAGGATTTATATTACCGTCTTAATGTCATTACTATGGGTTTACCTCCATTAAGAGATCGAGGCGGTGATCTGGTGCATATCGCTAGCTTCTTTTTGAAAAAATATAATAAAACCGCCAATAAACACTTTAAAAAATTCTCTCGCAACGCGATTCAAATAATTTGTGCTTATGACTGGCCAGGTAATATTCGTCAGTTAGAAAATGTTATTCACGGCATGATTGTTTTAAATAGTGGCGAGCAAATAACTTCTGAAATGATCATCAAATCATTGTCCAATACAGTAAAAAACTATACTGCAATTCAACCTGTGTCTTCCCCGCCAGTAGTCTCAGAGAATAGTAATTCTCATCCCCCCCCTGAGCCAATAAAAAATAACACTGAAATTCAACCACTATGGCAAGTAGAAAAAAATGCTATCGAGGCCGCAATATCCTATTGTCAGGGTAATATACCTAAGGCTGCGGCCATGTTAGAAGTAAGTCCGTCCACAATATATCGAAAAAAACTGGACTGGTAATTCATCTAAGTAACGTCATAAGTAGGCCTGCCCCGTTAATTATAACAGCGGGAGGGTCTATGAAAGAAGCGTACTAAATTAGGAACATTCAAATCCTAGTGTGAATATTGCTTTGCATTGTGCAAAAACAGCTAACCCACCTATTACAACACACCACAAAACACTGATAAATAACAAAATAAAAACAGGAACACTCCTTGCATTGTTTATACGTATTATTAAACATTAAGGGAAGTTTTTATGTTTTCATTCAAAAGAAGTATTCAGTGTTGGCTCTTCGTGTGTTTGGTCGTTGTTAACTCTACCTTAAGTGCCGCTCCCTTTGAAAGTTGCCCTTCTAAGGCCTTTTTAATGCAACAAATCACAGCACAACTGTACGGCGTAAACCTTGTGACTGGTAACTATTCATTATTATCCGATAATTTAGGTACGTCTGATAAAATTAATGCCATTGGTTTTAATTTTCATGACAATTACATTTATGGCTGGGGATATGAATGGGGCACTTTAGTTCGCATTGGCAGTGACTTCCAAGCAACGCCCATTGCCTTAGAAAATAATCCCGGAGTAAACTTTTACGTTGGTGATGTTTCTCTCAACGAAAATAGCTATTATTTTTATAGAAAAGGAACGAATTATGGCTTATATAAAGTTTCTCTTGATGAGCAATCAAGCGATTACCTTAACGTTATCAAAGTCATTGACGGTGCCGACCTGTCAATTACGATATACGACCTCGCTTTTCACCCAGATAATGGCTTTGCTTATACCGTTGATAAAAATGGGGTTCTTTATCAAATAAACGTCATTACCGGCGCCAGTTTTGCCTTAGGTAATGTTGGCGAAATAGGGACTTTTGGTGCCGTTTATTTCGACGTTGAGGGTAACTTTTATATTAGCCGTAACACTGATGGCTACGTATTTATTATCGATGTTGCAGACTCAAGCCCTAGTGCTAGTTTTTTTGCTTATGGTCCAAGTGCTACACAGAATGATGGTGCACGCTGCGCCATTGCACCTGTAATAGATGAGTCAATTGCGTCGACAACAGATTACGGTGATGCCCCAGACAGTTACGGTACTACGCTGTTTAGTAATGGTGCTAGACACGGTCTTAGCGATATTTATTTGGGTAATAGCATAACAACTGAACATAATGCCAATGTTTACCCTAAAACAGATCAAGATGATGGCATCATTTTTTTAACCCCTTTACTTGCCGGTAGTGATAGCCTTATTCAAGTACAAGCGACGGGGGCCGGCTATCTCAATGTATGGGGAGACTGGGATCGTGATGGTGAATTCTCACCCCAAGAAAAATTAATCTCAGATAAATATATGGATAACACTAGTGAAGTATTTCTTGTCAATACGTCATCCAGTGCGCTAAATGGTTTTACTTGGGTTAGAGCCAGATTTACCTCCATACCAGATATAGTTGCTAGTGGTGGTGCTCCAGATGGTGAAGTAGAAGATTATAGAGTGCTGGTGACAAATTCAGGGAATAGTCAAATACAAGATACGCCTTACTATATTGCTTTTGAAGACAGTTGGCCTGAACAAGGTGATTACGATATGAATGATGTTGTGATGCTGCAAAATTCCTCAATCTTATTAACAGAACAATTTGAAGTTAAACAAATTGAATTCCAAGGGCAATTAAAAGCAATGGGTGCCGATTATCATAATGGTTTTGCCATTCAGTTAGATAATATATTGCCCAGCAATGTAAACGCCAGCTTAGTACGTTTTGAAATCAATGGGGTTCTACAAGAAGTCAGTGCTATTGAAGAAGGTACTGATTATTTAGTCATTAAAATTACCGATGATTTACGGAGTCATATCCAAGTAACCGAAAGCTGTAAATATTACAAAACAGTAGAGGGTTGTACTAATTCATCCTTGATGACCTATAACGTCACCGTACCTTTTATCACCCCTATTTCACTTAATGAATTTCCACAAGCGCCGTATAATCCGTTTATATTTGCTCAAGATGCCACCTATCATGGCGATCTGTTTTTTCATCCGGGTAGAGCACTAGAAATTCATTTGAAAAATAAAATGCCCACCTCTAAAGTTGATCCAAGTTGGTTTGGCGTTGCTGACGATGCAACACAAGAAGCCAATAATTATTACTATCAAACAAGTTCAGGTTTACCTTGGGCGCTGGCTATTAATCCAGGCTCACAGGAAGAATGGAAGCATCCCATTGAAAGGGTCGATTTAATTCAAGCATATCCTGATTTTCAAATCTTTGTTGAAACGGGTGGTAATAAGTCGTCCAGTTGGTTTTCTCAAAGTAATGCTGTTAATTCTAAACTTTATTAAGCTAATAATTATCAATATAGGGAAAAATATTATGAAACATCACCTAATAAAACTCACAATACTGAACATCATCATAGCCATAACAATAGCTGGATGTGGAGGAGGTGAAGAAGAAGACAGCGCTGTGGCAGCAACCGCTAAAGTACCTGTGATAGCTGAACCGACAATAACCACAAGCGAATTAGTAAGTGACCCTGACTTTAATTTTACCTCAAGTACTGATCTAGATGTCACAGTCCCGGCATCACCGTCAACCACTGTCAGCTACTTTATTAATATCTGCACCGATTTTACCCACGAAAACAACGAGGTGAAAATTAACTATGAAAGTTGCAAGTTAAGAAAAACACTCACCACTTTAGAGCAAGCATTCACTTTATCTTTAAGTAATGCAGAAATGACTTTGGTAGCTCAGATTTGGCCTATTGAAAATGGTGCTCAGCCGGTAACACTTTATTGGAATATAACTGAATCTGGCCACAGCTGGAAAATAACTATTTAAAACTCTTCCTCCTTTAGAAACTAACTTAGTCATCGATATTGATAGGCAATGACTTGGTTAGTTTGTTTTTTTATACCTCTATCAACTCCATTCATATTTTCTAATAAACACACCCAATAGCTACCTCGCATTTTAAAATGCATAACGCAAAAAGTAAGCTTTCATTAACTCAAGTTAATTTAAAAATACTAAAAGCCTTTATATAACAACAACTAACATTGTGGCACGTTATATGAATTACTTAACATAAGCGTAAAAATTTTTAACTAGGGACACGCCACATGAAACATTTACCGTTACTGTGTATTTTTACCATTATCCTATTGTTCTGTACGGGCTGTGTTTCTTCATCAATAAGTGATTCTATTGCTTTAATCGAAAAAGAAGAAAGTTTACAAGGTAATTCAGTGAATAAGAGTGTTTTAACCCGTATTCAAGCGTTACGCAATTCACATAAACTAATAAAAAATAACGCAGCTCAAACAAGCACTACATTAAATAGCAAGCGTGATATTCAAACAAATAAGCAAAGTCACACCTTTGCTTATGAGTTACATAATAAAGAGTTAAATTACGATGATAAAATTAGGCTCATCAGCTTAGTCATCAACAAAAATCAAACGTTCATTATTAGTATTGCGCCCGCTAAAGGCACAAACCGTCTAGACCAATTAGCGCTGTCAATGGCGCGAGCTGAAGTGCTACGTATGTATATCAGTCACTTCAACAATAGAGTAACCATCAAGTTTGCTCCTAATCTTTCAACTGACACAATTTACCTAGTGAGTGGTGCTTAAGATGACAACGTCAATAATTGTAAATATACACCTTATTTTATCCGCCATATGGCGCCATCGCTATTTGATTCTATTTCCAGCAATTACAATGCCTATAATCGCCGTTATTATTTGCTTTATCGCTCCAAGAAATTGGCAAACGCATACCACTATATTGGTACAAGAAAGTGCCAAAATGAATCCTTTTCTTGAGGACTTATCAGTATCAACTGATTTAGAAAATCGTATGACTACGTTAGATACTTTACTCCATAGTCGTCATACCTTAATTAGTGTTGCGCATGATTTAGCGCTAATCGATGAGAAATCAACTGATTTTCAAAAGGATCAATTAGTTAAAGAGTTATCCGCTGCACTTAAAGTCAAATTAGTAGGTAAAGACCTGGTAAACCTAATTTACCAAGCCGATTCGCCTGAAAATATAGTCAATGTTCTCCTTGCCGTAAGGGCTAGGTTTTTGGAAAAATTATTGGCTCCTGAAATATCGGCAATTGATGCATCTGAATCATTTTTAACCAAGCAATTATCATTAAAAACCGCTGACTTACAAAAAGCAGAATTGAAGTTAGCTAATTTCAAGCAATACAATGCAGAGCAATTGCCTCAACTTTACAGGGCAAAAAGCAACCGTTTTAGTCAGTTAAACATGTTGCTAGAACAAAGAAAAATTGAATTATCAGGCGCCATTGCCGCCAAAAGAACCATTCGTACTAGACTTGCTCAAGTTGACCCTGTAATGAGTGAAATTGAGCAAAATATAGTAACAACTAAAAGCGAGCTTGCCATTTTACGCTCACGATACACGGATCAACATAGCAAAGTTGAAACGTCTCTAAGAAAGCTGTCACAGCTTGAAGACGAACGTGAATCTCAAAGTAGAACATCATACAAAATAACTGACGTAGACCTAAATCGTTTATGGGAAATCGCCAGTAGCATGCAAGATGGTGATCTTGATAAAAGTCAAAACTTACTCTTAGTATCACAATTACAAGAATTACAATTAGCTGATAGTCATGTAGAGAAAATCCGAGAAGAAATTAACTCAATAGAAAAACAAAATAGAGCATTAAAAGTCTCACTAGCGGGTACCGGTGAAATGGAAAGACAATTACTTGAATTAGAAAGAGATCTTACCGTTCAACGAGATTTATACAGCGATTTATTGTACCGCTATGAAAAGGCAAAAATAACGGGGGCATTAGGTCGTTTTGAACAACCCGAAAGAATCAAAATAATCGACGAGCCATACCAACCGAGTTCTCCGACTAACTCCCCACTTTCAATGTTTTTATTAGCTGGAATTATCGGCGGGCTATTTTTAGGTGGCGGCTTAGCATTATTTTCGGAATTGGCCGATACATCGATTCGCGCCAGATATCAGCTCGAACTGATCACTTCAACGCCAATAATAACTCGGTTACCAAGAATTGGCGCGCAGCCTTTTAACAGTGTGAATACATTAGGAGAAGACCTATGAAACCAGTCATCGTTCATGTTGTACAACACCTAAAGCCTGGTGGTATCGAAAGTTTGGCATTAGAGTTTCAACGTGCTGCACAGCCATTTTTTGATGTACACATCATTTCTCTAGAGAAACATAACATCAAAGGTTACTGGAATAATATCGATGGTTTTAAAGAGTTTATTCATAGCCTAAACAAAAAACCTGGTTGGCAAATCAATATTTTTAACCAATTAGCTGAATTGTTTAAAACGATTAAACCTATGTATGTACATACTCATCACATAGGACCACTAGTCTATGGGGGTATTGCTGCAAGACTAGCAGGCGTGAAACATATCATACATACCGAGCACGATGCATGGCATTTAGCTAATATTAAAGCGAGAGTATTACAAAAACTAGTCATTACCTTGGTTCGCCCTATTTATGTTGCTGATGCAAAATTTGTTGCCCAGCAAGTTAATCGTTTAATGCCACCTTTAAATCCGATCGTCATTACTAATGGCATCGATATCAATAAATTTAAGCCCTCAACACTAAATAAACAGCAGTTACTCAAACAAGCACAATTACCAACAGGGCTTAAATTTATTGGCTGTGCGGCTCGATTAGAAGCAGTGAAGGCACATGATGTATTAATTAAAGCATTACATAATTTACCCCATGATATTGCTTTATTAATCGCAGGAACTGGTAGTTTAGAGCAGCAATTAAAAGCACTGGTCATTGAGTTACATTTACAACAAAGAGTTTTCTTTTTAGGTCACGTTGATGATATGACAACATTCTATCCTTTGCTTGATGTTTTCTGTCTTTCTTCAAATAATGAAGGCCTACCATTATCCCCTTTAGAAGCTCAAGCCTGCGGAGTACCTGCCGTACTCACTGATGTTGGCGGCTGTAAGGAAGCGGTCTGTAGTGATACAGGTATTATTGTTGAACCTAATAACCCAATTTTATTATCCCAAGCACTACTACGTTCACTTAATCAACAATCGAATAAGTCACCAAGAGCCTTTGTAGAAAAACAACGTTCAATCAACAATATGATTAATCAGTATGTATCACTAACTCAACAGAGTCTAAGGTTGAAATTATGTTAAATTTAATAATGATAACTTTCCTTGCTGTGGCAATATTTTTAGTCGTTTACCATCACATTATTTATCCAGTAATGCTTAAAGTAATAACTAAAAATAAGAGTAAACTTAATCCGGTTATTAAAAAGCGCCGTTATAAGTTTAGTGCCCAAGACAAACAACTAAATCGTTTTTCGATTATTATCCCAGCATTTAATGAGGCCGAGTTTATTGCGGAAAAAATTAGAAACTTAAGTGTTATCGACTACCCCAGTGATCGTTATGAATTAATTTTACTTTGTGATGGTTGTCAAGATGATACTCATCAAATTGCAGTACAAACAGTCGCTGAACTCGCTTGTCATGATTTACAGGTGCAATTAGTCAATTTAAAAGATAATAACGGCAAAGTTGCAGCACTTAAAAAAGGTGTCGCCATAGCAAAATTTGACAATATCGTCTTTAGTGATGTCTCGGCACTGTTACCTGTTAATTGCTTATTGATGTTAGATAGTCATTTTAAAAACGCTTCTGTTGGCGCTGTTTCGGGTGGGTATAAGTTTGTTCAAAAAGGAACTGCGGGGGAACAATGTTATTGGAAGTATCAATCAATGGTTAAATCAAGAGAAAGTTCTATAGCCAGTGTACTTGGCGCTCACGGGGCTTTTTATGCATTAAGAAAGTCTTGTTATGAAGACGTTCCTGTTGATACTATTAATGACGATTTCTTGATCCCAATGAACGTTATTAAACAAGGTTATCGTGTCATATATGAGCCGAGGGTCGTTGCCATTGAACTCGAGCAGGTCAATTTAGAACAAGACATGAGTAGACGCTTAAGAATAGCCGCGGGAAACTTTCAACAACTCATCTATTTGCTTCCTTTGCTATCACCCAAATATGGCTGGAACGCTATAAACTTCGCTTCAGGTAAAGCATTAAGAGCTGTAATGCCTTTTATCTTCATATTCATCTTTATTAGTAATATGTATCTTGTACCAATCCACTATTTTTTCTTATTACTATTGCTTTGCCAAATCTCTTTATATGGTTTGGTGCTAATCATTAATGTATTTGATATTTCTCCCAAAATAAACGCATTAAGAGTAATCTGTTATTTAGTCAATGGTTATTGGGTCGCTTTAAAAGGATCTTTGAAATACATATTTGGTTTACAAGAAAAAATTTGGACTAAAATTTAGGAGAACTTATGAAACACATTAGCTTCGTGCACCCAAATATTTCGTTACTTAAAAGAGCCATTGATTTAGTGTTCTCAATGGTCTGCCTGATATTAACATTACCTTTGTTTATCGTTATTGCACTCTTGATCAAATTATCATCCCAAGGAGACATTTTTTATTGTCAAGTAAGGGTAGGTAAAATGAAATCCGGAAAAGTGGTACATTTCAACATGATCAAGTTTCGTACTATGTTTACCAATGCCGAAGCCCACTCAGGTGCTGTTTGGGCAACAAGTAACGATAATAGGTTAACGTCTATTGGTCGATTACTTAGAAAAGTTAGACTTGATGAGCTCCCTCAGTTTATCAATGTGATTAAAGGGGAGATGTCACTTATTGGCCCAAGACCAGAAAGGCCTGAAATTGTGAAAGAACTAGACAAAGCGATTCCTTTTTACTCCGAGCGTACATACGATATGACTCCTGGAATTACCGGTTTGGCTCAAGTACATCAAGGGTATGATACCTGCATTGATGACGTTAAGACTAAAATAGGCTATGACTTTGCATACTCGCTATCACTAACTAAACTACATACATGGCTATTAATGGATTTAGAAATTGTGTTCAAAACTTTACTTATTATGGTGTTAGGTCGTGGTCAATAATATCGCTTCAAAAAAGGGTTAGCCTATGGCAGAAATTAATGTGACATGTATTGGCGGGGGCCACGGTTTAGGACACCTGCTAGAAGTTATTAATGATTTTGATTCTATTAATTTAACAGGCATCGTCAGTACTACCGATAATGGAGGCTCTACCGGCCGCTTAAGGGAAAGCTGCGATACAATTTCTTGGGGAGATATACGCTATTGTTTATCAAAGTTAAGTAAATCTGTATCAGATAAAGAGCTCTCTACTAAATCATTGCTATTTGGATACCGCTTTGACAACGTTGGCGATCTATCAGGTCATAGTCTAGGTAACTTAATGTTTTGTGCCGTTGATTCACTTTGTATTCGGCCGACAGAGACGGTACAGGTAATGCGTGAATACTTAGGCATTAAGGCAAACGTTTTGCCTATGTCTGATACTGTGACTCAGTTAGTAAGCTATTCTGGTGGGCAATGCCATGTTGGCGAAGTTGAAGTTGACGACCACGCCAGCCAAGGCATTAATAAGCTGGTATTAACACCAAAAGTTAAGCCAAGCGAAGAAGTATTAGAAACCTTAAAAAATTCAGACGTATTATTTATTGGTCCCGGCAGTTTTTATACCAGTAGCCTACCCTGTTTATTAATGGATGCTGTTATCGATGTCATTAATCACAACACCAAACTCAAAGTATACTTCATTACCAATGTTGAAGCCGAATTCGGTAGCGACTACAACCAACACGACGAAATACACTACCAGCTTGAATTCATGAAGGACCTAGGATTAACAAAAACTGTGCATTCCTTAATTCCCTGTCATCGAGTATCTGCTTCTATTGAACTGTGTAAACCTTATACCATCGCTGAACTGCCTGGGGATAATGGCGGCAGGCATCAACAGCCATTTTATCGAGATCAGCTGTTTGAACTCATTCAACGAGAATAAGGCTCTACTTCTATTTTGTCTCTGCATTAAACAAGCCCCTTCTCAATAATCAACGAGTGGATCTTAATTCGCATCTTGCAATTCGCAATTTGCATTTTTATTTACTCTTTTAGGTCCAATAGAAAACGAAAACGCTAACACACTGATAATTACCGTTATTTTTTTTGGCTCAAACATTGCAACACCTACTGTGTATTAACCAAAAAGGTGGGTTTGTTATGCTAAATGAAACTTATAACATAAATAACGATTTTATTATTAAACTTAATGGAAACTTTGATGCCGATTCGGTCAAGGTCATGAAGGATGATATTGAAGCTTACAGTAAGTTGAATACCAATATCATATTCGACCTCGAGCAAGTACTGTTTATCGACTCTTCAGGTATTGGTGCAATCGTTTATTTATATAAAAGAATGACAGCTAAAGGCTTTAGTGTTTCCGTATCTGGATTAACACAACAACCCCTAGAGCTATTTCAAATGCTATTTTTAGATAAAACGATCGATTGCTACCCAAGTATCAACGGTTACTTTGAAACATCACCTCACTTGCAAGTTGCTAGCTAATGAAAACTAATCCTGCTTTGGTCTCACTATGCGCTGTCATGGCATTAACAGCGTGTAGTGCATCCAAAACATCAACATACAATACTCAAATATTGTCTCATGTTGAAGTGCTTGAAAATTTAAATAAAGAACAAATGGAAATTTATATTACCAGCGCTGAGTCTCAACTATTAGGGTTAGAGCTACAAGAATCTAAACGATGCATATCAGGGCAATTAGCTATCGCACAATCCTATTTAACACGTGCAATAGCAGAACATAATGCATCAATGGAAAAAGATGCTTTTATAACTTTAGTCGATTTTGACCGGCAAATCCGTAAAATTCGTTGTATAAATCAATACATAAATGGTCAATTAGGTTGTGGCTATTCCAACCAAAAGACAGTACTTAAACGTTGGTACGATGAAGGAGATTTCAATCAATGTGAAAACTCCTCATTAGCTAAAGCAGAAATTCAAATAAATCAAAGAGAGACTCTTGAAAAAAATCACATCTTAATAACTGAAACATTGCATGATTTTAACCAAGACAAAATAAAGCCCATATATTACCCCTCACTAGATAAACTGGTTGGTTTAATTAAAAGTTATCCCAATTCAACACTGATTATCACTGGGCATGCAGATAGTAAAGGAAGTGCCACATACAATAATCAATTGAGTGAAAAACGGGCGCAAAGCGTTGCAAATTATTTTATTGATAAAGGCATTGAATCTTCACAAATTATTGTAAAAAGCAAAGGTGAAGAAAACATTAGGGAAGTTGAACAAAGTGATATTTCAAGAGTATTTAATCGCTATACATCGATAACCCTCTTTTTAGATACCAGCGGTAAAAAGGATATTTAACCATGTGTAAATTATTAATAGCAATGCTGAGTTGTATATTTGTTATGAATAATGCTCAATCAGCTGAAATTATCATTCGCTCCGGTGATGTACTACAAATTGAAATCCCTGGTGAAATTGACTTCGAAAAGCCTTTTCAAGTGAAGCGGGATGGAACGCTCAAGTTACCTGAAATAGGTAACGTTTCAATTGTGGGTAAAACACTTACACAGGTAAACAAAGACCTAGCTGTACTATTAGGTGAAGAATATCGTGCCATAAATAACTTTAAAGTGTATTTAATCGAAAGACGAGTACCAATTCAGGTATTAGGCTTTGTTAAAGTACCAGGAATGATTGATTTACCAGAAGACGGGAATATCCAAATGGCGCTTCAGCAAGCTGGCGGAGCTAAAGCGGGCGCTCAACTAGATAGAATACAGCTAAACCGTCAAGGCAAGGTAACAATCTTTGATTATAAAAAGTATTTGGACACAGGTGATTTTTCAATTTTACCTACCATAGAGCCCTTAGATGTCGTCTTTGTACCCGCCTCGCCTTTAATTGGTAATGTTCAAATGGACTTTGATGCCGCAACCTTATCCGCTAGTGGTGATGGTTCAGAGGCCGAAACAGCGATTAAAGTATTTGGTGAAGTACTCAAACCTGGAGTGTTCTCTTTTAAAAAAGGAAATTCTGTCGTAGATATGCTGATGAGAGCAGGCGGCGTTACTCGATATGCCGGGGTTGAACATATTCGTGTTATTAACAACGGTTCACCTGAGTTATTTGATTTAAAAACCTATTTGGATACTGGCGATGCCTCTCATATGCCTGCAATCATGCCCGGTTCAACTTTATTTATTCCTATCCAAGAAGAAGAAGTTAAAAGTGGGTTACGTACCGTTTATGTTATGGGCGAAGTGTTTAAACCCGGGGCATATGAAGCGCCGGCCGGTACAAAGTTTTTTGACATTTTAGCCAATGCTGGTGGCCCTACTCGCTTTGCCGAGTCGAGAAAAATTAGAATTATTCGCACAACAGGCAAAGTTGATGCCTTCGATTTACAAGCATATACCGAAGGTTTAACCCAAGTAACGACCCCTACAGTGTCACCGGGCGATGCTATTTTTGTTCCTGAAAAAACCGATATGAATGAAAAGTCTTGGCTTAAGATAACCCCTGATAGGTCGATCCGAATCATGGGAGCGGTGAAAAAGCCTGGTCGATACGAATGGGGCGATGAGATGAGCTTCCTGGATATTTTAGCACACGCTGGAGGACCGACTCAGGATGCGGATATGTCCCAAGTTAGAGTACTGAAGCAAGGAAAATCAGAACGAATCGAGCCTTTCGATTTAGACAACTTCATCACTGAAGGAGGTGATTTCTCTTTGTTGCCTAAAGTTGCAGCAGGTGACACCATTATTATCAGTGAGAGACCGCGTGATGTTATCGATAATAAAGCTCGTTGGTTACGTCAATCTCAAGAGTCCTCAATTTATGTTTTCGGACAAGTAGGCCAACCTGGGCGTTATGCGTTTAATAATAAGTTACATATTTTAGATATACTTTCTGCTGCTGATGGACCTAATCAACATGCCGATATTCATAATATAAAAATTACTCATCGTAATGAATATCAAAGCAAAGTAAGCACCCTTGACTTAGGTTTGTATTTTGAAACTGGCGATGAAACATTATTACCTCAAGTGAAATCAGGTGACACTATTTATGTTCCAGAAAGAAACAAACCATGGATTGATAATAAAAAAGAACAAACGGTAAGAATAATTGGCGCAGTAGAAAACCCTGGACGTTACAAGTTCAGCGCGGATATGACCATTTTAGATATTTTAGCTGAATCCGGTGGTCCCACTAAAACCGCTTACTTAGAAAAAATTATGGTCGTAAATATTTCTCGAAGTGATGCAGAAGAAAATGTAAGTCAATCCTTTGATTTAGAAAAGTTTATTGATCACCCTGATTTCACTAAATTACCATTAGTACGTGTGGGCGACACAATATTTGTGCCTGATGAATCCCAAAGCAATTGGAATGTATTTATGGATAATGTCAAAGACATGCTTAGCATTGTCTCACTTGTTGCCATTGTTGGAGGACTATAATATGCAAGAATTACCGATTCATTACGCTGAAGTTGAAGCGATTTATAATCAAACGATAGGCTCAGGTTATAGAACATTAGCCATTACATCCGCGAAAGCAGGTGAAGGAAAAACGACTGTTGCTCAAGCGCTTGTTGAACGAGCCCAAGTTGTTGGGAAAAAGATCTTACTGGTTGAAATGAATACCTTTAATCCTGTTTTATCACAAGCTTTACGAAAAAAAATAACCAGTAACATAACAGAAAATCAAATAATCACCGTTGAAGGTAAGGGATATAGCTTACTGCCTGCCCCGAAGAGTATCCATGATGTTCTACATTATAGAGAAAGCCACTTATTACTTGATTCAATAAAAAAATGGCTAGCTGATTTTGATTGTATTGTTTTTGATTCGTCAGCGCTAACGTCACTCAACCAGAGCAATATACCTGCAGAGATTATTTGCGATGTATGTGAAGGAGCGATACTGGTGATTGAAGCAGGAACAACTCCAGCAAGCTTGATACAAGAAAGTGTTGAAAAACTAAAGCTAAAAAAAGTTAACTTAATTGGTTCGGTAATAAACGATAAAAGTAACCCCTCCTTATTAGCCGAATTACATAGAGAGACATATCGCCTGAATCACTTATTTCCTAATGTAATGGCTAGGCTTAGAAAGAAACTTGCCAGTCTAGTGCTACTTAATATTTCTATCTAAGGTCTGTTAATCTTTTGAGGTTATTGAATGCTGATAAGAGGTAGAGCCTTTATGATGTCGTAATTCTGGACAATATGCCCCGGCATTGTCTATTAAGGGACATCCATAAGCGCTAGATAAAAAGACGTTAACGTAGTGAACTCCCCATAAACACAGGCCTAAAGGGTCGACTAGTAACATTTCTCTCTCTTTAAGAGGTGAATAAAGCCATCCGAAAAATATCAACTCACTCTAATAATTAAACAAGCTATTTATTAAAATCTACCTGAGTTTTAATTGCATAATGATCTGACCAGTTAAACTTGTTAATACGTTGCCGTTCACAAATATGAGTAGGTTTTGAGACCCAAAAATGGTCAATGGCAACACTCAAAAATGAAGCAACATAGCGCTGATTTGGCCATGAGTTCACAAACTCAGTATTCATGCCTTGCTTTAATAAGGTTATTCGACTTGAATGTTTTGAAATATTTAAGTCACCTATGACTAATGAAGGAGCCATTAATAAATTATTTACTTGAGAGGCCTCAACTGATGAGTTATTCATTTGTGAGTTTTTCAGTGCATAATTTAATTGGTATAACGTTTTATTCCTGCTTCGCCAAAATTTTTCATTACGTGGTGACGGGGGATGTAAAGTATACAAGTTAATATCAGTAGCAGGTAAATGCCATTGACTCGCAATTAAATAGGCACGTTGAGCACTTTTATAATACTTAATGTTAGAAAAAGCATAACGACTAAAAAGTAATTGATCGCTAAAAACTCGCTGGTTATCACTTTCACCTCGAATAAAGTGAGGGTAATAAGGACTTAACTTTTCGATAATCTGTTGTTTTGAATGCTGACTTACACCTTGTAGCGCTATTAAGTGGTATTTCTTAACAATAAGGTGCTCTACCAATTCACTGAGTTCATGCTGCTTCTCGGTATATTTGATGTTAAATTGAAAAAAAGTGACTGAGTCACTGCATGTTCGGTTATTTATATTGACTGTATTATTCAAAAATATTACTAAAATAAAGTTAACAAACAAGCCACTTAAGTAATAATTTACGCTATGCAGGTATGAGAAAAAGTGACTTAGTACTAACATCAATAGACTAAAAAAAACTAATATAATGAGGGGACTCGATAAAATATTTTCTAACCACCAAGGCGAGTGAATAGGCCTTAATAACAACCAAATTAGACTTGGCATTAATATAAGTATTAGCCCTACTGTTAACCTCATTTCCATCGTTTTTACCATATCATAAAAATAATATTATCTATCATGCCTTGATTTTAGCTCAAAAATTGAAGCTTACTGATTTTCAGCAGCAACTCTATTTCATTTCAAATTTGCTTTGCAAAGCTATCGCAATTTGTGCAATTTGCGAATAAATAGTTATTCATTAGATATAACCCCCCTTTAGTCACTATTAATTTGTTTTTTAACTGGCCTAGTTTATGCAAATTTAAAAGTATTAGACGTTTAGTAGGGGTTTAGCATGACAACAGAAAATCTAAAAATAGCTTTATTGCTTGATAGTCGAGATTATGGAGGCATAGAAACGCATGTAGCTAACCTTGCTAAAGGTCTTCATAAATCAGGTCATAGTGTGCAAATCATTTTATTGAATGACTATGGTGAACATCCTGTTTTTGAGTCAGAAGAATTTCTTCGTTCGATCCTCATTAAATTAGATGGAAGTATTAATGCGCTATTTAAACTATTAAAAAATTCGAATGTTAATCTTGTTCACACCCATGGCTATAAAGCCGGCATTATTGGTCGAATTAGCTGTAAATTAACCCACAAAGCGGTAGTTTCCACCTTTCACGCTGGCGACAAAGGCAACATTAAAATCAGACTATATTCATGGTTTGACCGTATAACAGCACATTTTTGTCCCTGCATCTGCGTATCTGAACAAATAAAAAAATCGTCAAACTTAACTGCAGAGGTAATTCAGAACTTTGTTGATATACCTAGTCAGTCATTTAAAACAACCACACCTGCAACGCAAGTAGCTTTTGTCGGACGTTTAAGTTATGAAAAAGGTCCCGATGTCTTTATCCGTTTAGCTAAACAGTTACCACAGTACACTTTTTCAATATATGGCGATGGACCTATGCTCGATGAGATAAGCACTGCTGCGTCTGATAACGTGGAATTAGCGGGCCATGTGACATCGATGATCCCACATTGGCCCAAGATAAGCCTGTTATGTATTACCAGTAGAGAAGAGGGCTTACCACTAGTGGCGATTGAAGCACTCGTTAGAGGGATTCCTGTTATAAGTTTTGACATTGGCGGTATTTCATCTGTGGTAATAAATAACCAAAGTGGCTGGTTAATCACTCCATTTAACGAAACGTCGTTTATTGAATCCATTAAACAAAGTCAGACATTATCACAGACACAACGAAGTAAAATGTCCTTGTTTAGTTATTTGCATATTAGAAATAACTTTTCGTGTAACAGGGTTATTCCTCTGATATTTAATGTTTACCGCAAAGCATTACTAAGGGGGTCACATGCTAAGTAATCGTTATAAAAATCTACTAAGCCAATCGGCCCTTTATGGTTTAAGTATATTTCTGATGAAAGGTATTTCTTTAGTAATGCTGCCTATCTATACCAGTTACATAATACCATCGGACTACGGTCGATTAGAAGTTCTGGTGGTATTTTCAAATATTGTATCCATCATTTTAGGGTTTGGTTTAGTAGAAGCATTATATCGGTTTGTTGGCTTAGCTGAAGGTCTTGAGCAAAAACAGCGCCATGCTGCCGAATGTTTATTCATCGCAGGCATAATTGCCGCTATTTCCTACACAGTTTTCCATTTCTATTCGAAGGAATTATTAACTTTTTTACCGGGAAATATTTCAGAAAATGAGTTGTATTTACTTGGCGTAGCATTATCTGTTGGTGGATTAATAAATATTCCATTAGCCTGGTTGCGAATTACTGAACGAGCAGGATTATTTTTCACCATTTCAATGTTAAAAGTAGCACTACAAGTTTCACTGACTTTTTACTGGTTAATTAATGGTTGGGGTATCACCAGTATTTTAGCTTCTGGTGCAGTTTCTTCGGTAATTGTTGCGATAATTTTATGCATTATCCAATTAAAAGAAACAAACATCCGTTTTTCTATAAAACATATTAAAAGCATCGCCACTTATGCAGGTCCCATATTTATTGGTGGTGCAGCGACATTCACTTTATCAGGAATGGACAGGTGGCTGCTCGCCGAGCATTTTGGAGAAACTCAAATTGCTGCCTATGCAATCGCAATAAAATTCGCCTTAGTCCCTGCTCTGCTTATTCAGCCCTTTACACTGTGGTGGTTTCCTAAGCGCTTTTCTGTTCTTAAAGAGCATGACGGTAAAAATATCAATGCACACTTTGCTGTCGTTGGCGCCATAATATCAGTACTTATATGTGGAGGTTTAGGCCTACTAGGACCGTTGCTTATTAAGTATCTAACACCTGTATCTTACCACAGCGCAATTGTTATTCTGCCTTGGTTATTACTTTGTACCTTATTGAAAATGTTGTCTGACCTCTTAAACTTGGGCTGTTTCGTAGAAAAAAGTTCAAAAGTACAAATGAATATTAATCTAGCAGCCAGTGCTATAGGTGGATTATTACTAATACTCTTGGTACCACTATTTAGAATCAATGGGGCATTAATTGCACTTATTGTTGCAGGCTTTATACGATTAGTACTTTTCTATTATTTCAGTCAAAAAAAGATCTACTTACCGTACAAATTTGGTTATTTATATCCGGCAATTAGCGCCGCTGTTGTCGCCACCTGGTTTGGACAAGTGGGCTGATCATGACTTATCCTCCTTTAACAATGACATGCACGACGTTGATATTAATGCTAACAACATTGGCATTATACATTTTCCCTCAGCCTTTAATTCTCATTGTTATTGGACTAATTCCTTTTGCTCTTTGGGGTATGGTGAATTTCTCGTTTTATATTGTGCTAGCCTTTGTCGTGTTTTCATTTTTTCGTATACATGAAGTATTTCCATTTTTAGAGCCATTAAAATTACCTTTATTATTAGCCTTAGCAGCAATATTTGTTATTTTTTTACGGGCTACCATCAGTAAAAACCTTCACCCTTACTGGTGTCGACAATTCACCTATTTATTTCTATTTTTTATCCTCGTAACCATCGCTATCCCTTTTGCTAGCAATGTCGCCGTAGCAATAAAATCTTGGTCAGGAACTTACAGTAAAATTATACTGATGACTTTTATCATTGCTTGGATGATGCGTAAAGAAATCCACTTTATTACTGCAAGTCGAGTATTTATTTTTGCTGGTGCTTGTGTTGGCTTAGTTGCCTTGTTCAACAAGTTCAACAATATTGGCTTAGTGGAAGGTACTCGAGTCACTATAGGTCGAAGCATAGGGTCTTTACTTGGCGACCCAAATGATTTGGCGCTAGTGCTTTTGTATCCTATGGCCTTTTCTATCGCCACCTTTCTAGAAAAATCACTTTCAAAATTTGAACGATTTTTTAGCTTTACTACTTTTTGCATTTTACTTTATGCGATATTGGCTACTCAAAGTCGAGGTGGCTTGTTAGGTTTTTTAGCTGTTGTAAGCCTATTTGCTTATAACAGAGTACGATCCAAAGTTTTATTATTTTCTGGTGGTGCAGTTTCTGTAATGATTTTATTTATCGTTGCAGGCATCAGTGAACGATCTTCAGGTGGCGCTGCAGAAGAAGGCATAGACGAATCAGCAATGGGTCGATTATATGCATGGGAAGCTGCATGGAATATGGCACTAGATCATCCCATCATAGGGGTAGGCATTAGTAATTTTTATTACAATTATTTTGCCTATAGCCCTCATTGGGATGGAATGAATCACGCAGTTCATTCGACTTGGTTTGGCGTGTTGGCTGAATCTGGTTTTGTTGGCCTTATATTATTCGTTTCTTTAATTGTCAGTACATTATTGATGTCATTAAAAATGTTGAAAACAGTCAACGATGAAAACCATACCCCAGGCATACGTGTCGCACTTAATGCAGCTCCTGCCGGCATTATTGGCTTTATCATTTCGGGGACATTTTTAACTCAAGGTTTTATTTGGGCAATTTATTTGCAAGTGGCTTTAGTTATTGCGTTAAACCGTTACTTAAATTCGAAAAAAAACATCAAGTCCACAGAAGAGAAATGAAAAACAACCGTAATCTGTCGCTTAGTAATTAATAAGCAGGAGAACTAAAAATGTCTGAATATATTTCACAAGATAAAGTACCTAACACACAGGTTTTATATGTTCACTACGGTGAGAACTGGATCAGAGGCAGTGAAGTGGTGCTATTAGACTTACTCAAATCTGCAAAAGATAACAATTACACTCCACTGCTTTGGTGTAATAGTGACGCTTTAGCCGAAAAAGCTACTGAGTTAGGCATTAAAGTTATTCAAGATAATTTTGTTTGCTTGGGTTATTGGACTTTACCAAGATGGAATTTTTTACAGTTTTTCAAATTACTACTAAAAGCAAATAGAATCATAAAAACCTACAACATTTCTTTAGTGCATTGCAATAATGGCGCGCCCTGCCAATGGATGGTTCCTATTTGTAAATTTAGCGGTACTCCATTATTACTGCATTTACATGCGCGTTATATGTATAGAGACAGGTTAACCTTATTATTTCACGGCGTAGATAGCATTATAGGTGTCAGCCAATCGGTTACTAAAATATTTAAAGACAATGAATTTAGTCATCAGCAAGTAGAGGTTATTTATAATGCGATTGATCCAAGTCGAGTGCTATGCCCCACCCCTCGAGATATAAGAAAAGAACTGTCTGCAACAAAAGCTGATTTTGTTCTCTTGTATATGGGTTCATTAATCCCTAGAAAATTAGTGCATCAATTACTGTATGCGCTAGATGAATTAAAAAATGACTATCAAATTAAACTGGCAATTATTGGTTCCGGCGTTGAAAAAAATAGCCTAACCCGCTTGGTTGAACAACTGAATTTACAACGCCAAGTTAAATTGTTTTCAGCAAGTGATAACGTAGCAGAAATTTACACAAGTAACGTTGATTGTTTTATTTCAGTACCCTCTGAAGAAGTTTTTGGCCTAACACTGGCCGAAGCAAGCATTGCTAAGCTTCCTATAATCACCAGTAATATTACTGGTATAGATGAAATATATACTGACAAGAAAAATGCCCTTTTAGTACCTCCCAACAATACCAGTGCACTTAGTGATGCAATAAGAACCCTGATAGAAAAACCTCTGTTAAGAAAAAAGTTAGCTGAAAATGCACAAGCACATATTGTAAAAAACTTCTCTTTAGAGCAGCAATTTATGGCTTTTGATCTTGCTTACCAACACTTATTAAAAGGTAAAAACAAACTCAGTATTAGCAAATGCATTTTATTACACGTGAGAACATTACTAAAAGCATTTTTGACTAAAGCCATAGTTATCCCCTTGATGAAAGCGTATAAACACCTAATATTAAAGTTGTCATGGAGGAATAGTCATGATTAAACGCGTACTGATTTATGATCCTGTGCCTTATAAAGGCGGTTCTAAAAAAGTGATGAAGAACATCATTGCTGAATTACCCAGTAATATTGAAGTCTGGGTTATTTCAAACGATAAAGACTCATGGTGTGATGTCAGCATTAATAATAGTGTGCATTTCGTTCCCTTGCTTTCTCCTCGTTGGCTACAGAGTAAAACAACCGGAATTTTTTATTTTATAAAACATTTTGTCTATTTATTTTCATTGATAGCAAATATGATAAAGCTGAAGAGATTTACAAAAATAATTGGATTTTCTGGGCCTAATGTTGATTTCTCACTCTACCTGCTAACTGAGCTGATAACCATGGATATTATTCAGTTAATTCAAGGTGATATAGCAAAATCGAAAATCTCAGGATTTGGCTTGTCCAGAGCAAAGCAGGTATTTTACCTACCCTCTACCCATGAATCTATTTTATATGCATTAAAATCCTACCGGAATAATTTTCCCAAAAATAGCAGTAATAGCATCGTAAGCAAAAAGTTTAAACCCTTTGTAAATGGTATTAATTGCTCAACAATAAAAGTAAAAACGAATAATAAAAAAATTGGCTTCATATGGGCGGCTTCGTTATTAAGGTGGAAGCGTGTAGAGCTATTTATCGCGGCAATGACCAAACTAAATAGTAATGCTAAGGAGAGGGATAATTATTTTGCTAGTGTTTGTTATATTGAACCAACAACTGACGCCTATCTAGATTTAAATAGCTTTACCAAAGTAGATAATATTCACTGGTACTCGGATCCAAAAAATTTAAATGACATTAGAGCAAACTCATCAGTATTCATTTCTACTTCAGAAAATGAGCCTTTTGGCTTATCTATTTTAGAGTCAATGGCCGCTGGACTCGCCATCGTGATCCCCGCTGATAATGCTTATTGGGATCAACACCTAACTGATGGGGTCAACTGTTTAAAGTATGCTCCCAATAACATGGAAAGCTTAACTAAAGTACTGACTCGGTTAGTTGAAGATCCCACTTTATTATTAAAAATTTCCCAGAAAGCTAAACATTCATCACAAAAATATTGCAATTTACGCTGTTACTCTCAAATTCTTAAATGCATTCCTAAATAGCAAACCTCACTTTGCAAATTGCAAAGTGATACGTGAAAATATCACGTAAACCACTGATAATGCTGAATTATAAAACTGGCCTAATTACTGCAAGCATGAAGGTGAAGTAGGTTAATCATTTAAAGAGGTATTTGTTATGTGTGGAATTATCGGAGCAGTAGCAACATCAGCAATAACACCAGTGTTAGAAGGTTTAGGCAGACTTGAGTATCGTGGTTATGACTCGTCTGGCATTTCAATACTCTCTAATAATGAAATTCAAACGATAAGAGCCGAGGGTAAGCTTAGTAATCTTAAACAACGATTATCCCTACAACCAATTGAGGGTGACTGCTGTATTGGACATACCCGCTGGGCAACCCACGGTAGAGCTAATGTAACCAATGCTCACCCTCATCAATGTGGCCAAGTATCCGTTGTGCACAATGGTATTATTGAAAATTACCTAAATCTAAAACAACAATTAATACAATGGGGCCATCACTTTAATAGTTCTACGGATAGTGAAGTAGTCCCTCACTTGATAAATCACTATCTAAGTCAGAAAATGACTCAAGAAGAGGCTATTGAAAAAGCTATCAGCCAATTAAAAGGTAGCTATGCGCTAGGTATACTAATAAATGGGGCGAGTAATAATCTCTACGCAATTAAGCAAGATAGTCCATTAGTTATTTCACAGGGAAATGATGGTGCTTACATGGCCTCAGATGCGATGGCATTAGGTGCTGATAGCGGTAAAATTTATTACCCAAAAGATAATGAATTAATAAAATTAAATACCAATGAAATTAAGCGTTGTAGTCCTTCTATCAATAAAAAAATTCACTATATCAGTAACAAACAATGCACCAAGATTGCTTCAAAAGGAGATCACAGCTCTTTCATGGAGAAAGAAATATTTGAGCAAGTAGATCTACTTAAAAGGCTTTCTGTTAATAATCACACCAGCGAATATTCAATCATTAACTTTAAGGACTTAAATAAGATTACTATTATTGCTTGTGGAACTTCATATTATGCCGCGTCAGTCGCAAAGTCTTGGTTTGAACAATACGCCAATATTTCAGTTGAAATAGATATAGCTTCAGAATATCGTTACCGTTCACCTATGGTCATAGATAATGAACTCGCTATTTTTGTTTCGCAATCGGGAGAAACTGCAGATACTCTTGCTGCCTTAAGGTATGCGAAAAGTAAAAAAGCGCAAACACTTGCCTTAGTTAATGTGGTAAATAGTAGCATAGCTCGAGAGTCAAACTTTACCTTCGAAATTTACGCCGGTCCGGAAATTGGTGTCGCCTCAACGAAGGCATTTACGTGTCAATTAGCGATATTTTACAAAATGGCGCTTGAGGCCGCAAAACAAAGGACCTTCTTGCAAGAGACTGAGTTAACTGATTTATCGAACAATTTTATTCAATTACCTTATATCATGGAAAAAGTTTTACAACGTTGCACTGACATGAAAAAGATGGCCAAAAAGCTATCTAACTACAAAAACACCTTGTTCCTCGGCCGTGGCATGCTAACCCCTATTGCACAAGAAGGTGCGTTAAAACTGAAAGAAATTAGTTATATTCATGCCGAAGCTTATGCTGCTGGCGAATTAAAACATGGACCCATAGCTCTGCTTGATGAGCAGATGCCAGTACTGGTCATTGCACCGCAAAATGCCCTGACAGATAAATTACTTTCAAATATTAAAGAAGTACAGGCACGAAATGCACCACTGTTTATTATTGGCGATCAAAGTATTAAAGATCATATTAAGCTAAAGGAAGATGAGTTCTTTGAATTGCCCATTATACCTGAGTCCATTCTCCCCATAATCAGCGTTATCCCAATGCAACTACTGGCATTATATAGTGCTCAAACCTTAGGGAAAAATGTTGACCAACCAAGAAATTTAGCTAAATCGGTAACAGTAGAATGAATACCTTTAATATAGATCATGCTAAGCAGTGGGCTAAAACAAGCGACAGTTTGTTTGCCCAACTGATTAAAGCACTATGGTTTAAAATCAAAGCGATAGAAATGCCAAATATCCCCTTTGTCTTTAAGCTACTTTATCTAACTCATATCGTATTAAAGCAAACTATTTCTGATGCATTGCGCATTATTTATTACACACCCATACTTAAATCTAGACTTAAAAATAACCCTAGACAGCTTTACTTATATGGTGGTTTACCCGTAATAATCGGCAGCCTAGACATTGTTATGGGTGATAAAGTTAGGTTAGCCGCTATGACAACAATCAGTGGTCGTGCTGTTGGACAACACACTCCACAATTAATGATAGGTGATAATGTCGGTATCGGCTGGCGAACTTCCATTGCTGTGGGTAAGACCATTAACATTGGTAATAATGTCCGCATTGCAGGTGATTGTTTTTTAGCCGGATATCCTGGGCACCCTGTTAATGCCAAGTTACGTGCTTTAGGTAAACCAGACGAAGATTCTCAGGTCGGTGATATTATTTTAGAGGACGACGTCTGGTTAGCCACAGGGGTAAAGGTGATGCCTAATGTCACTATTGGCCGTGGTACTATTGTAGCTGCAGGCAGTGTTGTTACAAAGGATTTACCCAGTTTTGTGTTAGCAGCAGGAATACCTGCAAGAGTTATTAAATCAATACGAGGGGAAGATCATGATTAATGCTGAAGCTCCTGTTTCAACAAATAAAAATAGACCGCTTATTGTTTTTGGAGAAGACTGGGGAGCACATCCTAGTTCAACTCAACATATAGTGAAAATACTCGGACAGAATAGACCCGTTATTTGGCTTAATTCTATTGGTTTAAGAAAGCCAAGATTAACTGGACATGACTTACTAAGACTATTTAACAAGGCAAAGTCTTTCTTTTTTACCTCTAATAAGAATGGTATAACGAAGCAGGAAAATAGTGATTTCCTCATCATAAACCCTTTAGTTATCCCCTGTGCAAGTAACTGGTTCACTTTATATTTGAGTAAGAAAATTCTAAAGTGGCAACTAAAAATAGCCAGTAAGAAACTTAATTTATCTGATCCTATCATTTGGACATCTCTGCCTACTTCAGTTGACTATTTAGAGTTATTTAGCAATGCTCCCTGCGTATATTATTGCGGTGATGACTTTAATAGCCTCGCTGGTGTTGACCATCAGTTTGTAGCACAAAAGGAAAAGCAGCTAATTGAAAAATCTAGCTTTATTTTTACCGCTAGTGAAAAATTACTCGATAAGTTTCCAAGTGACAAAGCGGTTAATATTCCACATGGCGTAAATTTTTCACTCTTTAGTCAAAACGTAGAATACACTCCTGGTGATTTGCCATTGGGTAAGCCTATCGCTGGATTTTACGGCAGTATTTCAAGCTGGTTAGATCAAAGCCTATTAGTGCAAACCATTGAGGCATTACCCCATTGGCGATTTGTTTTTATTGGTAAGATTGATTGTGATGTTGATAAGCTAGAACAATTTTCAAATGTCTACTTTTTAGGAACTAAACCTCACAATGACTTGCCTAAGTATATACAAAATTGGAATGTTGCTATCCTACCCTTTGTGAACAACAAGCAAATTCAAATGTGTAACCCTCTTAAATTAAGAGAGTACTTAGCAAGTGGTACACCAATAGTTACAACCGATTTCAATGCCTTAAATGGCTATCGAAAGTACCTGCAAATAGCTGACTCAGCCAAGCCTTTTTATCAAGCAATTCTACTCGCTAATGCTGAAATAGTACCAGCGGTTAATTTTGACAAACTTGATAGCATAGATGACTTAATCGCTATTACTAATATCAAGCAGTCTCGAAAAGAAGCGGTTATGGATGAATCATGGGAAAGTAGAGCATCAGATGTACAGCGCTACCTACTTGCGTGTTAATGAAAAGAGTATCAACGAACCTGAGGTCTTATTACTCTCATGTTGATACAGCTTGCTTTGCTGATTTGTCACTAACAAGTTAAGCACTATTTAAGTGGGTAACTTGTTGGTGACAAATACTATGCTTTTAGTAACTTAGGTGATTAGTCAAGAGAATGTATTTGGAAAAATATTTAAATAAGGATAAACAATCAGTGCTAGGTTTTAATTGATTGGTATGTAAACCGAAAAACAACTGCCCTTGCCTAGCTCTGATCTCACGGTTATTTTTCCATCATGTTGTTCGATTATTTGGTGGCTAATGGATAGACCTAAACCCGTGCCTTCACCGACAGGTTTACTGGTATAAAAAGGGGTAAATATTTGCGCTATATTCTCGGCGTCAATACCTAATCCTGTATCTTCAATTTCTATAACAATACTGTCCTCCTCAATAAATGTCCTTACAAATATATCGCCTTTATCTGTTATTGATTGCCCTGCATTTATTAATAAATTCATAAATACTTGGTTCAATTTACCCGGAAAGGCATGCACTTGAGGTAAGGATTGTAAATCCACATGCACTTTGCAACAATATTTTAACTCATTGTGTACCATATTAAGTGTTGCGCTCAAACCTTCATTAATATCTATTAGTGCTTTTTCCGGCTGGTCAATTCGAGCAAAAGTTTTTAAACTTTTGACTATTTCAGTAACACGGTCTACACCTGAAATGCTACTTTTTATCAATGGCGGAGAATCCTTAAAGAGGAACTCTAGCTCATACTTTTTTGCTAACTTCTTATGATTTTCTTTGTCTTCTTCACTAGCAAGAGTTTCGTTAAATTCATGATAATACTTTTCAATATCAGAAAAATAATCTTCTAACACTTCTAAATTACTACGAATAAAACCAATTGGATTATTAATTTCATGGGCTACACCTGCAGCAAGCACGCCAATACTAGCCATTTTTTCAGATTGTACTAATTGAGATTCACTCTGTTTTAGCTCTTCATTAGTATTTGATATTTGCTCATAACTTTGTTTTAACGCTTGTTCCCTTTTGGCTACTTTTTCGCCCATTAGATTAAATTGCTTAAATAAACTGGCAAACTCACTAAACCTTAAATCGGCTTGAAGCGCTTTGTGTTCATCACCTTTTTCAAGGCTGGAGGTTAACTGAGAAAGAGCTAAGATAGGCTTAACAAAATAGCGATAACCATATAAATATGCCAATAATGTAGTCAAGACAATAGCGAGGATAATATAACTCGCCAATTGGATAACCAAGTTAGATAAGGCATTATTCCTATTTTCTTCATCTACCGTAAAGTTAAAACTAACGCCTACATCTTGCCATTGTATACTCTGTTTAGCGCCTATGACCTGTTTACCAAAAGTTCCAATGGTTTGTTCCTCCTTTACGACTTCAATCATTAAACCATCAAACATTTCAGTATCAATTTGACCTGAATGAATAGTATCTAAAGGTATATTAGCAACTAAAACACCTTCAACTTGCTGGTTGTACAGTACTGGAAACGCTATGCACCAAAAATAGTGTCCCTCAATATTCAATATTTGAATAGAGCTACTGTCTTTTTTATTGAGTAAGTCATTCAACCAAGGAAAAATTTTGTAGTTAATGTCACTATCTAAGGTGGAGTGTAAAGTTGTGCCCTCAAAGTCAAGTAGGGTTTCATCATACTTTTTACCCAACAATGTTAAACCTGCCATATAATCTTTTATCTTTCCCAAGTTCCTTTTAGGTTGCATTAAGGCTTGAACGAAAATTGCCCCTTGGGATTGCTCTTTCAATAAAATAAAATGGTGATCAATAAGTACACGATAATTATTATTTAAGGTATTAATTTCTCTTTTGGCTAATTTTTCATATTCAGTGTTCACTAATTCAACGACGTGATTATTTACCAAGCCAGTAATAATCACCGCTAAACCAACACAACTAATAAAAACAAATCTTGCGAGAGCAAAAGATACTGTCGTTTTAATCATCTATATCACTCAAATCTTTTAATAATATTAACTTCAAACACTTTTTCTACTTAAGTAAAACAACCTCGTCCCTATTGTTATATCTTCCCATTGAATAATCAGCCACGGTAAGTGCTTCATGAGCATTAAAATTCTGCTTGCTAAATGGGGAAAATGGTTGCTTATATGTTTTCAGTAAACCTTGAACTGGATTAGCTAGATGTTCTAATGCATGATGAATTAAAACTTTGTCTTGATCTTTATTGCCCGTTAACTCAATTTGTTCAATGGCAGCAATGACAATTTTAGTAAGATCGTAAGCGTGAACAAAACCTGTTTGTGCTTTTAAATCACCTTTCTTTTGTAAACCTTCATTTGATTTAATACCCAAGGCTAACACATGTTCGGCAAACGATGATAAATTCTCATTAACAAATGAGAAGTTAGTTTGAATAAACTGCAAATCAATTTGTTCACGGTGAGTTACAGGAACCTTCTGAGTAAAGTCCCCACCCGTTATTCCCCAGTGGCTCCTTATTGGTAAGTGTAGATTGGCTGGTAATTCAACCATGGCATTAATAAAAGTAATGCCTTCGACTGAGTTGCCAACAAAAAAGATCACATCTGCACCACTGGCTTTAATATCTCGCAGTATCACTTTAGCGTGATTATTTCCTGTGCCCCAATTAAACCAAGACAAACCAACAGGTTTGATTGAAGACTCCTGTAAGGCTTGTGTCATCGTTTTTTCATTTGAACGACCCCACCCTGTGTCTTCTAATAACAAATAAGGTTTACTAAAGCCTTGTGCAATCGCTTTTTTACTTATAAAACTACCGGCATTACTGTCATCAATGGATAAGCGAAAAATCCAGTTTTGTGTAGAGGTGCTGCGTGTAATTGGCCCTGCTGCTGCCCAGGGATCTAAGACCAGTATTTTATTGTCATTAATAAAAGATTTATTCGCTAATAGAGGGGGGGAATGAAGACCAGAAAATACCATTAAAGCTTGTTCGTCTACAAGAAAGTGCTCTAAATTACGTCGGCTACGTAGGGAATTAGCTCTATGGTCTTTTAAAACAAGCTCAAACTCAATGCCTTGCACCTTATTATTAACTTCAGCAAGTGCGGTAGTTATTCCTTGTTGTATCGCTAAACTCGACGTTGTCGCACCGCTAAAGTCTGCATCTAAGTAAATAGTATACTTTTGCTGTGCAAATACATTTGAAGGGTAAGTAGTAATTAAAACAAGAGAGATAATTAAAAAAAGCTTAAACAACAACTTTATAACAAACATAAAACATCCTTTTAAAAGTTAATGACACATTTTTCTATTTATTATAGCTAAGTTATTACTTTATCTAGTTAAAAGTAAGTATTATTTAATAGCCATTTTATAAATAGCATAATTACGACGGCGATATAGCTTTATTAGTGCCTAATATAACCAACAATTAGATAACTCATGATGTTGCATGGTAGCTAGCAAGGCAGTAAACGTAAGATAAGCCGAAAATATCTGGAATACAAATTGAAGTCATCAAGGCTTTACTTGATTATTTAAATAACAAGCTAATTTAGTGAAATAATTTGAAAGCGGTGAAATACTGAGGAGATTATTGTCGATTTAATGTTTTTTAAAGTAATAACCTTACGTGAAGTTAAATCAAGTTAACACCTAATGCTATAAAGATATCGACTGGCAGTTCAAGTCTTTCTCTTTTAATACAGCGTAATAGAGCATAGAAATAATAGCAGAAACAAGTTCAGTATAAGTTTCTACTATTGTTGTTTACACCATTGCTAGCAGTTCTTTTGCTTTAGTCTCAGTACCTTGCGTCACCATATTAGACATATTAACAACATTACTGATACTAGTTTCAACTTGCTGAGATACACTTGAAACACTTTCAGTATTTTGAGCTACCTCAATAGTTGTCATACTCTGCTCTTCCGCCGTTGCAGCTATCGCTTGAATTTGTTCGACAACATTATCCACACTAGTAATAATATTAGCTAAAGCAGACGCTGAATCATTAGTCATTTCGACACCTTGCTCAACTTTTACACTTCCTTCGGCCATCATACTTACAGCATTGTCTGTTTCACGCCTCATTGACTCAATAGCTCCTTCCACTTCACTGGTGGCTTCCGTTGTTCTACCCGCTAATTGACGCACTTCATCAGCTACAACAGCAAAACCTCTACCTTGCTCCCCAGCTCTAGCCGCTTCAATGGCTGCATTTAATGCAAGTAAGTTCGTTTGATCTGCAATTCCTTTAATGACACTTAAAATGTCTTCTATCTCTTTACTTTGTTGGCTTAAGGATGTGATAGCTGTTGAACTATTATCAAAAGCATCTTTAATTAACACCATTTGAGCAAGAGTATTTTGGACTATATTATCACCTGACTTAGCTAATTCTAATGCTTTAGTTGAGCTATCAGAGGCATTAACACAATTGTTGGCAACCTCTGAAGAAGAGTTTGAAAGCTCTTCTACAGCAGCCGCAATTTGTTCCATTTGGGCTGTTTGTTCATTTATACCTGAGGCCATCTCTTGGTTTGCCACTAAAATTTTACTCGTACCTTGAGACGCTTCTACCATAGAGTTTGCTGTTTTTTGCACTAAATTGGAAAGTGAAAAAGACATTTGATTTATCGCAGAGGTTAAATCACTAAGTTCATCTTTCCCTTTAACGGTTAATGGCTTACCTGTCATATCACCATCAGCAATATGTTTTGCTCTAGTTAAGATACCACCTAAACGCATGAGTAAATCACGACTAAACATCACTGAACACAAAACGCCTAGAATCAATGAAGTTAACGTGAGAAATATCATTGTTGATTTTAATGTTTGTACAAGATTTTGTGCATTAGTAATATCATTACTAAGCAGTTGTTCTTGAGATACTTTCATTTTACTTAATAAGGATAGTATTTTACTGGCTTTTGGTGCTGCTTTGGTTCCTAACCAGTAATTTGCTTTATTCCAATCTTCTCCACTACGTAAATGAAACATTTGCACTGGGAGGTTTTTAAATTCATTACGAACAGATATAAATTCTTTCCATAATTTTTGTTGGCTCATTGTAAAGAGAGAATGTTGGTTTGCGTTGATCGCATTAACACTGTTGTCATTCACCTGCCATTTTGCTTCAAAGTTAGTTTTGAAAACATCATCACCCGATAGTAAATAAGCCCTAATATTGGCAAGCCCTATTGCAAAAGAGCCTCTAGTATCAGCTAAATTTTTAAGAAGTGATTTACGTGCGCGTGTTGCTTCTAGTTTACTTTCTTCATCAATAATAGCGGTTATATACACTAACATTTGTGAAGCTCTTGGCGCTGCATCAGTTAATAATAAATGGTAAGACTCAATGTTA
>Ga0209292_1000325_pt1 | contig 63998 bp, 50 predicted proteins | sample GOMGulsemesocosm_2_FD_184634 | JGI IMG/M metagenome (GOLD analysis project Ga0209292, IMG submission 184634) | Methane-oxidizing microbial communities from mesocosms in the Gulf of Mexico - GOM9C Gulf of Mexico (SPAdes) (version 2) | ecosystem: Environmental > Aquatic > Marine > Cold seeps... | reverse complement strand
TGATGCGGCCATGATTTCCAGTTTTTTCCTAATGTTTCCGCCAGAACTTGCAACGCCCCACGGCCGCGCGATGCTGTATTCCGACGGTGGCTTGGTGATTGATCCCTCCTCTGAGGAACTTGTGTCTATCGCCCAACAATCCGCAGCATCTGCCGGCGCACTTTTGCAGGTTGAGCCAAAAATCGCGATGCTCAGCTTCTCGACCAAGGGCAGCGCAAGGCACGCGTCGGTCAGCAAAGTCTCAGTCGCGACAGACCTTTTACGCGCTGCTCGGCCAGACCTACAAGTTGATGGGGAATTGCAGTTCGACACGGCATTCGTGCCGGATATTGCCACCCGCAAAGCGCCAGAATCGGATGTGGCAGGACATGCTAACGTCATGATTTTTCCAAACCTAGACGCTGGTAACATCGCTTACAAAATCACCCAACGCCTTGGTGGATACGCCGCCATTGGCCCTATCCTGCAAGGGGTCGCAAAACCCGCAAATGATTTGTCGCGAGGGTGCTCTGCACAGGATGTGACTGAAATGATTGCGGTCACCGCATTGCAGGGTATGCAAAAAAATGAACCCCATGCAAATACCGATCTAGAATAATAATCCATTTTAGGATTACAGTGCAGAACAACATCAAGAACTACTCTCGTCAACAGGAAATCACATGACGCATCACCAACCGCAGATTGATACCTCGCCCAAAGTTTCGGACGAGATCCGCAAGACCACCTGCTATATGTGTGCCTGCCGTTGTGGGATTAACGTCCATATGAAAAAGGACGACGAAGGTGAAATGCGTGTCGCCTATATTGAAGGTAACCGTGACCATCCAGTGAACCAAGGTGTACTCTGTGCGAAAGGTTCCGCCGGGATCATGCAGGTCAATGCACCTTCACGCCTCAAGGCACCTCTAAAGCGTGTTGGTCCGCGTGGCTCTGGCCAGTTTGAAGAAATTTCTTGGGATGAAGCGCTTGAGATCGCCACCGGGCATCTTTCTCGCATCCGCGAAACCAACCCTGAGAAGCTGGCGTTCTTCACGGGTCGTGACCAATCGCAAAGCTTTACAGGTTTCTGGGCACAGGCCTATGGTACCCCGAACTTTGCCGCCCACGGTGGTTTCTGTTCCGTGAATATGGCCACTGCTGGCATCTACACTATGGGCGGTGCGTTCTGGGAATTTGGCCAACCCGACTGGGATCGGTCCAAACTGTTCATGCTATTTGGCGTGGCCGAGGATCACGATTCCAACCCGATCAAAATGGGTCTGAGCAAGCTGAAGGCACGCGGTGCAAAGATCATCGGCGTGAATCCAATCCGTTCTGGTTACAACGCAATTGCGGACGAATGGGTTGGCATTACGCCGGGAACAGATGGCTTGTTCATTCTATCGCTAGCGCATGAATTGCTAAAGGCTGGCAAGATTGATCTCGAATATCTCACCCGCTTCACCAACGCCCCCGTGCTGGTAAATGGCGATGAGAAATCGGACGAATTTGGCCTATTGCTGCGCGACAAAGACAATAAATTTATGGTCATCGACCGCGTCACCGGCAAGCCTACCGCCTTTGATAAGAAAGGCGTAAAGCCTGACCTAGCCGCAACCTATCGCGACAAGGGCATCACCCATCGCCCGGTCTTCCAGCACCTTTCTGAGCGCTACATGTCCGACGAATACGCGCCAGAGGCCGTGGCAGATCGCTGTGGTATTCCTGCTGGCCGCATCCGCGCCATTGCCGCTGAACTTGCCCGCGTCGCCTTTGACGAAGCCTTTGAAATCGAACAGGAATGGACCGATTTCCGCGGTGAAAAACACAAAACCATGACGGGTCGTCCAGTATCCTTCCACTCTATGCGTGGGATTTCAGCACACTCCAACGGCTTCCAAACATGTCGCGCGTTGCATGTGCTGCAAATCCTGCTCGGCACGGTTGAGGCTCCCGGCGGCTTCCGCTTCAAGCCTCCCTATCCCAAGCCATCTGAGGCCCACCCCAAACCTCATTGCAAAGTCACCCCTGGCGCACCACTGGACGGCCCGCATTTGGGTTACGTGCAGGGGCCCGATGATCTGATGCTGAAAGAAGACGGTTCCCCCGCGCGCATCGACAAAGCCTATACTTGGGAAAATCCAATGTCGGCCCATGGGTTGATGCATATGGTGATCTCCAACGCCCACGCGGGAGATCCGTATAAAATCGACACGCTGTTTATGTATATGGCGAACATGTCTTGGAATTCCTCCATGAACACCAAAGGTGTGATGGAAATGCTGACGGATAAGGATGAAAACGGCGATTACGTCATCCCGAACATCATCTATTCCGACGCCTATAGTTCCGAAATGGTGGCCTATGCCGATCTGGTTCTGCCCGACACGACATACCTTGAGCGCCACGATTGTATTTCACTGCTGGATCGTCCAATTTGTGAGGCCGATGCCGCTGCTGATGCCATCCGTTGGCCGGTAATTGAACCAGATCGCGATGTACGTGGTTTCCAATCCGTGCTGGTTGATCTTGGCGCGCGCCTTGGCATGCCCGGCTTTGTAAATGAAGATGGCAGCGCAAAATACAAGGATTACGCTGATTACATCGTCAACCACGAACGCAAGCCGGGCATCGGCCCGCTGTCTGGTTTCCGTGGTGAAAACGGTGACCAATTTGGGCGTGGCGACGTGAACCCAGATCAGATGGATCGCTATATTGAGAACGGTGGTTTCGCCGTGCATCACATCCCAGAAGAAGCCGCGTTTTATAAGCCTTGGAACATGGCCTATCAGGATTGGGCCGTCAAAACAGGCATCTATGATGCGCCACAACCCTATCTGTTTAACCTCTACGTTGAACCTCTGCGCAAGTTCCAACTGGCGGCTGAAGGGCATGGCTTGCGTCAGCCACCAGAACACCTGCGCGAGCGTATCAAAGAAACCCTTGATCCGCTGCCGGTTTGGTATGCGCCGTTTGAGGATGACAACGTGGACACCGAAGAATTCACTGTGCACGCTCTGACACAACGTCCAATGGCGATGTATCACTCCTGGGGGACGCAAAACGCCTGGCTGCGCCAGCTGCATGGGCGTAACCCTATGTATCTGCCGACCAAAATCTTCACTGAAAAAGGTTTTGAAGATGGCGATTGGGCGAAAATCACATCCGCCCATGGAGAAATCACAGTGCCTGTCGCCCATCACGGCGGGTTGAATGACAACACCATCTGGACATGGAATGCCATCGGTAAACGCAAGGGTACTTGGGCGCTGGATGAAGCCGCGCCAGAAGCAACCAAAGGCTTTCTGCTGAACCACCTGATCCACGAACTTCAACCACCCAAAGGTGACGGCCTTCGCTGGGCAAACTCTGATCCGGTCACGGGCCAAGCCGCATGGTTTGATCTGCGCGTAAAAATCGAAAAGGTCTCTGGCCCACCCGAGGAGTCGCAGCCCGGTTTCGATCCGATCAAGTCGCCCGTTGGTACTGGGCCAAAAGACCTCGCTTGGAAGGTGGGCAAATGACACAACTTCCCGCACAAACCACTCGTAAACTGGGCTTGGTAATCGACCTTGATACCTGTGTTGGCTGTCATGCTTGCGTGATTTCTTGCAAAGGGTGGAACACCGAAAACTATGGCGCGCCTCTATCTGATCAGGATGCATATGGGGCGAACCCGTCAGGTACGTTCCTGAACCGGGTGCACAGCTTTGAGGTCAAACCTGAAGCCAGCCCAGCACAAACGATCCATTTCCCAAAGTCCTGCCTACATTGCGAAGACGCGCCTTGCGTGACCGTTTGCCCAACTGGTGCCAGCTATAAACGTACGGAAGACGGCATTGTTCTGGTCAATGAGAAGGATTGCATCGGTTGCGGTCTTTGCGCTTGGTCCTGCCCCTATGGCGCGCGCGAGCTTGATCAAACCGCTGGTGTGATGAAAAAATGCACCCTTTGTGTGGACCGAATTTACAACGAAAACCTACCAGAGGTAGATCGTGAACCAGCCTGCGTGCGCACGTGCCCTGCCAATGCCCGCCACTTTGGCGATTTTGCTGACCCAGACAGCAACGTATCCAAACTCACCCGTGAACGTGGTGGTATGGATCTGATGCCAGAACTTGGCACAAACCCTGTGAACAAATACCTTCCCCCACGTCCCAAAGACACGATGGAAGAAATCGACATTCTTGCGCCCCTGCTTGCGCCCGTCGCCACGGAAACCACTGGTTTCCTAGGTTGGCTTGACAAAGCTCTGGAGAAACTCTGATGCATCCGGCACCCTCTGTAATCCTCTTCACCGCCCTTTCGGGTCTTGGCTTTGGCCTGTTGGCATTTCTGGGCCTTGGCTTGCCAGATGTCTCTGGCTGGGTCGCTTTTGTGTTTTTCTTTATTGCATTTTCTTTGGCTGTTGGCGGGCTCCTAGCCTCGACCTTTCACCTTGGAAACCCAAAGAACGCAATGAAAGCCTTTAGCCAATGGAAAACCAGTTGGCTGTCACGCGAGGGCTGCCTTGCAGTGGCCTCCCTGATCCTAATGGGTATCTACGCAATTGGAGTGGTTTTCTTTGACACGAAGCTCGTACAAGTTGGCTGGATCGCGGCTTTGTCATGCATCGGCACCGTTTTCACAACCTCGATGATCTACGCACAGTTGGCAACAATTCCCCGCTGGAACCACCCGCTGACCAGCCTGTATTTCTTGTCGCTTTCCGTCGCGGGCGGAGCATTGCTGGCCGGACAAGCGACCGCTGCAGGAATACTTCTGCTGATCGCGGGTGTCGTTCAACTTGCAGCTTGGATCGACGGCGACAAACGCTTCGCCCAACGTGGCCACACGATCGAAACCGCAACAGGTCTTGGCGATATTGGCAAGGTTCGGATGTTTGAACCACCGCACACTGGCACCAACTATCTTCTACATGAGATGGTCTATGTGGTTGGACGCAAACACGCGCAAAAACTGCGGATCATTGCCATGATCCTAATGGTAATCCTACCAGCCGCTTTGTTGCTATTGTTCCCGGCGGGGCATCTCTTGGCCCTAATCGCCGTGATCAGCCACATCGCGGGTCTCTTCGCGTCACGCTGGTTGTTCTTTGCGGAGGCAGAACATGTTGTCGGCCTGTACTACGACAAGCGCTGAGATCTGCAGCCGTTTTCTTTAAAAGAAAACGTCCCGGAAACTTTCATAGTTTCCGGGACGTTTTTCATTCAGGCACGCCAATCAAAGAACCCTTTGGGCGCGGCTGCAAGTAGGCGTTCAGCCAAGACACGGCCAAGCTCTGCCCCCTCAGAGATCGGTGCGATCCCCTCTTCACACATTTTCTCAGATCCATCCGGACGCAAAATTTCACCGCGCAAGTGAATCTGATCACCGTTCAAAACCGCAAGCGCCCCAATTGGTGTCTCGCATGATCCGTCCAATGTCATCAAAAACGCACGTTCTGCTGACAGTCGTTGACCGGTTTCGGTATTGTGGATCGCAGACAGCATTGTCTCTGCACGGCTATCATCAACGCGACGTTCAATTCCAATCGCGCCCTGTGCAACGGCTGGCAAAAGGTCATCGACCTCGATTGCGTGTTTTGGCACATCCAGCCCCAAACGGTTCAGCCCGGCCATAGCAAGAAAAGTCGCGTCAGCCACATCATCACCTAGTTTTTTCAGGCGAGTCTGCACGTTGCCGCGGAACTCAACCACATTCAGGTCTGGGCGGGAATTCAACAACTGAGCCCTACGACGCAACGAAGATGTACCAACAGTCGCGCCTTCAGGTAGATCCGCAATTGAACTATATTTCAGCGAGACGAACGCATCCCGCACATCTTCACGCGGCAGATAACAATCAAGGATCAAACCTTCTGGCTGTAGCGTCGGCATATCCTTCATCGAATGCACCGCAATATCGATGGCACCAGATAACAGCGCCTCTTCGATCTCTTTGGTGAACAGGCCTTTGTTGCCGATTTCCTTTAGCGGGCGATCCGCGTCAATCAACTGTCGGTTATCGCCCGAAGTTTGGATCACACAGATCTCAAAAGCATCTTCTGCCAGATCAAACGCCGCCATCAAGCGCGCACGGGTTTCATACGCCTGCGCAAGGGCCAAGGGAGATCCACGGGTGCCGATTTTCAGCGGTTGAGCGGGGTTTGGGAGCGTTAAAGTCATACCCTCACTTAACGCCGCAAAGCCGCGCTGACAATGGGCCGCGACAGTTGTTCTCTTGACATCACGCCGCACACGCGAGAGGCAGGAACAAACCACAAAAGGCACAGATCATGGCAGAGCAGAAAACCATCCTAAAGGCACTTGCAGGCGAAACCCAAGAGGTGCCGCCAATCTGGATGATGCGTCAGGCAGGGCGCTATCTGCCCGAATATCGCGCGACCCGTTCGCAAGCCGGTGATTTTTTGTCTTTGTGTTACAACCCGGAGCTGGCCGCGGAAGTTACGCTGCAACCAATCCGCCGGTATGGCTTTGATGCGGCAATCCTATTTGCAGATATTCTACTGATCCCTCAGGCTCTTGGGGCTGATTTGTGGTTTGTCACAGGTGAAGGACCACGCCTATCAACGATCACATCAATGGAACAGGTTGATGCACTAAAGCCCGTTGACGAGATCGACGCCACCCTGTCCCCAATCTATGAAACCGTAAAGATTCTAGCGTCTGAACTGCCCAAAGAGACCACATTGATTGGCTTTGCCGGCGCTCCTTGGACCGTTGCAACCTATATGATTGCAGGACGCGGAACACCGGATCAAGGGCCTGCTCATGCGTTGAAAGCCGAAAACCCGGCCGCATTTGATGCGCTTATGGCGAAGATTACCGCGGCAACCATCGAATACCTCGCCGCCCAGATTGAAGCTGGTGCCGAAGTTGTAAAGCTATTTGATAGCTGGGCTGGTTCCCTGAAAGGCGCCGATTTTCAGCGGTATGCGCTGCAACCCGCCAAGGAAATCATCTCCGCCCTGAAAGCCCGTTACCCCCATACTCCGGTCATCGCCTTCCCACGCGAAGCTGGCGCTGGATACATCGGTTTCGCCAATGCCACCGGTGCGGACTGCCTTGCAATTGACAATTCTATCAGCGCGGAATGGGCGGCCGAGAACCTGCAAATCGATGGCTGTGTTCAAGGTAATTTGGCCTCAAAACATATGGTCAGCGGCGGCGAAGAACTGGTTTCCGAAACCAAGCGCATCGTGAATGCCCTAAAGGGCGGCCCTCATATCTTCAACCTTGGCCATGGTATCACGCCAGATGCAGATCCCGACAATGTTCAGCGCATGATTGATGCAGTGCGTGGAAACTAAACCAAACCTAGGGGCAGGCTTTTCTGCCCCTTCACACCACCTCTAGAGCCTCATCCTTCGGCAGCAATGCAGTGTCCTTCTGTACATCAGGAACTGGCTTGCCCAAGGTTTGGGCAGGCTGCCGGAACGGGTAAAACTCCCGATCCGGCTTTAGTATCAAAGTCTTGTGCTTCAGTTGTCTTGTGGAACAACCCGCAGATGCAATTCACGCAACTGATCGCTCATCGCATCACTTGGCGCGTTCATCATCAAATCTTCCGCACGTTGGTTCATTGGGAACATGATCACTTCACGGATGTTATCTTGGTCCGCAAGCAACATCACAATCCGGTCGATACCCGCCGCGCAACCGCCGTGGGGAGGGGCGCCAAATTTGAACGCGTTAACCATACCACCAAAGCGTTTATTGACCTCATCTTCGCCATAACCGGCAATTTCAAAGGCTTTATACATGATCTCAGGACGGTGGTTCCGGATCGCACCAGACACCAATTCATAGCCGTTACAGGCCAGATCATATTGATAGCCTAGAACCTCCAGCGGATCGCCATTCAGTGCGTCCATCCCACCTTGCGGCATAGAGAATGGGTTGTGCTCAAAGTCAATCCGGCCGGTTTCTTCATCTTTTTCATAGATCGGGAAATCCACGACCCAAGCAAAAGCAAAACGATCCATGTCCGTCAGGCCAAGTTCTTCGCCAATCACGTTGCGTGCACGCCCCGCAACAGCTTCAAACGCCTTTGGTTTTCCGCCCAAGAAGAACGCCGCATCACCCAGACCAAGGCCCAGCTGCTGACGGATCGCTTCGGTACGTTCAGGGCCAATGTTTTTCGCCAGTGGGCCAGCGGCTTCAAGACCTTCGCCCTGATCACGCCAGAAGATATAACCCATACCCGGCAGGCCTTCTTGTTGGGCGAATTTGTTCATCCTGTCACAGAACTTGCGTGACCCACCTTTCGGAGCTGGGATTGCACGAATTTGCGTGCCTTCCTGTTCCAGAAGTTTCGCAAAAATCGCAAAGCCGGAACCTGCAAAATGTTCAGAAACAATCTGCATTTTGATCGGGTTACGCAGATCAGGCTTGTCAGAACCATACCAAAGAGCAGCATCACGGTAAGAAATTTGTTCCCATTCTTGGTCGACCTTACGGCCCCCACCGAATTCCTCAAAAATTCCGGTCAGAACGGGCTGGATGGTGTCAAATACATCCTGCTGTTCAACAAAAGACATCTCAAGGTCGAGCTGGTAGAAATCGGTCGGAGAACGGTCAGCGCGCGGATCTTCATCACGGAAACACGGCGCAATCTGGAAGTATTTATCGAAACCAGAAACCATGATCAGCTGTTTAAACTGCTGCGGTGCCTGTGGAAGAGCATAGAATTTACCAGGGTGCAAACGTGACGGCACCAAGAAATCGCGCGCCCCTTCAGGGGAAGACGCTGTAATGATCGGTGTTTGATATTCGCGGAATTTTTTATCCCACATACGCCGACGCATCGACGCCACAACGTCAGACCGCAGACACATGTTTTGCTGCATCTTCTCACGACGCAAATCAAGGTAACGATATTTCAAGCGGGTTTCTTCAGGGTATTCCTGATCGCCAAACACCATCAAAGGCAGTTCTTGTGCGGCACCTAGAACCTCGAGATCACGAATGAAAACTTCGATCTCACCGGTTGGAATTGCTTTATTCACAAGGCTTTCATCACGTGCCATGACGTTGCCATCAATGCGGATACACCACTCCGAGCGTACTTTTTCAAGATCTGCAAAAACCGGGCTATCCGCGTCAGCCATCACCTGAGTAATACCATAATGGTCGCGCAGATCGATAAACAGCAGACCGCCGTGATCTCGCACCCGATGCACCCAGCCCGACAGGCGCACATTATCGCCCACGTTGGATTTATTCAGTTCGGCACAGGTTTGGCTGCGATAAGCGTGCATTTCGCGTCCCCTTCAGGGTAAAAAATTCGTCCGGGTTGATACACAGCAGACACGCGCAAAAGTCAAGCAGACGACGTGTTTGATACCTATATTATGCTGTTATCTACTCTCTCAGCATTTTTCGACCCCTTAATGGCATCAAATCACCTTGCTCGGAAGGCCTGCGCACTTTAAACCGGGCGCAACTTTTGTTTTATCCGGGAACGCCCCAATGCCCACCAAATCTGACTTTAACGACCGTATGCTGTCTTTGGGCCTTGCCCGTGTATCTGAGGCTGCCGCGCTTGCCTCTGCCCGCCTTGTTGGGCGTGGTGATGAAAAAGCCGCCGATCAAGCTGCTGTAAACGCCATGCGCGAACAGTTAAACCTACTGGATATTGCAGGTGTGGTTGTCATTGGCGAAGGCGAACGCGACGAAGCACCAATGCTGTTCATCGGCGAAGAAGTTGGCACAGGTACAGGTCCTGGCGTTGATATCGCGCTTGACCCGCTGGAAGGCACCACACTGACAGCAAAAGACATGCCAAACGCTTTGACTGTGATTGCAATGGGCCCACGTGGTTCCATGCTGCACGCCCCTGATGTTTATATGGATAAGCTGGCGATTGGCCCGGGCTTCCCTGAAGGCGTCGTCACCCTTGAAATGTCTCCAAAAGAGCGCGTTGAAGCCCTAGCAAAAGCCAAAGGTTGCGCCACCGAAGACATCACCGTTTGTGTCTTGGAACGCCCTCGTCATGAAGACGTGATTGCAGGCATCCGAGAAACAGGCGCATCCATCCGTTTGATCAGCGATGGTGATGTTGCTGGCGTTATGCATTGCGCAGAAGCTGAAACAACCGGCATCGACATGTATATGGGCACCGGCGGTGCACCTGAAGGTGTTCTTGCGGCGGCGGCTCTGAAGTGCATGGGTGGACAGATGTTTGGTCGCCTGTTGTTCCGCAACGATGACGAACGGGCCCGTGCGACCAAAGCCGGAATTACCGATTTCGACAAGATCTATACACGCGATGAAATGGTGACTGAGGACGTGCTATTCGCAGCAACTGGTGTGACGGATGGTTCCATCTTGCCAGGTGTTCGTCGTGAAATCGGTTGGATGACCACAGAAACCATCCTGATGCGTTCGCGCACGGGTTCTGTGCGTCGTATGCAATACCGCACACCGGTTGATGCTGAATAAGCTGTGACTGATGCCCCCGCATTTCTGAACGTTGAAGCGTCGCTCACTGGGCGGCGCTGGCAGGGGCCGGGTGTCGAAATTGACCGCCAAGCCGAAGCAATGGCCCAACAAACCGGGCTGCCCGCAGCCCTCTGTAGGACGCTCGCCCGGCTTGGTGTTTCCTCAGATGATGCACCCACATATCTGGAACCTTCCTTACGTGACTTGCTGCCCGATCCGCGCAGCTTGCATGACATGGAAAAGGCCGCGACGCGGTTTCTGGTTGCCGCACAATCCGGCCAGCGCATTGCCGTATTCGCCGATTATGACGTTGATGGCGGCACCTCTGGCGCGCTGTTAATTCATTGGTTGCGCGAATTGGGCTATCCAGTTGATCAGCGTGCGACACTTTATGTCCCCGACCGCATAGACGAAGGTTATGGCCCCAATGCCCCTGCAATTTCCGAACTGGCTGCGAACCACGATCTAATCATCTGCGTTGATTGCGGCACGCTGTCCCATGACGCTTTGGCGGCGGCTGGCGACACCGATGTTATCGTGCTGGATCACCACCTGGGCGGCGAAACCCTGCCTGATGTGCATGCTGTGGTGAACCCCAATCGTCAGGACGAAACCGGCGATCTGGCACATCTCTGTGCGGCTGGTGTCGTATTTCTTGCCTTGGTCGAAACCACCCGCCAGATGCGCGAGGCAGGCAATACTGGCCCGAACCTACTGAACCTGCTTGATTTTGTCGCCCTCGGCACCGTTGCAGATGTCGCGCCCCTAATTGGTGTGAACCGCGCATTTGTACGCCAGGGGCTGAAAGTATTGGCCCAGCGCCGTCATGCGGGGCTTGTCGCGTTGGCGGACAGTGCTGGCATGGATGGCCCGCCGACCTCATACCACCTTGGCTTCCTGCTGGGGCCCCGCATCAACGCGGGTGGTCGCATAGGCAAAGCTGACCTTGGTGCACGCCTGCTGGCCACCACAAATACGCAAGAAGCGTCTTCCATGGCAGCACAACTTGAGATCCTCAACCGGGAACGCCGCGAGATCGAAAACCTGACCCGCGAAGTCGCGATGGATCAGGCCCAAACGCGCCTTGACGCCCACACACCCAACAACAACCAGCCTGCAGCGCTGGCTTGGGCGGCTGATGATGGCTGGCATCCCGGTGTGGTTGGCATCGTTGCCTCACGCATGAAAGAAGCCACCAACCTCCCCTCCATTGTCATTGGGTTTGATGGCGATGCGGGCAAAGGATCTGGGCGCTCTGTTTCCGGTGTTGATCTTGGCCATGCGGTGCAAAAACTGGTCGCTGAAGGCCTACTCGAGAAGGGCGGCGGTCATAAGATGGCCGCAGGGATGTCATTGTCGCGTGCCCAGCTTGAACCCGCTATGGCCCGCCTTGAGGAATTGCTTGCAAAGCAAGGTGCTGGCCTTGGTGGCCCCGCCGCACTGAAAATTGATGCGATGCTGATGCCGGGTGCGGCACAAACAGATCTGGTGACAAAAATCGAATCTGCTGGCCCCTTCGGTGCCGGTGCGCCCGGCCCTCGATTTGCCTTTGCCAACCAAAAGATCTTCTTCGCCAAACGCGTCGGGGAATCACATCTAAAAATCAGCTTTGGCGACGGCATGGGAAAGCGTATAGACGCCATCTGCTTTGGCGCATTTGATGGCCCTATCGGTCCGGCCCTAGAAAACCATAACGGCGCACCGTTCCACTTGGCAGGACGCCTTGAGATCAATCGCTGGCAAGGTCGCGAATCTGTCCAGCTGCGTCTAGAAGACGTCGCCGAGCCTTAACGACAGTTTGCCTACAATGCTGGGCCAAAAAAAAATCGTAAACAGCGCATTTTTTTAATTTTCCCTCTTGCCCCCCCTCGATGGAGAAGCTAAATGTCCGCTCACTGAACGGTGCTCCCTTCGTCTATCGGTTAGGACGCCAGGTTTTCAACCTGGAAAGAGGGGTTCAATTCCCCTAGGGAGTACCACAGTTACCCTTCCAACAGTTGCTAAGCATTCTTTAGGCTACTCAAGCACCTGAATTTTGCCCTTTGGAATTTTTCCTGCAAGAAAATTAAATGTAGCTATTTTTCCTCTTGCCCCCTGCAAAAAGACAAGCTAAATACCCGCTCACCGAACGGTGCTCCCTTCGTCTATCGGTTAGGACGCCAGGTTTTCAACCTGGAAAGAGGGGTTCAATTCCCCTAGGGAGTACCACGGTTTTCTCCAGTCAAATTATAAGACCATGTAAGAAATTGACCTCTTACGAATTTGGATGCTTAGCGCCCTATTTTCTTTAGTTTCAAGTATCTTTTTTCCAAAATATTAAGGCATACTTACAAGTCTAGAACAACTATAGAAGCGAGTCCGTTCGAGGAACTGATATCCCCTACAGACGCATCGTTAAACCCCTATGGAACGCGAAACGAAAGCCACGGTGAAGTAGGAATCAGCTTTCTGAAAGGCTTGTCACTAGGCCTGAACTCTTTGCATTCAAAACCAAACATCAACGATACCGTGCTGAATTTCGAAACCACAAATAATGATGAACAATTCGATCCAAACCCAGACTTCGCTGATGGCACATAGTTCGCAACCTCTTTCTAACAACGCGACGGCAGCCTGATCAGCAACAAGTGTCCACAGCTCAACCCATTGATGGGGCTATTGCAAATCTAGATACGAGCCCCTCTTCATTTGGTCATTTTCGGACTACCCAGATGTGATCTTTACCGCACTTCGCATTCTTTAAATTTGGCCTCTAAGGCAACAACCATACTAAAGCACCTCACCAATCATTCCCAGAGAGGGTTTTACGAATTTCTTTACCTTTTAGCACTGAAAATCACTTTTATCTCTTGACGATTTCGCCGTGCCCTTCTAAATCGGCCACGGTACGGCGGTATAGCTCAGTTGGTTAGAGCAGCGGAATCATAATCCGCGTGTCCGGGGTTCAAATCCCTGTACCGCCACCACACAAAACCCCAACAAATTAACGCGTTAATCCTTTTAAATAAGGCGTAACTGCGCCACGCATGAAGATATGAGCGCGCGAGCAGCTCTGTCCAACAATGCACCAAAATGCACTCAAATGCAGGCCCTGGGGTTGCGTAGGATGGAATCAGGTGAGAGATTGTCTAAAATAGCAGGGTCAGCTGGTCGAAGCAGCTGACCCAATCACGACCGAACCTGAGAAAGGAACTTCGACCATGTCGAAAAAAGCCCTATCAGCCCGTGCGTCTGCAGAAAGCCACATTCGCGCTGCCCTAGAAACTGGCGTCCGCGGTGATCTGCGTGATCTGCTGAAAAAAGCTCTTATGGCAGCGGCAGGTCAGCGCGTCACAGAACTGACCGACATGGATTACCGGAAACTGGCAGATGGGGCTAAGCTGGCCGATCCGAACCGTCCAGGATTGGTTATGCGCAAAGGCGCGCGATCCGGCGCACGATGGATTTATCGCTTCAAGGAACCGGGCACTAGCAGACAGGTGGAACTACAATTCGGCCGCTATCCCGAATTGGGTCTTGGAAATGCCCGCGAGGCTTGGCGCATATTGCGCGATCAGCGGGCTTGCGGGAAGATGCCACAACTGGCCAATGCTGTTGATGCTGCTGCACCCGTGCGCACGGTTGGTTGGCTGGTTAGCAAATTCCTGAGCGAATATGCTGCGAAGGTGAAGAGGCCCAGCAGCACCCGTGAGGATACACGCATGTTGAACCGGCACGTCATTCCTCATTATGCTGACACGCCGGTCAATCAGTTCGATACCGCAGCTGTGGCAGCCATCCTAGCGCCCTTGCACAAGACAGCGCCGCGTGAAGCAGAGAAGGTCCGGGCTGTGCTGTCGACTATGTTTAACGTGGCGTGCGGCCGGACACGCAAAATCAGCACACTTGGCGGGTCATGGCTGCCGCCGGATATGCGGAATCCGGTGATTGGCGCACAACTGCCACTGCGTAAACCAAGATCGCACAATCCATCAGCACAAGAACTGAAGGCCTATGTTCGCGGTCTTGATGGTATTGGTAACTATGGCGATGTGTTGAGATTGCAGTTGGAAACGTTTGCGCGGATCAGCGAGGTTTCCGGCTTGCCCTGGGCAGAGATCGATCTGGAGTGTGGCGTCTGGTCGCTACCTGCAGATCGAGCGAAGAACGGGCGATCGCACCGGGTTATGCTGGCGGCCAGCACGCTGGAATGGTTGAATGAAAGGGCGGCGTTTTCTCAGTCTTCGTGGGTTTTCCCGGCGGCGAAGGACCCCGGCTTGCCTGTGTCCGTAAGCGTGGTGCAACATGCTCTGGCAGGAAACCGCGCCGCGATGGGCTTGGCAGAAGGTTTTACCAGTCATGCGGTCCGGCATGCCGGTATGACGTGGGTTGCGGAACAGGGCGGCGGCAGGGATATCCGAGATCGGCTATCCAATCACGCGCCACCACGGGGCGGCGCTGATCACATTTATGTGGCCGCACAGCTGGATAAGCCCGCGCGTGAATGGACACAAATGTGGGTCGACCACCTCACCGGTCTGGTCTCTGAAAATGTGGTATCTCTTGGACGGGAGGTGGTGAATTGAAGCGGCTCGAAGGCGAAACCGACAGCGATTACATTGAACGGCTGGAAAACCATTGCGACACTGCCACTCGATACCTCCAACGGCTCGAACATCTAATTGACGAGTACAAGTCTGGCTCGGCCAAGCTGGACCTGCCCTCCTCAGAAAATTTGCGGGGACCGAATATATTTGCTCTCACTGATGCCGAAAAGGTCGAGTGGGATACTAAAACATCCGCTATGCGCCAACCTGCTGACTCCGCAGAGGCCTATGACTTGCGTCTGCGCCTTGAGACGGCGGAACTCAAAGTGCAACTGACAAATGTCACGAACGCTATATTGCGGAATTCACTTTCCAGATGGGAGAGCGACCCAGAATTGGTGAAGACTATGATTGCAGCGGACTACATGCATGATCGCGAACAACAAGCTACCGAGGAACGGCGCAAGGGCGGTCAGAAAACCGGCAGCAAGACCGCCAGAGACTCAATTAAGAACCGAGAGCTAGCGGAGAGCGTTTACGCAGCATTGCGTGAAAAAAATCCTAGTGCGAAGCCGGCTGATGCTTTCCAAGAATACCACAGGGAAGCGAAGGCAGCTGATTTGAAGCCGTGGGGCAGAAAGTATTTCATCTCGCAGGTCAAATCAGCGTCCGCCTAAGCTAGGCTGACTGAACTTTGCCGATCAGCTAGCTGCGCGGCAAATTTTGGTTTTGCCGATCAGCTAGCTGTGCGATTTTCACACTGACTTCAATGCCTTAATTGGCGATGCTTCCTCAATTCTAACCAGTTTTGAGGAACGAAATGATGGTAAACAGAAACAACAACGACATGACCGTCGCTCAAGTAGCTGAAGAAATGTCCTGCAGCATACGCAAGGTTTGGGACATGGTTCTGAAGGGCGACTTGGTATCCTACAGAGTGGGTTCCGCCCGGCGGATCAGGCGCGACTCCCTTGATCAGTTCAAACTGGACCATGTGGCCACCCCATGCAATCAACAGGTGGCACAATGACAGATACAAATGCGGGCAAGCCAACCCGCCGCCTCGCACATCAAAGTGAATGCTCAAATTCCAGAACGGGTGACGCTATCGATAGCCGCGCCATTAAGTTTGCCGTCTTCACGAAAGCAGGCGGTCCACTCAGTAAAGCTATTTCCCTCGACGAGGACGGCATACCCGTCTCGGATGGTTCCGCGTGCACGATGTCGCAAGGCGTAGCCCGCAACATAACAGTGAATAATCTGACGGAATTTGGTGCGTTTCTACCCAAGCTGAAGAGTGAGAACGCAATTTCGCTCGGTACTATCAAAGATGTGGGACCAGACGGAACCGCCGATATCGTCACGAAATCGCAGCTGGAAAATCACCCTGATGCAATTTCTCGCTCCAAGGAACACATCACATTTGCACCGGGCTCACCCGGCCTGCTCTTAGTCGACTTCGATCAAAAAGGCATGCCAACTGATGTGGTGCAAAAACTCGAAACTGTTGGCGGCGTCTGGAACGCCCTTGCAGAGACCTGCCCTGATCTCACTTCAGCCGGCTACGCGCAACGCGCCTCAACATCAGCATCTCTGATGCGGCGTGATACCGGTGAAGTTTTTCCCAGCTCAGGCGGTGTGCACATTTACATTGCAGCCTGTGACGCTGCGGACATCCCAAGGGCAACCAAGGTATTGCACCAAAGGCTCTGGTTAGCCGGATATGGCTGGCACTGGCTGGGCAAGGTGGGGCAAATCCTAGAGCGCTCGATTGTTGATCAGAGCGTCGGCTCCCCGGAGCGTCTGGTGTTCGAAGGCCCGCCTGTTCTCCAACCGCCGTTGGTACAATCGGCCAAGGATCGAAAACCCGTGGTTGTCGAGGGCGACGTTGTCGATACCAAAATTGCAATCCCTGACCTTACCCCGGCGGAAAATTCTCGTCTTCTACGCATGTTGGCATCAAGCAAACGAGCATTGAAACCAGAAGCAGACCGGAAGCAGGCCAAGGAAGACCGCAGGTTGGTTAAAAAGCTTGTGAGAGAAACTGGAGTTTCTGAAAAAAAGGCTCTGGAAAAGATCAAACTGCGTCACCAGGGAAAGCTCGCCCCCTTGCACCCACTGGTTTTTGACGACGCAAGCATCGGTGAAGTGACCGTGGAAGACGTCCTAACCCATCCAGAGACCTATGTCGGCCAAACCCTTGCTGACCCGCTGGAGGGTGTCTCCTATGGCCGCTGCAAGGCAAAGGTCATGCGGCGAACGGGCGGTGGTTTATTCATCAACAGCTTTGCACATGGCGGTGCCACCTATGATCTGATTTTTGATTACGTTGTAATCAAGAAAACCATCGAGAACACGACCGAGACCGAGATTCTTGAAACCGTCGCTGACATGGTCTCACTGGCACATCTGCGCGCTGATGAGTTAAACCGAATTGTTGATCATGTTAAGCGCAATACCGGGATCAACAAACCTGTGATCCGTGCTAGGTTTGACGAGAAGAAAACGGAACAACGGGCTTCGCACCGCCGTTCCCGAAGCCCATTGGATATCGTTGATCCGCGCGTCCGCATTCTGCGACCAGAATCCGATGTTGAACTGACACCGGTCCTTACTGACCTTGATGATGTGCTGTCACAGGTGGAAGCCTCAGAGCCGCCAGTGCGATCCATCGACGGATACTTGGCGCATATCGTTGAGTACCCCATCCAGGGCCTGCACACACTCAGAAAGGCGGGCACAGGAGGAGCAGATACCAAAAGTGATGAAGCGCCTCCTCAGCCACGTTTGACCATCGCTGGCGAAGCAGCCGCGACGATGATCATTGAAAAGCACATTGCCTATCATGAACCAGAGGGCGACGATCCTGGCAGCGGTCGTGTTTCAAGACTTCAGGACACGTTCGTGAAGGCATACGCAGGCTGGAAAAGCTCGGCTCTCCCGCGGGTGACTGGTATCGCCACCCTGCCGGTGGTTCTGCCTAATGGGTCCATCGCGGCGAACAACGGCCTAGATCGGGAACTAAGGCTGATATTTCGCATGCAACCTAAATTATTGGAGGCCATACCGCAGCCTGGCACGGTCACCGCCGAGCTAGCCAGCGATGCCTATAGGTGGCTCTCCAATGAATGGTTAGCTGATGTCGATACCAATAACGACGGTAAGGCCATCCTGATCGCTCTTGCGCTGACGCTCATTGAGCAGCAACTCCTATCCGAGCGGCCAGCGTTTTTTGTGACCGCGGGTCAACGCGGCAGCGGAAAGACCACGGCCCTGAACATGATCAGCACGGCGGTGTTTGGCCGCCAGGCCGCGGCAGCCTCATGGTCCTTCAATGATGAAGAAAGACGAAAAGCGCTGTTCGCCTATCTTTGGGAAGGTGCCAACATGGTAGTCTATGACAATATCCCAAGGGGATCGGGCATAACCTGTCCGACAATAGAACGGGCGCTGACCAGTTCTGGTCTGTCAGACCGTGTTCTCGGTGTTAGCCAGATACAAACCGTGCCGACGACCGCCGTGCTTTCTTTCACCGGCAACAACGTTGGGCCAAAAGGGGATATGGCCTCGCGCTCGCTCGTGGCGCACTTGTTGGCAGATCGACCCGATCCGGAGAATCGGAATTTCCAGCATGATGATCCGATTGGCTGGTCACAGGAGCATCGGATTGAAATTCTGCGCCATTTGTTCTCCATCCTTTTGGTGGAAAGGGTGGAACCAGATATTGCCCAGACCCGCTTCAAATCCTGGTGGCGGCTTGTTGGCTACCCACTTGAAATTAGCGCCGGTGTCCACTTCGAGGAGCTGTTCCGCGCGAACGATGCGTTCGACGAGGAAGCCCAGGGAGCAACAGAGTTCATCTGTATGATGCTGAAGTATCTGGAAACAACTGAAAGCGGAACGCGAGAGTTTACGGCAGCAGAATTGGTTAAGCTCGTCGATGATGGTTGGAACAAGCACTACACCGTTCCTTCAAAATCGGGCACTCCTGATCCCGGAAACCTAAAATCAGCACTTGAAGAGGCGAGTGGCAGGCCATTTTCCAACGGTCAGGTAAATGCGCATCGTGTCGCACGAAAATTGAAATCCATCGCCGGGCGACCGGTCGAGATCGAGGGAGAGCTATTTCACATTGTCATAGTCAAGAACCATGAGGGCAACAGATACCGTATCGAACGGCTTTGATTGGGAGTAACTGAATTGGTCCACAAATTGGCACGTCTGGCTCTGCCGGGCGCGCCCTTACATTGCGGCCGATCGGGATTGCCGGGATTGAATTGGCGGCCTCAGAAGCAAATGAAAAAAAGAAAACATCTTCACTTTTATTTTTTTTTCTGAAGTTAAAAGATCCGGTTTTAATCCCGGCAATCCCGATTGAACGGCAAGGGGGGGCATCCAGTCGTCGGATAGGCACATCTTTCCAAAACCTTAGATTTATATTGCACTCACTACGAGGTCAAATTAATATAGTTGACAATGTTAATGATTTCGAGAGCAACGGCTAATGCCACCTCGTTCATCAAAACGCCTCGCGGATAGCATGATGCAGCTGCGCATCAAGCAGATCACGGATGAAGGCCTCGACACCGGCAGCGGCGCTGTGGCCATTGCAGACGTCAAACCCGGTCTGACTTTCAACGCCTTTATCGAGGGACTTGGTGACTACCTCATTATCACGGTTCATGCGGGCTGGGGTAACATACGTCAGGGGGTCGCATTAACCGAAACGCCCTGCCACTATGGCGGCATTCGCAAGTGGTACCTATGTCCCTCATGCCGGCGGCGCTGTGGGGTGCTGTACGTAGGCCCCAGGATTGCATGCCGGTCCTGCCATGACCTTGTATATGCCAGTCAATATGAGGCCCCGCGAGAGCGCATGCGCCGCCAACTGAAGAAGATCAGAAAGGCCATCGGCGCTGGTATGGAAATCGAGGGGCCATTCAATCCACCGCTCCAGGGCATGTCTGCTAAGCGCCATCGCGCGCTCGTGGAAAAGTATCTGACCCTCCGAGCTGCGTACTGGCACGAATGCGAGCAAGCAAGGCGCTGGCGAGGTGGAGCGCCGAAAACGACGGATTGGAAGCTAGGAGTAAGAGTGCCGTCATTGCGGCTGAACAAGGTGCTGAAATAATAGTAAGCCCAAAAAAGTGACGCTTTATATCGGCAACGAATCTATTTACGCTTCAAAAATTGAAGAAATATGTTGGGCGATGTGGTGCAGGAATTTAAAAGTGGCATTCAATCAAACTATCTTCCAAGTCAGAGGAGCAATTGCTGTGAATAATAGGAAAAGCTTTATGCGCTCTCTAATAGCTCTCGCATTCTTATTTCCCAGCGATGCAATTGCCCAAAGACCGACCAACGAGGATTATGTGGCTGCCACGGCAAGAGTGGCGGGATTTTGCGCTTCTCAGGAGACACATATTAAAAGGTTCGGCGAAGCCTATCCGGATCTCAAAACGAGGCTGGATGCGGCACTTCTTTTCTTCAATGTGCGATTTCATAACGTCTGCAAGCGTGCGAACTCCACGACACTAGAACTGTTCGGCCCGGAGAAACTACAAGAATTTTTGACAATGGTGTTGGAAATGGTGGAGCCAACCTTGGAACAAGCAATTCGATCAAGAGAAGCAGTGGAGGCCTTCATTATCGAGGTAAACCAGCGCTCGCTTGGCCAAGGCATGAGTGACGAAATCTTGGTTCCGCTCCTTGCTGTGAGGTTCTCCAACGATCCGCACCGCGAAATGACGAGTGGTTTCACCGCTCGTTTTGACGGGACGGGGCACTCGAAATCCAAGGACATCTCTTTTCAGCTTCAAGTTCCATATTCGTGGCGAGCGCAAGAAGGAGAACGCCCAAACATCATACAGAAATGGACACGTCTGTCCCCGGACGGGTACGCGCAGATTCTCGTTCAAATCAGAGACGATCTTCAAGGCTACACACCAACAGAAGCCGAAATAAGAAGCATATTCACCGAAGACTTTGCATCTGAGTTACTTCCAGCTAGGGCACGATACATTTCCCACGAATTCTTTACCATTGAGCGTCAACCTGCAGTCTGGATTGACCACGATGTGACAGAGGAACGTCTTGGGGTGGAATTTGCGGCTCGTAGTCAAATATACATGATATTTTTTGATGGGCGCGCGATTTCCTTTCAGTGTTTTTCGGGAAATCCGTCTAATCCCAATGCTATCCTTGAGGACCATTTTCAAAGGACGGTTCCAGTCTGTAATCAGGTTGTAAACTCGTTAGTTTTGCCTGAGGTTTACAAATGAGTTCTTTTAAAATTATTTGCCGTACATAAACACTGGGTAAGATCCTTCGTTGGCACCAAACATCTGTAAGATGAACTCTTTCTTTATGTAGTTCTTCCCAAGTAGGTTGTCGGTGACACTAATCGCGGAAAGCCGAACTGGGCGCACGCATTGCTTCTTCTAAGACCTCAATCGGTGAGCTGACCAATAGCTTACATACCAATTCTGTCTGCTGCTTCGCCTCAGAGTTTGTAGGATTTTCTAGTTCTTTGATTAAAAGATCCGTAGCAGCTTGGATCACTTGTTGGTCCCTAGGTTCTGGCTCAGGCAAACCCAAACTTTCCTCAATATCATCTAATAATGTGAACGTTTGTACAGCCTGAATCAGGCCAATTTGTTCAGTAACAACTAGTGCCATGTTATATGCTCTGCACATGCCTAGCCAGCCTGATCACTGGCGCATGATTGACGCCGGATGGTTTGGTGAAGGCGACTTGTTTGAAGCCGGAGAGTTAGACAACGTCTCCCTTGCCTGGTTCGGGAATTACGAACCTTTCAAAGAAGCGTACAATCTGCTGTCCGATGTTTACGCAGGCAAACTGCGCGAAAAGGCTGACGAGCTGGGGCTAATCTTTCAAGATGATGAGCCTTTTAGCTATCCAAGAGCCGGGGCCTACCTACTTCATGAAGATCTATTGCCGGAACTTCAGGCTGACTTGGCGACGAGGACACAATGGACCGAATTCGGTTGTGATCTGAACTTCGAAAACAAAATCAATCTGTTCGACTTCATGGAAAAATATCCGCAGTGTTTCGGCCGCATCTAGAGCAGAGTGTACTTTTTATCCTGAATTTCGGCGATTCCGAAAATGCCAATCCTCCCTCCCAAAAGCTATCAGATTTCTGATAGGGATCTTGTCAAAAAGGAATTACTTTCATACTTGCTCAACACCCCTTCATTATGGACCTGTAGACGAACGATCTCAGGCGACGCTATGAAGTAGCGGAAGGGGTTGTTTTCTCTCATTCGGGAAAGCTACATCGCCGCCCTACCCGGCTCAAGATAATTTACTCTGCTATCGCCCCCAGTCATAATCCCTGCTTTTTTTTGATTGAAACCGACGCCACTCCCCAATAAGTTGAAATAACATAAGAAATGGGTGCGCAAAATAAAGATTCGCATCTGCCAAGCTGGGAGAGCATGGTGGAAAACGACAGGTTGGAGCTTCGTTGTGGTGTCGAGCAAAGGCTCGAATTCATCGAGTTCTGGGAGGGCATGCCATGCTGAAGATGAGCCCTCACCCCAGCCTATTCGATACGCAGCCAAAAGTCACCGCGCTTAACTACTGGATAATGGGCTACAAGATCAATATCAAGATATGGCGAGCGCTACTCTGCAATGTACTCAAGCGCCTCGGACTGGAGGCCAGTTCTACCGCTCGAAAGCCACAAAATCAGCAAATATTCCTGATGAGTACTGCGCACTTAGCTTCGCCGCCAGTGCCGAACGGTCGCTCTAAATGGATGAAGAGTAGCCAATGCTTGATGACCTAGATCGAATTGTTGACGAAATCAGCAGTTTAAATACCAAGCTTGTTCTTCTAATCGGGGCGCCGCGGTGCGGTAAGTCCAGCCTCCTGAATGCATTGGCTGCGCGCAGGAATATTGGTGTCCTCTGTTTGGGCACGGCTCTCGGGCGACAGCTGGTTTCGATCCCCAATGCGCGTCGTCACCTTGTGGCGGCCGAGGTTCTAAATGAACTGGCTAATAGTAGCGCGACCGATGGGATTTTGTTGCTGGACAATATTGAGTTGCTCTTTGATCGCTCACTGCAGTTTGACCCATTTAATCTGCTTAAGCACCATGCGCACGCACGGCGCGTCGTCGCTACTTGGCCTGGCGAATCTCAAGGCGGTCGGCTAACCTACGCAATTTCAAGTCATCCAGAACATCAGGACTACGCCGTCGAAGGTTTGGTTCCGTTCATAATTCAGTAAGTAAGGGAAATAGGGATGTCGATGCACTATGGCGATCTCATTCAATTCGAGCCAATTGAGTCAGTAATTCAGCTTCTCGACGCCAACCGGCCTGACGAGGCAAAGAAACTGGTCAGCACCTATGTCATATCCGATGACATGGCTGAGCGGATTGCCCAGAAAATGATCCCGCAGCTATCATTCGACGAATCCGTCGACCACAAGGGTGTTCTGATCGTCGGCAACTACGGGACGGGCAAATCGCACCTAATGTCGGTGCTCTCGCTGGTGGCAGAAGATGCCGCCTATGTTCCGATGATCCGGCACCCGAAGGTTGCCGAAGCAGCAACGGCGATTGCCGGGAAATTCAAGGTTCACCGCATCGAGATCTCGAGCCAGATGTCGTTGCGCGATATTATCACCCAGCAACTCGAAATTTTTCTCGAGAAACATGGTGTAAACTATTCGTTCCCGCCGGCTGACAAAGTTGTCAACAACAAATCGGCATTCGAGGAGATGATGTCGGCTTTTGCTGAGGTTCATCCAAATCAGGGCGTTCTACTTGTCGTTGACGAGTTCCTTGATTACCTTCGCTCCCGCAAGGATCACGACTTGGTTTTGGACCTCTCCTTCCTGCGTGAAATCGGCGAAGTTACCAAACACCTTCGCTTTCGCTTCATTGCGGGTGTGCAGGAAGCCATCTTTGATAGCAGCCGTTTTCAGCACGTGGCTGACAGCCTCCGGCGCGTCAAAGATCGGTTTACCCAGATCCCGCTCGTGCGGCAGGATGTCAGTTTTGTCGTGGCGGAGCGGCTTCTCAAGAAGTCCGCAGACCAGGAAGACAAAATTCGGAACTATTTGACCCCGTTCTCCAAGTTCTATGGCTCGATGAATGAGCGTATGGATGACTATGTCCGACTGTTTCCTGTCCACCCAGACTACATCAGTACTTTCGAACAATTGGTGTTCACCGAAAAGCGTGGTGCGCTGGTCACCCTCCGCGACCAAATCCAAGAAATCCTTGGCACGGAAGTGCCAGAGGACCGTCCTGGACTGATTAGCTACGACAAGTTCTGGCAAACAGTTACATCCAACGGGGTGTTGAAAGCCGACCCCAACATTGGTCCAGTACTCAAAGTATCGGACGTCCTAGCCGAAAAGGTAAAGAAGGCGTTCACTCGCCCAGTATATCAACCAATAGCCGCGCGCATAATCGATGCGCTTTCAGTTCATCGACTTACAACGGGCGGAGACATTTATGTTCCCATTGGTCCGACAGCAGAAGAGCTGCGGGATACCTTGTGTCTGTTTCAACCAGGCGTTGGGGATATGGGAGGCGAGGCTGCGACCGATCTTCTTGCGATTGTGCAAACGGTCCTGCGTGAGACTCTCAAGACCGTAAACGGTCAATTCATCTCCAAAGCTTCGGACACAGAGCAGTATTACCTCGATCTTAAAAAAGACGTTGATTACGATTCTCAGATTGAAAAGCGTGCTGAAGCCCTTTCGGACGACGCTCTCGACCGCGCCTATTACGGGGCCATCAGCCAGCTGATGGAGCGAACCGACGAGACGGCCTACGTCACCGGACACCAAATCTGGCAGTATCAGATCGAGTGGCAGGAGCGCCGCGTAGAGCGCAACGGGTACCTGTTTTTCGGTGCGCCCAACGACCGGCCGACTGCTCAGCCAGAACGTGATTTCTACATCTATTTCATCCAACCGTTCGAGCCGCCACGCTACCGCGATGACAACAAGACCGATGAAGTATTCTTCCGCCTGAAGGGGCTGGACGACATCATCAAGCGTCACTTGGCCTATTTCGCAGCCGCTCAAGATCTTGCAACCACCGCGAGCGGTGGAGCCAAATCTGTCTATCTGGAGAAGGCCAAGGACGCACTGCGCGACATGAGCAAGTGGTTGCAGGAAAAGCAAATGACTGCCTACGAAGTCACCTATCAAGGGAAAACTAAGACCCTAAAGGAGTGGACGAAGGGGGTATCGCTGCGCGACAAAGCCCGTCTTGGGCCAGAGGAGCGGATCAACTTCCGCGATGTGGTCAACATCATATCTGGCCTAGCGCTCAACAATCGGTTTGTAGAGGACGCGCCGGAGTATCCCACATTCTCCTTGTTGGTCACGGAAGCAAACCGCAAGCAGCTCGTCGGTAATTCATTGCGGTCTTTCGCGAGCGGCACGCGATCCAAGGACGCTGTGGCGATCCTCGACGCGCTCGAAATGTTGGACGGGGATCGCATTGATCCTAAACGTTCGCGGTACGGGCGAGAAGTTCTGACCAGACTCAAAGCCAAGGGGCATGGGCAAGTACTCAATCGAAACGAACTTTTGAGCGGTGATGCCGACGTAGAGTATTTTGCTCCGGTGAAATTTCGGCTGGAGGCTGACTTGCTTGCGACAGTATTGGGCAGCCTCGTCTATTCCGGCGATATCGTCCTCGCAATCACAGGGGACAAGATCGACTCGGGTAAGATTGCTCTACTTGCCGAACGCTCGCTCGACGAACTCAAGCAGTTCAAGCATGTCGAGTTGCCAAAAGAAATAAACCTCGTCGTCCTTCGCTCGCTATTCGAACTGCTTGCGCTCTCTCCGGGCCTTGCACAACTCGCATCTCAGGGCAAAGACGAACCCGTCGTTCAGATGCTTAATGCAGTGGGTGGCCTAGTGACGCGAGTTCTCCACGCCACGACTGACATGGAGAACCGGCTGAGTTTCTGGGGGCGGTCTCTGCTGCGCGAAGAAGAACTACGAGACTGGCGCTCCCGTCTTGAAGCTTTGAAGGCATTCACGGAAAACCTCCAGCCCTACAACACAGTGGGCAAACTGAAGAACCTTCGCGTCACAGCAGATGAAATAGAGTCACAAAAGAAGAACATCAACGTATTGTCCTCCGTTGAGGGGATGCTAGAGCTCGTGAGCGCACTTGGCAGCACCGCAGCCTATCTCTCGCAGGCCGAGATGGTGTTGTCAGCTGAGCATCCGTGGGTGAAGCAGGCACAGTCCACGCGAAAGGAGGTACTCGAGAAACTCACCAAGGATCGGGCAGGCAAGCACATGGCCGAGCACCGTCAGCCGCTATCCCAGCTAAAGAAGGCATATACCACCGCCTATATCAGTCAGCACAGCAAAGCGAGACTTGGGGTATCCGAAGAGAAAACCAAAACGGCGCTGCGCAAGGATCGGCGTTTGGTAGCCATGCGGACGCTCATGGGCGTTTCTCTCATGCCTACCAGCCAACTCACCGGGTATGAGGATAAACTCGACAAGCTGAAAAGCTGTGCTTCGCTGGTTGAGTCCGATCTGGCGGCCAGCCCAGTGTGTCCGCACTGTAGTCTCCGCCCGGTTGACGAACAGGATGACCTGTTGCCCGCCGCCAATGTGCTTAAGAAACTCGACGATGAGCTCGACCAGTTGCTGGAAAACTGGGTGCAGACGCTTGTCGAAAACTTGGAAGATCCGATCATCCAGTCGAACTTCGAGCTTCTGAAGGACTCCTCGCGCAAGATCGTCACGGGCTTTGCCGAGAAGAAGAGCCTACCGGAACCAGTAACGCCCGAATTCGTTGCCGCAGTTCAGGAGGCGCTCTCAGGGTTGGAAAAAATCAATGTAACCGGCAACGACGTGAAAGCTGCGCTACTTCAGGGCGGATCACCTGCCACGCCAGAGGACCTGCGCAAACGCTTCGAGGCATTCTTGAACGAGCGCTGCAAGGGCAAGGACACAACCAAACTACGTTTCGTAGTCGAATAATGAAAGTCAATTACAGCAGTCTAGGAAAGTGGGAGGAAGGCAATTGAATGAAGTCTTTATGGCATTTCCGCAGCCGCAACATAACGCAACCTTCCTGCAAAGGACTCAGCGCTTTCTCGCGTCAATGGAATTGGTAGACGGTACCCAAGAACTTGTCTATTGCGCAAACTCTGGCGCTATGGCCAGTGACTTGAGGTCAGGGGCGCGGGCGCTTATTTGGGATAGTGGAGACTTGAAACGGAAGAGACGTTTCACTTGGCGGGCGATCGAGACCGAAGGACTTTGGGTTGGGACAGACACTCACCTTTCCAACCGAATTGTCGAAGAAGCTCTGAGATTACGGTTGATCCCAAGTCTTGAAGATTACGAAACGATAGCCCGTGAACATATTGTCGAGCCAGGTATTCGGGTGGATTTCCTTGTGTCGGGCCCAACTGGCGAGTGCCTTATAGAAGTAAAGAGCTCCAATATTGTCGAGAATGGAGTCGCTCGCTACCCTGATTCTCCAACGCCCAGAGGCGTAAAGCAACTTAAATCTCTCACTCTTAAGGCTTCTGCTGGGCATCGAGCAGTCCTGTTATTTCTTGTACAGCGCAATGACGCACAAAGCTTCAAAGTAAGCACAACGAATGATCCTGCGTATTTTCAAGCTTTTGAGGCTGCAATTACTGCAGGCGTCGAAGTAATAGTGGTGGCTGTTTCAGTCCATCCTGAAGGATTTGGCACGCCAAGAATTATTCCGTATAGCCTAGAATTAGATGAAACCACCAATCATAGACGAGAACTATAATTAAAAATTTCACCCGATATGAATAAAGAAACGGAAAAAGCTGTGATGGATGAATTTCCTCAAATTAGAACCAAGAATACTGAACCTGTTGAATGCTTAGGTGAGACGTATTCCAGTGATGACACGCGGCGCGACCATTTTCTGAAGCTGTTGGCCGAGAAATTGAAGGATCCCGCCTTCCGCGTGCAGGAGGGGTTTCCCTCGGGGACAGACGAAGCGATCCTGGCGATGTCGGATCCGCCCTACTATACAGCCTGTCCTAACCCATGGCTGGCAGACTTTGTTGAGCACAATGGTACACCTTACGATCCGACGTCCGACTACTCTCGCGAGCCGATGGCAATTGACGTATCGGAGGGGAAGACCGACCCGATCTACAAGGCGCATTCCTATCATACGAAGGTGCCGCATCTGGCCATCGTTCCGTCGATCCTGCACTATACAAATCCGGGCGATATCGTGCTTGACGGTTTTGCTGGGTCTGGGATGACTGGCGTTGCTGCTCAGTGGTGCGGGGCGGCACCTGCTATTTATAGGCATAAGCTTGAGATTGAATGGAAGAAAGCAGGTAATCCGGCACCTAGATGGGGCGCACGACGGGTCGTGCTGAACGACCTGTCGCCACTGGCCTCATTCATTTCTGCAAACAACAATTTGCCTTTCCTTGCTGACGAATGCGAGAGTTCAGGAAGAAGGCTGTTGACGGAACTTTGGGCGGAAATTCGATGGATGTACGAAACCGTGCACACTGATGGAAAGACCCTTGGACGGATCGAATACACTGTCTGGAGCGAAGCATTCATATGCCCTAGCTGTAGCAAAGAAAATGTATTCCTAGAAGCTGAGAAGGTGTCTTATGAAGGGCAACGTGATCGCATCCGTTGTGGTTCCTGTCGAGCTGAGGCGAGAAAAGAGGAGATGGAACTTGCTCAAGAGAAACTCTTGGATGACGGCCATGTTCAGTGGCGCCCAAAACGTGTGCCCGTTTCTATCTTCTACAAGGTTGGATCTAATAAATTTGAAAAGAAGCCAGATACTAATGATCTGGAAATATTGAAGAAGATTGATCGCCTAGAAATACCTGAGAATTTTCCGCGCGTAAACTTCCGATCCTCGAAGACATTCAACGAGGGTCGGATGAAAACAACCAACACGAGAAACACCAGAAGCATATTTCTGCCAAGGGCAGCGCATGCAATTTCAAGACTCTGGGCCCTAGCGGAGACCGAGCCAAACAAGAAACTACGAATGAACTTGCTCTACTGTATTGAGCAAACAATCATTAGTATGAGCGTGTTCAATCGATATCGCCCTACCGGGTACTCGCAGTTTGGACAACATTTAACTGGCGTTTTCTACGTTGGTTCACAGCATGCGGAGTGTACTCCGTGGTATATCCTTGAGGGCAAGCTTGGCCGTGTAGGCAAGGCATTCAACACTTTCAGAGCTAAGGATGGCGACGCTCTTATCGGTGCGGGTTCATCGATAGAACTGCCGTGCTTAGATTCTTCTATCGACTATGTGTTTGTAGATCCTCCTTTTGGATTCAACATTTTCTATGCCGATCTGAACAAGATTGTTGAGGCATGGCACAAAGTGATCAGTGACGTTGGTGGAGAAGCAGTTATTGATAACTACATTGGAAAGGATATTCATGCTTATCAGAAGCTAATCAAGGGATGCTTCTCGGAATTTTGTAGAGTACTTAAGCCCGGACGTTGGATGACAGTCGTCTTTTCAAACAGCCAAGCAAAAGTCTGGAATGCGATTCAAGTTGCATTGCAGGAAGCTGGTTTTGTAGTCGCAGAGGTTTCCACTCTTGATAAAAAGCAGGGTAGTTTTAAACAAGTGACATCCACGAACGCGGTCAAACAGGATCTAATTATCTCGGCATACAAGCCCCACGGTGGGCTAGAGACGCGCCTCGCAGAACGTGGCGCCGCACCTGTGTCCGCATGGGACTTCGTTGAGACCCATCTCCGCCAACTCTCCGTTACAAAGTCGAAGAACGACGTGCTGGAATTCGTCGTCGAGCGTGATCCTCGCCGCATTTACGACCGGATGGTGGCCTGGTTCGTCCGCCACGACGTACCCGTGCCACTCTCCACTGAGGAATTCCTCGACGATTTACGCAACCGTTTCCCCGAGCGCGATGGCATGGTATTCTTGCCCGAACAGACCCCTGAGTATGACCGCAAGCGCGCGCAGGTCGCGCAAGCACCGCAAATGGAGATGTTCGTCGCTGATGAGCGCAGCGCCATTGATTGGCTAACCGACCACTTGCGCAAACGCCCATCGACCTATCAAGAAGTGCATCCAGAGTTCACGACACAGCTTGGGGCGGGGTGGAAGAAGCACGAAACGCGCCCCGAACTCTCTGAGCTGCTGGACGACAACTTCCTGCGCTATGACGCCAACGGCGATGTACCCAGTCAGATACACAAATACCTGTCGACGAACTACCATGATCTGCGGAAACTAGAGAAATCGGATCCCCGCCTGAAAGCAAAGGCAAAGGATCGCTGGTTTGTGCCTGACCCGAGCAAGGCGCAAGATCTCGAAAAGAAGCGCGAGAAGGCGCTTTTGAAGGAGTTCGATGAGTATCGTACAGCCCCCGGTCGACGCCTTAAGGAATTCCGTCTTGAGGTGCTGCGCACAGGCTTCAAGTCGGCTTGGGCCGCGAAGGACTTCAAGACCATCATCGCCATCGCCGAGAAGGTGCCCGAAGTTGCGCTTCTGGAAGATGAAAAGCTGTTGTTCTGGTACGACAGCGCTCTGACCCGCACGGAGAATGATGCATGACGGACGGGACCAGCGGGCACGGTATCGGCGAGTGGTGCTGGCATGAGCGACATGCCACATCCTGCCGTGTTGTCGAACGGCAGGATGTCTGGGGCGAGACCGCCTATCGCGTCTGGCTGCCCGCTAAGGACACTGTCGTCCGCGCTCGCGCTCGTGATCTAACCGCGCTCAGCTCGGTTCGGTCCACGGTCGATCAGATCCTGCACACGGCTGCGGCTGCCAAGCTGCTCGACGCGCTGGAGGACAACCTGCTGCTCGCACCAATCCAGTCGAGCGTCGTTCCTATGCCGCACCAGCTCTATGCGTTGAACCGCGCGATGAGCGGTGATCGAATTCGCTATCTACTGGCCGATGAGGTTGGACTGGGCAAGACGGTCGAGGCTGGGTTGATACTGCGCGAGCTTAAGCTACGCGGCATGGTGCGCCGCATCTTAGTGGTGGCACCGAAGGGATTGGTCCGCCAGTGGCAGGCAGAGATGCGGTTGCATTTCGGCGAGACTCTCCAGTTCATTGAGCCATCCGAGTTCTCAGCACTTCGCCAATGGCGGAACGAGGAGGAAAACCTCTGGCGCCTACATGATCAGGTCATCTGCTCACTTGACTCTGTAAAGCCGATGGAGGCGCGGCGCGGCTGGAGCTCCGAGAATCTGAGCACCTACAACCGCGAACGGTTTGAGAATCTGGTCTCGGCGCCTTGGGACTTGGTGATCATCGATGAGGCCCACCGTATGGGCGGCAGCACGGACCAGGTGGCGCGCTACAAACTGGGTGCCGCACTGGCCGAAGCTGCGCCCTACCTATTGCTACTTTCAGCGACCCCTCATCAAGGAAAGACAGACCAGTTCCACCGCCTTATGCAACTTGTGGACCGAGATTCATTTCCAAACGAGAGCAGCATCAGCAGCGACCGTGTCCGCCCGTTCGTCATCCGCACAGAGAAGCGCGCGTCCATTGATGCGGAAGGACAGCCTCTGTTCAAGCCCCGTATGACGCGCCTTCACGTGGTCGCCTGGTCGGCACGGCATGCGGGGCAGCAGCAGCTCTACGAAGCTGTCACCGACTATGTACGCCACGGCTATAACCAAGCGATGGCCTCAAAACAGCGGCACATAGGTTTCCTGATGATCCTGATGCAGAGGCTGGTGACGTCCAGCACCGCCGCCATTCGTACTACGCTGGAAAAGCGCCAGGCTTTGCTTGATCAGCCACAGCTGCAGCCCTCGCTGTTCGAAGCAAACGATGTAGATGAATGGGCAGAGTTAGACGGCCAATCTCAGGTAGACATTGCCATACAGACGAGAGGCTGGGAGATGGAAAAGGCCGAGGTGGACACGTTACTCAAACTTGCGCGTGCCACTGAAAGCCAAGGCACCGATGCTAAGGCAGAAGCCCTTCTCGAGCTGATCTACAAAATTCAGCAGGAGGAGAACGATCCCGCGCTGAAAGTGCTTGTGTTCACAGAGTTTGTGTCGACACAGGCGATGCTAACAAAGTTTCTTGAGAGCCGTGGCTTCTCTATTTCCCTTCTGAATGGCTCGATGGATCTGGATGACCGAACAAAAGCGCAGCGATCGTTCTCGCAGGACGCACGTATCATGATTTCTACGGATGCGGGCGGCGAAGGACTTAACCTTCAGTTCTGTCACGTGATCGTCAATTTCGACATGCCGTGGAATCCGATGAAGGTCGAGCAGCGTATTGGTCGTGTCGATCGGATCGGTCAAACCCATATCGTCCGGGCTTTCAACTTCGTACTCGAGGACACGGTTGAACACCGTGTGCGGGAAGTCCTTGAAGCCAAGCTCGCGGTGATTGCCGAGGAGTTCGGCGTCGATAAGGCTGCGGATGTCATGGATTCGGTCGAAACCGAACCGTTGTTCGACGAACTCTTCTTCGATGGGCTTCAGAACCCTGACGCAATCGACCAGAAATGCGATGCCGTTATAGCACAACTTCGTTCAACGCTTGATGAAAGCCAGAAAAGTAGTGATCTGATCACAGATTCCCATGAGCTGGAAGCGGATGACGCCCGAAAGTGGCGCGATCACCCCGCTCAATTCTGGCTCGAACGGGCCATCACCAAGGGATTGTCCGCTCGCGGGGGAGAGGCCGTCAAAGAAGGCGATTTTTGGCGCGTGTGCTGGGTGGATGGCAGCGAGACTGCCAGAGCTTGCTTTGACGCCCGCACGGCCGAGGAGCATCCTGACTTTGAATGGATCACGTTGGAGGATCCTCGCGCTCGCGCTGTGATCGGCGATCTTCCAAGATGGGTTGCCGGTCAACCAATACCCGTCATCAAGATTGTCGGGCTTCCCGATAGTGTGCGCGGCGTATGGTCGCTTTGGGAGGTCAACTTGTCAGCAGATGACTTCACCCGCCGCCGATTTATGACGATATTTGTCACCGATGAAGGTCGGACGTTTGTCCCGACGGCCAATAGGGTCTGGGACCTACTGCTCACTGAGCAGCTGACCCTAGACGTGTCGGAAATTGCCCTTGATTCACCGCAATGGTTTGAGACATCACATAGCGCGGCGCTGGTGCAAGGAGAACGGCTTTTTTCGGAATTGGTTGAAGAGCACATGGATCGCATCCGCGACGAGCGGGATCGCGCGAAATACGCCTATGATGCCCGTTATCAGGCGATTGGTAGAATCGGACTTCAAAACGTGCGCGACTACCGTCGAATACGCCTTCTCTCAGACCATGAAACCCGCATGGCTCAGCTGAATTCAGCAGAAGCCTACACGCCTGATCTGAACGCTGTGCTAATGCTTCGGGTCGGCGAAGTAACGGCATCGACATGACTGGCTGGACGGATCGAATACTGGAGGAATTCCCGCCTGATCTTTCACGGCTTTGGATTGCAGCTGATCCGGACGGCCTACTGCTTTCGGAGCACATTTTGGTTAGCCTACGCGAGCGCGGCTTCGATGTCGTCCCGTTTGAAGACTCGATCACATTCAGGGTAGAATACGAAGAGAGATTCCACTCGGCGTGGGACCGCGGCGAGGCGGCACCCGCTGATGCGCTGATCCTTCAGTACAGAGGGTCCAATGTAGACACGCTCCCATGGGACTATCTACGCCAGGGACGAAGAGTAAACCTTGGCTTAGCAGATCTGTTCCCCATGCTTAGTTATAACGTCGTACGAGAGGTCGCCTCAGAACACTATGATGCCATCTTCGACGCCCAAGCCAAACACGCCACCCAACCCGTCGGGGAGAGAGCGACTAAAGATTTCGTATTAATTCACATCTTTTTCATCAGCCCACATTTGATCTACCGCCCAGAGGATCTTTGGCAGAAAATCCTGCAACTGCATTATCGCGGCGACGGACTCCCACCCATCCTTGCAAGCCATGTGGAGGAGATCCTGCATTCGCAAGAAATATTTCAGGCCCTTCCGCTTGCGGACTTGCTCACCTCGAAGAATCTGGTGGTTCGCTTCCTCCAGGATGCTTGGGGCCGTTTCCTCTCGGAAAACGGTGTTGAGGTGAGCACACCAACAACCTCCTACATTGAAAATGTAGTAAACATCCCATTCGAACACCCCGACATTAGGGCCTTCGTGGAGTCGATGTTTCTCGACGGAACGCTGCAGCCGGTGGCTGTTAATGGTGCGATCACGCACTTGCCAAATTGGGCAAAGGTAGGCGTTTTTGACGACCCTAACGCGTTGGAGCAACTTGTTGTAGACGGCGCTGTGCGTATCACCGCAGACTTGCCTAACATTGATGCATCACACCGTGATTGGATGCAAATGGCCCGCCGGATGGGAGAAACGATTTATAGATTCAACACCCTAAGCTCAGCTAGTTCCACTGCGATAAAACCTCAAGTCCGCCAAATGCAGAAGGACGTCGACGAGCGCCTCCGTGATTGGGCAAAAAAACACTATACTGATTTGCCATCGCTGCCGACAACCCAAGGGCCGGTGATGGTACATCATGTCCCTAGGTTTCTAGCATTTCGCCGTGACATGGGCGAAGAGCGTATCGCACTCGTGGTGTTTGACGGGATGGCAATGGATCAGTGGATGCAGATCAGGGAGCGACTCTCTCAGACATCCCCTGATCTGACCTTTGATGAGAGTGCCTGCTTTGCTTGGCTGCCCACGCTCACCTCAGTGTCGAGACAGGCGCTATTTTCCGGACTAAAGCCCCGAGAGTTTCCAAACTCTATTGAGACAACCGCCAAAGAGCCGTCTCTATGGGCCGGTTTCTGGCAAGACAACGGGCTAAACAAGAATTCGGTGACTTTCAGGAAAGCTATTAAGCGAACGGAGCAAATCGCCGAGCTCGAAGCCAGCGTTGCCAACCCTGCGGTCAAAGTAGCTGGGATTGTCGTTGACACGATCGACGAACTTGTTCACGGCGCAATCTTAGGTAAGCGAGGCATTGCTAAGCAGGTTGACGAATGGTGCGAGTCTGGTTTTGTGGAAAAGCTTTTCCGGATGCTTCTCACTCATGGCTTTCACATTTATCTTACCGCCGACCATGGAAACATCGAGGCTGTCGGCGTTGGCCGCTTGAACCAAGGCGTTGCCTCCGAGCTTCGCGGGGAGAGGGTGCGTACATATCGCAGCGAAACACTTGCAGGTTCTGTACCTAGCAGTATCGACACGTTTCGGCTGAATGTAGCAGGACTTCCAAGTGACTACTTGGCTGTGTATGCAGGAACCAGAGGTGCGTTTGTTCCTAAAGGTGAGCAAATCGTTGCCCACGGCGGTATCTCAATTGAAGAGCTAATCGTCCCATTTGTCAAAATTAGCGTCGCGAGAAAGAAATGATGCATTCATCAGCAGCCCCACAGATCGGTTTTGACCGATATATTCAGCTCGATTGGGTCGCTCTTGCGATCAATGTGCGCGCTGGAACTATTGACATCAATCAACTGAACGAGATTCTTAGTTCAGCCGGTTTGGGAAAAGAGGCACAGGCAAAGACACGTACAAAACTGAACGCCCTTGGGATTGATCCCAGAGGGGACCTAGCCGAATTTATCGATCGCGGCGTCAGAATATTTAATAAAAGACCCGAAGAAATTTCTGTTTACGCGTGGGGAGCTGCAATTGCCTGCTACCCTTTCTTTGGGAGAGTTGCCGAGTTCACTGGGCGTCTGACTTCTATGCAGGGGGACTGCGCAGTATCCGAGATCCATCGTCGAATGAGTGAATTTTATGGCGATCGCGAAATAACAAAACGGGCAACCCAAGCCGTGCTTCAGACTCAGTCGGACTGGGGGGCAATGGAGCGAGTTAAAAAAGGAAAACGCTTGGTTCAAAGAAAAAAGAAAGCACTTCAAGAACCAAAAGACATCGCATGGCTTGTTGAAGCTTGCGTTAGATATTCAGGTAAGCAGCTTTCAGTCGCGTCCTTGGATAGCAACCCAGTAATCTATCCATTTGAGCTTGGAAATTCACTCTCATATATGCTTTCGAACTCTAGCACATTGGAAATTCGTACAGACAGTAACAGCAATCAGGTAGTGAACCTAAAATTCGAAACTTGATGAAACTGAGATTAAAGTTAGCCCCTCACTGTTTCGATGCCTACTGCACATCCGAGGCTTGATCCCGTATTGGTTCTCTCCCGTTTCAGTTCCACTCCTGCAAATTACTTACAGCGGCATTTCTTTCGAAAGCCGAGGGGTGAGCAGCCCCACTTGAGTGGTCCAATTTGAAAGTTAGTGCATGACTGGCCTTTGGTCCACCGGGATGATGGCTTCCGGAGCCGGTGGGCAAAACATGCAGATCCGCATCGCCTCGAACGCAGCTTGCAGGCGACCGACCCAAGTGCGCAGGTTCGGGCGCACTGTTCGTTTGCAACATAATGTATGAAATGCTGAACCGACGCTAAGGCGCGACAGGAAATTTTCATGAACTGAAGTTGACCAGTTAGACGTCGTTTGAAACTGGCGAACTGTCCGGAGAAATACCGAATAACTCTGCTTAAGGGTTGTATAGGATGGAAAAATAGATTTCTGTCAGAGACATCATATTAGTGAGTCCATTGATTTAACTTCTAAAATAAAATAGTAGTCAGCGGAATCATAATCCGCGTGTCCGGGGTTCAAATCCCTGTACCGCCACCACTTTCTCTGAAATGCAGATCAATGCGCTTCACGTTGTCTACGTGTTTCCTGCCGCCCGGGATTTCTAGTTATGTCGCAAACTTTTGGAATATAGGCCTGCTGGCCAACCTGTGATAGGCGGAGCCTTTTGAATTCGCGGGTGGGTATTAGAACGTGACGATTAATTTTAAAGGCAGCCACTATCCCAAATCAGTGATCCTGTATGCTGTGTTTTTCTATCTGCTCTAGGCCGTTTCCTACCGTGATCTGGAAGAGATCATGGCAGAACGCGGTGTGGATATCGATCACGCCACGCTGAACCGCTGGGTCGTAAAATACGCGTCCTTGATCGCTCAGCAAGCTCGCGCAAAGAAGCGGCCGGGTGGATCTTCTTGGCGAATGGACGAGACCTACATCAAAGTTAAAGGGAAATGGACCTACCTTTATCGCGCCGTCGACAAGTTCGGGAAGACCCTTGATTTCATGCTCTCAGAACGCCGTGATGGTGCCGCCGCCAAAAGGTTCTTCCGTCGTGCCATTGCATCGAACGGTGTGCCCGAGAAAGTTGTGATCGACAAAAGCGGCAGCAACTTACTGGGACTGAAATGGGCCAATATCCTTCTCAAGATGTCGCGCAGCAATAGCCAGATAATGATCCTACAGGTGAAATACCTGAACAACATTATCGAGCAGGATCACCGGTTCATCAAACGGATCACCCGCCCGACACTCGGTTTCAAGGCGTTTCATTCAGCGGTCGCCACCCTCGAAGGGATTGAGGTCGTTCACATGATCCGCAAAGGGCAATTCGCTCAAACCGGAATGTCTCCCTTCAAGCAGTTTGCCGCGCTCGCAGGATAATTGTATCCAGTGTCGGGGTCCCTACCACCCGTTGGTCAAGTTTGCGACATAACCCTGACCACCTTGGACGCGCCGTGGCGGCTCGAAAACACGCAGGTCTCGATAGTCCGCATGAGCTTCTGATTCGATTCAGCCCTCAGCCGGACTCGACCCCTAGGGTTGTTTCATGCGAGTCTCACAGAATGACCCGATGTTCGTGTTGCCCGGTGAAGGAAGTATCGATGGCAAAGGTTTTCCCAGCCATCTTATCATCAATCCGACCATGTGCAGCAGTCGTCACAATTAGTGTTTTCAGATCACGTCCACCGAAACTTGGACACGATGCCTGTGGCGTGGGGAGCAGGAACGTGTCGATTAACTTGCCGTTCGGGTTATAGCCAGCAACGCGAGATGCGCCCCATTGCGCGTTCCAGAAGTTGCCTTCGCAATCAATGACTGCGCCATCTGCCCCAAAGTCTTCGTTACTCAAATCCAGAAATACGCCGGGGGCCTCAATGGGCCAGCCATCGTCATCCAAACCTTGTCGCATGATTTGCCCTTTGGCAGTATCAGTAAAATAAGCGGTACGTCCATCAGGCGAGAAGCAAATTGCGTTGGGGATCGTAATCTGGTCAAAAAGCCTGCGCAATACGCCGCGATAAAGGCGATGGATCGAACCCGCACCAGGCTCAGCATTATACCCCATCGTGCCAATCCAGAACCCGCCATGCGGGTCAGCACGGCCATCGTTCGAGCGTGTTGCCGGGTTATCGGCCTCAAGCTCCATCAACAGTTCTCGCGCTCCAGTTTCGATGTCGAAACGCCACAAGCCTGACGCACTCGCCATGATCAACGTGTCATGGTCCACCCAACCAGCGGCCGAAACGCATTCCTCGAATATCCAGACCTGTTCTTCGTTGCCTCTGGATGTCAGGAGTTTCATACTCAGAATGTCGAACCAAAAAAACTGTGCACGTTCCGGGTGCCAAAACGCACCTTCGCCAAGTGTACAAATAGTGCCCGAAAAGAAACGCGCCGTCACGTGCTTACCGCGTCGTACGAGGCGACGATTTCCGACGCTAGTTTTCCGACTTTTTGAGCGGAGTAGCCCGGTTTGTAGATATTCGAACCCATCCCGAAACCGGTGATGCCTGCGTCCATCCATTCTGCGAAATCCACGGGGCCAACACCCCCAACGGCATAAGTGGCGATGTTCTTGGGTAACACAGCTGACATCGCTTTAAATCCATCCAGCCCCAATTTGAAAGCAGGGAAGAACTTCAAACCATCTGCGCCGGACCTCAGGGCTTGAAAAGTCTCAGTTGGGGTCAATACACCCGGATAAGAAAGCATACCTTGTAACTTGGTTTCTTTGATCACCGCGGAATTTGCATCTGGCGAAACCACCATCTGCGCTCCGATCGATGCAAGGCGCTTGACCGATGTCACATCCAACACTGTTCCGGCCCCTACGATCACCCGGTCACCTGCGGCTTTGATCATGCGTTCGATACTGTCAAAAGGGTCCGGTGAATTCAAAGGCACCTCGATTTTCGTGATGCCTGCGTCGACCAACGCGTTCAAGATCGCAACGGCTTCATTCGGTTGAACGCCTCGTAAAATGGCAATAAGCTCGCGGGTCATGATCGCTTTCCTTTCAAATCGTTATAGGCAGCGATCAGCCCCGATAATGTTATATCTTCTGCATCCACACAGCGCACCATTGCCCCTTGGTTGTTCAGGGCAGTTACATATGCCCGCACGACAGGTCCTTCGCCAAGAATGACCACCTGTTGGCCAAGCCAGTAAGGCTTGGAGGCCGCAAGTTCAGCCCCGATCAACAGCGCGGATAAGCGTGATTTGGCCTTGGCCGCGGATAGATCATTTAAAAGCCCCTCAGCCCTGAGAGAAAAGAGCTTTGCCGCAAGATCGGCCGGACGTGGCATCGGATCTGACATGGCTTCAATGAACGCAGCTTGATCCCAATTGTCGGAGTCGACCGAGTGACGCAGCACGGATTGTTCAGCCAGCAAGGCGAAAATTTCGCCCGTCATAAAGGTACGGAAGCTGACAATTTCGCCTGCACTGATATGGACCCACTTGGTATGCGTGCCAGGCAAACACATGATGCCATCATACTCGGGATCAGATGCAAGATAGCCAGCGATCTGGGTTTCTTCACCGCGCATAACGTCAGCGGGTTTCATCTGCTTTACGCCGGGCAGGATGTGCACTTTCCAATGGGCAGTGGCCACGTGAGTGGCGTCTTCACCGCTGGGCGGTTTGCATGGCACTGCAACATAGGGAGCTTCAACCCAGCCTTGTCGCGACCCAGCCATGCCGCACACGACTACAGAAAAACTGGTTTCAGTATCTAAGTCTGACAAAAGGTCATCAAGCACAGGTTCAAATTGATCTCTCGTCAGTTTTCCCATGCCTTTATCGCAATAACGGCGTTCCAGCACGCCTCCATCTGCTGTCATCAACCAGACACGCATATGTGTCGTGCCCCAATCTATGGCGATCCAGTCTCCTGTCTTTCCCATGCACTTCATCCTGTTACGACCACGCCGCCATCGACGACAATGGTCTGACCTGTGATCATACGACTGGAACTTGAGGCAAGAAACAGCGTGGACAATACGATGTCCTCAGGTACAAGATGCTCCTTGAGACACTGTCGTTCCAGGTGCGCTTCAAGTGCTGCAGGTTCGGCCCACATATCGAGCTGCCTTTGTGTCAGTACCCACCCGGGGGCCAGCGCATTTACGCGGATTTTGTCAGGGCCGAATTCACGTGCCAGCGAACGGGTCATGCCATTCAATCCACTGTTGGCTGTGGTGTAGGCTGGATAGCCTGTGTTGCCCATCATGTAGCTGATCGAGGTAAAGTTGATGATTGATCCGCCACCTTGAGCGCGCATCCCTTCAACCGCCGCTTGACAGGCAAAGAAATAGGCTTTCAGGTTCACTGCCTGCGCCCGGTCCCAGAACTCTTCGGTCACCTCTTCGGTTCTGTGGCGTTTGTCATTGGCGGCGTTGTTCAACAGCACGGTGATCGGCCCATTCAGGCGTGCGCAATCTTCCATCGCAGCTTTCAGCGCGGGAATGTCGGTGATGTCACCTTGCACGAATTTCGGGCGGTGGCCGGTTTCGGCCTCCATTTGGTCTACAAATTTCGATGCATCCGAACGGCCGATGAAGCCGACCTTAGAACCTTGGCGCAGGAACCCTTCCGTCAGCGCCGCGCCAATACCCGATCCGCCGCCGGTGATAAATACGGATGCGCCGTCAAGGTCATGGAAAGTGACAGTCATCAGTGGCTCTCTCGTGTGACAGGGCGGGTGTCTTTGCCCACCAGGAAATCTAAGTCTGCGCCTTTATCCGCTTGGAGGACATGGTCGACATACATCTTGGCATAGCCGCGCGTATAGTGGGGTTCGGGGGGGGACCCTTCGGCGCGCCGCTTGTCAAGTTCGACTTGATCGACGAGCAGCTCGAGCACGCCTTCCGAGGCTGACAGTTTGATCCGGTCGCCGGTCTTCACCAGCGCGAGCGGGCCACCTGCCGTCGCTTCGGGCGCGACATGCAGGACAACGGTGCCGAAGGCGGTGCCAGACATCCGGGCATCTGAGACCCGCACGATGTCACGCACGCCTTTTTTCACCAGTTTTGCGGGCACCGGCATATCACCGACCTCTGGCATGCCCGGGTAGCCTTTTGGCCCGCAGTTTTTCAGGACCAGAATTGTGTTCTCATCCACCGGCAGATCGTCGCGGTCGATATTGGCTTTCAGCTCTTCGATGGTCTCGAAAACGTAAACCTCGTCCTCGTGCTCCAGAAGGTGATCCGACGCGGCAGACGGTTTGACGATGGCCCCGTTGGGCGCAAGGTTGCCGCGCAGCACACGCAGACCCGCCGCCGGTTTGAGCGGTTGATCATAGGCAAAGATCACGTCACGGTTATAGCACTCGGCTTCGTCATAGTAGTGGGCGATGTCCTTGCCCATGACCGTGTTGGCAGAGCGCAGCTTGTGCGCAATTTCCTTCAGCACAACCGACACACCACCAGCATAGCAAAAATCCTCCATCAGGTATTGGCCAGACGGCATGCAATTCACAAGCAGCGGGATTTCTCCTCCGATCTCGAAATCATCCATCGTAAGGTCAACGCCGACACGACCGGCCAGTGCCAGTAAATGCACAACCGCGTTGGTCGAACCGCCAAGTGCCGCGTTTGTCAGGATGGCGTTGTCAAAGCTTTCCTTGGTCAAAACGTCCGAGAGCTTCAGGTCTTCCTCGACCATCTCCACAATCCGTTTGCCGGTCATGTGTGCCAACGTCAGGCGACGCGCGTCCACGGCAGGAAGCGTGCCGTTCATAGGAAGGGAAAGCCCCATCGCCTCGGACAGAGACGCCATGGTCGAGGCCGTGCCCATAGTCATGCACACGCCTTTAGACCGCGACATCCCGCTTTCGGTGGCCATGAAATCCTGCAGGCTCATATCGCCCGCCTTCACGTCCATCGCGAGCTTGCGCACATCCGTGCCAGACCCCAGATCGCGGCCCTTCCATTTGCCGTTCAGCATCGGACCTGCAGACACGACAATTGACGGTAAGTCGACCGAGGCTGCACCCATCAACTGCCCCGGCGTGGTCTTGTCGCAGCCACCCAGCAATACGACGCCATCCATTCCGTAGGCGCGAATGCTTTCTTCCACATCCATGGCCAGCAGGTTGCGAAACAGCATGGCAGTGGGCTTCATCTGGGTTTCGCCCAGGCTCATCACCGGAAATTCGACTGGGAAGCCACCGGCCTCCCAAACGCCGCGTTTCACCCCCTCGGCCAGCTCTCGCAGGCCGGAATTACACGGGGTCAGTTCGGACCAGGTGTTGCAGATGCCGATCACCGGGCGGCCGTCAAAGGCGTGATCCGGGAAGCCCTGGTTCTTCATCCAAGACCGACGAATGAACCCGTCCTTATCGATCATCCCATACCAGCCGCGGTTTCGTCTTTCCTTGCTCATAGCTTAGTTCCTTCGATCACCCACATGTTCAGTGGGAATTGCCATGGCATCGCTTTGCCGTGGTTCATGAGCCAACGGGCTCTTGCATCTTGAGCGAAGTGATCGGCTACAAAGACCAATCTCTTCCCTTCACGTAGCAATCGCTCGTGACAACAACACGGTTCAAATTCACCCCCTTGCAGAGTGTGCCAAATTCGCTTTCTCGACTTAGGATTCTTGCCGGAACTCTCGTCGCGCATCCCAAAGCCGCCTGAAATTGAAGACCGGAAAATTTCACCAAGTTATCAATGGCTGTTGGAAAATCCAAATCCGCGCCGGCAAGCGTTCCATCGCCAAGTTGAAGGCGACCTCCGGCTCGGGTGACAACACACCCTCCCAGATCAAAACTGTCAATTGCAGAACCCGCCGTTGCCATGGCGTCGGTTACCAGAAACAGGTTATCACCATTCACCTTGGCATTCACGGCGAGCGCGATATTTGCTTCGAGAACGTGAAAACCGTCTGCAATTAGATCCACTGAAAGCCGTTGATCCGTCAGCGCAGCACCAACGAGACCCGGGTTGCGCTTGTCGATCTGACTCATTGCGTTGAACACGTGTGTAGCGCATCGCGCTCCAGCATTAATTGCTTGAATGCAAGTTTCGTAGTCCGCGTCGGAGTGACCTAGCGAGATTATTGCGCCAGCGCGATGCAAAGCCCGACTCTGCTCTGGCTGCACGGTTTCAGCTGTTACGGTGACCTTCAAGCTGGGAAGTAGTTCAGCAGCATTGCAGAGCATCTCCAAATCAGATTGATCCATTGGCCTGATCAGTGAAGCATCATGGGCGCCCTTTCGTGATTTTGCCAAATGAGGGCCTTCTAAATGTAGTCCGTCAATACCTGGAAGCCGCTTCCCAATTGCCTTGCAAACGGAAGAGATAGCCTGTGATACCTTGCCCGGCGTATCGGTTATCAATGTGGGAAGAAGCGAAACAGTACCGGTCTTGGCATGCGCCTTTCCCCTGCTGAACGCAGGCTGTGACGAATGCATTTGTCGGCAGATCGCAGTGCTGGGCTCAGCGGAGGTACAAAATGGGTCTGATCTGAACACTTCTAGTTCACACATTTTGGCTTACATCTTTACACGTGCTGAAAAAATAAGGCTGCAGAGCAACTTGTACTTTTGCTTGAAGTAGCGCGCGACCGAGCGGGACCCCAAAACGCTGTATTTTTTCTGCACGCTCTCGGACGTCTGAGCCGAAATACTGTGAGATCAGTTGATCGGGCACTTTAGCGTGATCAATGTCTTGGATCAGATCATTGGCTGCAGCTGAAACAATGGGATTGGGCCAGTAGTATCGAATTCGGTCAGCATAGCCAAATGCCCGCAATATGCGGAGTTCACTCTCATCGCCGACATAGTGTCCACGCCAGAACTGCGGGTCTCGACACATCTCACCTTCGATGAGTGCTTGGGGATTCTGTTTATCTGGAAACAACCAGGCGCGAATGTGGTCCAATGCAAACAAACCTTCTCGCCAGGCGAACGTTAACGCTGGCCCGACTTTAAGCACTGAAAAACTCCGACGGGCAAGCTCGGGAAATACATCATCGCTTTGGTAATCTGTGGAGTGCGCTTCAAATGCGACGTGGTTCCATCCTGCGAGGGCACTACTCAATTCGCTTCGATCTTCCGTCCGGAAATGGGTGATGTGATTTGGAGAGAACTCCAGACCCGGTTGAACCACCAAACCAGCGACACGCGTCCACGCCAGCCCTATTCCACGTCGTTCAAACGCTTTTTTATGAAGTCTCAAGGTGTTCTTTGCCGAAGCGGGACAAGTTGGCGTGACAACATTACTGTCACCCGCTCGAGCCCCTCCCGGGGGGGGCACTTCTGTGCCTACTACATAGGTCAACGCTTCTGGGTTAGGTGCAACTTGTTCACATAACGCAGCGAGTTGGCTTGCACGGTCGGCTGCAGTAGCATCGCTCACATTGGCAGGTTCGCCCTTGCATCCCTCGGAGCAATCTAAATGGATCTTTGTAAAGCCTGCGGAAACATAGGCTGCAAGCATGTCTTCTGCCTTTGCCATCGCAGACTCTGCGGGCTCCGACTTCCATGCCTGAGGGCCCAAGTGGTCACCACCAAGGTGGAGCTGATCTTTCGCCAATCCCACCATGGCGGCAATCTCTTCGACATTGCGCCGAAACTCGACGGGTTTCATACCGGTGTAACCACCAAACTGGTTCACCTGATTACTCGTAGCTTCGATGAGAAGTGAGGTACTGTTTTCCAATGCCAGTCGACAGGAAGCTTCAATGACATCAGGATGTGCAGAACAAACCGAAGGTATTGCGACCGCTTCTCCAGACCGGTTCCGACAGGTAATCTCACGGAGGAGTTTCATTCTGTGTCCCTCATACATTTTGCAAGGAGCGCGGCACCTCGGGTTCCGCTGCTGTCACCAAATCTGGCTTTTTTAATTTCAGGCGGATTACTACCGGGAAGGCAGCGCAGGGAGAAACGATTTGAAAGCCTTTCAACGATACCGTCAATTCGCGAAAGACCGCCACCAAGAACCACGCAGTCTGGATCAAAGGAGAGTTGAATTACTAGTAGCGCTTCACAGACAATTTCAAGCCACGCCTCCATGATTTGGCCCGCGAGGACGTCGCCATTTTTCTCCGCAGCAACGATTTCCGATGGCAAGGCCCAGGTTGAGCCGAAATGCCCAGCGAGCCTCATTAGACCCGGACCGGCCGCCCAGGTTTCAAGACAATTTCTTTGCCCACAACCACAGGTTACATCAGGAAGACCAAGCCTATTTGTAGCGCTTGCAGACACCGGAACGTGCCCAATCTCGCCGATGATACCTTGACGACCGGACACTAATTTCCCGTCAACGCAGAATGCGCTACCCAGGCCCGTGCCAAGAACCATTCCGACGAAATATTTGGTATCGTGCCCTGCACCACCATTTGCTTCTGAAAGTGCAAAGCATTCCAGATCTTGGCCAATGCATAGGCGCTCGGTCATAGCGATAATGTCGGACTTAAACGGTTTGCGGTTGACCATTAGGTTCGATGCATAAACGAGCCCATCCTGCTCATTATGAAACCCAGGACTTCCCAGCCCAACAGGTACAGGCCCGTCAGCCATTTCTCGAATCCAGTCAATTTGCCTAACGAGCGCGTCCAAAGTCTCCTGATAAGAACTTGGGGTCGCTACGCGTTGTTTCTGGAGGCACTGCAGGTTGTCATCGAACAGGGCCGCCTCAATTTTTGTACCGCCCAAGTCTATTCCGCCAATATACGACATTTTTACCAACCTTTGTGTGTGTGCAATCGAACGTTAGAAACAACGCGCGTCAGGTTTGATTCTTCGATAAAAGGATTGTCCACATTGATGCCTTTGGCGTCGGCCCATTTCACACCAGCCAGCTGAGACAGAATAACAAATATCGGTGCGTTCCAGGCATCTTCGGCGCTTAGGGGTAGTGTTACGCTGGCATCGGATTGGTGTCTCCCAATGCTAACGACAACATCTTCTCCGAACTGATCATGTAGTTCGTGCTCAAGGTCGTTGTCATAACAACGGGTGATCGGATTTTCTGACTTAAACATAACGATTTTGGTGTTCTCATTTACAAAAGACTTTGGGCCATGCCTGAACCCAAGTGGGGTGTCCCAGATCGTAGGAACCTGACCCTTTGTTAGCTCAAGGATCTTGAGTGCAGATTCTCTGGCGGCGCCCACTAACGGACCCGCCCCAAGAAAGACAACGCGTTCTGGGCAGTCTTGCAAGCCGAACGCATCTAATTCGAGGGACAGTACGACGCGCGCCGCGTCTGCCATCTCCAGAATACGATTTTGTTGTCCCAGGCATGTCATCGCAGTAAACAACATAGTCGAGTAGCTTGAAGTCATTGCAAAACCAGTGTCATGAGTGCTTTCAGGCAATACCACCACTCTGGTTTCGCCAAGACCCTGACCCTCGGCTTTAGCAAGTCTACTGTCTTGGTTGCAGGTAATGTTAAGACGGTCTGCGCCTGAGCAGAACCGGTCAAGAAGTTCCATGACGCCAACGCTTTCCGATGAATTCCCGCTGCGCCCAAATGAAACAACTAACGGATGCGCATCTGTCGCAAGAAAGTGATATGGCGCTGCCACCAGATCGGTCGATGCAACCGCGCGAACCCGCCACTTGGTCAGACTTGAAAGCACATGCTCCAGTGACAACCCAATAAACGCTGACGTTCCAGCACCCGTAAGTAGAATTTCGTCAGGATTTCGTTCAGCCACCCATGCTTTGGTATTTTCAGCGATGTTTTCCAGCTCCGGGGCCCAAGCAGACCAAACATTTGGCTGCGAAAGAATCTCTCGCCCTGTCGCCCATTTTTCAAGGGTGTTCATCGCACTCTCCAACGATAAGTGTCACTCCGTGCTGTTCTGTTTGAGAAATGCAATGGTTTAGATAAGGGAGAAAATCATACATGGTCCCCTCCCAGATTGTTCAACTCAACAACGACCAAAGACCGGTCGTCCGCAAATTCACTTGCTGTAGAGCCTTTGACGCTTTTGTATTTGGCTAACTTGTAGAAGTCTTGGCTTTCTGAGATTGAGAACTCTCGTTCCCAGTCGCAGACGCTCACACCCGAATTCGGCATGGAAAAGTACCCATCAGAAAACACTTCAATCGACCGAACGTCTTTGCGTGGAATACGAAGATCGACGGCATCGACCATCACAAATTTGTCTTTGGACAAGGTGGAATAGCCAAAGGAAACACCCGCTCTATTCGCAAACATGTGCTGTGTCTTGATCCCGCCTTTCAGAAATTCTTCCGCGACTTTAACTTCATCGGCGCTATAGCCCGATGACGTAGTCGTTTCCACAATGGCGTCCGCATCCACTTGACTTAAATGCCCGTTCGCAACGGCTTCGTTCAAGCCAAGAAAGATTATTTCGCGGCTAAGGTATTCTCGCTCGTCGTCGCTTGAGAATTTGTTTTCAAGTAGGTTAAACACCTCGACTCTGGCGTCTGTTGAAACGTCATCAATCTTCTTAAGAGGCTGGTATATGTCTGTGCCATTTACACGAATTCCGCTATCGCCTACGAGCATTAGCCGCACTTCGCTTTTCTCAATTGCGGCGACTGCCATGGTGGTGGAAGGTTTGAAATATTCGTCTTGGTTGGCACTGCGCGCGACAATTGTACGTTGAATTTCGCCACACACTTCTTCCAAACTCATTTCTGCCAACAGTGAGTTTGCATAGAGACCTGCCACCGCAGTCGCCGCTGCCTCTGATGCAAGTTTTCCAGAGTTTATAGCGGATTTGTCTGACGGGAAGGAAGTCGCCCCGTCAAAGACCCCCACCAACTCGGGAAGCAACAAAACTGTATCCTCCCCTTCCTTGTTAAGTTCTCGATACTTTGGAACTTTGAGCGATGAGATTTTCATGATCTTTCTTTCCTATTTTGTCCTGCCTCAAAGGAAGGAAGATTCCCTGTCATCTGCGAGCTTGAATACCACGTAGACACACAGTCCCGAGCACACGAGAAGAATGGTCGAAAGCGCGGCAGCTAGTCCAAATTCTCCATCAAGAACAGAGATGTAGATCTTTACCGGCATCGTAACTGTCCCCGAAACGTAGAGGATCAGGGTAGACGACAACTCGTTGATCGCAGTGATGAAGCTCATCAAGGATCCAACAACCAAACCTGGCATGATCAAGGGAACTGTGACCTTAATGAAAGCTTTCAAAGGAGAACATCCTAGGTTGATTGCAGCTTCTTCAAGAGAAGACTTGATTTGCCGTAGATTTGTAGTGGTGGATCTTACGCCATAGGGAAGACGCCGGATGAACAGTATCATTATGATGATCAGCCCAGTACCCGTTAGATCAAACCAGCCGGTCCGGAAGGTCGTCACATAGCCGATTGCCATCACGACACCAGGAACCAGATACGGAACCATCATAAGCACGTCGATGAAACCCGATATTGCATTTTCTCGACGCACGATCAGATAAGAGATCAGCCCCGAAAAAATCGCGATCATCACCACTGCAGCAAACGCAAACCTGAAGCTGTTATAGATTGCTTCAGGGGCGTCAGACAGAACGCGTTGATAGCTGGAAAGACCAAACTCCCCCGTGAACACAGGACCATTAGTTTGAAGGAAAGATGTGTACATCACCACCAATGTCGGCAGCATTGCGACAATCACAACGCCAAAGCAGAAGGTGTGTGCACCTGCGTTCCTCCAACCTTCAAGTTGGTGTACAACGGGACGGTTGGTTAAAGCCGATGCATAGCGGCGCTTTGCAAGGAACCAGCGCTGTGCAAACAGTGCTAGGATAGAGATTGCCATCATGACCAGCGAGACGGTCACAGCCATCGTCGGTGTGCCACCGAGTTCGGAAGTATATGCCGAATAGGCGATCGTCGACAAGGTACGGAATCCTCTACCAATAATGGCCGGCGTACCAAAGTCAGCAATAGAAAGAACAAAGCAGATGATCGCTCCTGTGCTTACAGCCGGGAAGACCAATGGCAAAGTGATTTTGAAGAAACGCTCAATTGCGTTGCAACCAAGGTTCTCAGCAGCATCTTCGAATGACTTGTTAACCGATGTAAGTGCAGTCTTGGTCATCAAGAACACAAACGGGAAGAACTTTAGCGAGTACACTAGGATCACCCCGTGCGCCCCATAGATGGTTGGTGTTTGGATGCCGAAGGCCTTGAAGAAGTTGGTAACAATACCGTTTGATCCAAGCATCATGATCCATGCATATGCGCCAATGAACGGCGGTGACACCAACACTAGAATTGCAAGGGTCGAGATGAAGGTTTTGCCTTTGATGTGATATCTCGCCATGAAGAAAGCTAGCGGCACACCAATCAGACAAGCCCCTAGGGTCCCTAAACCACCTACGAGCAAAGAGTTGTAAAGTCCCTTGACGTAGTAGTTACGGGTAAAGACCTCTACGTAGTTTGCCAGAGTGAATTGACCTGTGTCAGCGTCAAAGAAACTGACGATGAACACACTGCCGATGGGCAACAGTAGCATTACGACCAGTATGGTCAGAACAACAACTGTGGTGACAGACCAAAAATCGACTTTGAATCCCAAGAATGTGCGGACATTGGCGTCATAACTCATGTCAACCTCCTCCCAGTGTCACTTTCGACAAACACATGGGTCAGCGCCCGATCAAAGGCTAGCGTAATCGCCGATCCCTCCGACAGAGACAAAATCTCTGTGGTCGGATGTACAGTGGATTTAACTTCATCCCCTTTCTCTGTCACAGCGACGACTTCTGCCTCACGTCCGATGAAACTGACGCGCCGTACACTTGCAGAGAGCGAAATCTTGTCGCCATTGGGCTCCTGATTGCTGTCCATAACGGAGATATCTTCAGGGCGAATGGCCGCCACGAGACCGCTATTGGTGTCAGAATGGTTGATCCCATCCGCGATTTTTGCACCGCCGAGCGTTACATTTCCTGAAGCGTCGTGGCTTGCTTTGAGGAAGTTGTTGGTCCCCACAAAGTTTGCCACAAACCGGTTGGATGGATTCTTGTAGATTTCAACTGGCGAAGCGGCTTGCTGAATCACTCCGCCGTACATCACGCATACGGTGTCCGACATGGCCAGAGCTTCTTCTTGGTCATGGGTCACATATATCGTGGTCATGCCCATGTCTTGCTGAATGCGGCGCAACTCGGCGCGAAGGTCCACGCGAAGCTTCGCGTCCAAGTTCGACAGAGGCTCATCCATCAGCATTACCGTCGGGTCCACTGCGAAGGCACGGGCCAAGCCGACACGCTGTTGCTGTCCACCACTCAGTTCATGTGGCATCCGCTCTGCGAAACTTTCCATTTGTGTCATGCGCAGTGCTTCGTTAACAGCTGGTTCGATCTTTGAACGCTCTACTTTTTGCTGCTTCAAACCAAACGCAACATTTTCACGCACGCTGAGATGGGGAAACACGGCATAGTCCTGAAAGACCATGCCGACTTGACGTTTATGCGCCGGAAGCTGCTCAATCGAGCGCCCGTCGATTTTGATTGTTCCTGAGTCCTGGAAATGAAAACCTGCGATGGTGCGTAAAAGTGTTGTTTTTCCGCACCCACTCGGGCCAAGCAAAGTGTAGAACGAACCGCTATCAATCTGAACATTGATTTCAGAAAGAGCCAAAACGGCACCGTAAGACTTTCGGATGTTGGTTATTTCAACTGAAGACATATTTTCCCCCCAAAAAATGAGTAGCCGGCCAAGCCGGCTGCTCGAGCCATTCAAAATTTATTGAAGATCCAAGACGGCATCGCCCCAAGCATCAACGAGGCGTTCGCGCTCGTTTGCAGCCCACTGGAAATCATACTCGATTGCGCTGATCTCGCTCAGCGGTACTAGGTTTTCATTGGACCCAACGTCCACTCGCACAGGACGACGGCCTTGTTCGGCCACGATTTTCTGCGCGTCTTCAGATAAGACGTAGTCAATAAAAGATTTTCCGTTGTCTGCGTTGGGGCCAGAGGCCACAAGTGCAACTGCGTCGGGAGCGATCGCAGTACCTTCTTTCGGGTAGACGATACTTACCGGCCCGCCACCTTCTTTGTAGCGCAGCGCAGTGTCTTCAAGCGTAATGCCGATGGGTAGTTCTCCGTCATTCACAAATCGCGGCACAGCACCAGAGCTACCGGACAATACGAAGTTCGACAGCATACCACGATAGATTTCCCAACCAGCCCCTTCTGACCGAAAGGCCTGAAGCACAGTTGCAAACTGAATGAACGCTGAACCCGATTTGTCTGCACGGGCGGAGGAGATTAGGTCGTCATACTTTGGGTCCGCCAGATCCGCCCAGCTCGTGGGTGCAGCAACATCCCCGAGCTTCTCTTCGTTCACGGCAAACACCGTGACAACTGCTGTAAAGGGTGACCACAGTTCGCTTACGTTCAGAGCCGGAACAATTTGGTCTTCGTGCGCGGATTCATATGCTTCAAAGAGCGACGGGTTGAAATCAACAACTGTTCCATCGACGCTCCAGATTACATCTGCGACCGGCGAACTAGACTCCGCATTCAGACGGTTAAGCAGTTCGCCCGAACCGGCCTTAATGATCTCAACTTTGGTACCGGTCTCTGCTTCAAAACCCGGAACCAGCGCATCGATGAAGTTTTGTGGAACCGCAGTGTAAACAGTCACGATACCGTCTGCTAACGCGGTTGTCGCTGTTAGGGCGAGCGCAAGTGCACCTCCCCAGATTGCCTTCTTTTGAGTTACTGTCATCTTTTCCTCCTCCGAAAATGACAAGGCTGAAACTTCAGCCGAACGCCTTTAGTTTGCATTGCGCAAATTAAAAATCAAGCTTTATTTGCGAATTGCAATCTAATATACTTCGATGAACAGCAAGCCGGAGTCGTCAAATGAATTTCCTAAACAAGCCGAGAGTTCAGGAGCTGATAACTCTATTACGGACAGAAGGGCCTTTGCAGCGGCTTGAAATTGCAAGGAAAATGATGGTTCAGCCATCAACTGTTACGCGCATTGTAAATCAAATGCTCGATCACGGCTTAATCGACGAAGTCGAACTTCTGATGACGACAAGAAAGCGCGGCTTCCCGTCTAAACTTGTGGCCCTAAAGAACAAAGGTTTGCTTTCTGCGGGGGTCTTTATCGATCCCGATAGGTGCCAAACATGCATTATCAGTTCACAGGGTGAAATTCAGTCCGATGATTCGTTCGACATTGTGGATGGTTCCTTTGATGCGGTGATGAGCAAAGCAGGTGCGTTGATCAAAGCACAAGCGAGCAAGTTACGCGTCTCCGCAGACAGTATAGTGGGTTGTGGGATCAGCTATCCGGGCCAACATTCGAGCCAAGTGGGTGATGCGCACAGCGACGTGCCGTATATGGCAGACTGGCCGACGTTTGACGCTTCCATAAAGCTAAAAAACTACTTTGCCATGCCTGTTCACCTTTTGAATGACGCAAAATCCGCGTGCTTGGCTGAGATGCAGTTTGGCAAATCAAAGCACCTCAGTAACTTCTGCTATGTCTGGCTAACTTATGGCATTGGCGGTGCTGCTGTTGTGGATCGAGGCTTGCACCTTGGAAAGCAGGGCCTTGTCGCGGAATTTGGAAGGTTGTTCCCGAAATCAGAACCTCGGCCATCTGGCCACGATTTGCTTCAGTTTCTTGAAAAAGAAGGATACTCGTATGAACGCTTGGACGAAGTACCACATGACATTGCAGACAGCGGGAAAATCGACGAGTGGCTTGACCGCGCAGAAGGCCAAATTCGATATCTCTGCAAGGTGATCGCAAGTACGTTCGCACCGGAGGCAATCGTTTTAGGAGGGCTGCTCCCCAGATCGATTTTCGATAGGTTTTCTTCGAATCTCTCGGAAAATCTGCTGCCCAATGATAGGTTTGAGTTATATAGCACCAAGTTCCTGAGGGCAGAAGCGGACGACAAACCACACGTAGGGGCCGCCTCAATTCCTCTATATTATTCTACAATGCACAATCTCTCAAAGCGAATAGCTTCGGATCGTTGAGGACGGCGTCTGTCCGATGTCAGAGTTTTTGGTTCCAATGGTTGCGTAATTTATACGACTATCTGGCTCATCTGTTTGGTTTCAATATGCGGCGCGTTTGCGGTGTTAGACCTGCCCGCTCGGTCCTGTCAGAGGAAAATATGTTTGGAGGGCAGGGTGGCCTCATAGCGTCGCAGGATGAAAAAACGCGACCCATTCAAGTACTTTAAGACGAGCCCCGACATCATCCGCTTGGCGGTGATGTTATATGTCCGGTTCCGGTGGTGTCAGACTAATTCGAACTCGTCTCTGTTAGGGCAACATCGTTGCCCTTTAAGCCGCGCCAAGTTGGCGCCACTCGGCAAGAGCAGCGGCACGGTTCAGTTTGAAATTTGGTCTGGAGTAGAGGCTGCGCTCCGAGTTGAAATGGTTGTAGACCGAGGCATGAGACATCTCCTGAAGACGTTTTGTTTCTGATGTCTCGTATTAGTGCAGCGACTATCATCCGTGCGCTGAATGAACGTGGCCGCCTCCATTCCAGAGCGGCCTTGACAGGCCAGGAACGCCGCCCTAGTGCGTATCTCTGGCAATTGGTGAACCCCTACTCAGGGCGCCCGCTCTGGCGATCTCTGAGAGGTATGCAAATCACCTCTATAAGGTTGCGCACCCTGCTTGGTATTTCTCGGTGGCAACGCCTTATAGCACTTCACTGACACACCTAAGACTTCGGGCCTGCGCGCTCCAGATCGACCCAAGATCGACCTCCACACATGCAGCGACCCTTCACTGGGGTTTGACACTATGGTTTCGCACGTCTTTCAAAGAAACTATGGAGATCTTGGATGGCAATAGATACTCGAAGAAGACTTCATTGGCATTTATCGGAGACCTAGCATGGCACCATCGACACTCACGGCCTCGGCCAGCTACTGACATTGGAGCATATCCTGCAAATGACCGCTATCAATCCATATCTCCGATTGCTGAACCATTAATGAATTGCTAACTACAAAGGTCAAATTTAGCTAAACTAGCGCGCCAAATTTCACAGTTCGGATATTTCTGCGAGCATCCGTCAATGCGTCTAAAAGTTAAGATTCGCCCATAAAACATCATCAACGGAGATTACCTGCGTTTTCTCCGCCCCATTTCCATTACGAAACTTTCTACCTGGAAAACGGAGGCCATTTTCTTGGAATTGCTGTTCTAACTCCCCCAGTATGCTCGTAAATGCCCCCCCAGAAAAATGCTTGGGATCAAATGCAAGCAGGAATTGGCCAACATTAGGAAAACCCGTGTCTTGACCGGAGAAGGAAGCCGCCTGCATACTTAGGCTGGATCCTGTCAGTGCAGCTGCTAATATTTCTACTATAAGCCCGATATTGGCGCCTTTTTGTCCGCCGAAGGGTAGCAAAGAACCAGCCAACCCCACCTGTGGATCGGTGGTAGGCTGTCCCGCATTGTCTTGCGCCCATCCTAGTGGGATGTCTTCCTGACGCGAATTGTGCAAAAGTAGGCTGGTTTTGGTTACAGCACTTGCCGACTGATCCACGACCAAAGTCGGACAGCCGTCTCCTGGCACGGCAAAGGCGATTGGGTTCGTGCCGAACAATGGTTTTGTTCCTCCCGGCGGAGCAACACTTGCCGGGGCATTTGAGCAGCAAAGCCCAATCAACCCAGCATTAGCCAACGGTAAAACATGATGGGCCAGAGACAGCGCGTTGTAGGAGCGTGTAATCCCCGCAGCTGCCACCCCGTATTCTTGGGTGGCTCTGATTAGCTCTTCGGTTGCTAGGGCAATTGCAGGATGGGCAAACCCATGCGCGGCATCCACCAGAATGGAACTGCCATCACTCCTGAGTATTTTGGGCGCGGCTCGCCCATTCACCTTTTTCAGTGCGAGTTGTTCCTTGAATACAGGGAGATAAAACAACCCACAGACTGTGTTTCCTTCGGCTTCAGCTTGAACAATCGAGTGGGCAACGGGCGCCGCAACTTCGCTTAGACATCCCGCAGCAACAAGATAACGTTTGGCGAGGCTTTCCAGTTCATTCTGTGCGATTTCAGGCATCTGTTGACTCCAGTTGAATAGTCGGCTCTCTCGCGAGAGCTGTTGTTCCATTTTTAAAGTTCACATTTGATGTGTGCCGGGTGCCATTGTTCCGGCAGGCTCTGCGATTTGCAGGTCTTTCCAGTTTCCTGGATACACAGTGTAAAACAATTTTGCCTTCTTGCCCTGGTATTTTAAGGACGTACCTTTCGGAACCCACAATATGTCACCGGCTGTGGCTTCCAGAGATTTGCCCTCTGCGACCAAGACAAAAAGACCTTCGATTACGTATATTATTTCGTCGTAGAGGACACGCCAGCTGATCGAACACTCATCAAAACTGGCAATGCCTGCGCCCATTGAGGGGCTGATATCCGAAGAAATGGCACGCCCAACCTCGGCAACGCCCGGCGGGCCGCCCCTAGGGAGCATTTCAATGCCACCTGAACGGATGATCTGCACACTCATGTCTGAATACCTTTTTCATTATGCTGCACGGAAGAGTGGTAAGCTTGGCGCTCCCAATCAATCGGTCGTTTTGGTGAATGCCGTGTGGCGTTCGGCCGCCTCGGCGACCATGTCATGGTTGAGTTCAAATCCTAGGCCGGGCCGAGGTTCAAATGACAACTTCCCTTTGATGGGATCAAGGTTCGGGTGGGATACGATATTGTCTTGCAGCAACTGCCACATGATCTGGTTACCATCATCAAGGTTGGGAATGGCCCGCGCAATGTGATGCTCGGCACAGGTCGTAATCCCTGTTGTCATGCTCGAATGGATGCAGATCTTGAGCCCGGCGCCCTCGGTAATAGCGGCAGCTTTCATCATTGCACGCAATCCTCCGGCTTCGCGCGGGCCCACGGCAATCATGTCTGCCGCTCTGGTCGAGCAAGCCTGATAAACATCGTGAATGGTGAAAACGCTTTGATCCGCCCCAAGTGCGATAGGTGAGCGCTCTTTGAGATGGCGCAACGCCGGAAGGGACCAGCTGAGTGTCGGCTGCTCGACATACTCAATGTTGTACGGTGCGAATGCATTCAGCATACGCAGCGCCGTGGCCGGGTCCCAAGCTTCGTTGGCATCGAGACGCAGGCGAGCATTCCCGATCGCGTCCCGAACAGCTTTTACCGCCGCTAGATCGTGTTCTTCACTGACCCCGACCTTTAGGTAAATGATAGGATGCCCGGCCGCGATCGCAGATTTTGCATCTTCAGCAAGGTCGGATACCGTCTTGCCCTGAAGGAAGTAGAAATACCCGACTTCTGCACGCTTGGCACCACCGAGCAAATCCCAGACAGGGCGGCCCAAGATCTTGCCCTGCAAATCCATCGCGGCCATTTCGAGACCACAGAACAGTTGATTTGCGTATCTTGGCATGTTGCCGCCAAAGGTGAGGAAATTTGCCCGGAAGGCCTCCATTTCACAGGCTGTGTAATCGAACACGGAACGACCAACAAAGAACCGCGCGAGCTTGTCCAAGACGATTTTCTGCGCATCAGCGTCTGGTGCTGTCGTGGTCTCACCATAGCCGATCACTCCGTCTTCGGTTTCGAATTCAATTAGGTTAATTGTGAATGCCTCTTCGACCCCCTGAGACCAGATGTAGGGAACTTTGAGTGGCAAGCGCATTGGGGTTACGCGGATGTCTTTGATGTTCATGTCGATTTCCTTGGATATGAGGTTTCCGCAGCATGCGGGGATGCAGATGATTTAGCTTTGCGGGATCTGTTCACTGTCATGCAGGTAGGGAATTCGGATTTGTGCTGCCTTCACGGCGTCTAACTCCAAGGTCGCAATCACAACCTCTTCGCGGTCTCCAACCCGTGCAAGGTCCTGCCCAAAAGGGTTAATGACACAGCTGTTACCCGCATAGTCGGACTCGTTCTCCAGGCCGGCGTGGTTCGCATAGACAATAAATACGCCGTTCTCGAACGCACGCGCCGGAATTACCTGCTCAGGAACGTGCTTGTATTGTCGCACAGTGGCCGTTGGCACTATGACAACTTCTGCTCCCAGTTTTGCAACATTGCGAACAGCTTCAGGAAATTCAGACTCGTAACAAATCAAAACGGCAACGCGTACCGAATTGAGCGTGAATAGGGTCAATTGGGAACCGGTTTCGAAATACTGCTTTTCGAAGCCGGGGGGCAAAACGGACTTGCGATGGTTGGCAAGTGTAAAGCCGTCCGGCCCGATGCAGATGGCCGAATTATAGACCTTCCCACCATCCAATTCAGGATATCCATAGGCAATGGCGGCGTTGATCTCCTTTGCCAGCGCTTTTACGCGTGTGGCAAAATCACCGTCTGCGCGCTGTGCATTTCGGACAATACCCTCGCGGACATTGTATCCGGTCGCGTAGCACTCTGGGCAGAGAATGAGGTCAACATTCTGATTTTTCAGGTCGCGGGCTTTCGTCTCCAGCCAGGCGAAACGTTCTTCAACACCGTTCAATGTTGCGCTGTGCTGAAGGATCGCGACCTTCAAGGTTCTGTTCTCATTTGTCATGGCGGGAAAGGTCCTCACTTATCTGTGCCTCTGACCATTCGATGATCTGGCGCAGGTTTTTATTGGCGGGGTTATTCCGGACAGGGAAAGTTAACTGACGGGAACAGTTGGAACGCATAAAGCTCACATGGCGCAGCCTTCGCCTATCCATCGTAGACCCCCAATAGTTTCGGTAACAGAAGTGACAATGCTGGGACAAATGTGACCAACAGCATCACCGGAAGGGCGACGAACAAGATCATGTAGATCGCGGGCATAACCGACTGATGAATAGACACTTTGCCGATGCGGCAGGCCATGTAGAGGATTGGTGCAACCGGCGGGCTGTTCGCCCCGATAACCACTGAACAGGCAACGATGGATGCATAATGGACCGGATCGACACCGTATTTCACCATCAGCGGCATAAGCAAAGGAGCGATCACCACAGTGACAGAGACATCATCCATGATCATTCCCACAAAAATCAGGAAAGCGTTCACCAGCAGCAAGATCAGGATCGGATTATCTGTAAGAGAGCTGACACCTTCCGTCACCTGCTGAGGTACACCCTCGGAAACCATGATCCGGCCAATCATGAAGGAGAACAACAATATCAAGACGATCGTGCCGGTTGTTTCTCCTGCGTCAAGAAGGCTTTGCCTAAACTTGGACAATGTCAGGTCTCGATAGATGAAGAAGCCAACAAGAATTGCATAGCCGAGGGCCACTGCAGCTGCCTCAGTTGGAGTGAAAACCCCACCATAGATGCCGCCCAAAATGATGATCGGCATGAACAGTGCGGGTAGTGCTCGGATCAATGCCTGCGGCACCGGTTCCTTGGATGTTTGGGCCTCCAGTGCATCCTTGCGTTCTGGGGTATCTTTTAGAAGACGGGCCGTCATTATTTTGTTGTAGAGAAGCAGCCCAAACATCAGGAGCAGGCCGGGGGCTATTGTCGCCGCAAAAAGCGCCGTGATCGATTGCCGGGTCACGACCCCGAACAAGATCAGCGTGATTGAGGGGGGAATAAGAATGCCCAGCAGTGACGAAATCCCCAGAAGCGAGCTGGAGTAACCCCGCGGATAGCCACGCTCCGCCAGAGGATCAATCATGACGGTACCGATCGACGCCACGGCGGCGGTAGCCGTGCCTGAAATCGCTCCGAAAATACCTGACGAAAGAATGAGGGCGCCGCCAAGACCACCCTTGCGGCCCTTAAGAATGAGCGTCATGAACCCAATAAGGCGGGATGCGACACCCCCGCTTTGCATCAAATACCCGGCAAGCACGAACAGTGGAAGAGCCAGCAAGATCACAGAGTTCAGGGACCGGAACCCCTGCAGTAATAATGTGCTCGTTCCTACATCATAGGCCCACACGAGATAAGCAAGCACACCAGCGAAACTCCAGGCTATAGGAATTCCAAAAATCATCAAAAACAGAAGAAGAAGAATTGCAAAGATCGGTATCATGATCAGTGTGCCCCCGAATTTGGTATTTTAGAAAGTGATGTGGCGGCGAGGATCAGGTCACGAAGCGCATAGATGGAGGTAAATAAAGCGGCAACGATGATGGCAGATTGAGGGATCAGCAACGGCAGCGAAAGCGCGGGTGTTGTTTGTGGTCTCCGCATGGCGAACCCTAGCATTTCCCAGGCCAGAAAGATGAAAAAGAATCCAATGACAAACATGATGGCAGAGGTTGCCAGATCGTGCACGATACGTAATTTCGGAGTCAATTTCTGAGTAAGAAAATCAACCACCAGATGTTCGCGGTTGCGGGCGGCAATGATTGCGCCTGCCATATAAAGCCACATCGCTGAAATCGTTGCTAATTCCAGCATGCCGACGACTGACCAGCCAAATACTCTCGACGCCACAAGAAATAGTATCAGTGCCATGACCGCGAGGTTTGTGAACAAGACAATTGCGTTGAGAATGCGTATCAGCACCTTGTCTGCGGCAGAAAGAAAATCCGTCATGGTTGCCCTCCTAAGAGGCGCTCGGAGATGATACTCCGAGCACTTTAAAGTTTATTTTGCATGCTCGCGGATAAGATCCATGATGTTAGAACCGACTTCCGGCTCCATCAGCGGCCAGACTTCAGCGCGAACTTTTTCGACGATTGGGCCAAGCTGTTCATCACTGAGTTCGAAATACTCCATGCCGGATTCAACGGCTAAGGCGACATATTTCTGATCTTCCACTCGGGCGGTTTCAAATCGCGCTGCCATGACCTCAATTGCAGTTTCCTGAATGAGGGCACGCTGCTCATCCGTCATGCTGGCAAGCGTATCGGAATTCGCTAATAGGTTGCCGGTTACGAATGTGTGCTTTGTGCGCACATAGTAGTCTAGGACGTCGCGGAAGTATTCGTAATCCCAGTAGATAACGTTACCCGCATCACCATTAACAACGCCGGTTTGGATTGATGTGTAAACCTCACCCCAATCGATCGAAGCCGTCTGGTAGCCCATGGCTTGAAGGATTTGTGGGAAGGGGAAAAGAGGTGGCGTCCGGACTTTGATACCATCAGCATTAGGGAGATCAAGCGCATAAGATCCACGTGTTGCAACGCCGCTGAAACCTTCGGGCCAAGCCCCATAATAGGTAAGACCAAGGTCGTTGAAAACAACGTTCAAGGTCTCGTTCACCCAGCCTTCAGGTTTGTACGCATTAAATGCCTCTTCCCACGAAGTAATCATATACGGCGCGTTCAAAACACCAATCCGCTTGTCATATGATGTTGACGGCCAGCTGATCATCATATCGACTTCACCAGCAACAAATAGATCAAAAACTTCGAGCTGACCTCCCAGTTCATTTTGATAGAAAACCTGCGTCCTGATCTCACCGTTCGAGCCATCTTCGATGGCCTTCGCCCAAGCGGCCAGTGCCAGTCCTGACGGTGATTCACGATCGCCAGAGTCAGTTGCGAATTTCAATGTGGTTTCAGCGAGTGTAGGTCCCATCGCCAGACCGAAGGCGAGAGCGCCCGCTGTCAGAATTGGTTTAAAAGATCCAAACATTTTGTCCTCCTTTTCGAACATGTATCGGGCAATAGTCCCTTAATGCGACGGTTGCGGTCTTCGGGACCGCATGGGATAGCATCAAGATTCCTTTGCAGAGTTGATTATCAAATGTTATTTAACCAGCGTCCAACAACGAATTGTAATACATAAGAAGGGATCGTAATGCCCCGCCACAACCTACCTTCGAGCCTAGTCATAAGTTTTTTGACGGTCCTGAGGGTGCAGAGCCACACCAAGGCTGCTCAGGTACTCAACCTGACGCAGTCAGCGGTTTCGCAGCACATCTCAAAGCTGGAAGATCTCATCGGCGTGAAATTGATTGAACGAAGCCGTGGCGCTATTGTTCTGACAAAAGAAGCCCAAATGCTCCTTCCAGATTTCGAGCGAATTGAGCGGTCCGTGGACATGATGTTCGACAAAGCACGGACCGTCTCTCACAAAGGGCAGGATTCCGTACGGATCGGCACACCAACTTCATTGGTTTCATTTTTGCTGGCCCCTGTTGTGCAGAAAATGCAGGCGTGCGGCGATCCCATATTTCCGGTGATCAGAGAGGTTGATGACTTCCACGTGTACGACATGGTTCGGTCCGGCGAGGTGGATTTTGCCCTGACCTCAATGACTGGAAACGACGTAGAACTCACACAAACAGTTCTTGTACAAGACCGTGCCTGCGTTGTCTTCGCTTCGGGTCATGAGCTTGATCGAGAGGGGCACGCAGAGTTGGAAGATGTGCTTCCATTCAACCTAATACGGCCACCCGTTGGCACTGCTGCAAACCGGATCTTGGAGGAGTGTCAGAAATCTACGGGCTGCGAGTTTACTTATTCCGGAGAAGCGTCACGCCTAATGACTATGGAAGTCATGGCCCGCGCCGGTATTGGCATTGTGATCCTTCCCGGGCTGTCAGCTCAGATGATTTCACAAGACAGTCTGAAATACCGACCCCTGAAAATCAATGCGGCTCACCGCACTTGCAATTTAATAAGCGTTCGAGGGAAAAGATTGCCATCAATCGCCCAGAAAGTAGCCGAGGGCATAAAAAGCCAAGCCAAGCTTCTTAAGACGGAATTTCCCCAATTGGTGGTGGAGTAATCTCCATAGAAGGTAAATTCTGACGGTGTTTATCCCCTGGCGATCTCAGAGAGGCGTGCAAAACACCTCTATAAGGTTGCGCGTCCTGCTTGGTATTTCTCGATGGCAACGCTTTATAACACTTCACCTACACACCTAAGACTTCGTGCATATGTATTTCAAATCAACTCAAGGGCGAACTACACACATACAGCGACCAGATAGCTCAAAGCACCCTTCTGCAAACAGGAATAATATTCTGATTTTGGATTTCCCCGTGTAAAAAACGCTATTTCAGCACGGGGAAATTACGGGGCAAAAACGGGGTTTTTCGATGTAACTTGTTGTATGGGCTTGTAATTTAATGAAAGCTACATAATTCAGTTTATGCATCCAAATTGCGGGAAAAACTGCGGCAGGATGAACTTGCAACTACTGATACAGGCAACCCTATCAATTGACTTCATTCACAGTACCCCTGTTGTTTAACGATGTGCCAGCGGCTGCCGTAGGAGCTACAAATCTGGAGCTTTCATATAAACTTGCCCCTTATAAACCCATTTCAGGTCACAAACTTCAGCCCATTTTGGCGGGCCGATCTGTACTTACCGGCATGCGCATCAGCGAATTGCGTGGCTTAACTTGGGACTGCGTGGATTTTGACCTGAAACTCATCCGCATTCAGAAACGCGCCGACCGTTACAACGATATGGGCAAACCAAAGAGTCGGAGCAGCAAGCGTAGCATTCCTATGGCGCCAACGGTTATAAATACGTTGAAGGACTGGAAAACCTCTTGCCCCAAAGGTGTGCTGAGCCTTGTGTTTCCTAACGGCAAAGGCAATGTCGAGAACCACTCCAACATTCATAACCGGGTCTTTGTGCCTCTGCTTGTCAACAACGGGATCGTAGATGCAGCGGGAAAGCCCAAGTTCAGCTTTCATGCCCTCCGTCATGCGGCGGCATCCCTGTTCATTGAACAAAACTGGCCACCAAAGAAGATACAGTCTCTGCTGGGCCATTCTTCGATCAACATGACGATGGATGTCTACGGTCACCTGTTTGAGAGCCCGGAAGATGATGTCGAATTGTTTGAAAAACTCGAACGTGATCTGCTGGTAGCGTGATCCAACCCCTTGAAAATAGGGATAATCATAATCCGCGTGTCCGGGGTTCAAATCCCTGTACCGCCACCACTTCTCTCAGAAATGCAGGTTAATGTCCTTCGCGCTTTTAGCGTGTTTGCTGCCGCCCGGGTTTTCTGCTGAAGCCGCTGTTTCTGATATCTCAGGTGTTAGACCATATCTGCTGTTGCCAGCATGGTTTGTAAGATCATGTTGGGGTAAAATGGGGTTCACGGCCTAAACCTATCGTTGGCGATGAGCTCAACACCGTATTGTGGAAATTCGCGAAGGACACGGGCTCTCAGCAACTTCTTTATGAATGCGCGATCTTGGATTGACTGCGATGTTTTTTACAAGATAGTTCCGATATGGCTCAACATCCCATCCTCTGGACGTTCCGTCGCTGCCCCTAATTGCGCAAAGCCGCCATTGGTGCACAACGCAACGAACGGCGGGTTTGAGCCATACTTGTCGAATGCTGCGGGGAGAACCAACGGCGGCTATGCAACTTGATCCATCGCGCGTAATGTATGTGCATGAACAAATTTCGAAACGCCCAACCGTCCGACGCAATTCGATGCTTTGAGATCGAGACTTCTGCCTATGAAGGCGACGAAGCAGCAACCCTCGAAAAGATATCCAAGAGGATCGAGGTCTATCCCGATGGTTTCCTCATTCTCGAGGTCGGAGGCAAGATCGTTGGCTTTATGAATAGCGGATGTGCGTACGACGTCGAAATGTCTGATGAGGAATTCAAAGAGCTCGTGGGGCATGACCCCAACGCTCCAAATGTCGTTATTATGTCTGTCGTCGTTGATCCGGCGCAGCAGGGGAAAGGTCTCTCACGCGCATTGATGGTCGAATTCGTCGGACGCATGAAAAAGATGGGCAAATCCGCTATCTACCTTATGTGCAAAGAGCATCACGTCCGGCTCTATGCGAGATTTGGGTACAGCTATCTACATCCATCGACCTCTGACCATGGAGGAATGACTTGGCATGAGATGTCCATGGAGCTTTGAACCGCAGGTTGGTTGAGCCGCGCGGAGCGGACATTCAACTTTGCGACGTGATAGTCCGCTTCGTCCGCAGAGCAGACCTTAAAGTGTATTGCAGCGAAAGCCTGCAATCCGCCCTTGGTGCCAAATCGGCGCGTCCGCTTCGGGCTGGAAGCGGTCAGTTGAACAGAACGCTCAATCACGTACACTCTC
>Ga0209292_1000324_pt1 | contig 64069 bp, 54 predicted proteins | sample GOMGulsemesocosm_2_FD_184634 | JGI IMG/M metagenome (GOLD analysis project Ga0209292, IMG submission 184634) | Methane-oxidizing microbial communities from mesocosms in the Gulf of Mexico - GOM9C Gulf of Mexico (SPAdes) (version 2) | ecosystem: Environmental > Aquatic > Marine > Cold seeps... | reverse complement strand
ACTAGGTTCTATAGCAACAATTCCGCCTCGTTTACCACTCATTAATAACTCAGCTAGTTGTTGTAATTCGCTATCTAAAGTTAGAGTAATATCTTGTCCGTTAATAGGCAAAGTGTCATAAATCCCTTCTTTGAAGCTTCCAATTATTTTATTCAACCTGTTTCTATGAAGAAGTTTTGTTCCTTTTACACCTCTTAAAATAGAATCATACGATTTTTCAATACCGCTTGTGCCTGTTAATTCTCCTTGTTGGTACTTTTTATTTTTCTCTAATTCTGCTTCTTTGACTTCGCTAATATATCCTAAGACATTTGCTGCAGAAGCTATTGGGTAATTTCTAATACTTCTTTTTTGGATGTAAAACCCTTTAAATTTATGTAGTTTTTCTTGAAGAAAAGCAAAATCATCTTTAGCTAGTTGCTTTAAAAATACGGAAGGCAACCACGGAGAGTAGTTCTTGGCAGTACTATATTTCTTTTTAAAAAAAGTTTTGTCTATTTTTAAAAGGTTACAAAATTCAATGGTGTCTAATGGTTCTACTTCATTCGGAATTACCATTACATCATAAGAGAGTTGATTGGCAACTAATAATTTTCCGTTTCTATCATACACATATCCTCTTTCTGGAAACTCATGCATTACTTTAACAGCAGCGGTTTTTGTTGGGTCACTTTCTACTCCACGAATAACTTGTAATTGAAATAATCGTACCAAAAGAATTAGTCCAGCTACGGTAATAATAAAATAAAGTAAAAAATTGCGTTTCATTTATTTTTCTTTCCTCCTAAAAATGTACGACCCTAAAAAAAACAAAATCAAAGTAAAAATACTTGAATACAACGTATTTAGTAAAACACTTGAAAAGTTTTGTGTGCTAAAGTTAGCTAAAGAAAATAAAATAAAATGATGAATAACTATTAAAATTATCACATAATTAAAAACTTTTCCAAAAGACTCCTGGTGTAAGTTAAATAATAAATAATCTTGCTCTGTTTTTTTGAAAATAACTCTAATAAAGAAAAGTCTTATATATGCAACGAAAAGTAGTGCAAATGCGTTTATTCCACCAGAATCTGAAAAGAAATCTATTGAAAGTCCTAATAGGAATGATAAGAAAAGAAAAAGGTAGCGTTCTTTTTTTAGCGGATAAAAAATAACAAATGCCACATATAAATAGGGGTTTATTGATCCTAAAAACAGAATGTTATTTAAAATAAACACTTGTAAGAAGAGCAATGATAAAAATAAGAAAGGGATATATAAAACTTTATTCATCAGTAGAATTATTTAAAGTATTTATTTCTTTTTTATCTAAAAGAGTAATCACATACACATACCCTAATGAGCTCATATCGTTAAACAACTGAATGTCTATTGAACGATTGTTGTTTTTAATATCTATTTTTTTTATCCTGCCAATTAAAATCCCCTCCGGAAAAATGGTGGATTTTCCTCCAGTAATAATTGTGTCACCAATTTTTAAAGCTGCTTGTCTAGGAATATCGTGTAATTGTACCGTATTATAATCTTTTCCATCCCACTCTAAACTCCCAAAATGGGTGTCATTTTTTAAACGAGCATTTATTTTGCTATTGTTGTTTAAGATAGATTGCACTCTGGTGTAATTAGAACTTGACTTTTCTGTAATACCAATAATCCCTTTGCTATTAATAACTGCCATCTCTTTTTCAACTCCTTGAGCAGTTCCTCTGTCAATGGTCAAGTAGTTATTAGGTCTATGATAATCGTTCTTAATTATTTTAGCTTTCGAATAAATATATTTCTGATTGTATTTTGAAGTGTCAATTAAAGATAGAGTTACAGTAGAATCACCAATAGAATTGTATTTTTCTAATAGGTTTTTTAATTGCTCATTCTCGGAAATTAATTCTTCGTTTAGAGTTTTTAAATTAAAATAATCTGAAAATTGAGAGAATTTCTCGTACAATCCACCAGTAATAGTATTAGTAGAACTAATAAATTTACTTTTGTGAAAACTATTGTTGTTAATTGTAAAAAACAGTGCAATAGACTGCAGCAACAAGAAAAACAAAAAATATTTATACTTCTGGAAAAAATAAATTATTTGTTGCATGGAATACCTAAGTGTTTTTTATTTCATTAATACACTTTTGTATTTTTCAATCTCTTTTAGAGCTATTCCTGTACCACGTACTACAGCTCTTAAAGGGTCTTCAGCAACATAAACTGGCAAGTCGGTTTTCCTTGATAAACGCTTATCTAAACCACGTAGCATAGAGCCACCACCAGCTAAATAGATTCCTGTATTATAAATGTCTGCAGCTAATTCTGGAGGAGTTTTAGATAAAGTCTCCATTACTGCATCTTCAATTCTTAAGATAGATTTGTCTAATGCTTTGGCAATTTCTCTATAAGAAACCTGAACCTGTTTTGGTTTTCCGCTTAGTAAATCTCTACCTTGAACTAACATGTCTTCTGGAGGAGTATCTAAATCTTCTGTAGCTGCTCCAATTGTAATTTTGACTTTTTCGGCAGTAGTTTCTCCAACATATAAGTTGTGTTGTGTTCGCATATAATACATAATATCATTTGTAAATACATCTCCAGCTACTTTTACAGATTGATCACAAACAATACCTGCTAATGCTATCACTGCAATTTCAGTAGTTCCTCCACCTATATCAATTATCATGTTTCCTTTAGGCTCCATAATATCAATACCAACACCAATTGCTGCTGCCATTGGTTCAAAAATTAAGTAAATTTCTTTGGCGTTCATGTGACGAGCAGAATCTTGTACTGCACGTTTTTCAACTTCTGTAATTCCAGAAGGGATACAGATAACCATTCTCAAAGCTGGAGGGAAGAGTCTTTTTTTAATTGAAGGGATTTGTTTTACAAATTCTTTAATCATCTCTTCTGAAGCCTGAAAATCGGCAATAACTCCGTCTTTTAATGGACGAATAGTTTTGATGTTTTCATGAGTTTTACCTTGCATTAAATTCGCTTCTTTACCAGTAGCAATAATTTTTCCAGTAATTCTATCACGTGCGACGATCGATGGACAATCAATTACCACTTTGCCATTATGAATGATAAGTGTGTTTGCAGTACCTAGATCGATAGCGATATCCTCCGTCATAAAATCGAAAAAACCCATAAAATTTTCTTTTGTTATTAATCTTTGATGTATTCTTACAAATCTACTAAATTTCTCTGTTCAAATACAGATTATTTAGTAGTAATTTTTTAGTGTTTAAAATGGCGAGTTCCAGTTAAAACCATTGAAATATTATTGTCGTTACAATAGTCAATACTCAATTGATCTTTTATAGATCCACCAGGTTGAATAACGCTTGTTATTCCTGCATTATCAGCAATTTCTACACAATCAGGAAAAGGGAAAAATGCATCACTTGCCATTACAGATCCGTTCAAATCAAAACCAAAATGAGTAGCTTTCTCAATGGCCTGCTTTAATGCGTCAACTCTACTTGTTTGTCCTGTTCCACTAGCAAATAATTGTTTGTTTTTTGTAAAAACAATTGTGTTAGATTTTGTGTGTTTACAAATTTTAGAAGCAAACAATAAATCTTCTAACTCATTATTTGAAGGTTTAGTCTTTGTGACATAAGTTAAATCTTCTAGAGCGTCTGTAATATGATCTCTATCTTGAACCAAAGCACCATTTAAACAGGTTCTAACAGTTGTCTTTGAGAACTCAATATCTTTCTGTGTTAATAAAACACGGTTCTTTTTTCCTTTTAAGATTTCAAGAGCTTCATTGTTAAATGAAGGAGCAATAACTACTTCACAAAATAATTTATGAATCTCTATAGCAGTTGCAGTGTCTATTTCTGTATTTGAAATTAAAACGCCACCAAAAGCAGAAGTAGGATCTCCAGCTAATGCATCTACATACGCTTGGTGTATTGTTTCTCTTTGAGCAAATCCACAAGCATTGTTATGTTTTAAGATTGCAAAAGTTGGGCTTTCTCCAGCAAATTCATTCATTAAGTTTACGGCTGCATCAACATCTAAAAGATTGTTGTAGCTTAATTCTTTACCGTGTAATTTATCAAACATTGCGTCAAGATCTCCAAAGAAAAAACCTTTCTGATGTGGGTTCTCTCCATATCTTAATACTTTTCCGTTTGTATCGCTAATTTTTAAAACAGCTTCTTCATGATCTGAGTTAAAGTAGTTAAAAATGGCAGTATCGTAATGTGAAGAAATATTAAATGCTTTTCCAGCTAATTTTTTTCTGTCTGATAACGTTGTTGCTCCACTGTTTTCTGTAATCAAACTTAAAAAGTCATCGTATTGTTCCATTGAAGAAACAATCACGGTGTCTTTAAAGTTTTTTGCAGCAGCTCTAATTAGAGAAATTCCACCAATGTCAACTTTTTCTATAATATCTTGTTCCGAAGCTCCTGAAGCAACTGTTTTTTCAAATGGATATAAATCTACAATTACCAAATCAATTTGAGGAATATCAAACTCTATTAATTGAGAAGCATCACTTTTGTTGTCTTGACGATTTAAAATTCCTCCGAATACTTTTGGGTGTAATGTTTTTACGCGTCCACCTAAAATGGATGGGTAAGATGTTACGTCTTCTACGGGTACGACATCAATCCCTAAATCTTTGATGAATTTTTCTGTACCACCAGTAGAGTAAATGGTGACGTTTTGTTCGTTCAGTTTTTGAACTAAAGGTTCTAATCCGTCTTTATGAAAGACAGAAATTAATGCAGATTTAATAGTTTTTGAGTTGCTCATTTTGTTGTGTTGTTGAGCACACAAAGCTACTGAATCTCTGAGGTTATTACAATAGTAATTTTATGAAAAATTATAAGTTATTGTAACTCTGTTTTTGTCTTGAAATTATTGACTAAACTCGTGTAGTTTTTGTATTTTTTTGAAGATAAATCGTTCTTTCTTAAGTTCGATATTCTGCTAGCAAAAGCACTGATAATATTGTTTTGTTTTTTCATTTTAGGGGGAGTTAATGATTACAAACGTGTATTCTAATAAATAATTATGTAACAAACTTAAAGAAAAAAAAGCTAAAATGCAATAGCCTAATGTAGATTTTTTAAAATATTGAATTACAGTATTTTTGCTACTTTTAGACAGGTGAATTCTAAAAGGTCTTCATCATTTTTAGTGAAAATGTTAGCTGTATGTGAATCTATATCTATTTGTCCAATGTTTTCTCCATTTACAAAAATCGGAATTACAATTTCTGACTTTACTTTCCATCCACAAGAGATATAATTTTCTTGTTCAGAGACATCTTGTACTACAAAGTTTTGATTGCTTACAGCAACCTGGCCACAAATACCTTTTCCGAAAGGGATAATTATATGATCTGTTGGTTCTCCTGTATATTGAGCTAGTTTTAACTCATCTTTATCACCATTCTTAAAATAAAATCCAACCCAATCGTAATAAGAGATTGCTGCTTCTAAATAGTTGCATATTTCTTGTAGCTTGTTTTCTATTGTGTCAGTTTTTTGAATAATAGCGTCTATATGTTGTTTTAAATTTTCTATTTGCATGCCTTTTTGATAAAAGTGTTTATTAGAAATACTTATATTTGTTCTGCTTCATTATAAATGATGTCGCAAAATAACTAAATTTTGTTGTGAATAAGTATAAAAATATTACCCTTTTTCTAGTAAAGTTTTTCGGAACTTATTTTTTGTTATTTGCTGTGTATGCTTACTATTTAAATTCGAGTCAAATAAAGGAAAATGGTTTTCAATGTGCGTCATTAACAACGCAAGTTGCAGATCATACAGTTTCTTTTTTAAATTTATTAGGATATGATGTAGAAGGCGAGCAGCATACAAAAGAAATGTCTGTAAAACTCTTAGTTAGTAATCGGTATGTGGCAAGAGTTATAGAAGGTTGTAACTCTATGAGTATTATCATTTTGTTTATAGCCTTTATTGTAGCGTTTGCAGGGCCTAAAAAGGCTACAATTGTTTATGTTATAGCTGGGAGTATTATTATTTATTTAATTAATATTTTACGGATAGCATTTTTAACAATGATGCTGCATAAATACCCTAATCAACAGATGGTTTTGCATAACTTAGTGTTTCCAGCAATTATTTATGGGACTACTTTTTTACTGTGGGTGTTTTGGGTTCAGAAATTTTCACATCAAAAAAAATGAAAAAACAAGTAAGAGTCATATTAATACTATTTCTTTTAGCACTACTTGTGTTGATAAGAGCTTTTGAGAATGAATTATTTTATGATCCATTAATCACCTATTTTCAAAACGATTATTTATATGCAAACATGCCTCGTGTTGATGTTTGGAAATTGGTAGTAGATATATTGTACAGATATACTTTAAATTCTCTACTTACAATCGGAATTATTTATTTGGTTTTTGAGAAAAAAAAATATGTAAAATTTGCAAGTTTTTTTTTATTGTTGGCTTTTGTGTTGCTAATTATTGTTTTTACATTCTTGTTAAGAGAAGAGTTTAGGTATGGTTATTTATTTCCTTTTTATATACGAAGATTCTTAATTCACCCATTATTTTTAGTATTACTTTTTCCTGCTTTTTACTATCAGAAACTAACTAAGAATACACCGTCTTAATACAAACAAAAAAACCTCGAGAGTCTCTCGAGGTTTTTTTGTTTGTATTAGATATTTAGAATATCTAATTTTTTATCTATGGCGATTTGCCATTACATCATTCCTGGCATTCCACCACCCATTGGAGGCATTCCGCCAGCAGGACTATCTTCTTTAATGTCAATCAAAGCACATTCAGTTGTTAAGATCATCCCGGCAACAGAAGCTGCATTTTCTAAAGCAACACGAGTTACTTTTTTAGGATCGATAATACCAGCTTTTAGCATGTCTACATACTCGTCAGATTTAGCATCGTAACCAAAGTCTTTTTTGCCTTCCAGTACTTTGTTTAATACTACAGAGCCTTCTCCTCCAGCATTTTCAACAATAATCCTTAATGGAGCTTCAATAGCCTTATTTATAATCTGTACACCTGTAGTTTCGTCTAGATTGTCTGTAGTGATTTTTTCTAAAACTTGTTTAGCTCTTACTAAAGCAACACCACCACCAGCAACAATTCCTTCTTCTACTGCAGCTCTTGTAGCATGTAAAGCATCATCAACTCTGTCTTTCTTTTCTTTCATTTCTACTTCAGAGGCAGCACCAACATATAATACCGCAACACCACCAGCTAATTTAGCTAAACGTTCTTGTAGCTTTTCTTTGTCGTAATCAGAAGTTGTAGTTTCTATTTGAGCTTTAATTTGATTTACTCTTGTTTTAATCGTTTCTGCATCTCCAGAGCCATTTACAATTGTAGTATTGTCTTTATCTACTGTTATCGTTTCTGCAGTACCTAAAAGATCTAAAGTTGCGTTTTCTAAAGAGAATCCTCTTTCTTCAGAAATTACAGTTCCGCCAGTTAAAATAGCGATGTCTTCTAACATTGCTTTTCTTCTGTCTCCAAAACCTGGAGCTTTTACTGCAGCAATTTTTAATCCACCTCTTAATTTATTTACAACTAATGTAGCTAGGGCTTGTCCGTCTACATCTTCTGCGATAATTAATAAAGGTCTTCCGGATTGAGAAACTGGTTCTAAAATTGGAAGAATTTCATTTAAATTAGAAATCTTTTTATCGAATAATAAAATGTAAGGATTTTCTAAATCAGCAATCATTTTATCTGCATCAGTTACAAAATACGGAGATAAATATCCGCGGTCAAATTGCATTCCTTCAACAACATCAACATAGGTTTCCATTCCTTTAGCTTCTTCAACAGTAATAACACCTTCTTTTCCTACTTTCGTAAAAGCAGTAGCGATTAAATCACCAATTGTATTGTCGTTATTTGCAGAAATTGCAGCTACTTGTTTTATCTTTTCAGAAGAGTTACCCACTTCTTGAGATTGTTTGTTTAAATCAACAACAATAGCAGAAACTGCTTTGTCAATTCCGCGTTTTAAATCCATTGGATTAGCACCTGCAGCAACATTTTTCAATCCTTCCTTTACAATCGCTTGAGCCAATACAGTTGCAGTTGTTGTTCCATCGCCAGCTAAATCATTGGTTTTAGAGGCAACTTCTTTTACCATTTGTGCGCCCATGTTTTCTAATTCATTCTCTAGCTCAATTTCTTTTGCTACAGAAACACCATCTTTAGTAACTGTTGGCGCGCCAAAAGCTTTAGAGATAATTACATTACGTCCTTTAGGACCTAAGGTTACTTTTACTGCATTTGCTAAAGCGTCTACACCGCGTTTTAATCCGTCACGTGCTTCAATATCAAATTTTATATCCTTTGCCATTTTGTTTCTTTTTTAAATTAAATAATTGCTAAAATATCGCTCTCTCTCATCATTAAATAATCAGAACCTTCTAATTTCAGTTCAGTTCCTGCATATTTACCATATAAAACAGTGTCGCCAACTTTTACAGTTAAAGGCTCATCTTTGGTTCCTGTTCCAATAGCAACAACAGTTCCTTTTTGAGGTTTTTCTTTTGCGTTATCTGGGATAATTAATCCTGAAGCTGTTTTAGTTTCAGCAGCAGCAGGTTCAACAAGAACTCTATCTGCTAAAGGTTTAATATTTAATGCCATTATATATAGTTTTTATATTTAATTAATAGTTATGTTTTCTAAGTAGTCAGAAATTATGCCACTAGATAATAGCTGACATTTTTTCTAGTTCTCATTTTGATTGTAAAATAAAGATATAAAAAAATGCCAACGTGTCATTTACGTTGGCATTTTAAAGATATTGTTATCATTTTACTCCTTATTGTGCGCTATCTTTTGTAGTGCTTGTAGGAATAGTTGTTTGAGTTGGAGTTGTTACATTTTCTAATGTATTCTCTAACTGTGGGTTGGTGCTGTTTTCTCTTTCAATTGCAAAATTTGATAATAAAATTAAAGCAAACAATGAAATTGCCAATGTCCAAGTAGATCTATCTAAAAAGTTATTTGTGTTTTGAACACCTCCCATAGATTGGGCTCCTCCACCACCAAATGAAGAAGATAATCCTCCGCCTTTTGGGTTTTGCACCATAACGATTAATATTAGCGCTATGGCTACAATTAATATCAATACTAAAAATATGTTATAACTACTCATGATTTATTTTTTTATAAAAATTCTAATTCTTTTAATTTGGTCTGCAAAGAAACCACTTTTTTCTGGATATTTCAAACTTAATATTTCGTAAGCTTTGATTGCATTTTCGTACTTTTTTTGTTCTAAATAAACTTTAGCTAGAGTCTCGGTCATTAGATAGGAATCTTGCTTGCTCTCTGTAACTACAGAATATCTTTCAGCGTCTTTTGGAACTTTGCTAATTTTGGGGTTGGATTTGATAAAGTTATCAATAATAGCAAAATTATCTACTTCATTCGTTTTTTGACTTCTTTCTATTTTTTTATGAGAAGATAATTGTAGCCATTCATTAAATGAATGCGTTTCTTTTTCTGTAAATGAAATAGGCTTACCAATCTCTAATTCTTCTTTAATCTGATTTGGGGTTTCAGAAATTATTTTTTCTGAAATTTGCTGATGTACATCCTTGATTTCATTCGGTGTTGTTGGTTCGGAAAACTCTGTTGAAGTAATAAAATCAAACAAAACGGTTCTGTCAGTTGTAAAAGCAGCTGTTGTTTTTAATTCAGCATTGTATTTAAAGCTCTCGTTGTTTTTTAATCCTTTTAAATAAATTGCTCTTGCAGCTTGAAAATAAGGGTATTCATTAATAACAGTGTTTAACTCTTCGGTGTTTTTTGAATTGAAATTTTGAGGGTTTTGTAGTAATTTGGCAAGTGTTTTTGTGTTCATAATCTAGTTACCATTTAGCTACAGAGGCGTTAAAAATATCTTGTGTAATTCTTTCTATTATTTCATCAAAAGCAGTTTCAAGTGCGCTACCTATTAATTGTGTTGTCGCATTGTAATCATAGTAATGAGAAAATGATTTTTCGAAATTATCTTTTTCAATGTTTTTGTTGAAATATCGAACATTTACTTTTATTGTTAATCTATTTTGAGCCGCAGTTTGTTGTGCTGTTGCACTCATTGGTGTAATTCTATAGTCAGTAATTTCACCTTCAAACCTTAAGTCTCCATCTGTGTTTACAGAGCTTAAACTAGTTTGACGAAGAAATAAATCTCGCAAATCTTGTGTAAATTTCTGACTTAAAGTAGATTCTACTAAAGGTGCGTTGTTTCTGAAAAAACCTATTTGAATTGTTTTTGCTTTTCCTGTGCTTCCTCCAGTAAAAGAATAAGGGCCACAAGAAATAATTAGCAAAGAGCTAAAAATAAATAACGAAATTGATATTGGTTTTTTCATAAGGATTTCAAAGATAAACAAAAGAATGTTTTACAAATCGTATTGCTTTATTTTTCTGTATAAGGTTCTTTCAGAAATGCCTAGTTCTTTGGCAGCCAATTTACGTTTATTGTTGTTTTTTTCAAGAGATTTTTTAATCATTTCAACCTCCTTATCCTGTAAAGATAGCGATTCGTTTTCTTCTATCGTTTCTACAAAATCATAAGTATTTTGATTTTCAATAGTAGCAACTTCTGGAATCTGAACAACTTCTACATTTCCAGTTTCGGAAGTATTTTGTTCTTGATATATTTTTTCAATTAACTGATGATTCTTTTCATTCAATTCATCAATATTTCCAGTTTTCATAATATCCAACGTCAATTTTTTCAAATCATTGATGTCACTTCTCATGTCAAAAAGAATTTTGTACATAATATCGCGTTCGTTTGCGAAATCTGAATTAGAACTCGATTGGTTGCCAATTAGAGCAGGTAGGTTACCTCTGTTATTAGGTAGGTATTGCATTAATTTTTCTGGAGAAATGATCCTGTTTTCTTCAACTACAGAAATTTGCTCAGCTATATTTCTTAATTGGCGAATATTTCCAGGAAAATTGTATCTAGAAAGTAATTTTATTCCATTTTCTTCTAGGCGGATTGTAGGCATGCTGTATTTTTGAGCAAAATCTGCAGCAAACTTTCTAAACAATAAATGAATATCTTCTTTACGCTCTCTTAAAGGAGGTAAAGAAATTTCGATAGTGCTTAATCTATAAAATAAATCCTCCCTGAATTTTCCTTTCTGAATGGCTTTCTCCATTTGAAGATTTGTTGCGGCAACAATTCTTACATTGGTTTTTTGTACTTGAGATGAACCTACTTTTATGTATTCTCCATTTTCCAACACACGTAATAAACGTACTTGGGTGGTTAATGGAAGTTCTCCTACTTCATCTAAAAAAATGGTTCCTCCATCTGCAACCTCAAAATATCCTTTTCTGGCAGAAATTGCTCCCGTAAAAGCGCCTTTTTCATGACCAAATAACTCACTATCAATAGTTCCCTCTGGAATAGCGCCACAGTTTACAGCAATATATTTTGCATGTTTTCTATGTGATAATTGATGAATGATTTTTGGGATATTTTCTTTTCCAACACCACTTTCTCCAGTAACCAAAACAGAAATATCAGTTGGTGCAACTCGAATTGCTTTTTCTAAAGCTCTGTTTAAGTGCACATCATTACCAATGATACCAAAACGTTGTTTTATTACTTGCAAATTTTCCATATCTATTTTCTAGGTTCTCTTTTCTATTCTTTAATTGTTTTCAGAATAACCTGTAGCTGTTCCTTTTAAGGTAGCAGAAGTACAATCTTCTACTTTTACATATACAAAATCTCCAACTTTATAATTCTCTTTTGGGAAAACAATCACCATGTTCTGTGTGTTTCTTGCTTTCCAGTGTAAGTCAGATTTTTTAGACTCTCCTTCAATTAAAAACTCTTCTGTTTTACCTAAATGTTGTTGAGTTCTGTATAAACTATGCTCTCTTTGTAATTGAATTACTTCTGCTAATCTTCTTTTCTTTACTTCTGCTGGTACATTGTCTTCCATTTTCTTTGCAGCTAATGTTCCAGGTCTTTCAGAGTATGAAAACATGTATCCGTAATCGTACTTCACATATTTCATTAAACTCAACGTATCTTGATGATCTTGTTCTGTCTCTCCACAAAAACCTATAATCATATCTTGAGATAGAGACATTTCTGGAACAATTTTAAGAACATTATCTATCAATTCCATATATTCTTCTCTAGTATGTTGTCTGTTCATGGCTTTTAACATGCTTGTACTTCCGCTTTGAACTGGCAAGTGTAAGTATTTGCAGATGTTTTTATGTTTTGCCATTACACGAATTACGTCTAAACTCATATCCTGTGGATTAGAAGTAGAAAAACGAAAACGCATCTTTGGGAAACGTATTGCTGCCATATCTAATAACTGTGCAAAATCTACAGCAGTTGCTTGTGCCATTTCAGTTGCTTTTTTGAAATCCTTTTTCAATCCGCCTCCATACCATAAATAGCTATCTACATTTTGACCAAGAAGTGTGATTTCTTTGAAATTTTGATCACTCATAGATTGTATTTCTTCTAAAATACTTTGTGGATCACGACTTCTTTCTCTTCCTCTGGTAAAAGGAACTACACAGAATGTGCACATGTTATCACATCCACGCGTAATAGATACAAATGCAGAAACCCCATTGTTATTTAAACGAACAGGAGAGACGTCTCCGTAGGTTTCGTCTTTAGATAAGATAACGTTTACAGCATCCCTTCCTGCCTCTATTTCTTCTAGTAAATTGGGTAAATCTCTGTATGCATCTGGACCAACAACTAAATCAACAATTTTTTCTTCTTCTAAAAATTTTTCTTTTAGTCTTTCTGCCATACAACCAAGAACTCCAACTTTCATTTTTGGATTTATCTTTTTTACGGCATTGTATTTCTCTAATCTTTTTCTAACAGTTAACTCGGCTTTTTCTCTAATTGAACACGTATTTACTAAAACTAAATCAGCTTCTTCTAAGTTTTGTGTTGTGTTAAATCCCTCATTAACAAGAATAGACGCTACAATTTCACTGTCGTTCATATTCATTTGACAGCCATAGCTTTCTATAAAAAGTTTTTTTGTGTTTTCTGGTTTGCTTTCTTTTACAAGTGCTTTTCCTTGTAAATCCTCATCTATTACCTTCTCGATTTGTTCCATATTCATATTCAAAATAAAGGGCAAATATACAACCAAAATCTATATTTTATGACAAATTGGCAGAAATTTAACGATGAAATATGTGTTTAATTGCATCAAAAAAGAGCAGAAAAATTTGATATAAAAAAAAACTTCCTACTTTTGCAATCCGAAATTACCTTTATATATAAGGTATAACTATTTCAATTGAGAAGATTTATGGCAAAGAATTTAGTAATAGTAGAGTCACCTGCAAAAGCAAAAACAATAGAGAAATTTCTTGGAAAAGATTTTCAAGTAGAATCTAGTTTTGGACATATTGCAGATTTACCATCCAAAGAATTAGGAATAAATGTTGACGGCGATTTTATGCCAGAATATATTGTTTCTGATGATAAAAAAGCAGTTGTAAAGAAATTGAAATCACTAGCAAAAAAAGCAGATACTGTTTGGTTAGCAAGTGATGAGGATCGAGAGGGAGAAGCAATTGCATGGCACTTAAAAGAGCAATTAAAATTGACAGATGACAATACAAAACGTATTGTTTTTCATGAAATTACAAAGAAAGCTATTTTAAAAGCTGTAGAGAATCCAAGAGATATTAATTACGATATGGTAAATGCGCAACAAGCGCGTAGAGTATTAGATAGATTGGTTGGTTATGAATTATCGCCTGTACTTTGGAGAAAAGTAAAAGGTGGATTATCCGCAGGAAGAGTACAATCTGTTGCCGTTCGTTTAATTGTTGAAAGAGAACGTAGTATTCAAGAATTTACAACTACTGCTCATTATAAAGTTGTAGCACAGTTTTCTAATACTAACGGTAAAACTTTTAAAGCAACCATACCAAAGAATTTTGAAACAAGAGAAGCTGCAGAGCAATTTTTAAAATCGTCTGCAATGGCCAATTTTAATATTGCGGATTTACAGAAAAAGCCAGCTAAAAAATCTCCAGCTGCACCATTTACAACTTCAACATTACAGCAAGAGGCTTCTAGAAAATTAGGATATCCTGTTGCTAAAACAATGCAGGTTGCACAACGATTATATGAAGCAGGTTTGATAACCTATATGAGAACAGATAGTTTAAATCTATCTGAAGACGCTAGAAATGCTGCTCAAGAAGCAATTACAGAAAATTACGGAGCTGAATATAGCAATCCTAGAGTTTTTAAAACAAAATCTAAAGGAGCGCAAGAAGCCCATGAAGCAATTAGACCTACAGATATGAAACGTCATTCTGTAAGTGTAGAATATGATCAAGATCGTTTGTATGATTTAATTTGGAAAAGAACAGTTGCTTCTCAAATGAGCGATGCCAAATTAGAACGTACCAATGTAAAAATAGAAAATTCTAAAAACGATAAAATCTTTACCGCTAATGGAGAGATGATTCAGTTTGATGGGTTTTTAAAAGTGTATTTAGAAGGGGTTGATAATGATGAAGAAGAGCAAGCAGGAATGCTACCAAACTTAAAAGTAGGTGAGAATCTTTCTTACGAATTTATTACAGCAACAGAGCGTTTTACGAGTCCACCTTACAGATTTACTGAAGCTTCTTTGGTAAAACAATTAGAAGAGTTAGGAATCGGTAGACCATCTACCTATGCACCAACAATTTCTACAGTTCAGAGAAGAGGATATGTAGAAAAAGGAGAAACTGAAGGTGTAGAAAGAAGTTACGAACAGTTTCTGTTAAAAGCAGGAACAGTTGTGAGTAATTCGCTATCAGAAAAAACAGGATCAGATAAAGGGAAGTTAATTCCTACAGACATAGGAAATATAGTAAACGACTTTTTAGTTGCTAATTTTTCTAATATTTTAGACTTTGGATTTACAGCGAAAGTAGAGTCTTCTTTTGATAATATTTCTGAAGGAGCTGAAGACTGGATTGAAATGATAAAAGGTTTTTATAATGAATTTCATCCAACCGTAACTTTCGTTTCTGAAAATGCAGAGCGAGAAAGTGGTGAGCGTATTTTAGGAGATCATCCAGAAACAGGTAAGACGGTTTTAGTTCGTTTAGGTAAATTTGGAGCAATGGCACAAATTGGAGACAGAGACGATGATGAAAAACTGTTTGCTAGTTTGCAAAAGGATCAAAATTTAGGAACAATAACCTTAAAAGAGGCATTGGATTTATTTTTATTGCCAAAACAATTAGGTACTTATGAAGATGAAGATGTGATTGTTTCTAATGGTAGGTTTGGGCCTTATATTAAGTTTGGAACAATGTACGTTTCATTAGATAGAGGAGAAAATCCAATGGAAGTTGATTTAGAAAGAGCTACAGAATTGATTGTTGCAAAACAAAAAGCTGATGCTCCGATTGCAGAATACGAAAGCTTACCAGTTCAAAAAGGAGTGGGACGTTTTGGACCATTTATTAAATGGAATAGCATTTTTATCAATGTAAATAAAAAATACGATTATGATAACCTTACCTACGATAATATTGTCGAATTAATTGAAGACAAAAAACGTAAAGAGATAGAAAAAGTAATTCATAATTGGGAAGAAGCAGGTATTAGAGTAGAAAAAGCACGTTGGGGTAGATTTAATATTATCAAAGGAAAGGTGAAGATTGAAATGCCAAAAACAACCAATGCAAAAGAATTAACTTTAGAAGAAGTAGAGCAGATTATAGCTGCAAAAGCTCCAAAGAAGAAGGTTGCAAAGAAGAAGGTTGCAAAGAAGAAAGTGACTAAAAAGAAATAATAAATAGTTATATTGCATACGTAAAAAAGGATACATAATACATGAGTTTCGATTTTTTAACCCCTATAAAAGATACGATTACCGCTCACTTGGTGCTGCAGTCTGCACAAAGTTTGGGTAGGAACATCCAAGTCCACACGTTACAAGATGGTTTTCCAGATTTAGAAAATGTACAACTAGCAATTTTCGGAGTGCAAGAAGATAGGAATGCTGTTGATAATATGAATTGTGGAGAAAATCTACATGAAATAAGAAAGCATTTATATCAACTGTTTCCTGGTAATTGGCATACAAATATTGCTGATTTAGGAAATGTTCAAAAAGGAAACTCTGTAGAAGACACCTATTTTGCTGTCACTTCATTAACAACTTATTTACTAAAAAATAATATCATTCCAATAATTATTGGTGGTAGTCAAGATGTAACTTATGCAAATTATAGAGCCTATGATTCTTTAGAGCAAACTGTAAATATTGTTTCAGTTGATAGTAAATTTGATATCGGAACAACAGATGAAGAATTGAATTCGCGTTCTTATTTGAGTAGAATTGTAATGAACGAGCCTAATAACCTTTTTAATTTTAGTAATATTGGATATCAAACATATTACAACTCTCAAGAAGAATTAGATTTATTAAATAGTTTGTTTTTTGAAGCCTATCGTTTAGGAGAAGTTAAGGATTTAACCAAGGTTGAGCCAATTATGCGAGATGCTGATATTGTAAGTATTGATATTGGAGCAATTCGTCAAAGTGAAGCGCCAGCAAATAACAATTGTTCTCCGAATGGATTTTATGGCGAAGAGATTTGTGCAATAGCGAGATATGCAGGTATTAGTGATAAAGTAACGTCTTTTGGTATCTATGAATATAATTATAAATTTGATAACAATAATCAAACAGCACATTTAATTGCTCAAATGATTTGGTATTTTATTGAAGGAGTTAATTTTAGAGCGAAAGATTATCCATTTAGTACAAAAGAATCCTATCAGAAATTTATTGTTTTAGTTGAAAATGATGATCCAATAAACTTTTATAAAAGTGATAAAAGTGGAAGATGGTGGATGGAGATAAATATTATTACAAATAATAAATATAAAAGACATGCGTTAATACCATGTACATACCAAGACTATCTTGAGGCAACAGAGCAAAAAATACCCGAAAGGTGGTATAAGGCGTTAAGAAAATTGATGTAAAAAAAAAGTATGGTATTAGCTATTTATAACAATATAAAGTATTAAAACCATTGGTTTTTATAAAAAAAAACAATAGGTTTACGAACTTTTAGAGGAAAGATTATATAAATATGAAGAGAGTAGCATTATTTGCACTGATAGTAACTATGCTTTATAGCTGTGGTTCTAATGACAGAGGAGAGTTAACTGGTGTGAGCTCTAAAAGAAAATGGTTTGCCGAAAAGCCAACAGGAATGACTTTGATTCCTGGAGGTTCATTTACTATGGGTAAACAAGATGAAGATGTTATGGGTACCTTAAGTGCACCTGTTAAAACAGTTACCGTTCGTCCGTTTTATATGGATGAAACCGAAATAACCAATAGCGAGTATAAACAGTTTGTATACTGGGTTAAGGATTCAGTGGTTAGAACAAAGTTAGCATACAAAGCAGCCGAAGTAAATTTATTATCTGACGGAAATTTAAATGGAGCTCCATTAAGTGGAGGTATTCATGATTTTTCTTTTGCCGTAATTGACACTACAGATGCAATTCCATACCATAAATACATGTTAGAAAACTATTATGATATTGGTGGAGGTCTAGATTCTTTAAGACCCTTAAATTGGAAAATTGATATTATTTGGAATACAAACGACTATCCAGATGTTAATTATGTAGAAGTAATGGATTCCTTATATCTAAAAAAGGATGAATCTGTTGATGGAAATAGAAGTTTTAATCCAAAATATTTAAGTTATAGATATGCTTGGTTTGATAGAACAGCAGCAGCAAAAAGAGGAGGGAATAGAAAAGATTTTTTACGTACAGAAATGATAAACATTTATCCAGATACTACAGTTTGGGTAAAAGATTTTAATTATTCATATAATGATCCAATGCACCAAGATTATTTTTACCATCAAGCTTATGGAGATTATCCAGTAGTAGGTGTAAACTGGTATCAAGCAGAAGCTTTTTGTAATTGGAGAACAAAACACAAAAACGATTATTTAAGAGCTCAAAAAAATACGGTAGCTGTACCTAGTTTTAGATTACCAACTGAAGCAGAATGGGAATATGCAGCGCGTGGAGGATTAGATTTTGCAAAATATCCTTGGGGAGGCCCAAGTACAACAAGTGATAGAGGATGCTTCTTAGCGAACTTTAAACCTGTTAGAGGTAATTATGCAGTAGATGGAGCTTTGTATACAATGGAAGGGAAATCATTTAATGCAAACGATTACGGATTGTATAACATGGCCGGTAACGTTTCTGAATGGACCAATTCATCGTATAACATGTCATCTTACTATATGGGTTCTACAATGAATCCGAATGTAGAAGACAGAAATAATAAAAGAAAAATAATTCGTGGTGGATCTTGGAAAGATGTCGCTTATTTTTTAGAAGTAAGTTCTAGAGATTACGAATATGCTGATACAGCAAGAAGCTATATCGGCTTTAGAACCGTACAAAATTACTTAGGTAAAATTTACGGAAAGTCAAATAATTAAATTAATTAACCCCCCTTAAAATAGAAATTATGGCACAGTCAAGAAAAAGTAAAAAAATTATGAATATGGTTTACGGCCTAGGAGCCGCCATTGTAATTATTGGAGCACTTTTTAAAATACAACACATTACTATATTAGGTATCTCAGGTGGACTAATGTTGACTATTGGATTAATTGTCGAAGCAGGTGTATTTGCAATATCGGCTTTTGAGCCAGTAGATGATGATTTAGATTGGTCTAAAGTATATCCAGAATTAGGAGATGCAGATGGTGAAGCAACAGGAACACAAGGAATGCTTTCTCAAAAATTAGATAATTTATTAAGAGAAGCAGAGTTAGATAAAACATTAATAGTAAGCTTAGGAGAAAGTATTAAAAACTTTAAAGGAGCTGCAGAAGGATTATCAGATGCTTCAGAAACAATAGCGTCTACGAATAGTTATAATGAGCAAATGTCTAAAGCAGCTGCGCAAATGGAGTCTTTAAACGGATTGTACCAAGTGCAAATGGATAATGCCAACAGACAAACAGAATTGAACAGCTCTTTGGTTGAGAATTCTGAGAAATTAAAAGAACAAATGGAAACATTAGCTGAAAATATGTCTTCTTTAAACGGAGTCTATGGAGGTATGTTAACTGCAATGTCAAGTAAATAATTAGTATTAATTGTATAACTAAAAACTAATTAGATATGGCAGGAGGAAAACTATCCCCAAGACAAAAAATGATTAACTTAATGTATCTTGTATTTATTGCAATGTTAGCAATGAATATGAGTAAAGAAGTTTTATCAGCATTCGGTTTTATGAATGCAGGAATTGAAGAAAATAACGCAACAACTAACCTGAAAAATGCTGCAGCGTATGCAAGTTTAAGTTCTAAAGCAACAGATCAACCAGCAGAGTATGGAGATACTAATAGAGATGCTTTAATAATTAAAGGTTTATCAGATAGCTTTTATACATACTTAGATAATTTAAAAACTGAGATGACTAAAACTGTAGATGATAGTAAAGACTATCAGTCTATGGATAAAACAAATTTCTTAGATGAATACTTCTTTAAAGGAGATAAGTATACAGCTAAAGGAAATGAGTTTTTAGCTAAAATTGCTGGTTTTAGAACTGGAATTAATGCTGCATTAGGTACTAATGAAACATTAAAAACAACAGTAAATAGAAGATTTAATACTGACATTCAAAAAGATAAAGATGGTAAAAAAATACCTTGGTTAAAATATAGATATGAAGGGTTTCCTTTAATTGCTTCTGTTGCTAACTTAACACAAATGCAATCGAACATAAAGAACACTGAAAGTGATATTTTAACATCTTTATTAGGTGGCAAATTAGAAAGTGAAGTTTCTTTGAGTAATTATAAAGGAATTGTTCAATTAGATAAAACAGCCTATTATGTTGGCGAAAAAGTAACAGGTAAAATTGTTCTTGGACGTTATGATGATAGTATGGTTCCAGACAAAGTAACGTTGAATGGACGTAATTATAATAACATTAAAGCAGGTCAAGTAATTTTAGATTTAACAGCAAATAAATTAGGCGATAACGATATTAAAGGTAAAATTACATTTACAGAAAATGGAGAGCCAATTGATGTTCCTTTTAATAGTTCTTTTACTGTAATTCCAGAACCTAATGAAGCGGTAATCTCTGCAGACGCAATGAATGTTGTGTACAGAGGAGTAGATAACCCAGTTTCTGTATCTTTACCAGGTGTTAGTAGTAATAATTTAAGTGTTTCGGCAACTAGTGGAAGTATTACACAAAGTGGTTCTAGTTATATTATAAAACCAGGAAGTGGTTCTGAAATGACCATTAATGTTAGCGCTACGCTTTCTAGTGGTAAAAAAGTTACTTCTGCGAAAAAGTTTAGAGTAAAAGACATTCCAGCAGCACAAGGTTCTGCTAGAGGAGAATTTGGTTTAGTAAGCATGCCAAAAAGAAGTGTTGCGAGAGTAACTATTGCAGCTGGATTACCGGATTTTGTTTTTGATTTAAAATTGAAAGTAATTAGTTTTAAAGTAAAAGTCCCTGGCCAGTTGACAATATCAGTAACAGGTTCAACTTTTAGTGCAGCAGCTAAAAAGGCAATAAGTAAAGCACGTAGAAGAGATGTAATTACTATTTTCGGTATTGAAGCTGTAATAGAAAATAATACATCATACAAGCTTAAAAAAGTATTGCCAGTAAGTATTGAGATTTCAAACTAAGATTAAATTAAGTACAATGATAGGGAAACGTTTTTATATTGTTTTTTTTGCATTATTAACCTCAGGGTTTATCAATGCACAAGCTAATTTATTAAACTCATCAGCAGTTGAGCAAATTGGGAAAAGAACAAATGAACAGTTATTGGCAGATAATGATTCGCCATTACCGTACGGTTATATAGATGATAGAGATATTTTATGGTCTAAAATTGTATGGGAAGTGATCGATTTAAATCAAAAAATAAATCTGCCGTACTATTTCCCTATAGATACTACAAATATTTCTAATGACCGTCGTTCGTTATTTGACACTTTGTATAAAGGAATTAAAACTGGGAAAATTAAAGAAGCGTATTCAGATTCTTTCTTTGGATCTAAAATTACCAGACAAGAAATTGCTGGGCTCCTTTTTAATGCACGTCAAAATGGAAATGCAATAGATACATTTCAAATTAGCACTCAAGATATTACTGCTTTTAAGTTGAAAGGAATGTGGTATTTTGATAAAAGGCAAGGAGAATTAAAGTATCGTTTGTTAGCAATTGCTCCTTTAGGGCCAGATGTGCAAACATTGGGTATTTCAGATTTTGATAATGATAATTTGTATGAACTGTTTTGGGTGTTTTATCCTGCGGCAAGAGATGTATTGCACAATGCAAAGGTATTTAATCCTAAAAACTCATCTCATCCAATTTCATTTGATCATTTGTTAAATGCAAGGCGATTTGCCTCCTTTATTGTGCGGGAAGAAAATATATATGATAACCGTAAAATTGCCGACTATGTAAGAGGGAACTCATTGTTCCAGTTACTAGAAGCAGATAAGATAAAAGAGGATATTAGAAATAGAGAAATTGATATGTGGAATTATTAATTCCAACTCAATAAATAATATTAAAAGCGTTCTGAATTTCAGAACGCTTTTTGCTTTTATTAGTTTATTTTTGCAGTATGAAAGTAGATTACATTGTTGTTGGTTTAGGTTTGGCTGGTTTGGCTTTTGTAGAAGAGTTAATAGCAGCTAAGAAATCATTTATAGTATTTGAAGATAATTCCCAAACGTCTTCTTTAGTTGCTTATGGAGCCTATAACCCGGTAATCTTAAAACGATTTACACCAGTTTGGAATGCCGAAAAACAACTTGAAATAGCGTTGCCTTTTTATAAGCGGTTAGAAAAGAGATTACAACAACAATTTCAGATTGAATTTAAAATAAGAAAAGCTTTCAAATCTATTGAAGATCAAAATAACTGGTTTGAGGCTTCAGATAAACCAATGCTTTCTAAGTTCATGAATCCTAAGATAATCAATGAAAGCATCAATGGTGTAATAGCTGATTTTGGTTTTGGTGAATTAAAAAACACAGGAAGAATTGATACAAAAACATTAGTTACTTCGTATAGATCTTATTTGGAAAAAGAAGAAAAAATTATTTTTGAAAAATTTGAATACGATTGTCTAAGGCTTGGAGATAATTCAGTTTCTTATAAAGATATAGAAGCAAATCGAGCTGTTTTTTGTGAGGGCTTTGGGATTAAGCAAAATCCATACTTTAAGTATTTGCCTTTGAATGAAGCAAAAGGAGAATTGTTGACGATTCATGCACCAGAATTAGATATCGATTTTTTATTAAAGTCGACACTTTTTGTTTCACCATTAGGTGATAACAACTATAAAGTAGGAGCTACTTTTAATTGGACTGATAAAACATCAGACCCATCAGAAGAAGGAAAAGCAGAGTTAATAGAGAAATTAAAGAAGGTAATTAACGTTCCATATACTATTGTGGATCACACTGCAGGAATAAGACCCACGGTTGCAGGTAGACGACCTTTGATTGGTATTCATCCAGTACATGCTCAATTAATAGTTTTAAACGGTTTAGGAACTCGTGGAGTTATGATTGGTCCAACGGTTGCTAAAAATCTATTCAATCATTTAGAAAAGGGTGAAGTCTTAGATATAGAGACTGATATTAAAAGATTTAGTTAACTTAAATTTTGGTTATTGTTGTTCTTAAGTGATTTAGAGTCTCTCTTCATCAAAAGCTACAAACATATTGATCCAAAGAATTCTTGAAAGTCTTAGGTTTAATGGTGTTATTAATACAGTAATGATTAAAATTGAGGCAAATGAATTTAGTAATTCAAAATTCAAAAGTACTTTTGTAAGTATAAAGACAGCTACAAAAGTAAAAACGGTAATTGCATATCCAACATACATAGCACCATAAAAAAAGGAAGGCTCAATCATGTATTTTAAGTTACAATGAGAGCAGTTTTCATAAATCTGAGTTACTTTTTTGGGGTTATAGGTAAATCGGTATTTAAAGAAATCTCCTTCATGACATTTAGGGCATTTGTTGTTATAAACACTGTAAATTTTTGTCCCTTTTTTAAGCATTATTACGTTAATTATTTAATGTAGATTTGCAAACACAAAATTACAAAAAAAACACATGCTTAACGTACATAATTTATCAGTCTCTTTTATGGGGACAGATTTGTTTTCTGGAATTACTTTTAAATTAAATAAAGGGGATAGAATTGGGTTGATTGGAAAAAATGGAGCAGGAAAATCTACGCTTTTAAAAGTATTGTCTAAAGACATCGAAACAAGCGGTGGTACCATGGCTTTTGACAAAGATGTTCGAATGGGGTTTTTACGTCAAGACATAGATTTTGTTGAAGGTAGAACAATTTTAGAAGAAGCATATCAAGCTTTTGAAGAGATAAAAGAGATTGAACTAAAGTTAGATGAAATCAACAATCAATTAGCTACAAGAACAGATTACGAAAGTGAAGTTTATAGTCAATTAATTATCGACTTAACAGACCTAACTGAGCGTTACGAATTGCTTGGTGGTTATAATTACCAAGGTGATACTGAGAAAATATTGCAAGGTTTAGGTTTCCAACGTGAAGACTTTGATAAGTTGACTGATACTTTTTCTGGAGGTTGGAGAATGCGTATTGAGCTGGCAAAACTATTATTACAAGACAATGATATTCTGTTATTGGATGAGCCAACGAATCACTTAGATATTGAATCAATTATTTGGTTAGAAACGTTCTTAAAAAACTATTCTGGTGCCATTGTGTTGGTTTCGCATGATAAAATGTTCTTAGATAACGTAACTAACAGAACAATTGAAATTTCTTTAGGTCAGATTTACGATTATAAAAAACCATATTCTCAATTCTTATTATTAAGAGCAGAAATTAAAGAAAAGCAATTACAAGCACAGAAAAATCAAGAAAAAGAAATAAAGCAGAAACAGCATTTAATAAATAAGTTTAAAGCGAAGGCAAGTAAAGCTTCGATGGCGCAATCGTTAATGAAGCAGTTAGATAAGGTTGAATTGATTGAAGTAGATCAAGACGATAATGCAGCGATGAATATTCGTTTTGCAATTTCAAAAGAGCCTGGTAAAATTGTTGTTGAAGCAGAAAATATGAGTAAAAGTTACGGTGATAAACACGTACTTGAAAATGTAGATTTATTGATTGAAAGAAACAGTAGAATAGCTTTTGTTGGTCAGAATGGTCAAGGGAAATCTACCTTGGCAAAAATGATGGTTGGAGACATTCCTTTTGACGGTCATTTAAAATTGGGTCATAATGTTGAGATTGGGTATTTTGCTCAAAATCAATCAGAGCATTTACCACCAGAACAAACTGTGTTACAAATTATGGAAGATGCAGCAACAGATTCTAACAGGGCAAGAGTTAGAGATATGCTTGGGTCATTTTTATTTGGTGGTGATGCTGCAGATAAAAAAGCAAAAGTGCTTTCTGGAGGAGAGCGTAATCGTTTAGCTCTATGTAAACTGTTATTGTCACCATTTAATGTGTTGATAATGGATGAGCCAACAAATCACTTAGATATCGCTTCTAAAAATGTTTTGAAACAAGCGTTAAAGAACTTTAAAGGGACATTGATTTTGGTATCGCATGATCGTGATTTCTTACAGGGATTAACTGATACTGTTTACGGATTTAAAGACAAAGTAATTAAAGAATACTTAGGTGATATTGATTATTTCTTAGAGCAGCATAAAATGGAGAACCTGCGTGAGGCAGAAAAGAAAACTGTTGTTAAAGTTGATAAGTCTTCATCTAAGAAAGATGCATACCAACTAAGTAAGGCAGATGAAAAAGAACTTAAAAAGCTTAAGAATAAATTGTCTAAAATCGAATCTGAAATAGCTAAATTAGAATCTGAAATTGAAAAAACAGATTTAGAACTGGCTCAGAATTATGACGAAGTTTCTGCAAGGCCTAATTTCTTTGAAAACTACAAAGCCAAAAAAGCAACAATAGATACATTAATGGAAGATTGGGAAAAAGTTGAGGAGCAAGTTTCAGCGATTTCGTAACTTTAAAATATGTTTAATTCTCAAATAGAAACAGAAAATCAAGAAATTCATTTATCTATTTTAAATGGTAAGAATATTCGTCTGTTTGTAAAAAGAGAAGATTTAATTCACCCATTTGTTTCTGGAAATAAATTCAGGAAACTCAAATACAATATTCAAGAAGCGCTTCGGCAAAGAAAAGACGCAGTCTTAACTTTCGGAGGCGCTTTTTCTAATCATATTGTTGCAACAGCTGTTGCTGGGAATATAGCAGGTGTAAAAACTATTGGTGTAATTAGAGGAGATGAATTGGGTGTTAATTTAGAAAAAACATTAGCTCAGAACTCAACATTGAAAGAAGCGCATAAAAACGGAATGCAATTGCATTTTATAACCAGAGAAGCCTATCGAAATAAAACAGAACCATCTTTTATTGAAACTTTAGAATTAGAGTTTGGAGATTTTTATTTAGTTCCTGAGGGTGGAACAAACGAATTGGCAGTAAAAGGCTGTGAAGAAATTCTAACCGATTTAGAAAGAGACTTCAATTACATTTGCTCAGCTGTTGGAACTGGAGGAACTATTTCTGGGCTCATAAACTCAGCTAGTTTTGGACAAAAAATCTTAGGTTTCCCCGCGTTAAAGGGTGATTTTTTGTCAAAAGAAATTCAACATTTTATCTACCAAAATAAGAATTGGAAATTGATTGATGAGTATCATTTTGGCGGATATGCCAAGTACAATTCTGAGTTGATTTCTTTTATAAACCAATTCAAAAAAGAAACGGATATTCAGCTAGATCCAATTTATACAGGAAAAATGCTGTTTGGAATTGTTGATTTAATTAAAAAGAACTATTTTTCAGAAAATAGTAACATTTTAGCGATTCATACTGGTGGAATTCAGGGTATTGAAGGATTTAATCAGAAGTTGACTAAAAAAAATCAAGAATTAATACATATTTAATGAGCTTCAAATCCTACTTTTTTATAGCATTTATTAGTCTTTTTATCATAAGCTGTGGCTCCAATAGAAACGTAGTTAATTCTAGAAAGAAGAGTTCAAATAAATCGGTTACTACAAAAAAACTACCTTCTGTAAATCAAAAATCACACGTTAAAAACCTTACAAAGAAGAACCCAAAACTTAATAAATACACTTTAACCTATATAAAAAGATACGCTCCATTAGCAGTCATAAAAATGCATGAATATAAAATTCCGGCTAGTATTACATTGGCGCAAGGAATTTTAGAATCTGGAAATGGTAGAAGTACTTTGGCTTCTAAATCTAATAATCATTTCGGAATTAAATGTCATAGAGGTTGGAAAGGCCAACGAGTGTATCATGATGATGATAAAAAGGATGATTGTTTTAGAAAATATAATTATGTAGAACAATCGTATAATGATCATTCAGAGTTTTTGACTGGAAGAAAACGCTATGCGTTTTTATTTACATATCGAACATCAGATTATAAAAGATGGGCAAAAGGTTTAAAAAAAGCAGGTTATGCTACCGACAAAAAATACCCAAATAAGCTAATTAAAATTATTGAAACATATAAATTATATGCGTTTGATAAGGTGAAAAAGAAAGATTTAAAAAAGTATAAAAGGCAAAAAAGGAAACCTGTAGTTGTATCAGTAAAAGTTGGTGCTTCATCTTCAAGTAAGAAAATTTCAAAATCGACTTATATCGTTAAAAAAGGAGATACATTATACTCTATTGCTAGAAAGCTCAATACTTCAGTTCAAAAGATTAAAAAAGATAATAAGTTATCTAATAATACGCTTAGTATTGGGCAACAATTAACAATTAAATAATTCATTTTGAATGAAAATTATTAAAACTGTAAATGGTAATACACCACAAATTCCAGAAGATTGTTTTATTGCAGAAAATGCAGTTATTGTAGGAGAAGTCTCTTTAGGAAAAGAATGTAGTATTTGGTATAATGCAGTGATTCGAGGAGATGTTCATTTTATTAAAATTGGTGATAAAGTAAATATTCAAGACGGAGCTGTAATTCATGCAACATATCAAAAGTCGCCAACTACAATAGGAAGCAATGTGTCTATTGGTCATAATGCCATTGTGCATGGTTGTACAATTCATGACAATGTGTTGGTTGGTATGGGAAGTATTATTATGGATGATTGTGTAATTGAAAGCAATTCAATTATTGCTGCTGGAGCCGTAGTTACTAAAAATACTCGTGTAGAAAGTGGAAGTATTTATGCTGGAGTGCCAGCTAAAAAAGTAAAAGATATTTCAGAAGAATTAATTTCTGGAGAAATAGATAGAATTGCAAATAATTATGTAAAATATTCTGGTTGGTTTAAAGAATAGAAAAACCCAATGTAACTCTCACAAACATTGGGTTTTTTATCAATCAATCAATCAAACAAAACACTTAATGCTTTAGTGTCTTTTTTTTACTTTTGTGTGCTTGGTCATTTTACTTCTTTTAGCCATCTTCCCTTTTTTATGAACCATTTTAGATCGTTTACCCTTGGCAGCCTTAACTCTACGCTTTTGCATTTTTTTATAGGTTGCAAATTGCTCTTTCGTTAAGATTTTTTTCATCTCTGTTTGATGAGCAATCATCATGTCTAAGGTTTTATTTGCTGAATCAAAATCTCTTCCGTTTCCTCTTCCATTTCTTCGCATTCTTCCCAAGTCTTCTTTCTTTAACTCCCCTTTTTCAACAGCTCTTTTTACTCTTTTTTTGAAGTCTTCAGTATCTTTACTAGCTTTTTTTATTTTCATCATCTTTTCTCTCTTCACCATTCCTTCTTTTTTCATTTTAGCCCCTTTTTCCATTCTAACTTTTGCCATTTTAGAATACAGCTTTTGAACTTTTTTAGCCTGACTTTGATCTAAGTCTAGTGCTAAAGTCAATTTCTTTACAGCTAAAGTTGTTCTCTGTTCAGTAGACATCTTATCTGTTTTACGAACCATTCTTTTTCTTTGCTGCGAAAATCCAGCTGAAACTGTCAATATAAATACTAATACTAATGCTATTTTTTTCATCTTTAAAAAATTTAATTATTAATTATTATGCTACTATGACCAAGAAGTTTTCAAAAGGTTTAACTTTGATTGTTTTTTTAACATTCGATTAACAAATTTTATATTCGTGAAAATGAAAAGATTAGTACTTCTTTTTCTATTGATTTCTTCAATAGTTACAGCACAAGATTCAATTAGAGTAAATCTAAAAAGTCCAAATTCAACTGTATATACACACTTGTATTTTTTACAAAAAGATTCGTATCAACCAGAAAATGCAGCAAAAGTTATACTACCAAATGCTACTGAGGATCCGCAAAAAGCGGTCATAATGTTGAAACAAATATTAGATGGTAAAGGCTTGTTTGTAGATTTTAAAACGATTCCTAAAAGCACTAATTATAAAGATTCTATAAATTTCTCTACAGCTTTAAGTAAGTATGTGTTGTTTCCAGAGAGAATGCCATTGATTTCTGTTGAAAAAGTAAACGGAAATTGGTATTATTCTGCAGAAACTATTCAAAACCTTGATAAAATTTATAATGATGTGTTTCCTTGGTATGTTTTAAAGCTAGAGGAGTTAGTACCAAATTTCGGGCATGAAAAACTCTTTGATATTGAAATTTGGAAATTTATTGGAGTATTAATTTTATTATTTCTAAGTTTCTTATTGCATGCTATTTTTAAACGTATCATTTATTTTATCTTAAAGAAGATACATACTTATTTTGTGAAAAATGATGGATTGGCAATTGCCAATGTGTTAAAGAAATTAGCACACCCAATAAGTTTATTAATAGCCTTTAGTTTTATCGCTAAAATATTTCCTTCGTTACAATTTAGTTTAGAAGTAAATAAAGCGGTTTTCTTAGGGTTGGATATTTCAACTACTGTTTTTTGGATTTATGTGTTTTTAAAATTGGTTCAAGTAATTATGCATGTGTATGCTGAGTTTACTGAAAAAACACACGGTAAATTAGATGACCAGTTAGTGCCTATTTTAAACAATTTTTTAACAGGAATTGTAATTCTTGTAGGAGCATTAAAGATGCTAACTCTCTTTGGGTTTGACGCAACTACTGTTATAGCAGGAGCTTCGATTGGAGGTTTGGCTGTTGCATTAGCATCACAAGATACGGTAAAGAATTTGATAGGGACATTTATGATTTTCTTAGACAAACCATTTCATATCGGAGATTGGATTGAAGCCGGAGAAGTTGTTGGTTCTGTTGAAGAAGTTGGATTTAGGTCTTCAAGGATTAGAGCTGTTGATACTTCTATTTATCAAATCCCGAATAGCAAGTTATCAGAATTAGTGATTAATAATAAAGGATTGCGTTTATACAGAAGGTACAAAACAAACCTTGGTTTGCGTTATGATACACCGCCAGAATTGATTGAGGCTTTTGTAAAAGGGTTGCGAGAGATAATTATTGCACATCCTCAAACACGAACAGAATCTTATAATGTCGAGTTTTCTGGCTTTGGAGATTCTGCCTTATTAATTATGGTCAATGTGTATTTTAAATCACTAGAATGGGGAACAGAACAATCATCTAAACATAGATTGCATATGGCAATTGTTAAATTAGCAAAAGCCTTAGGAGTAGATTTCGCATTCCCATCTTCTACATTAATGATCGAGAATTTTCCAGAAAAGAAGGGCTTAGATATGAAATACAATATTGATCAGAAAAGAATTGATCTGGTTATTGAAAAAGCAGTTGAAGACTTTAATAAAAATGAAGAATAGTGAGAAAAATTTATAAATTTTTATTGCGATTTATAATCTTGTTAATTATTGCTGCCATTGTGTTTTTCTTTTGGGCCTCATCACCAACATTAGAAAAAAGTGAATATGCCAAGCTGATAAAATTAGAAGATAAAATAGTGCCTGAAAACGATTCAATATTTAGTATTGTAACGTATAATATTGGGTATTTAAGTGGAATGACAAATAATTTGCCTGTTGCGAAGCCGAAAGAGTTGTTCGATAAAAATTTAGAAAAAGTATTATCAGAAACGGCAAAAGTAAATCCAGATATTATAGCATTTCAAGAAATTGATTTTAATGCCTCAAGATCCTATCATGTAAATCAGCAAAATAAAATTGCTGCATTAGGATACAATTATATTGCAAAAACGGTGAACTGGGATGAGACATATGTACCATTTCCGTATTGGCCACCAAGCATGCATTTTGGGAAGGTAGTTTCTGGACAATCTATTTTAAGTAAATATCCACTATTAGATCATGAGAGAATTGTGTTAGAGCGTGTAGCGGATAATCCATTTTATAGAGATGCTTTGTACCTTGATAGATTGGCGCAAGTTGTAAAAGTGGTTTTAAACGGAAAAGAAGTGGTGCTAATCAATGTTCATCTAGAAGCTTTTGATAAAAACACCAGAGAGAAACAATTAGTTGTAGTACTAGAGTTGTTTCAGAAATATGCAGCTACAAACCCAACAATTCTATTAGGAGATTTTAATAGCGACCCTACCAATAAAGATGCTGCAATAGAAAAAGTATTTAAGTTTCCAAATGTTGGTAATGCTGCTTTTTCTAGTGAAAAATATGAATTGACTTTCAATTCTAAAAACCCGTTTGAACGCTTAGATTATATATTTTACACAACAAATTCTATTGAATATGTTAATGGTAAAGTTTTAAAACAGTTTGGAGAAGCTTCAGACCATTTGCCTGTTGAAATGCAATTCAGGTTGAAATAGATTTGTTTTTAGAGTTTCTAAAAATGATTACTTTGCTTGCTTGATAATCTCTTTTACCGCCGTTTGGTACGACTGTGCATTCGAAGCCTTCTTAATTTTTTTATAGGTCTTTTGAGGGTTCTCAAAACTCTTTGAAAAGTACTCCCAGAAACCTAGCATTTTCATTTTTATCGGCGTTGGCCCAGAAAGAGCAGCATCGTATTCTTCAAATATTCGATCATGAAATTCACTGAATATTTCAATTCTATTTTTTGGATATTCTGACGTGTTATTTTTAATCATTGACGGTAAAAAAGGATCAGCAATTAATCCTCTGCCAATCATCCAGTGATTGATTGTAGGGAAACGCTCTTTCAGTTCTTTATACGCTTTTACAGAAGTAATATCTCCGTTATAGTACATTAGGTGTTTGCTATTATCTAAACATCGTTGAAAGGCTTCTAAATTCGTTCCGCCTTTATAGAGTTGTTTTCCAATACGAGCATGAATTGCAATGTTTTTTAGTGGATAGGTATCCAAAATAGGTAATACATCTAAAATCTCTTCTGGATTTTCATAACCCATTCGCATTTTCATAGAAACAATAATATCAGACTCATTATGTATTTTATGAAGAATACTGTTGATTTTTTCTGCATCATTAATCAATCCAGAACCCATGCCGCGTTTTGTAACCATTGGATATGGACAGCCCAAGTTCCAGTTCAATTCTTTGTAGCCTAATTCTTGTACGTATTTTGATACAAATAAAAACTCATCAACATCATTGGTAATGATTTGAGGAATCACTTCTAGAGTTGAATTGTTCTCTGGAAGGATATCTTTTTTGTAAGAGTTTTTAATAACCATTTTTCCATTCAATCGAATATAAGGAGAATAGAATGTATCTATTCCGCCAAAGAAATGATTGAAAGCATTCCTGAATTTAAAATCAGTAAATCCTTGTAACGGAGAAGAAAGAAGCGTTTGGTTCATGAATAATATTAGAGGTGCAAATATAGAATACTTTTTCAGCAAATATTTTATTCTGCAAAAAAAAAGTCCCTCCAAAAGGAGGGACTTTAAAAATATAATTTAAAATTTTTAGAACTATTTAGGGTCTAAAATAGTATCAATTCTTTCTACAATATCTTGTAAGTGATATCTTGTAAGTGTATTTGGTGCAGAAGCAATCGCTCTTTTAGTATCGCGTTTGATTCTATTTAATTCACCTCTTACAATTGGTTTTACATCAGAAATATCTGATCCTTTAGACATTAAATTTCCTAAGACACCAATATGTGTTCTTTGTAAATTTCTTCTATAAGTATCAATAGATTTTCTAGAATATAATTCTGCCCAAACTCCTCTACGTACATCAGACATCATAGATAAAACAGTATATGCTTTAGATCCATTCAGTGTTTGGTTGTCTATCATTCTAACCATTCTTCTACTGCTTAAAAGACCTCTTAAAGTTCTAGATTGTAGATTTTTTATTCTGTCAGAAACTCCAGAAGACTCTGTTCTATCAATTATAGCTTTATTAATTACCCAAGTTGGTGTGTTAAATAATTGATCATTCAAAAACTTAACAGCTGCTTTTTGACGAGCTTTAGTTACTTGCGTATAAATTACTCCAGCTTGATCTGCAGTTTTATTGTCTTCAATTACACCACCAACAATAGTTGTAACATGCCCATTATATCTTCCGTATTGAGAAAGTACATGACCATACATTGCTTTTAAATCAGAGTAGTTTTCTCCTTTTTTAGCTGTCCATTTCATCAAGTTAGGAACAATACGTTTTAAATTAGCAATTCCATAATTACTAGCTTTAATTCCGTCATCACCTAAATCTTCTGTTTGAGAACTTGGGTCAATACCATTACGTCTTCCAAAACGGTAATAAGGATCTCCTGCATGTTTTAAAATCCAGCTATCCAAAATTGGTTTTTCTTGTTTTGCAGTTTTTCCTAAAATAGGCCTGTATCCCCAGTTAATTGCGTGCTTGTCATAGACACCAATATTTGGCATTAAAGCAACCCCTTTATCACCAGGTTGTGCTACATAATTAAAACGAGCATAATCCATAATAGAAGGTGCTGTTCCGAATTTTTTTGTAAATGTTGCAGAACGTAAAGAATCTACAGGGTATGCAGAACTAGATCCCATATTGTGAGGTAATCCTAACGTATGTCCTAATTCATGAGAAGAAACAAACTTGATTAATTCTCCCATTACTTCAGTTTTAAATCCAACTTTTTGAGCTTCTGGATTTATTGCTGCAGTTTGTACAAAGAACCATCCTTGTAATAAAGACATTACATTGTGGTACCAGTTGATATCTGATTCTAAAATTTCTCCAGATCTTGGATCACTTACGTGAGGTCCGTTAGCATTTGGAATCGGAGAAGCTAAATAACGAATTACAGAATAACGAACATCTTCTGGACTATATTCTGGATCTTCTTCTTTTGTTGGTGCTCTTTTTGCAATAATTGCATTTTTAAAACCAGCGGCTTCAAAAGCAACATTCCAATCGTTTACACCTTGAATGATAAAAGGAACCCATTCTTCTGGAGTTGCTCTATCTACATAATAAACAATTTGTTTTTTAGGCTCAACCAATTCACCTCTTTTAAATTTAGCGATGTCTTCATCTTTTACTTCTAAACGGTATCTGTCTAAATATCTAAGTGTTTTACTTTTTTGATCTGCTTCTCCATAGTCTACTTGAGAACGTGCAAACCATCCAACTCTATCGTCAAAATAACGACGCTTCATTGGAACTTTTGGTAACAAAATCATAGAGTTACTCATTTCTAAAGAAATAGAACCTAAACTTCTGTTTGAAGGAGCTGCGTTAGCTGCGTAGGTTTTTACATGTCTAATTTCGATATTTTTTGGGTAACTATTAATTCTTTCTATAAAAGAACGTTTTGCATCCATTCTAGATGCTTTGTATCTTTTTCTACTACTTGTTGGGAACCCTAAAGCCGCAACATCTGTAGAAAATAAAGTAGTAGCATCAATTACTGTTGCTCCAGCTTCTTTATTAAATGCTTTGATAGGGAATGAGAATAAGACAGGCTCAAAGTTAGAGTTTGCAACTGCTTCGTGTACAGGTAAACCTTTATCTGCAACTACATTGTGAGAAACAACACGTAATAAAATTTTCTTACCTTTTTTCTCCCAACGTAAAACTTGTGTGTTTGCTTTTCCTCCACCGAATCCAATTCCGTTGGCAGTTTTAGCAATTCTTGTTACCATTAACATTTCTCGTCCTAATAAGTCATTAGGAATTTCGAATAAGTATTTTTCGTCTTTTGTATGAACACTAAACAAACCTTTGTCTGTTTTGTGATCTTTAGTTACAACTTTATTATAAGGTTGGATTGCTCCTTTTTTAGGTTTTGGTTTTGGAACTGGTTTTACAGTTTCTTTAGCGTTCTTTTTGCTTCTTTTCTTTTTACGCTGAGCATCAGCATTAAAAGAAACACCAAAAACAAACAAAGCTATTAGTAGCCGAGATAAGATTTTTTTTGTCATGATTATTATTTGTGGTTAATTTAATTTTCGAAGTTAACGATTCTGTTGATGAAGAATCTTAAAAAAATGTTAAAGGAATTACAGATTGAGCCAATATGAAAGTTTTAAATTAATAGATCTAAAACGAGGGCTTAATGGAGCATTGGTGTCGTAATTATCATTGTATGCAATAAATAAATCAGACAATGGAGCAAAACGCCATTGAATTCTAGAGTTTACACTTAAGCTTTCTTGTTGATTACTGTATTGAATCAACGTATTCCAAAATAAATTTTTATTAAAAGTAACATCAAATCGTGGCCCAATCAACCAAATTGATGCTGTTGGATATGGACTTGGTAAGTTTATATAGTTGTAATTAATTTGTACGTTTGTTTGGAAATAAGGCTGTAACCTCCAATTTAAACGACCTTCAATAGAATATTTTTTTCCATTATAAAACTGTCCAATAGAAGGAGAGATATCAAAATAAAATTGCTTTCTCATGTCTGAGCGATACTTGGCTTCAAAACTTGTATACGAATATCCTTGATTTCCTTGTAATGGAGTTGCATCAGTTCTAGTTGGATCAAAGCCATTATATAAATACGTATATCTATTGAACATAGAAAAGGATAATTCTGATGAGTTTTTAAAGCTGATATTCCATTGACTAATAATTACATAATCTGAATTTTCGTAATCTAATTCTGGTTTCCAAATAAATATTGGAGTTACAGAAAGTGAATGCTTTTGGATGTTTCCTTTTTTAGGATACATTGTATATTCGAAATTCGGATTTATCTTAAAGATATCTGTTCTTCTTATAAAACCTAAATCTGATCTAAAATCATCTTCAATATACAAGCCACTTAATCTAATTTTAAAATCACGTGAGTTGTATTCTGTCGATATTCCTGCAGAAATATCCTTGCCGTTTGAAGTTGGAGAAAAAGATTTATGAATGTAATACCTTCCATTCCAAGTATTGTCTTTGGAGGCTAAATTATAATCAACTCCAATAACTCTATTGAATTTGTCTTCCTTTGCTAAAAATGTATAGTCTTTTGTTGCTTGCTTATTGATAAACAAAAAGCTAATATTAGATCTGCTAAATAATTTTTGTTGTACGGCAACAACCGAGTTATTAGTAGCCGGAATTTCATTAGCAATATCTTCTTCTGTTTGCACACTTAGAATCCCTAAACGAAGATTATTATTTAGCTTTCCACTTAGTCTTGCTCCAGCAACAATTCCGTTTTCAATTGAGTTTCCGTCTTTATCACTTGCAATTCCTATTCTTCTTGAGAAAAAAGGATTGCCATCTCTGCCATTTCCAAAATCACCAAATAAATCGCTATTCTCAATAAAAAACTGTCTACGTTCTGGTAGTGATACTTCAAAACGGGTTAAGTTAGTTGTTTGTTGATCTACTTCTACTTGAGAGAAATCTGGATTAAAAGTAAGATCTAAATTCATGCTATTACCAATGGCAAATTTCGCATCACCACCAATTTTCACATCGTTAATAGAAGTGTTATTTTCAAAATCCTTTCCAGAAAAAGCATTTATATAAGGAATAATAGCAATTGGCGCTTTTGATTTTCCTAAAGGTTTTTCAAAAATCATTTCTCCCATATATGCCAAGTTAAAAATCCACTGATTTTGTGGAATATTCATCCAGGTGTTCCTTTCATTGTCTTGGGTGTCGAATTGATAACTATTAAAACGCCATTTTGTTTCGCCTTCTCTAAACTTAAAAGCCGTTAATGGGATTGCAATTTCTGAGATATAATAATTTGCATGGATTGTTGTCTTACAATTCCATTTGGTGTCCCAAGCCATATTAAACCCTCTTAAATCTGTTCCTCCACCAGAAAGCAACGCTTCTCGTTTTACTCCATGCGGATTTGTTCCAAAGAAAAATGCATTAGAACCATCATTAAAAGTATCAAAAAGAAGGGTGATGTTGTCATTTCCAGAAGCTCTAAAATCTCTTCGTAAAGAAGGAACAATGTATTTGTTAGAAGCCGAGTTTACTTTAATTCCGATATACAAGTTCTTATCATCAAACATCATTTTAATTTCTGTTTGATTTTTTGCTTGTAAAGAATCTGTAGGGAAATATTGCCAAAAGTTAGAGGTAGACTTGGTTTCATTCCAGTCAGACTCATTTAGTTTTCCATCAATAATAATTGGGGATTCTATATGGTTTACAAAAACTTGTTTTGTTTTTTGAGCATATAGTAAAGTGCAGCTAATTGTAAAAATTAGTAATAAATTTTTTTTCAAAACGGTAGTTAGTTAGTGTTTTGAAAGGTAGTAAAAAATTGAATTAATTTTTTGTTAAAAATTACAACTGAGAAAACAGAAATGTTCTTATTTCTACATCACAAGAATTACAGTCTAAAAAAGCATCATGTTTCCCGTTTTCAATCGTTTTTAATTGACTGGTTAATCCAATTGAAGTTGCGTATTGATGCAATAAGCTTGAGCCATCTGCAGTAATTCCTGTACTGCTTAGATCTCCTTGTAAAAAAGGAACAACTTCATCATCTGTTCCGTGAATACTATATAATATAGGTTCGTTAGAGTTAATGAAATTAGAATTGAATAATGCGCCAGAAATATTGATAACTCCCTTTATCTCTGATGAGTAGGTTTCGTTTCCGCTCATTCCTTCCAACCCGCCTTTTGAATTTACATAATCAACAAAAGTACTTCCGCCAATTGTAACTAATTCATTATCATTATTTACATAGGCATAATGTAATGCTGTAATTGCTCCGGCAGAATATCCGCCAATAAATACATTGCTAGCATCAATTCTATACGTGTTGTTTTCAGCAATATCTTTATTAAAGAAACGAACAGCCGCTTTCATATCTACAACAGCATTTAGTACTGCTTGTTTGTATGTTAATTGAGTAGGAGAAACATCTAAAAAGCGATAATTCATTGATGCAACAACATAGCCTGCCTTTGCTAAAAAGGTTGCAATTTCAGATAGATCTGATTTGTCACCAGAAATAAAACTTCCTCCATGAGCCAAAATAACCACAGGTCTGTTTACTTCAATGTCATTTTCTGGCTGATAAATATCCATAAATAAACCAGTAGTAGCACCACTTAAAGTAACATTTGCTCCATATCTGACATCTGTTGAGATGCTTACAGTTTCAAAAATCTGACTGTTATAGCGCTGTTGGTTATCTGATTGATTTATATAGTTGATTTCACTCTCTAAACAAGAAGTAAAAAGGAGTAATGTGAAACTAAAAAGGAATATTCTACGAATCATAATTCTAATTGATTGTCAAACTTAATTTATTTTTTTGATTCTCGTATCGGATTTTGCTAGTTTTTAAACGTAAAAAAAGGAACTACATTGTTGTAGCTCCTTTTATGCTTTTATGAGATTCTGAATTTAATTCAGAATGGCGAAGTCTTAGATAGCTTCTACAAACAAACCTTCGTCTGTTTTAGAAACTTTTGCAACTTCTTTTTTTGTTAAACCTTTAATAGTTTTGTCCCATTTCTTGTTAGATAAACCAGAAACAGTCTTTAACTCGTTTAAGTCGATTTTTTCTGCTTTTTCAATGATGGCTAGCACTGCTTTTTCTTCATCATTCAATTCAACTGATGGCGCTTTTTTCTCTGGTCTCATTTGAGGAAAGAACAATACTTCTTGAATTGATTGATTGTTAGTTAAGAACATAATTAATCGATCCATTCCAATTCCCATTCCAGATGTTGGAGGCATTCCGTATTCTAATGCTCTTAAGAAATCTTCATCGATAAACTCAGTTGCTTCATCATCTCCTTTTTGAGCTAATTTTAATTGGTCCTCAAAACGTTCTCTTTGATCAATAGGATCATTCAATTCAGAATATGCATTGGCAATTTCTTTACCACAAACCATTAATTCAAAACGCTCTGTTAATTCTGGATTGTCTCTGTGCTCTTTACATAAAGGAGACATTTCTTTTGGGTAATCTGTAATGTATGTTGGTTGTATGTAGTTTCCTTCACACTTTTCACCAAAAATCTCATCAATCAATTTCCCTTTACCCATGGTGTCATTCACTTCAATTCCCATGCCTTTTGCAGCAGTACGAATTTCATCTTCTGATTTATCTGTAATATCAAAACCTGTAAAGTGTTTGATAGAATCTGCCATTGTAATTCTTGCGTATGGAGCTTTAAAATCAATTTCGTGTTCTCCAAAAATTGCTTTTGTGGTTCCGTTTACGGCAATAGCACAATGCTCTAACAAGCGTTCACAGAAATCCATCATCCAATTGTAATCTTTGTAAGCGACATAGATTTCCATGGCTGTAAATTCTGGATTGTGTGTTCTGTCCATTCCTTCATTTCTGAAGTTTTTAGAAAACTCATAAACCCCATCAAAACCACCAACAATTAAACGTTTTAGGTATAACTCATTTGCAATTCTCATGTATAATGGAATGTCTAATGAATTGTGATGTGTGATAAATGGTCTTGCTGCCGCTCCACCAGGAATTGGTTGTAAAACTGGAGTTTCAACTTCAAAATAACCCGATTCATTAAAGAAATTACGCATTGCGTTGAACAATTTTGTTCTTTTAATGAATACTTCTTTTACATGTGGATTTACTGCTAAATCTGCATAACGTTGTCTGTAACGCATTTCTGGATCAGTAAAAGCGTCAAACACAACACCGTCTTTTTCTTTAGGTAATGGAAGCGGTTTTAGAGCTTTACTTAATAATGTAAAATCGTTAACTCTAACTGTTTTTTCGCCTACTTTAGTGGTGAATAACTCCCCTTCAATACCAACAAAATCTCCTAAATCTAATAGTTTTTTAAAGACGTCATTGTATTTTGTTTTGTCTTCTCCTTCACAAATGATATCTCTATTAAAGTATACTTGAATTTTACCTTCAGAATCTTGTAATTGCGCAAAAGAAGCTTTCCCTTGAATGTTAATTGACATTAAACGACCAGCAATAACTACCTGTTTATCTTCAGCAAAGTTCTCCTTAATCTGTTTCGAATTATGGTTTACTGGAAATAAGTCCGCTGGATAAGGATTGATCCCTAATGCGCGTAATTTTGATAGCTTTTCTCGTCTTACAACTTCTTGTTCTGATAATTGCATAATGCCTTTTATTTATAGGATGTTTTAATTAAGCGCCAAAGATACAATCAAAATGAGAATAATGCAATCTGGATTGAATTAGAAAATATTTTATTTTTAAATAAAAAACTTGTCAGTTCTAAAAAAGCTTGTATATTCGCAGGCTGCTTTTTAATAAGTAGCATTTAGTTGTGTTGTTTTGGCACTTTCATAAAAGTGTCGTGGTTTTGTTAACCAATGGAAAGCTTCCCTGAGATGGGACGCTTTTTTTTTGTGATTAACTTTTAAAAGAAAGCAGACTTATATTCCCAAAAAGTGCTGATAAAAAACCAAAAATAGACCACACCAACACCTAGTTTTATACTTGCAGATACTAAAAACCCTAAAAGAGATCCAAAAGATGCTTTTAGAGCTTTGTCTGTGGTTTTCTTGTCAAAGACTGTTTCTCCAATAAATGCACCTACAAAAGCACCAATCAACATGCCGAATGGAATGGGAGAGAAGAGTCCAATGATCAATCCAATCATAGTTCCGTAAACGCCATATTTACTTCCTCCAAATCGTTTTGTTCCCATTGCGGGAATAAAATAATCAATAATCCAAACTACAATAGCAACTGCTAAAGTGATTCCTAAAAATGTCCAATCTTTTGGCACAACACTTGTGTAGTGTAAAAGTAATAAGCCAACCCAACCTGTTAACGGGCCAGGCAGTATTGGTAAAAATGCACCAATAATCCCTAAGCAAACAAAGATGAATCCTAAGAAAAGTAAAAGTATGTCCATTGCTATTTTTCTATAATATACTCAATGCACATAGCTTTTCGGTTTTTTTACTTTTTCTTTTTCCCTTTCTCTTCGTTAAAATTTGAAACCATAACGAGGCTATGCTTAAAAATTTTGTCTTAACAAAGAAAAAAATATATGCGCAAAAACTACCAAAAAACTAAATCCATTGAGTATAAGACGAAAATACAAAAAGTTTGTTACCATTTATTTTTAACTAAGAAATTAGTTTAAACTAGATATTTAGTTATATTTGCGGTGTTGAACTAATAAATTAGTTAAAGATGAGTAAGCAATTAACAAAAGCAGAAGAGCAGTTTATGCAAGTTTTATGGAGTCTTGGAGAGGCTTCTGTAAAAGAAATTATTGAGCAATTACCGAGCCCGAAACCAGCATATAATACTGTTTCTACCATTATAAGAATCTTAGAAACCAAAGAATTTGTAAGTCATAAATCAATAGGAAGAGGCTATGTGTATTTTCCTTTAATAGAAAAAGATGTCTATAGCAACCAAACATTGCATAAAGTAATGGATGGTTATTTTGGGGGTTCTTTTAAAAGTATGGTCTCGTTTTTTGTAAAGAAAAATGACATGGATATTTCTGAATTAGAAAGTGTATTGAAAGAGATTAATAAAAAAGAATAATGAAAAAACTAGTATTGATTTGTCTTTTAATAGCAATTAGTTGCAGTAATAAAAAGGAGAATAACGTCTTAGTTTTTAATGTTGGAGACGACAAAACTAGGGTAGAGTTAATTGAAATGGAACTAGATAAAAAGCACCCAAATCTATTAAATCCGTCTATTAGTAAGAAAAATTATGATTCAGTTTTAGGCTCTTGGACAGAATTGCACAAGGAATTAAATGATTTTTTAAATAAAAATAATTTTGAATGGGATGTTAATGAAGAGAAAATTAAAATATTTAATAAAATCTATTTCGATAAAAGCGGAAAAGTAAAAGTGTATGCGTTTAGAATTCTAAATAGAAATGCAGCAAAGAAATCAGATGAATATGGTCAACTCATGTTGAAGTTTTTGAAAGGAATAAAAATTTCTATAGCAAGAGATTTTGATTTTGCTCAATGTGGAAAGATCTCATTACCGAATAAAAATTTAAAATCATGATAACCTATATAATTCAAGTAGTATTATTTCAGGTGCTTTTTTTAGCAGTGTATGATTTCTTTTTAAGTAAAGAAACATTTCACAAATACAACAGGTGGTATTTGTTGGGAACCCCAATAGTATCTTTTGTATTGCCCTTGATTAAAATACCAACATTACAAAAAGCAGTACCAGAAGAGATTATGATCTTCTTACCAGAGATAATGCTTTCTCCACAAAGTATGCTAGAGCAAACTTCTTTTTATACAGAAGGTTCTATTAATTATTTGAGTTTGGTATTTTGGATAGGTGTCGTTTTGTGTATGGGTGTGTTTTTAGTAAAACTCTTTAGGATTGGACAACTGATTCAAAAGAATGAAACCATAAACAAAGTCTTTTATAAATTGGTTCTACTACCTAAAAGAACCAATGCGTTTTCTTTTTTCAATTTCATTTTTTTAGGAAAAGAGATCTCTAAAGAAAAACAAGAACAAATCATAGAACACGAATTAATTCACAGCAAACAAAAGCACTCTTTAGATTTATTATTTTTCGAATTGTTAAGAGTTGCCATGTGGTTTAACCCAATGATTTATTTCTATCAGCAAAGAATAACATTATTACACGAATATATTACAGATTCTGAAGTTGTAAAAACTACCGAAAAACACGATTATTTCAACAATCTACTAGCCCAAACTTTTCAGGTTGAAAACATTTCGTTTGTCAATCAATTTTACAAACATTCACTCATTAAAAAAAGAATTACTATGATGACAAAGAACAAATCAAAACAAATTAAAAAAGCAAAGTACTTGTTGCTGTTGCCTTTATTAGCAAGTATGTTACTGTACACTTCTTGTGAGAAAAATCAGATGGAAGAGATTCAAACTGTAGCAAAAAAGGAAACCCAAGTTAGATTTGTGGAGCTTAGAGGTGAGGTTAAAAAGTATTTTGGTAAAAAAGAGACTTTCACTGATAATTATATTGGTACTGGTATTCCTGAAGGAGTCTTAATATCTTATCATAACTTGTCTGAAACAGAGAGAAAAGAATATGATGTTTATAAAGAAAAGATTCATGGAATTAAATATCTTGATGGTATTGCAGAATTAGTGTTATATAGAAAAAATAATGGAAGGGTTACTATAGCTGATATTATTGATTTTTCTAAAATGAAAAGAAAAATACAAATAGTAGATTTAGCAAATAACACAGTGCCGCTTTCAATCATTGAAGAGGTGCCCGTTTATCCAGGTTGTGAAAATGGGTCTAGAGAGGAAAGGATTAACTGTTTAAACGAAAAAACCCGAAATACATTCCAGAGAAACTTTAATGTAGACCTCACTAAAAACTTAGGGCTATCAAAAGGGGAAAAGAAGATAGTTATCTTTTTTAAAATAAATGAAGCAGGAGAAATAGTAGATATAAACGCTAGAGCGCCACATCCAATATTAAAAAAGGAAGCGTTGCGAGTTGCTAGTTTATTACCTAAAATGAAACCAGGTAGACAACGAGGTAAAACAGTTGGGGTGAAATATACGTTGCCAATTTCTTTTGTTGTAGAATAAGATAATAGTTATTTATGAAAAAGTTATATATACTATTAGTAGTATGTGTGAGTATAAAAGTAGGAGCGCAAACTTCTACTTTTTCTCATGCAGATAGTTTGTTAGAAAAAGGAAGATACCGTTTGGCGTTATCCAATTTAAAAGCATTAGATACATTACAAAATGTGTCTAATTATAAAATAGGCGCTATTTATGCTTCAATAGATGATTTTAAAAATGCCATTGTGTATTTTAATAGGTCACTGCATTTTGAGGATTCTTTTAAGGTTCAATTATTGCTAGCAAATTCGTATCGAACATTAAAGAAATACAAAAAAGCGATTAAAATTTATGAACCTCTATTAGAAAAAGATTCTGATAATTTAATCATCAGATATCAATTAGGGAAACTGTATCTATCTGTTAATAATATTAAGAGAGCAGAAGCGGTTTTTAGTTCACTTTCTAAAGATGATCCTAGTAATCCTAATTACCACTATAAATTAGGGCTAATTGCTGCTAGAAAAGCAGATGGAAATGGAATGTTAGATAATTTTCTAAGAGCTTTTAAAAGTGATAGTACTCATATTAAGTCGGTATATCAATTGGCAAAAACATTTTCGTTATTAAGGAAAAAGGATTCTTCTCGGTTATTTATGGATAAAGGATTGTTGTTAGATAGTTTACACATCAACTTAAACAAGTTGAAAATAAATGACCTTTTTAGAAGTGAAAAATACGATAAAGCAATTGTCAGATTGCGAATATTAGATTCAATAAATCCAAACGATTTATATAACAAAAAAATGTTGGGTCGGTCTTATTTTAATATTGACTCGTTGAATTTAGCAGAGGTAAATTTTAAAGTAGCACAAGTATTAGATAAAGAAGATTTTAAAATAGACTTGTATTTAGGTCATATATATAAGGAAAAGAAAAAGCTTAGAAAAGCGATGTTTAGCTATTTTAGATCAACAACTAAAGGTAAGAAAAGAAGAGACGAAGAGTATTACAGCCTAGGGTTGTTGTATTTAGAAATGAAACAATCAAAAATGGCTATTGCAATGTTTAAGAAATCTTTAGTAGAAAATAGAAAAAGATATAAAGTGTCTTATCAATTGGCATTGACTTCAGATTCTTTTTACAAGGATAAAAAAATTGCGTATAACTTGTATGATAACTATGTGATGGATTTTGAAGAAAAGGATAAAGATATAACTGCTTTTGTTAAAAAAAGGATGAAAGAAATTAAAAAAGAGCTGTTTTTAAAAGGTGAAAAAGTAGGGTAGTTGTTTGTTTTTTTGAACAAGTTTTAAATTGTACTTTTACTTTGTAAATGAACAACATGCGATTTCGGATAATTTCTCTTTTTCTATTAATTAGTATTTGTACATCTTGTGATTTTTTCAATTTGAAGAAGAAGTCTCAGTTGCAACAATTAGATACAATTATAGATTTCAATTCTGTGGATGTTTCACCATCTTTTGCTGTTTGCGATTCCATTTTTGAAAAAGCAGCGAAAGACAAATGCTTTAGAATTACAATTCACAAACACATTTCAGAAAGTCTATCCAAACATAAGTTAGAAGTCAGAAAAGCAATTAATGAAACCATTCAATTGGTTGTTGTGATTGATAATAAAGGAAATACAATTGCAAACCAAATAGCTGTTTCTGACTCTTTAAAAATAACTATTCCAGTTATTGATAGTTTGATTCGTGTTAGTGTGCAGAATTTACCAAAACTATTTCCTGCAACAAAAAGAGGTATTCCGGTTGCTACACAATATCAAATACCAATACAAATTGTTGTAAATAAAAAATAGATTTCCGTTTCCGAAAATCTATTTTTTAAAAGTTGTAAAACTAAACAGGTTAGTTTAACATTTGCCATAATTTATCTTTCAATTCCATTAAGCCTGTATGTGCTATTGATGAAAAGAAAATATGCGGAATCTCAGTAGGTAATTCTTTAGAGATTTCTGCTCTCAATTCATCATCTAACATGTCATCTTTAGAAATTGCAAGCAATCTTGTTTTATCTAATAATTCTGGGTTGTGAGTTTTTAATTCGTTCAATAGAATGTTGTATTCTTTATTGATGTCATCGCTATCTGCCGGGATTAAAAATAATAAGGTCGAATTACGTTCAATATGACGTAAAAAGCGATGTCCTAATCCTTTTCCTTCAGCTGCACCTTCAATTATCCCTGGAATATCTGCCATTACAAAACTTTTATAATTGCGGTATTCTACAATTCCTAAATTTGGTTTTAGTGTTGTAAAAGCATAATCAGCAATTTTTGGTTTTGCTGAAGTAATTACTGATAATAAAGTAGATTTACCAGCATTTGGAAATCCAACTAAACCAACATCAGCTAATAATTTTAACTCTAATAAAAACCATCCTTCAGCTCCTTCCATTCCTGGTTGTGAGTATCTAGGAGTTTGGTTTGTAGAAGACTTAAAGTGCCAGTTTCCTAAGCCACCTTTTCCACCACGTAGCATTACAATTTCTTGTCCTTCTTCAGTTACTTCAAAAAGAATTTCATTTGTATCTGCGTCTCTAATAATAGTTCCTAAAGGTACATCTACATACACATCTTTACCATCGTGTCCAGTACTTCTACTTTTGCTACCAGAACCTCCTGGATCTGCTCTAAAGTGTTTTCTAAACTTTAAGTGAAATAATGTCCACAGACTTTTATTACCGCGAATAATAATATGGCCTCCGCGTCCGCCATCTCCACCATCTGGACCACCTTTTGTAATAAACTTCTCTCTGTGTAAGTGCATAGATCCACTACCACCATCTCCAGAAGAAGCAAATACTTTTATGTAGTCAACAAAATTTCCTTCAGTCATCTCTCTATTGTTTATATGTCGATTTGTTTAATGGTTTACTTTTGATAAATAAACGATTTAACGCATAAACACTTGTTTATAGCTTGTCAAAAACGTCAGCTAAACGGTTTGTGATATCTTCAATACTACCAACACCATCAGCTCCGTAATAATTCCCTTGAGCTTGATAATAATCTTTTAAAACTGCTGTTTTTGTATTGTATTCGTTAAAACGATTTCTGATTTTACTTTCGTCAGTATCATCTGTTCGTCCACTTGTTTTTCCTCTTTCTAATAAACGAGCAACTAATAAATCTTCAGAAACTTCTAAAGCGACCATTCCGTTTATTTTTTCTCCTTTCTCCTCTAAAAAAGCATCCAATGCTATTGCTTGAGATTCTGTTCTTGGAAATCCATCAAAGATAAATCCATTAGCGCCAGCATTTTTGTTTACTTCAGCTTTTAGCATATTAATGGTCACTTCATCAGGAACTAAATCTCCTTCATCCATATATTTTTTTGCTAATAGCCCTAATTCTGTTTCGTTTTTGATGTTGTATCTGAATACATCACCAGTTGAAATATGAATTAAACTATACTTTTCTTTTAATAGTGTTGCTTGTGTACCTTTTCCTGCTCCTGGAGGTCCAAATAATACAATGTTTTTCATTTCTTATTGTTGTGTTGTTGATAATTGATAAATGGCTGGCTTGTTTCTTCCTAAGCCATTATAGTCTAGACCATAGCCTACAATAAATTTATCTGGAATACTTTTTCCAATATAATCTATTGGTAATTCTTTTTTGAATACATCTGGTTTAAAGAATAAGGTTACAACTTTTAATTGCTTTACTTTTTTGTCTTTAAAAATGTTATATATTTCTTGTAAGGTGTTTCCTGTGTCTATAATGTCTTCTAAAATAACAACAGTTCTACCTTCTATATTTTCATTGATACCAAGAAGTTGTTTTACTTTATCAGTTGTAGATGTGCCTTCATAAGAAGCTAACTTTACAAATGAAACTTCACAATCTCCTTTATAGGATTTTACAAAGTCAGAAACAAACATAAAAGAACCGTTTAAGATCCCTATAAACAATGGTGTTTCTCCTTTGCAATCTTCCTGTACTTGTTGTACTAAAGTTTGAACAATACTATTGATTTCTTCTTCCTTTATAAAAGGTTTAAAATGCAAATCATGTAGTTTTATTGTGCTCATTTTGCAAAGATACGTTATTGAATGAAAAAACCGTTTTGAATTTTGTTCAAAACGGTTGATTTATAGTTGTCTATAATTTTTATTCTATTTCTTCTTTTTTAGAAGTATCAAACATTACAGGAGTTGCAATAAATAATGAAGAGTAGGTTCCTACTACAACACCAATAATTAATGCGAACATAAATCCTTTAATAGAATCTCCTCCAAATAAGAAGATAGATAACATTACTAATAATGTTGTTAAAGATGTATTGATTGTTCTTCCTAAAGTACTACTTAAGGCTTTGTCTACAACTTCAGTGTATTTCCAATTTTTATGTAGTCCAGCAAACTCTCTAATTCTATCAAAAATTACCACGGTATCATTCAGAGAGTATCCAACAACAGTTAGAATTGCAGCAATAAATGATTGTCCGATTTCCATATCAAATGGCATAACCTTGTATAAGATAGAGAAGATCCCTAGTACGATTAATACATCGTGGAATACCGCAACTACAGCACCAATACTAAATGATACTTTTCTAAAACGTAGTAGAATATATAAGAATACTACAATTAAAGAACCTATTACGGCCCATAATGCTGATGTTTTAATATCATCTGCAATAGTTGGGTCTACTTTTCTAGCACTCATAATACCACTTGCGTTTTCAGCTTTTTCAAATCCAGGTTTGAAGTTTTCGTAGGTAGTATTTCCTAAATGTGCTTTTAATCCATTGTATAAAGCAGTTTGTACTTCTTCATCAGCGGTAATTCCTTCATCATCTATTTTAAAAGCAGTAGTGATTTTTAACTGGTTAGATGCTCCATAAGTTTTTACTTCTGGCGCTCCAATAAATACAGTTGTCAATTCGTTTCTTACTTGAGTAGCATTCATTGGTTGATCAAAACGAACAACATAAGAACGACCTCCTTTAAAATCAACTCCTTGTTTTAATCCCATACTTGGAGAAAAAATAGAAATGATTCCACCAAGAATTATTGCACCAGATACAATATATCCAATTTTACGTTTTCTTAAAAATTCAATATTGATTCTTTGGAACCAGTTTTTAGTAATTGAAGTATTAAAAGTTAAGTTGCTGTTTTTGTTTACAGCTCCATCAATTAACATACGTGTAATAAATACAGCAGTAAATAATGATGTTGCAATACCAATCATTAATGTCAATGCAAATCCTTTAATTGGTCCTGTTCCAAAAACATATAAAATAATACCTGTTAATAAAGTAGTAATGTTGGCATCAATAATTGCAGATAAAGCTCCTTTTACACTAAATCCATCTTCAACTGCTAATTTTAATCCTTTACCACCTCTTAATCCTTCTTTAATTCTTTCAAAAATAATTACGTTGGCATCTACAGACATACCTATTGTTAAGATAATTCCTGCAATTCCAGGCAATGTTAACACAGCACTAAACGATGCTAAAATTCCGAATATGAATAAGATATTTACGATCAATGCAACGTTTGCGTATAATCCAGCTTTTCCGTAGTAAAAGAACATCCAGATTAATACCAATGCAATTGCCAATCCAAAAGAGTTGAAAGATTTATCAATAGATTCTTGTCCTAAAGATGGTCCAACAACATCAGATTCAATAATTCTAGCAGCAGCAGGTAGTTTACCAGCTTTTAATACAGTCGCAATATCTTGTGCTTCAGTAATAGTCATTGATCCTCCAGAGATAGAAGTTCTACCACCAATAATTGGTTGATTTACAGATGGAGCTGTATATACATAATCATCTAATACTACAGCAACAAAGTTTCCTGCGTTATCAGTAGTCATTTTCTCCCATTGTTTAGCACCAGTACTGTTCATTGTCATGCTAACCTCAGGCTTGCTTCCTAATTGGTCAAATTCTTGAGAAGCATCAACAATTACATCACCTTCAATTGTCGCTTTGTCTTTTCTGTTAGATTTAATTGCATATAAATTAATTCTTTCAATACTATTTGCACCAGATAATGCTGGTTGTCCATTTTGTTGTCCTGGAGTAAATCCTTTATAATCCCATAAAAACTTAACATATCTTAAGTTGGCTGGTAATAAATCTCTTACTTCTTTAGTAGCTAATAATTGATTAACTCTTGCGGTATCAGAAACCTTAGCTGTTGCAACAGTAGAACTTCTCGGGTATCCTTGACCGTAGGCTGGAGATAGGTATGTGAACAAGCTTTTTTGAGTATTCACTTGAGTCGAATCTTTTCCTCCTAACAAGTTGTCGATATTGTCTTTCTTCTTGATTGTGTCAATAGCTGAAGTGTTTTCATCTTTTAAAATCTCAGTAACTTTTGAATTCGCTGAGATAAAAAATGCAATAATCTCCTCGTTAGTATATACTTCCCAGAATTGTAATTTAGCTGTGCTTTCTAATAATCTTCTTACACGAGCAATATCTTTAGCTCCTGGTAATTCAATTTGAATTCTTCCAGAGTTCCCTAAACGTTGAATGTTAGGTTGAGCAACACCAAATTTATCAATTCTACTACGTAATACTTCAAATGCAGTATTTATAGAATTGTCAATTTCTTTTTGAATGATTGGTTTAACTTCATTATTTGTTTTATTAAAGTTGATTCCTTTATCAGCTAGGTTTTTAGTTCCAAAAATTGAAGGGTCACTTAATTTTGTTCCATTTGCGTTTTTTTCAAATTCAATAAAGAATAAGTTTAAATACGTGTCTGAACTGTTTTTTTGAGCTGCATCTGCAGCTACTAAAGCTTGTCTAAAAGCAGTGTTTTTAGATTCGTTAGACAATCCAATTAAGATGTCTTTTACAGAAACTTGTAAGATTGCGTTGATTCCACCTTTTAAATCAAGACCTAGATTCATCTCTTTGTCTCTAATCTCGTTGTAACTATAATTAGTAAAGCCTAAATCAACAGTTTTAATGTTTCCAATACTGTCTAAATATATTTTCTCAAAAGCGGCTAATTTTTTACCGTCATTATCGGTAACTTTTGCCTTGGCATATGCTTTTGCATCATCTTCAATATTCCCTGCGAAATAGGTAAATGATAGTTGGTATAAACTTACTATTCCAAAAAGGATAGCGAATAATCTGATTAGTCCTTTGTTTTGCATCTTCTCTTATAATTTTAATCGACTTCTTTGTAAAAACGTGCAAATATAGTATTTCAAAGAAGAGTAACCAATTGTTTTGGCATATTTGTATGATAAGATTCTTGTTTTTCAAACCTTTAAAAAAAAGGAAGATATTTAAGTGTTAATTTTTTATATATTTACTAGCCCAAATAAAAAAAATAATTAATCAAAATAGTTAAGAATGGCTCATCTATCGGATATAGAAATTGCACAAGCTAAAACCCTAGTGCATATTAAAGAAATTGCAGCAAAATTAAATGTAGGGGAGGATACAATGGAAATGTATGGTAAATTCAAAGCCAAGTTGCCTTTGGGTTTAATTGATGAAGAGAAAATAAAAAACAACAACTTAGTGTTGGTTACAGCTTTAACTCCAACTCCTGCAGGAGAAGGAAAAACAACTGTTTCTATAGGTCTTACAGAAGGGCTAAATAAAATAGGAAAACAAGCAACTGTGGTTTTAAGAGAGCCATCTTTAGGGCCTGTATTTGGAATTAAAGGAGGAGCTGCTGGTGGAGGTTATTCTCAAGTAGTGCCGATGGAAGACATCAATTTGCATTTTACTGGTGATTTTAATGCGATTGAGAAAGCAAATAATTTATTATCTGCTCTGATTGACAATAATTTACAGAGTAAAGTAAATAACTTAAATATTGATGCACGTACTATTTTATGGAAACGTGTAATCGACATGAATGATAGAGCTTTAAGAGATATTACTATCGGGTTAGGTGGAACTGCAAACGGAGTACCCAGACAAGATGGGTTCAATATTACTCCAGCATCAGAAGTAATGGCCATACTTTGTATGGCAACAGATTTTGAAAACCTTATAAAACGTCTTGGGGATATTTTTATCGGATTTACGTTCGATAAGAAACCGATTTTTGCACGCGATTTAAATGCAGAAAATGCAATGGCTATTTTATTAAAAGATGCTATTAAACCAAACTTGGTGCAAACATTAGAAGAAAACCCTGCAATTATTCATGGTGGACCTTTTGCAAATATAGCACAAGGAACAAACACCTTATTGGCAACTAAAATGGGATTGTCATTATCTAATTATGTGGTAACAGAAGCAGGTTTTGGTGCTGATTTAGGTGCTGAGAAATTCTTAAATATTAAATCTTCTTTTGGAGGATTAAACCCTAAATGTGTGGTGTTAGTTGCAACGATAAGAGCGTTGCGTCATCATGGTGGGGCAAAGAAAGAAGAATACAATACTCCAAATTTAGAAAGAGTAAAAGATGGGTTTAAAAACCTTGAAAAGCATATAGAAAACATTCGTAAATTTAATATAGAGCCAGTTGTGGCAATTAATTCTTTTGTTTCTGATTCTGATGAAGAGGTGAATTTGATTAAAGAAATGTGTTCTGCTTTAGGCGTGGATGCAGTTCTTTCTGAAGGATGGGCAAAAGGAGGAGAAGGAACTAAGAACTTAGCTGAGGCAGTTGCAGATGTTGTTGAAAATAAAGCAACACAATTTAAGCCTTTGTATGATTGGAAAAGCCCTGTAAAAGAGAAAATTGAAATAATTGCTAAAGAGATTTATGGTGCTGCTAAAGTAGAATACAGTAAAAAAGCGCAATTAAACTTGCGAAGAATTGATCGTTTGGGGTTTAATGATTTTGCGGTTTGTATGGCGAAAACACAAAAGTCTTTTTCAGATAATGAATATTTAATTGGTAGACCTACTGGTTTTACAGTTACTGTAAGAGAAATAGAGATTGCTGCAGGAGCGCAATTCATCATTCCTATTTTAGGGAAAATGATGCGCATGCCAGGGTTACCTGCTAGACCTGCGTCTGAAGGAATGACTATTGATAATAATGGTGTCATTTCGGGATTGTCATAAATGCACATTGTTAGAGAAGCAAAGTCGTCAGAATATTCTCAATTAGGAGAATTGATGGTTGATGTGTATTCTCGGCTTGAAGGATTTCCAAGTCCAACTGAAATTCCAGATTATTATAATAGTTTGCGTAATGTTGGTGATTTTTTGAACTCTCCAAACACTAAATTATTCGTAGCTATTTCTAATAAAGGAAAGATTGATGGAGGGTTGGTGTATTTTGGAGATTTGAACTATTATGGAGCGGGGGAAGAATCAACTCATAAACAACAAGCTGCGGCTTTTAGATTGTTAGCTGTGAATCCTAAAATTAGAGGAAAAGGATTAGGTAAGTTGTTGGTCAATGCTTGCTTTGAGCAGGCAGGAAAAGAAGGTTTTTCTCATTTGGTAATTCACTCAACAAAATACATGATGGTTGCTTGGAAAATGTATGAACGAATGGGGTTTGTCCGTTTTCCGGAAATTGATTTTGAAAAAAGCGGAGTTCAGGTTTATGGATTTCGATATTCTTTATAAATAAAAAACCAGCCAATTGGCTGGTTTTTTATTTATATGTAAAAGGGTGAATTACAATTCTAACAATCCGTTAGTTGCTTTAACTCCTTTTGCAGAATCTTGCATTTGTGCTTTTTCAGCATCACTTAATTCAATTTCAACAATACTTTCGATTCCGTTTTTACCCAATACAACAGGTACTCCAATACATAAGTCGTTTAATCCATATTCTCCATCTAATAATACAGAACAAGGGAATATTTTCTTTTGATCACATGCAATTGCTTGAACCAATCCAGAAACTGCAGCACCTGGAGCATACCAAGCAGAAGTTCCTAATAATCCAGTTAATGTAGCACCACCAACTTTAGTGTCTTGTAAAACTTGTTCTAATCTTTCTTTAGTTAAAAACTGAGAAACTGGAACAGAGTTTCTAGTCGCTAAACGAGTTAAAGGAACCATTCCTTTATCAGAATGTCCACCAATTACCATTCCGTCAACATCAGAAATTGGTGCTTCTAATGCTTCTGCCAATCTGTATTTAAAACGTGCAGAATCTAAAGCTCCACCCATTCCAATAATTCTATTCTTAGGAATTCCAGTAGTTTTGTGAACCAAATATGTCATTGTATCCATTGGGTTAGAAACCACAATGATAATTGTATTTGGAGAATGTTCAATTAAGCTTGAAGAAACCATTTTTACAATTCCTGCATTAATTCCGATCAATTCTTCACGAGTCATTCCTGGTTTTCTTGGGATCCCAGAAGTAATTACACAAATATCAGAATTTGCAGTTTTAGAATAATCACTAGTAGTTCCGGTAATTTTAGTGTCAAACCCATTTAAAGAAGCGGTTTGCATTAAATCCATTGCTTTACCTTCTGCGAATCCTTCTTTGATGTCAAGAATTACTACTTCTGAAGCGAAATTTTTAATTGCGATATACTCTGCACAACTTGCGCCAACGGCACCTGCTCCTACAACTGTTACTTTCATATTTATGTTTTTTTGTGTTGAATAAATTTTGTGGCACAAAAGTACTATAAATAATTGAAAACTAAGCCTGAAGGAAACTAAAAAAGACTACGAAATTCGTAGTCTTTTTTAAAGCTATCTTGTTTAAATATTATCTAATACTTAATGCAATACCTAAGCTAAGCGTATTGTATTCTTGTAAGGTGTAATCTGCAAATATTTTTAAAAACCATAAGCTAACTCTTGCTCCAATAGTTGTTTTAAAGCCACTTGCATCAAAATCTAAACCAATAGGGTCATTTAATACAGTTCCTGGAGTTCCATTATAAATAGGAGTATATTGGCCGCTCATAGTTAAAGTAGAACTTCCGCTTCCATATCCAACACCACCGTAAATATTTATAAAAGGAAAATTTAAAGAAGCGATTGCTTGTACTGTGTAGGCTTTTAGGGATAATGCAGCATTACTTCCATTACTAACATTAATGTCACTTGAACCTGTAAATTCGTAACTAACATCCATAGAGGTGTATGCAGCTAATAGAGATACATGTAATGGTAGTTTGTCTAATGGGCCAAACCAGCTAGTTATCTCTTTTTTAATACCTAAGCCTAGCATTTTTGCTTTGCCACCATCATCTCCTAAATCAGTTTCAGGAAAGTAGCGTATCATAGCCTCCATTTTAAAAGGTAACCCTATGTTTAATTGAGCAACTGGTGCTGGTACAGCTTTTAAAGGTAAGTCACTAGCAATTCCATCTGGCATTGTTAGTGAAGTAGATACTGGGTTTCCATTTACAGTGCTATTTACTGTAACTGTGTTTCCGTTTCCAGATCCTGCAAATGTTGGTCCAGTATATGAGCCTCCTGTTACAGAGGTTAGTCCTGATACTGTGAAAACTTCTTTAGATGAAGGTATCAATGCAGCACTTACTCCTACAGTTAGGTCAAACCCTAGTACTTTGTGAACTTTAGCTGTGTGATACCAGCCATTGTTCATTGCAAAAGTAAAACCTTCCATTGCTGGGGCAAAATACCCTTGTATTAGTTTGTTTGCATCGGGGACACTGGTGAGTAAAATGTTTTCAATCCCGTCTTGTGCTTTTGCATTAAAACTTAATGTGAATACACTAATAAAAATCAAAATATACTTTTTCATGATTGTATAAGTTAAGTTAATAAATGTTGTTTTTTTGGAGTCTTTGGTATGCTAATATAATAAGAAAATAAAAAACACACCAATTATGGTGTGTTTTTCCTTGTTATGAGTCCTGTATTTTAAGCGTCAATATTAGCGTACTTTGCATTCTTTTCAATAAACTCTCTACGTGGTGGAACTTCGTCTCCCATTAGCATAGAGAATACTCTGTCTGCTTCTGTAGGGCTATCAATAACAACTTGTCTTAAGGTTCTGAATTCTGGATTCATGGTTGTGTCCCATAGTTGTTCAGCATTCATTTCTCCAAGACCTTTATAACGTTGTATGTTTACACTGCCTCCCATTTTTTGAGCAATCAAATCACGTTGATTGTCATCCCAAGCATATTCTTTCTTTTGTCCTTTTTTTACTAAGTATAAAGGTGGAGTAGCAATATAGATATATCCTTGCTCAACCATTTCACGCATGTATCTAAAGAAGAAGGTAAGAATTAAAGTAGCAATGTGGCTACCATCTACATCGGCATCACACATAATAACTACTTTATGATAGCGAATTTTAGATAAATTTAAAGCTCTTGGATCTTCTTCAGTTCCAATAGAGACTCCTAATGCTGTAAACATGTTTTTGATCTCTTCGTTTTCAAAAACTTTGTGTTGCATTGCTTTTTCAACATTCAATATTTTTCCACGCAATGGTAAAATTGCTTGAAAATTACGATCTCTACCTTGTTTTGCTGTTCCACCTGCCGAATCTCCCTCAACTAAGAAAATTTCACATAAAGATGGGTCTGTTTCAGAGCAATCAGATAATTTACCAGGTAAACCACCCATGGTCATTACCGTTTTACGCTGAACCATTTCACGAGCTTTACGAGCTGCATGACGTGCTTGTGCTGCTAGAATTACTTTTTGAACAATAATTTTTGCATCATTTGGATTCTCTTCTAGATAATCGGTTAACATTTCTGAAACCGCTTGAGATACTGCTGAGGTTACATCTCTGTTCCCTAATTTTGTTTTTGTTTGTCCTTCAAATTGAGGTTCTGCAACCTTAACAGAGATAATAGCTGTTAATCCTTCACGGAAATCATCACCAGCAATTTCAAACTTTACATTTTTTAGCAATCCAGAATTCTCAGCGTACTTTTTTAAAGTACCTGTAAGTCCTCTTCTAAATCCAGCTAAATGCGTTCCTCCTTCGTGAGTGTTGATATTGTTTACATACGAATGTAAGTTTTCAGAATAAGAAGTATTATAAACCATTGCAACTTCTACAGGAACGCCATTTTTCTCACCTTCCATGGCAATGATGTTTGCAGTTAATTGCTCACGAGTGCTATCTAGATACTTGATAAACTCAGGCAGTCCTTCTGTACTGTGAAAAGTTTCAGAAATATCATTCCCTTCGTCGTCTTGGTTTCTTTTATCAGTTAAAGTGATTGTGATCCCTTTATTCAAATATGACAATTCACGTAAACGAGCAGCTAATGTGTCATAGTTAAATTCTGTAGTGATTTTGAAAATAGACTTGTCAGCTAAAAATGTTACAACAGTACCAGTAAAATCAGTTTCTCCAATAGTTTTTACTGGGTATAACGTTTTTCCTTTAGAATATTCTTGTTGCCAAACTTTACCTTCTTTATGTACTGTAGCAGTTAAGTGCTCAGATAAAGCATTCACACAACTTACACCAACTCCGTGTAAACCTCCAGAAACTTTATAAGAATCTTTATCGAATTTACCACCTGCACCAATTTTAGTCATTACAACTTCTAATGCAGAAACACCTTCTTTCTTATGAATTCCAACTGGAATTCCACGTCCATTATCTCTAGTTGTAATAGAATTGTCTTCGTTTATCGTTACATCAATTGTATCACAATAACCTCCCATTGCTTCATCAATAGAGTTGTCTACGACTTCATATACTAAATGGTGTAAACCTCTAACTCCAACATCTCCAATATACATTGAAGGACGCATTCTAACATGTTCCATTCCCTCAAGGGCTTGGATACTAGAAGCATCATAATTTTGTTTTTTTTCTTCGCTCATTGTAAAGTGAATTTTTAAAATTTAAGTTCAAAAAAAATCGCCTTGAAAAGACGAAATCTAACCTAACAAATTTAAGCAAAAATTAGATTCGTTAAAAGAGAATTGATGTTTTAGTTTTCAGGTTATGAACATTTGTTAACTACTTAAAAGTGTCTTAAATCGCTTAAAAAGCACTTAGTATTTGATTTTGAGTTTCTGATTGTGCGCCTATTTTTGATAAAATGAATAAACCTCGCAAAAGCAAGATTTCAGCATTGTGTTTTGCCTCTAAAATTGTGAAAACCTTCTTGTTTTAAGTCGATTTTGAAAAGGGAAATCATTCCATTTCCAAATGATATAAGTAACAAAAAGGAAAAATAAATTCCATAATAGAATAAATACGATAAAAGAGAACCAGGTGTCAAATCTAGCATTGTTTGTGATGAAAAAAAAGCTTTCACCATCGTTGCTGGTGGTAATTAAATGTCTTGTAGCCCAATTGTTTCCTAAATGAATTCCGATAGGGAAAAATAAGGATTTTGACTTGAGTAAAGCCGTTGCAAACAATAAATGGCCAACAGGAATACTTATCACTAGAAAAATAATCATACCTGTATTATTTATTACACCACTATCAAAAACATGGATTAACGTAAAAAGTATAGAAAAGATAATGTTGGCTTTTATAACAGAACTTATTTCTATTGTCTTTTTGAAAAGATACCCTCTAAATAAAAACTCTTCAACTGCAACAGTAGGTAATATTGTATACAAACCATATAAGATTGAATTATAATTAATGGAGGTGCTAATATTGAATGTTTCACCAGTGTACATTGCTCTTAGGTATTTTGCAAGTATAAATGCACCAGCTCCTATTGCTATTCCTAACGGGAGATAAGCAAGACTTTTGGATTTGAAATTTAAACCAATATAATCTAAAGACTTATTGTCAGTTTTAAACAGTACCCAAGTAGCAATCAATAGACAAATTGTAGAGGCAAAAGGGAAATATTGTTTTATAAACCCTTTATTTAGTAATCCGCTGATAAAAAGGGCAAGACAAAAAAGAAAAATTGCTAAAATGTACCTGTAGGTAATTGGGTATTTATTAATAAATGCTTTCATTTTTTTATAGGTGTTATTAGAGCTAACTTAATCGTTAGTTCTAGTTAATAATGAGATAGAAGGATGAAGTTAATTTCCTTTCAAAAAAGGAATAGAAAGAGGGTATTTATAGGTGCCAGAATCTAAAGCTGAAAATATATTTACGATGGTTGTAATAATGCCAAATAAAACAACCGCAGCAGTTAAGAAGAAATTCATTCCTGGAAAAGGGAAAAAGAGGAGTAATGAAATGATAAAATAGAGCATGATGGAGCAATGAAAATTGACAACTGATCTTCCGTGGTTGTCATATGTTTTACTGTCGTTTGCTTTGTGAATCCAAAGAAATATAGGGAATAGAATGTTTCCAAAAGGAATGATGAGGCCGAAGAAGGGTATAGAGTGTAGTAGCAAGATCCACTTTCGTTCAATTACTTCTTCTTTAGGATTGTCAAGAACAATTAAATCATCAACATCAATGTCTAACCCTACGGCTAATAATTTTACAGTTTGTAAATGCGGTTGCACTTCTCCTTTTTCAATTCGCTGAATTGTACGAACACCAACAGTTGTTTTTTCTGAAAGTTCATCTTGAGTAAACCCTTTTAACTTTCTTTGATAGACTAAATTTTCTCTAATGGTTTGCTGTTTCATTTTACATCATTTTTGTTGGTACAAACCTACAGCGTATTCTTGGTTTTTAACACGCCATTTAAGTGTCACCTATCTGTCAGTTTCAGTATGTATAGGCTATTTAGCTAATATAAAACAAAAAATCCTGCATTTGCAGGATTTTAAGTGTCAGAAAATTATTTTCTTATTTATGATAGTTTGATAATTAAATCTTCTGAATTTACCATCACTCCAGATTTTAAAACAAGTTGTTTAATCGTTGTGTCTTCTATAGCTGTAATTGTGGTTTCCATTTTCATGGCTTCAATAATAAATAATGGTTGGTTTTTAGAAATTTTTTCACCCTTTTTAACCAAAATTGCAGATAATAATCCTTGTAATGGTGCACCTATTTCTTTTTGGTCGTTTTTATCAGCCTTAGCATGTTCTACCCTGTCAATTTTTATCGAATCATCTTTTATTTGAACAGATCTACCTTGGCCATTTACTTTAAAATACACCGTTACTTTTCCGTCTTTATTTGGTTTTCCAATTGAATCTAAGGTGATTAATATGGTTTTCCCTCTTTCTAATTCAAAAACAATTTCTTCACCCCTTTCCATTCCGTAAAAGAAATTCTTGGTAGGTAAATTGATTAAACTGTCATATTTTAAATGCTTGTTAAAGGCATCGGTAAATACTTTTGGATATAGTTTATAGGATAAGAAGTCTGTAATGTCAATAGGTCTGCTTAAATCTTTCTCAAATATTTTTCTAAAATCTTTGTATTCTTTATCAATGTCCAATGGTTCAATATGAGCATTTGGTCTATCCGTATATGGTTTTTGGTCTTTTAATATTAACTTCTGTAGATCTTTAGGAAAGCCTCCAACTGGCTGGCCCAAATCGCCTTTAAAGAAACTTACTACAGATTGTGGAAACGAAATAGTATCACCACGTTCCAGCACATCTTGTACCGTTAAATGATTACTTACTAGATATTGCGCCATATCTCCAACTACTTTCGAGCTGGGGGTTACTTTTATAATGTCACCAAAAAGAAGATTTACATCTTCATACATTTTGGTGATTTCATGAAAACGATCTTCCAAACCTAAAGCCTGCGCTTGAGGTTTTAAATTAGAATATTGTCCTCCAGGAATTTCATGTTTAAATACTTCTCCAGAACCTGCTTTTAAGCCAGATTCAAACGGATAGTAATATTCTCGAACCGTTTCCCAGTAGTTTGAATATTCGTTTAATGAATCAATATTTAGATTACTTTCTCGATCATTGAATTTCATCATTTCTACAACCGAATTAAAATTAGGTTGCGATGTTAATCCAGATAGACCTCCAAGTGCAACATCAACAACATCAATACCAGCCTCAATAGCTTTTAAATAAGTTGCTGATTGAATAGACGATGTATCATGAGTATGTAAATGAATTGGAATGTTAACTTCTTGTTTTAAGGCAGATACCAATTCGAAAGCAGCATACGGTTTTAGTAAGCCGGCCATGTCTTTAATGGCAAGAATATGAGCACCTGCATTTTCAATATCTTTTGCTAAAGTTGTGTAATATTTAAGATTGTATTTTGTGTTTTTAGGATTTAAAATATCACCAGTATAACAAATTGAGCCTTCTGCTAAACCATTCGTTTTATTACGTACATGTTCTATACAAGGCGCTATGGATTGCATCCAGTTTAAAGAATCGAAAATCCTAAAAATATCAACACCGTTTTCCCAAGATTGTTCAACGAATTTTTCAATTAAATTATCCGAATACGCCGTGTAACCAACACCGTTTGAACCTCTAATTAACATTTGAAGCAATACATTTGGCATTGCTTTACGTAGTAATCGAAGACGTTCCCATGGGTTTTCTTGTAAAAATCGCATGCACACATCAAAAGTTGCACCGCCCCAAACTTCCATACTAAAAATGTTAGGATTACTTTTAGCATATCCTTCAGCAACTTTTAGCATGTCAAAAGTCCGCATTCTGGTTGCTAATAAGCTCTGGTGAGCATCTCTCATTGTGGTGTCAGTAAAATGAACTTTCTTTTCATTTTTTAACCATTGAGAGAATTTATCTGGTCCTAGTTTGGTCAATAAATCTTTTGTTCCTTCAGGATACGCCCCATGTGTATCAAATTTTGGAACGATTGGTTTAACAAATGTTTTTGTTGGGTTTATTTTTTTAACATCGGCATTTCCATTAACAATAACATCTCCTAGATATGTAATCAATTTTGTTGTTCTGTTTGTAGGTGCTTTAAAAACAAATAAATCGGGATTTTGGTTGATGAAGTTAACGGTTACAGCTCCTTTTCTAAAGGTGTCATGCTTTAGTATGTTGTCAAGAAAAAGCATATTCGTTTTAACACCTCTTATTCTAAACTCGGCCAATGCCCTACGAACTTTTCTGCAAGCTCCATCTAAGGTTCTGCTATTTGCAGTAACTTTTACAAGCATAGAATCAAAAAAGGGTGAAATGATTGCACCTTGGTAAACACTACCTGCATCTAAACGAATTCCAAAACCAGAAGCACTTCTGTACATTGAGATTTCTCCATAATCTGGTTTGAAATCGTTTTGTGGATCTTCGGTAGTAATTCTACATTGCAAGGCATAACCAGTAACTTTTATCGCTTCTTGATTAGTGATTTTTATTTGTTGATCGGATAGTTTGTAGCCACCGGCAATAAACAATTGTGTTTTTACCAAATCGATATTTGTAACGACTTCAGTAACAGTGTGTTCAACTTGAATTCGTGGGTTTACTTCAATAAAATAAATAGAATCGTCATCATCCACTAAAAATTCTACAGTTCCGATATTATTATAATCAACAGCTTTACAAATGTCTATAGCGTATTTGTACAGTGCATCTTTTATCTCTTGTTTTAAATCGAATGAAGGCGCAAATTCAATTACTTTTTGATATCGACGTTGCACAGAGCAATCACGTTCAAAAAGATGCACTGTATTTCCGAAATTATCGGCAACTATTTGAATTTCTATATGTTTTGGATTTTCTACAAATTTTTCAAGAAAAACAGTGTCATCTCCAAAAGCATTTAAAGCTTCTCGCTTGCTTTCATTAAAAGCGCCTTTCAACTCATCAGGTTTTCTAATCACTCGCATTCCTCTTCCACCACCTCCAGACGCAGCTTTTAACATAATTGGATAGCCAATTTTTTCAGCCTCACTTAAAGCAGTTTCAATATCAGTCAAATGTTTTTCGTTACTTCTGATAATTGGAATATTATTAGCAGATGCTACCTTTTTTGCAGTAATCTTATCACCTAAAGATTTTAAAACTGATACTTTTGGTCCAATGAAAATAATGCCATTGTCTTCACATTTTTGAGCTAGATTCGCATTTTCAGATAAAAAACCATACCCAGGATGAATCGCATTTGCACCACTTTCTAGTGCAACTCTAATAATCTCATCAATGTTTAAGTATGGCTTTAAAGGTTCGTTGTCTTCACCAATTTGATAAGATTCATCTGCCTTATATCGATGCAACGAATACCGGTCTTCAAAGGTGTAAACACCAACAGTTTTAACGGTTATTTCTGTGCAGGCTCTAAAAATTCTAATTGCAATTTCACCTCTGTTTGCGACAAGTACTTTTTTAATTTTCATTTGAGTAATTTATTTTTACTAAAGTTACTAATAGTAAAAGTTATTAGTGATAAAAGTTTTTGATAGTTGTTAACGGACTTGTTTATAGTGTTCTAATACGCGTCATCATGCACGTTTAAGATTGCTCTTCCAGATGGTTCATTCATGTTTTTGAAAGCTTCATCCCATTCCAAAGCGATTTTTGTACTGCAAGCAACACTTGGTTCTTGCGGAACACTTAATGCAGCAGTATCGCTTGGGAAATGGTCTTCAAAAATGGTTCTATAATAAAACTCTTCTTTATTTTGAGGTGTTTGAATTGGGAATCTGAATTTAGCGTTTGCCAATTGCTCATCTGTCACTTCATTGTCAACAACTTCTTTTAATGTGTCTATCCAATCATAACCAACTCCGTCAGAAAATTGTTCTTTCTGTCTCCAAGCAACACTTTCAGGCAACATGTCTTCGAATGCTTTTCTGATTACCCATTTTTCCATGCGCTCTCCGTTGATCATTTTATCTTCTGGGTTGATGCGCATTGCAACATCTATAAACTCTTTATCTAAAAATGGGACACGACCTTCAATTCCCCAAGCCATTAAACTTTTGTTAGCTCTCAAACAATCGTACATGTGTAGTTTGTCTAATTTACGTACCGTTTCTTCGTGAAATTCTTGAGCATTTGGCGCTTTGTGAAAGTATAAATAACCTCCAAAAATTTCATCAGCACCTTCTCCAGATAAGACCATTTTAATTCCCATAGATTTAATAACTCTTGCCATTAGATACATTGGAGTAGATGACCTTATTGTTGTGATGTCATAGGTTTCAATGTTGTGTATAACATCTTTTATTGCATCCAATCCTTCCTGAATTGTAAATTTTATTTCGTGATGGATTGTTTTGATGTGATCTGCAACTTTTTGAGCGGCAGCCAAATCTGGTGAACCTTCTAAACCTACAGCAAAAGAATGCAATTGAGGATACCAAGCTTCCGATTTGTCATCAGATTCAATTCTTTTTTGTGCATATTTTTTAGCAATTGCAGAAATAACAGAAGAATCTAATCCGCCAGAAAGTAACACGCCATAAGGGACATCAGACATTAATTGTCTATGTACTGCTGCTTCCAGCGCTTCTCTTACTTCGGTAATACTTGTTCCGTTTTCTTTTACTGCATCATACTCAGACCAATCTCTTTTGTACCACTGTACCAATTGGCCATCTTTACTAGATAAATAATGTCCTGGGGGAAATAATTCTATTTTTGAACAAACGCCTTCTAATGCTTTTAATTCTGAAGCTACATAGAATGTTCCGTTTTGATCCCAGCCAATATATAAAGGGATAATTCCCATATGATCACGCGCAATGAAGTATTCGTCCTTTTCTAGATCATACAAAGCGAAACCGAAAATTCCGTTCATGTCATCTAAAAAATCTACGCCTTTCTCTTTGTATAAAGCTAAAATAACTTCACAGTCAGAAGCTGTTTGAAAATTATAAGTGCCATCAAGTTGTTTACGCAATTTTCTATGATTGTAAATTTCCCCATTGGCAGCTAAAATCAATTTTTTGTCTTCACTAAATAAAGGTTGTTGCCCAGAAGCTGGATCTACAATAGCCAAACGCTCATGCGTCATAATAACCTTATCATCACTGTAAATACCACTCCAATCTGGACCACGATGTCTAATTTTTTTAGACATTTCTAATAGTTGAGGCCTTAGCGTTGCTGCTTTTTCTTTCAAGTCAAACGCACATACAATTCCACACATAATCTTCTTTTTTGATAATTCTAATTATATTTATGATGCAAATAAAGGGTGTTAATTGATGAATGAAAACAAAATCTATATTATTAGTTTTAAAATATAACTTTAATTGTGATATCTATTGTGATATGTAATTTTTTAAATGAAAATCAATAAAAAATCTTATAAATTGTTAGCTTTTAAAAATTTTTCTTAAAATATATTTGGTCATTTAAAAATCTATTATACATTTGTACCTCAATGATGAAACAACAAAACATATGGTGGTGGAACTCTCTTAACTGATAAGTGAGGAAAATCCTATATGTATATA
>Ga0209292_1000323_pt1 | contig 64070 bp, 65 predicted proteins | sample GOMGulsemesocosm_2_FD_184634 | JGI IMG/M metagenome (GOLD analysis project Ga0209292, IMG submission 184634) | Methane-oxidizing microbial communities from mesocosms in the Gulf of Mexico - GOM9C Gulf of Mexico (SPAdes) (version 2) | ecosystem: Environmental > Aquatic > Marine > Cold seeps... | reverse complement strand
CGCCAATTCATAGTGCTTTGTGACCTAAATCACAGTTTAGAATCATTCTAAATAATAAATAAGATGAGTTGATTTATTTTTACGATTAAACCTTAAAAAGAATCGCTATTTCACTTAAACATTCTACTGAGACTAATTCTTTTTTCGAGTATTGGTTTTCAGGATTAAACCATATAGCTTTCATCCCTGCCCTTAATCCACCAATAACATCTGCTTCATAACTATCTCCAATCATAACGGATTCATCCGCTGTAGCATTTGCCAGTTTTAAAGCTGTATCAAAGACTGATTTATGTGGTTTCTTGTGTCCAGTTTCTTCAGAACAAACAACAACATCAAAGTAATCATCAAGATTAGAATTACTAAGTTTAATATGCTGAACCTCTACAAAACCATTGGTTATAATATGTAATTTGTACTTAGATTTTAATTTTTTAAGCACCTCATGTGTGTAAGGAAATAAATTAGTTTTAAACGGACTAGTAGACACATAAAGCTTACTCATTTCATGCCCTAACTCAATTGCATTTTCGAACTTAAAGAAGGTCAATGTGTCAACAAATCTGCCATCACGAATCTGCTCTTTAGTCACCAAATTTTGGCGATACAAATTCCAATACCTTTGATTTATTTCACGATATTTTTTCAAAAAACGCTGAAACGAAGATATAGACTCCTCCAAATTCAAATTAGTATAAATATCAATCAATGCCTCCTCAGAGTTTTTATCAAAATCCCATAAAGTATGATCTAAATCAAAAAATATATGCTTAACCTTATCCATTAATCAACAAAATTAACAACGTTGTTAAAACCCCATATAAACCAGTAAACATTAACATTAAAGGAAATGTCTGTTTTTTATCTCCATAAAATTTAGCACAAATAATTGAACCTAATGGAATACTAAAAAATAACGGTGCTATCAATGTTAACATGTAGATTCCAAAACGCTGTTTCGTCTTTACCATTAACTTATTCATTTTTGTGAAAATCTTTTTTTCTTTTAAAATCACACCTTTCTCTTTAGCCAGTATTAATTTCAACGCTCTCTTTTTCTGAGCTCTCTCCATTAAAAAATCACTTGAAAAATAAAAAATTGACATACTGATAACTGCACCCAAATAAGTTGGTACAAAAATATTAAAAAAATTCAACTCTATATCTCCCGCAGCTTTAACATAAGCCAGTGCTCCCCATTGAGAAAATAAGTACTTTACGGTTCCAAAACCGAATTGTGTTAAAAAATATATCAAATTCATTATTGCTCTTTTGTTCCGTAAGCTAAATCCCCAGCATCACCTAAACCGGGCACAATATAAGATTGAGCAGTTAACTCAGCATCAATAACACCCACCCATAACTCTGTATTCCTTGGCATTTTTGACATTACAAAATCTACAGCCTCTTGACTTGCTATAGCGACTACTAAATGAATTTTATTTGGAACCCCCATTTTTAATAACGCTTTATAAACCGACAACATAGATTGTCCTGTCGCCAACATAGGATCAGTAATAATTAACGTTTTACCATTAATTTTTGAGGATGCTAAATAATCCACGTGAATTTCAAACTCACCACTTTTGTGATGCTTTCTATACGCTGAAACAAATGAACTTTCCGCTTTATCAAAGTAATTTAACACCCCTTGGTGTAATGGTAAACCAGCTCTTAAAATAGTGGCTATCACAGGTTGGTCATCAAGCAATTCAGTCTCTGCTATCCCTAAAGGAGTAACTATTTTATGTTCTGAATAGCTTAATGTTTTACTTAATTCATACCCCAACACTTCACCTATACGTTCTAAATTTCTACGAAAACGCATAGCATCTTTTTGTATAGATTGATCTCTAATCTCAGAAATAAAATGATTGAAAATTGAATTTTTTTCGCTTAAATTATGAATCATAGCCATGGGTTTATATCAAAGATAAGCTTTATTATTCACTTATCCTTTTTACAACTACTTAAGTTTTGTTAAATAAACCGCACCCGAATCAAACCTATATCTAAACATATAACCCACCATTCAAATTAATAGTTTGACCTGTTAAATATGAAGATTTTTCAGAGATTATATAATTAATCAATTCAGCTAACTCTTCTGGCTTACCTAAAGCAGCAACGGGTATTACTTCCTTTAATTGATCCTGCATTTCTTGAGGAACATCTTCAATCATTCCTGCATCAAAATAACCTAATGCAATTGAGTTAGCTGTAACCCCCTTGTTTGCAACTTCTTTAGAAATGGTTTTAGCCAAACCGAACAAACCTGCTTTTGATGCGGCATAAGCAGAAGCACCTACAAACCCTGTTTGTGCAACTATAGATGACATAAAAATAATTCTTCCAAACCCATTCTTTCTCATATGAGGTAAAGCATGTTTGGTTACCAAAAAAGGGCCCGTTAAATTTATTGCTATGGTCTTATCCCAATTTGACAATTTAGTTTTCCAAGACATTTCACTAATCGTCACTCCAGCTGTATTAATCACAATATCAATTGAACCAAAATCACTTACAACATCTTGAATTAATTTCTTCACTTCGCTTTCCAAAGTGATATCTGCTTTATATGATTTATGACTCTTAGATTGAATTGGAAAAGGATTAGAATAATAATGTAATGCTAAATTATATTTAGCCTCATCAAAACTTTTTAAAATAGAAGACCCTAATCCTCCAGAACTACCAATTATAAGTATTGTTTTTTTTGACATTATCTTTTCAATTTCTTTAGTAACTTAAACCATAAAGGTAAAGTATTTATTGTGTACTCGAAGTATATTTCATCTTTTGCACCAAACTTTTTATAAAAATTTGCAACACTATCTATATTAGATCCTCCAAAATCAAACATTGAAAATTGTTCGGTATAATTAAAAAACGCAAAATTCATCAAACCAAACATGGCACCGTTTTTTTTTGCCTCATCAGTTGATGCACCTTTCAAATAAGTTATTTTCGTTTTATCTTTTAAAAAAAAACCAGCTGCTACAACTTTATGATCTTCTAATACAGCTATCGTATCGCCATTATTAGTTTCAGAAGCACTTTCCATTAATGCTTTTAATTTACTAATATTTTCTGGCGTAAATTCTTTTATTTTATGTGCTATATTTACTTCTACTAACTCAATTAAATCATCAATACAATTCACTACCTGATAGGTGTAATTTTTATTAGCTTTTTTAATTAATCGTTTTGCATTGGTAGAATAGTTACCACTGAAAGGTTCATTCAATTCAATATATTGATGTGTTCTTTCAATAAAATCAAGATTTAATTTCATTGAAGATCTAAAGTGAATTCTTTTAAATTGATTCTTAAGCAAAGGAATAATTTCCTTAAATGAAAACTGATCTCCTACTACATCAAACTCTCTAGTAAATAAAGCTTGATTAAATTGCGACACCCCTAATTTTGTAGTGTAAGAAACCGGAAAGACAGTTGAATAATTATCACTAATTATACCTCCCCAACTCTCAGATACAGCATCTAGATACCAGCTATACATAAATACGTTAACGATAGCACTTTCAGACACAGTCTCATCCCATTTTTGCTTGTCAATATGTTTAGAATCTATGTATTTGATATTCTAAGTGTTTTTATATTTATCGTTCAAACCAATCAATTCATTAATCATTGGAATAATTTTTAATACCCTTTTTATTTGAGTACTTTCTTTTTTAGCTTCCGAAATATAAGTACAATATTCCTTTTGTTTCCCTTTTGTCAATAAATTAAAATTCTTTTGCAAATCAGAATCATCTTTTAATTCGTCTTTTAACTTTGAAGGGATTAGAAAAAATTCACTTGTATTCACTTGCACTTCTTTTCCGTTTTTCTGATTTTGTATTGCTTCAATTAGGTAGACATTCAATAATTCGATATCTATATCGTCAATAGAATTAAAACGCCATTGCCTTTGCCCTTTAGTTTTACCTTCTTGCGCATTGATCAATACTTTTGAAGTATCTTTTAAGAACGCACCTTGAAAAAACCAAATTGCAAAATGGTTTTTATATCCTGAAATGGAAACAACATTTTTACCGTTAACAGTATAAGTTGGTACCCCCCATTTTAACTCTTCATTAAACTCTGTTAGCAGCAAAACAGTCCTTAACACTTGCAACTCTACCCTCCAACGTTCTATTTTATAAAAAAATTCATCTACAGATTTTACTTTCCCCATAAAAACGAATTTACAAAATAAAAATTGCACCCAATATGAAAATTATTACAATGACAATGTATTGCCAAAAATCAACAAAATAGGGTGCAATTTTTTTAAAGTTCATTATTTATAAAGCGCTTCAACTTGTACCTGAATCTTTTCATCTTTGAGGTACTCATCATAAGGCATCATTTTATCTATATAACCATTTGGCCCTATTTCTATAATTCTAGTAGCCACAGTAGATACAAACTCATGATCATGTGAAGTAAATAAGATTTGACCTGGGAAACTAATCAATGAATTGTTAAAAGCTGTAATCGATTCCAAATCCAAGTGATTTGTAGGCTCATCTAATAATAATAAATTTGCTCTTCTAAACATTTGACGAGATAACATACAACGTACTTTTTCTCCCCCTGACAATACTTTTGAAGACTTAAGTGCTTCCTCACCAGAAAATAACATTTTACCTAAGAAACCTCTTACATACACCTCATCTCTTTCTTCATCATTTTCAGCAAATTGACGTAACCAATCCACTAAATTATCATTCGATTTAAAGAATTCTGTATTGTCATTTGGCAAAAATGATTGTTTAATTGTAGTTCCATATTCAAACGTTCCTTCATCCGCTGAATCGTCACCCATTAAAATATTGAATAAAGAAGTAATTGCTAATGCATTTTTAGAGATAAAAGCAATTTTATCACCTTTTGAAACATTCAAATTCAACTTTGAGAATAATGATACACCATCAATTGTTTTTGACATCCCATCAATATGTAAAATTTGATCTCCAGCTTCACGCTCTTGTTCAAAAATAATTCCTGGATATTTTCTTGAAGAAGGTTTAATATCTTCAAGAGTTAACTTATCTAATAATTTACGTCTACTTGTTGCCTGTTTAGATTTAGATGCATTGGCAGAAAAACGAGAGATAAACTCTTGTAATTCTTTACGCTTATCATCCATCTTTTTGTTTTGATCTGACGCTTGACGAGATGCCAATTGAGACGATTTATACCAGAACGAATAATTTCCAGTAAAAATATTAATTCGACTATAATCAATATCACAAATGTGAGTACAAACTGTATCTAAAAAGTGTCTATCGTGAGACACTACAATTACTAAATTTTTAAAGTCTAATAAAAATTCCTCTAACCAAGAAATTGTTCTTCTGTCTAAATCATTCGTAGGCTCATCCAATACTAAAATATCCGGATTACCAAATAACGCTTGACCTAACAATACTCTTACTTTTAAATCAGAAGGTAAATCAGCCATTGTTGTATAGTGCTTATCCTCTTTAATTCCCATATTAGATAAGATAGTTGCCGCATCATTTTCAGCATTCCAACCGTCCATCTCTGCAAATTCACCTTCTAATTCAGCAGTACGCATACCATCTGCTTCCGAAAAATCAGTTTTTGCATACAATGCATCTTTTTCTTCAATTATCTTCCATAATTCATTATGCCCCATCATTACAGTGTTTAATACTGTAAATTCATCAAAAGCATGATGATCTTGACTCAATACAGCCATTCTTCTTCCTGGTTCAATAGATACCCCCCCCGTATTAGCATCTTGTTCGCCAGTTAAAATTTTAAGAAATGTAGATTTACCAGCGCCATTAGCACCAATCACACCATAACAGTTTCCGTTAATAAATTTTAAGTTAACATCATCAAATAGAATTTTTTTACCGAATCTTAAGGATAAATTATTTACGTTAATCATTTTTGCTCTTATTTTAAAGTGCAAAAGTAATATTTTTAATCGACAAATAAGAACAGAGCGAATTAATATTCATCACGTTAAATCAGAACAATCCACTCTATATCGATACCTCATAATTATTACGGTAGTTTTAATTAAACCTGTGATAAAGTTCGCCATATCTAATCAGATTTTGAGAATAACATCCAAGATTCATGTCGTAAATTGATAAAAAATAAGACATAAAACTAACATTTCATTAAAATTCAGACTTAAATGTACATAGGATTACATCTATTATGTATATTTGTTGCCTAAAAACCAGGAAGAAATGGATAAAGCAATAGTTGATTTAATACAAGAAGAAAAAGAGAGACAATTAGAAGGAATAGAGCTAATTGCTTCAGAAAATTTTGTTAGTGAAGACGTCATGTCTGCAATGGGTTCTATTGTAACTAATAAATATGCTGAAGGTTTACCTGGCAAAAGATATTATGGAGGTTGCCAAGTAGTTGATAAAATTGAAAATCTTGCGATTGATAGATTAAAACAACTATTTAATATTACTTGGGCAAACGTTCAACCCCATTCGGGATCTCAAGCTAATTTTGCTGTAACATTAGCATGTTTAGAACCTGGAGACAAAATTTTAGGGTTTGATTTATCACATGGTGGTCACTTAACTCATGGATCTCCAGTAAATTTTTCAGGTAAATTATTCAAAACTTCATTTTACGGTGTTGAAGAATCTACAGGTTTAATTGATTATGATAAATTAGCTGAAATTGCAAGAAAGGAACAACCAAAATTAATTATTTTAGGAGCCTCTGCCTATTCAAGAGATTGGGATTATGAAGTAGTAAGAAAAGTGGCTGATGAAATTGGTGCTTTAATTTTAGCAGATATTTCACACCCAGCTGGATTAATTGCAACAGGCTTATTAAATGACCCTTTTGATCATTGTCATATTGTAACGACAACAACTCACAAAACATTACGTGGTCCTAGAGGTGGAATTATCATGATGCGTCATGATTTTGATAATCCTTTTGGTAAAAAAACTATGAAAGGTGTAGTTAGAAAAATGAGTTCATTATTAGATTCAGCGGTATTCCCTGGTTCTCAAGGTGGCCCATTAGAACATGTTATTGCTGCTAAAGCGGTTGCATTTGGAGAAGCTTTAAAACCTGAGTTCAAAACTTACATGACCCAAGTAGTTTCAAACTCTAGATTATTAGCTTCTGAAATGGTAAACTTAGGGTATAAGATTATTTCAGGCGGAACTGACAATCACTCTATGTTGATTGATTTACGTTCAAAAGACATTACTGGTAAAGATGCCGAAAATGCTTTAGTAAAAGCTGATATTACAGTTAATAAAAACATGGTTCCTTTTGATGACAAATCACCATTTGTAACTTCAGGAATTAGAATTGGTACTGCAGCATTAACAACTAGAGGTGTTAAAGAAGATAAAATACCCCAAATTGTTGAACTAATTGATAGAGCTTTAATGAATAAAGATAATGATTCTGCTTTAGCTGAAATCAAATTAGAAGTTAATGAATTAATGAAAGACTTACCAATTTTCACTTGGAAATAAGAATTTCAAAACATACATAGAATTAGGCTGAACATTTTGTTCAGCCTTTTTTATTTCAACGTTTTTATTAACTCTAAAAGTTGAAGTTGTGTCTTAAAACATAAAGAAAAATCAGGAATACCTTGAGCAACATTTTCTAATACTACTAAATTATACTTTGACTGAGGAAAATAATAACAACTTGACACAAAACCAGGAGCGTATCCCAATGCACCAATTTGAACATGACTTTGATTTTCCCCAAATAATAGTCCATATCCATATTCTATATCTCCATAAATTGGGTGCACTCTAGTAGCATATCTTGTTTTCATCAATTCAAACGTCTCGTTTTTCAACAACTTGCCATTATATAACAATTCATTCCAACGTAATAAGTCTGTTGAAGTTGAAATTATAGTGCCAGCCGCCGCATAATTCCCTATACTGTTTGTCATTTTGACTAACTCACCTCCATTAACTTCATATCCACTTACTAGATTATACTTTTCCGAATCTGGATGAAATGTATTATCTAAGTTCCATTTTAAAAATAATTCAGTTGTCAACTCTTCAAATGTTTGATTTGATATATTCTCCAGAATTTTAGCCAATAGATGATAACCAAGTTGAGAATACTGAAACTTTGAACCAGGTTGAAATTCTAATTCTTTAGTTACACTTTGTATTCCATGAGTATGAGTTAAAAGTTGATGAATAGTTATTTGACTCTTCCAGTCTTGATTTATGCCTTTCAAATACACCCCAATCGTATCAGAAAGATTCAATTTCTGATTCTCATAAAATTGCAACACTAACACTGCTGTAATTTGTTTACTAATTGAACCTATAACAAACTGATCATTTAATATAAGAATCGTATTACTATCAACATCAGAATATCCAATACAATTCTGATAAACAGTCTTATTGTTTTGTTTTAATTGTATTACGCCATTAAATTTTTCTCCACAAATAATTGAGTCAATCTGACTATGAATTGTTACATGCACACCAGAATGATTATTATCCTGACTACAACTAAATGCACCAAACAAAAGAATAAATCCAATAAAATATTTCATTCTAACTTTTTATAATTTGAATTTTAGCCTCTTCAGTTAATTTGGCTTCAGCCTCTTTTTTTAAATCCACTATGAAATTTTCATTATTCACATATTGTAAAACATTTTCGAAACGTTCCTGAAACCCATTTTTGGGGAAAATTTTATCTTTAAGACGTTGAATCTGTTTAATAGATTTTTCCAGGCTTTTCTTTTCACTTTGGATTAATTTCTTTTCTATTCTATCTAATTGATTCTCAATTTTCACTAATTCACCTTCAATAAATCTCTGAATACCGATATCCTTAGATTCAACTTTTGAAGTCAATTTTATTTTCAACTCTTTAAACAATTGCATCTCTTCATCCATAGATATATCAGAAGTTGAATTTTGTTTGACGTAAGCCTTAGTTAAATCATCAATATTTCCCTTTAAATCTAAAACAGAATATTCCAACTCGTTTAACAACTCCATTTGCTTTCCCGATAATAGAACATATGAGTCTCTCACCCTTAATAGAGGAAACGCTAATCCTAAATCATTGAATAAAGATTTTAATTGTAGCCAATATGCTATTTCACCTCCACCTCCGAAATAAGCAAGATTTGGTAAAATTGTTTCTTGATACAATGGACGCATTAATGCATTTGGAGAAAAACGTTTAGGATACTCTTTAGCAACATCTAACAATTCAGACTTAGAATATTGGTTTCCATTAATTTCGAATCCATTATCCGTTTTAATAATTCTATAACGCGCTGTTTCATTTTCAATATAAAACAAATTACAATCACGTAAAAACACTTGATTATGATACCCCGCCTTGTCAAGTTCTAAGTTAGACTGGGTTACATTATTAAATGTTACAGACTCTTCTAACTCTCTTTTAACAATTGGTAAAAACACTTCCTTCAAACTCTCATCATCACCATCTATGATAATAAGTCCATACTCACCAAATATTTTATTTAATAAACCACGAGTGGCGTCAGCCAAATTTTCACCCTCATATTCTGAAAGATAATTTTTGATTTTACTTTTCAAATTCTCATCTGAGAACTTTGACAATAATTCAGTTTCAATAGTTTCAAAATTAGTTGGTATGATTTTTCCAGCAATAAAATTCGATTGGTTCTCCGCTTCAATTTCAAATTTTGAATTAAATAAATTGATGTGATTAATTTCTTCAAAATCATGATCTTCACTCGCCATCCAAAAGGTTGGGATAAACTTATATGACGGATATATTTCATTAAGTCTTTCCGCCCAAATAATAACTTGAATAATTTTATAAATTGAATACAATGGCCCTGTTACAAAATTTAATTGATGACCTGTTGTAATCGTAAACGTATTTTTTGCTTTTAATAAATCAATATTTCTTTGACTTTGATCCGTTAATTCAACTTTCTTATTCTGTTGATTTAATGCTCTATGGAGTATTGCTCTATTCTCATTAGAAAAATCTTTAGATGCAATTTGACTTTTAATCGCTTCAACTGAAAAATATTCACCTACAAACCGATTCGTACTCTTGTTTTTACCTACTAAATCTCTAATGATCTGAGAAGAGAAACCAAACTCTGAAAAACTATAGCTATTTTTTTGCATACTACAAAAATAACATAAAAAAAGTGGAAATACTATTCAAAGTAAATCCACTTAAGGTATTAAAGATGACAAAATCTGACTACATGATTGCCGCAGCTGCTCCTGCAAACAAGAATGCTAATAAATAAATACCAAGCATTACAATAGTCAAAATTCCAATAAATTTATAATGCGATTTTAAGTTACCCAACGCTAATTCCAATTGTGAACCATTGTTACCGTTTAATGCTCCTTTTAAATCGTTTGAAAATTTATACAAGTATAAAATTGGAAAAAAATAAATTGCTGACATGATTACATATACAACTCCCATTACTGCCGCTTGACCGCCAGCAAATTGAGACATTGTAGTTGACACAACAAATCCTCCTACAACCATAAAACCAATCCCTACAAACCCTAAAATAGATAAAAACTTTGTCCACTTTGTGTTTCCAACAAATAACCAACTCCGGCAGGTGACAACATTAAACTTTCTTCATCACTTATACTTCCGTCTCTATCATTAATTTCATTCATAGTTTTATATATTTTGTTTTAACGAATATAATGTAAAAATTATAAACTTAAGTATAACTTATAAAAATAACTAATCAACATGATTACCACTGAACTAGAAAAAAATATTATGATATGTCTCGCTCCATTCTTAAACTTGAATTTCAAATGAAGCGCCGTAAAAATAAATGTGAATATAATTGGGATTAATGCAGGATACATTTTGAAACTTTCAACCAAATCGCCCTGGAGCAATAAGTTTAACGCGCGTTGAAAACCGCACCCAAAACAATCAATGCCATAAGTTAATTTCCAATGACATTCTACCATAAAAATTAATTAATATTGAATATTGTTAAATATCCCACTTGTCGCAGCTGTTGCAAAAAGCCCAACAATAAAAATGATATAAACAAAAAACAATGCTGATAAAGAAACTCCAATTATAGCACACACGTTTCCAGCCTGCGAGTTCTTAAATGACGCTTCATATCCACTTGGACTTGCATTATACATTGCCTTATCTTTTTTATGTAATACTAAAGCTATAATTCCTAAAACCAATCCAACCACACCATAAGTCCAACACATAACTATTGACAAAATTCCAAGAACCAAAACAGCTGTTGCATTTGGTAGTGATTTAACTTGGTGGAAATTTTGATTATCGTTTGATTGATTAGATTCTGACATTTTTTTATATTTTTATTACAAATAAAGGAATTATAAATGAATAATATAGCATCTGACTTTAATAAAATTTTGTAATTTTGTACAAAAAACAAACTAGAATGAAAGCAATTATACATACAAGTAAAGGAAAGATGACAGCAGAATTATATGCTGAAGAAACACCAATAACAGTTACAAATTTCGTATCTCTAATAAAAGATGGTTTTTATGATGGATTAACTTTTCACAGAGTTTTACCTGACTTTGTAATTCAAGGTGGTTGTCCAAAAGGGACAGGTGTTGGTGGACCAGGTTACACTATTGATTGTGAAACAACAGCTGAAAAACAATACCATGATAGAGGTGTATTATCAATGGCACATGCGGGAAAAAACACAGGAGGTTCTCAATTTTTTGTTTGCCACAGTAGAACAAACACGTCTCACTTAGATGGAGGACATACTTGTTTTGGTAAAGTTATTGAAGGTGTAGACATTGTAGATGATATTAGAGAAGGTGATTTAATTGAAAAAATTGAAATCGTTGACTAAACTATAACTATTTTAATAAAAGCCTTGCAATTCAAATGAGTTGCAAGGCTTTTTTATGTCAAAAGTATTGGGTCTTATTTAGATCTAATTCGTACTATTGTAATTGATGGATAAAAAAACATATACATATAAACATCTAAAGGCCTTAGTTCTTTTATTGCTTATACTATTACCATCTAATACTATTGCTCAATTGTACTTTCCAAGTTCAAACTACTATCATTCAGAAATTGAACGTTTTAATTTGAATTCAGAATCAACAACTAATCATCAAAATCATTTATCTGTAAAACCAATCTTAGATTCAAAATCTAATCGAGATTCAATTTACCACAGTGACAGAAAAGTATACTATACACTCACTCAAAAATTGTTTAGCGAAAATTTAATTATTTTTAAAGGAAACGATTTTTGGTGTTCAATAGATCCTGTTTTAGATTTGGAAATAGGAAAAGGTGGGAATAGAGATTCTTTAACAAGAATGTATTGGAATACAAGAGGATTAAGAGTTCAAGCACGTTTCTTTGATAACGTTTCTTTTACTACGTCAATTTATGAAACTCAAATTATTGTTCCTGAATACCAATCGAGTTACATTAACCAGCATGGGGAGTTCTATCCAACAGGAAACGGCTACTCACAAAAAAATGGATTTGTACCCATGTATGCGAGAACAAAGCCTTTTAATGAAACGGGGTATGATTTTGGATTTTCAGAAGGAAATTTGTCCATTATCGCAACCAAAAATCTAAATTTCCAATTTGGAAACGGCAATCAATTTATTGGTGACGGTTATCGTTCATTTTTCTTATCTGACTTTAGTGGAAATTACCCATTTGCAAAAACTGAATTCTTTTTATTTGATGGAAAATTACAGTACAATTTGATTTATGCTTCTTTAACTAATTCCTATCGCTTATCAAAACATAGCACTCCTGAAGCTACATACGAAAGAAAAATTGCCGTGTTTCATCATGTAGATTATTCCATTTCGAAAAACTTTAATATTAGTTTATTTGAAGGAAGCAATTGGAGGAGAACCGACTCTTTAGGTGCTCATAAACCAGATTATTTATTTTTAAACCCTGTCATTGGAACTAATACACTAATAAAAGGAACTGAGTCATTAAATTACAATTCAGTATTTGGAATAGGCGCATCTTATACATTAAAAATGAACAAGTTTTATGGCCAATTACTAATTGATAATTCTAAATTTTCATCTTTTCAACTTGGATTAAAAGCATATAATTTAATCCTAAAAAAATTAGATTTAAGAATTGAGTACAATAAAGCAATTCAAAACACTTACCTGTCAGAACAAAGACGTTATAATTATTCACATAACAATCTCTCTTTAGCCCACCCTCTTGATAATTCATTTAACGAAATAGTTACAATCCTTTCTTATGAATATAATGGTTTTTTCATTAAAAACAAAACAATTTTTTCATCTCAATATCAAAGCGACACCCTTAATATTGGAAACACAATTATTCAACCAAAATCAACTATTGATTTAACCACACAGGTTAAAAGAAATATATTGTATAACCAATTAGAGCTAGGATACAGATTTAATAAAAATAATAATTTACAATTATTTGGAGGTTACTTATTTAGAAAAGACAATAACCATATTAACCCTACAATTACTAATTATATATACTTTGGTGTTAGGACAAAAATTAGAAACAAAAATTTAGATTGGTAAATGAAGTTATCTATTTTACATATTGTATTACTATTAGGCATTTCTTTTTCAAGTTCTGCTCAATTAAAAGTAACAAATTTACAGTACAGAAATGATACTTTAGGACAAAGTTTTAAATTGAAGTCAAATATTCATAGTGCAGTTAAACCCTATCTTATTATTAAATCGAAAAATAGTCAAAACTCGACCTTACTTGTATCGAAACAATTAACTAAGCACAAGAAAAACACCTTTAAAGCGTATCCAATTTCAAATCTCTCAGTTGGCTTGGATAACTATAACGGTTTAACTTATGATCTAGGTTTAGGCTTAGGAATGGATTTTAGTGGGAATAACTATTTTATGTCAGCAAAATATTTACCAACCTATTCTAAAGACAATTACTTCACAGATTCCATAATCAACACTAGTTTTGTTTACCCAGGAAAAGGGCAGTACATGGTGAAAAACATGTATCAAAACATAGATATAATTGCTGCTTATAAATTAAATAAATTCTTTACACTTTTCGGGGGACACAGTAAGAACTTTTTTGGAGATGGCTATCGTTCATTATTACTTTCAGATAATGCTTCATCCAATCCATTTTTGAAAATTGAAACTTCTTTTGCTAATATTAAATATGTGAATTTGTTTCAAGGATTAAAAGATATTTATCAAATACCAAACCAACCAGCTGCAAATGCTATTAAATTTTCTGCTAGCCATTATTTAAGCTGGAATATAACTAAGGAGTTTAACTTTAGCGTGTTTGAAACTGTAATTATGCAAGGAAAAGATAGTTTAATTAACAGAGGTTTTGATGTCAACTATTTAAACCCTTTTGTATTTTATAGACCCGTAGAATACTCAACCGGATCAGCAGATAATATTTTATTAGGTCTGAGCATGAGTTATAAGACACGTCAACAACATCAATTCTATTTTCAATTAATATTAGATGAATTTTCACTGACCGAGATTAAAACAGGTAAAAATTGGTGGGCTAACAAATATGGAATACAATTAGGAATTAAAGGTAATGATTTCGTTATAAAAAACCTATATGTTCAAACTGAATATAACTATGTTAGGCCATTCACTTATTCTCATGGAAATACAGGGCAAAACTATGGACACATGAATCAAGCGTTGGCGCATCCTATAGGCGCGAACTTTCATGAGTTAGTCTCTATTATTAGTTACAAACAAGACAAACACCAACTTACCAATAAATCAACATATAACTCTTATGGAACTGATTCTTCTATTGTTAATTATGGTCAAAATATCTTTCACTCATACAATAATAGGTTAGGCGAATACGGTCATGAAACTCAGCAAGGTTTAAAAACAAATATTTTAACCAATCAATTGATCTATGAATACGCACTATTTCCACACATCAACATCTACGCATTTGCAAGGTATAACTACCGATTTCAAATAAACCATATGGGCATCCAAAACAATCACTCCTTTCAAATAGGAATTAAGTCAAGAATTTGGAATAATTATACCGATTATTAAGAATTCGTACATTAATTTCTGGTTTCGGAAATTTAACTTATCAACTGAATTATTTAAATTGATTTTCAATACCTAAGCATTGACAAAATATTAATAAAAAATTATATCTTTGCATTTTTAAAAACATTTGTGTCAAATCAACAAGCTGCTATCGAACAAGAACTAAAAACACCATCTAAGGTGAAGGATTATGTAATGTTATTAAAATTGAGATTATCATTTTTAGTAGTACTATCCGCTGTTTCAGGATTCTTTTTCGCTGGAGGATCTTTTGGGCTTCACTTTTTTTATTTAGTACTTGGTGGTTTTGCAATTACTGGCGCTTCAAACGGATTTAACCAAATCATTGAACGCGACATTGATAAATTAATGCCAAGAACAGCTAACAGGCCGTTACCTACAGGAAGAATGTCTGTTTCTGAAGCCATGCTAGCTTCTTTTAGTTTTGGAATACTCGGTTTAATTTTGCTCTACCAAATCAATTTTTACTCTGCTGTACTTGGTTTGTTATCTTTATTCATGTATGTATTTTTATATACTCCATTGAAAAGGATTACTCCTTGGGCTGTTTTTGTAGGTGCCTTTCCAGGAGCTATCCCTCCTATGTTAGGTGCGGTTGCTTTTTCAGGAGAATTTGGGATGTTTGCCGGAATTATGTTTTTTGTTCAATTCATTTGGCAATTCCCACATTTTTGGGCCATTGCTTGGGTACTAGATGATGACTATAAAAAAGGAGGGTTTTCATTACTTCCTTCAAAAGGGAGAAAAAATAAAACTTCAGCTGTTTGGATATTAGTTTCTGCACTTATTATGATCCCTGCAGGAATATTACCTTACATTTATGAACAAACGGGGATAATCAGTTTAATCGTTGGTACTTTAGCCGGAGTAGGTTTCTTTGCAATAGCTCTTAAGTTTTACATTACCAAAGAAGACAAATTAGCACGAAAACTAATGTTTGCATCCTTCTTCTATTTACCAATCATTCAGTTTTTATACGTCTTTAATCAAATTTAATCGTGAGTAAAAATCCAAATCAATTAACCCTAGAGCAACAAGAGAAAGTAAAAAAGAACTTACTTTGGGTATCAATATTTTCAATCATCATGCTATTTGCTGGTATAACAAGTGGTTATATAGTGTCAAAAGGTTCTGACTTTTGGGTAGACATTAAAGTTCCAAATCAATTTTTGATTAGCACCGTATTTATTCTTATTAGTAGTTTAGCTATATATGGAGCATCACGTTTTATTAAGTTAAAAAAGGAAAAACTGGCTACACCATTAATTGGATTTGCTTTAATTATCGGTTTAGGGTTTGGTTATTTTCAATACCAAGGATTTATGACCATGTCTGCTAATGGTAACGCAGCCAGAGGTGGTATTATTAATGTAGATGGAAAATATGGCGACTTTTACAACCTTTTTTATAACAATAAAGAAATCTCATTTGATGGCTATACTTATTTTTATCAAGGTCAAGAACTAGATGCTGATTTGAAATCAAGAATGAATGTATTCTGTACCGAACTATTCAATGTTTCAAATAAAAAGGAGCAACCCATCTCTAACTACGGTATTTTTATGTTAAAATATAAAAACGAACCTGTTTTACACTTAAATAATAGATTAGAAATTAATAACTTTAGTTTGTCACCTGAACAGAAAATGAGGTTAAAGCGATTTACTCAATCTATAGTGTCTGGAAGTGGTGATTTTGTAATGGTAGGTAAATATGGTGAAGATTTCACTATTAACTATGCCAACAAACCAGTAACTTATAAAAACAGAAAGTTCTATCAAGGAGAAAAAGAATTTTCAGCATACCTAATAAATCAATTAAACAAGGCTCAGAATAAAACAGGAAGTTTTGTGTTTGCTTTTGTAGTAGTACACGGCCTTCATTGGCTAGCTGGGATTATAACTCTTTTAGTATTGTTTATCAATGCTTTGAAACGAAAATACACACAAGAGAATCACATAGGCTTAAAAATCGGGTCAATCTATTGGCACTTTTTGGGAATTTTGTGGGTGTATTTATACACTTTTCTTATTTTTTATCGCTAAACTTGCACAAACTAAAATTAAATTATGAGCACACCAGCTTCTAAACAAATCGATTCAGCCACTCTTTGGGGTGGTAAAGTATCTCCATTTAGTATGGGATACGGGAAAATCATGATGTGGTTTTTCTTGGTTTCAGATGCCTTGACATTTGGAGGTCTATTAACATCATTAGGATTTGCAAAATTTGCAAACCCTGAAACTGCGGTTGAATGGCCAGCAGCTGAGAAAATTTTCACTCACTTCCCTTTTACGCATGAACATTTGCCGTTATTGTATGTTGCATTAATGACATTTATTTTGATCGTAAGTTCTGTAACTATGGTATTAGCTGTTGAAGCTGGACATAGAATGGATAAAAAAGGAGTAGTTAAATGGTTAGCATTTACTGTTATCGGAGGGATTGTATTCTTAGGTTCTCAAGTTTGGGAGTGGAAAACATTTATTGCTGGTCCTGATGGAGACATTTCTACCTGGGCGGATAATGCTACACTAGCTTATAACTCATATGGTCCAGTTCAATATGCTGATTACTTCTTCTTTATTACAGGATTTCACGGATTTCACGTTTTAACTGGAGTTGTTTTCAATATCATTATATTGATCAATGCTATTAATGGAACTTACGAACGTAGAGGTCATTATGAAATGGTTGAAAAAGTAGGTTTATACTGGCATTTTATTGATTTAGTGTGGGTATTTGTATTTACATTCTACTATTTAGTTTAAGTTATTAAATCTTATTTTAAAAAACGCATATTATGTTAAGAGATGATATTATTGAGTATTCTTTAGATGCACACCATTCTGAAGAAGAAGGAAAGAACAAAAGAAAAGCAATTTGGAAAGTAACAGCTATCCTATCAATTATTACTGCCTTAGAGGTAATTGTTGGTGTGCTTTGGCCAAAAGATGATGCAGGTTCTGCTTGGGAATTCATCAAGTGGGGTTACATTATTTTAACTGTGATAAAAGCAGGATATATTGTAATGGTATTTATGCACCTAGGTGAAGAAAGAAAAGCTTTCAGAATGATGGTCCTAGTACCGTACATCATTTTTATACTTTATCTAATATTCCATTTATTAACTGAAGCTTCATACATTGGAGCAACTTGGAACCAATTTAGAGTTTAAATAAATATAAAAAACACTTATAGTATGCCCGGATTAAAAAGGTTAGGATTAATGATTCTCGTGCTTTTTGGTCCGGGCTCTTTAATTTATTTTTTAGCCAAAAACGTTGAAAACAAATTTGTTGATCTACCCTATTTAGGTACCCACCATTTTGAATACGATTCAAATGGTACTGTTAAGGATTCCACATTATATTCTATTCCAAACTTTAACTTAACTACGGTTGAAGGGAAATCTATTACGCGTAATACATTTAAAGATAAATTTATTGTAGTCACCACAATACAAAATTCTTGTCCTGATAACTGCGGCATGTATTTTTTACATTTTGATGAAATCTTTTATTCAAAATTATCTAAAAACACAGATAGTTATGATGACGTAGTTGTACTAACCATATTAACAGATCATGATGGTAATCCAATTGATTCTATATCAGATAAGTTAATGGAAGAGGTAAAGCAAATAAATGGATATGACCCAAACCTTTGGGTAATTGCAACAGGTGACTCTAAACCTTTATTTGATTTCCAATATGCTGATAAGCATTTTTATGAACTACCTTCGACTCCCACAAACAATGAAGTTGGGACTAAAGCCTTTATTAATAGCATGGTTTTAATTGACAAAAAAGGACATGTAAGAGGCTTTACTGGAGCTAGAAGCTATTCTGACGTTAGTAATTATTTCGATATTTTAAAAGTTCTTAAGAAAGTTGACTTTGATGAAAAAAGAGGCGTAAGATAAATGAATATTATGAAGAAATATACTGGCCTATTTGCCATATCATTACAGCTGGTATTTTTATCGTTCATGATTTGTAATTTACACGCTTGCTCAACTTGTCCATCCGATTCAGAGATAAACATAGAAAAAATTCAATCCAAATACGTATTACCTTTCATTGGTGATAAGGATTTCGACTATGATCTAGAAGGTAACATTATAGATACACTTTTTCATACGATTCCCCCATTTTATTTTACAGCTCATGACAGTTCAATTATAACAAACGAAACTGTAAAAGGGAAAATTTACGTCGCCGATTTTTTCTTTACCAATTGCCCTTCCATTTGTCCAATAATGACTAGTAATATGAAAGTATTACATGAAAACACCAAAGACATAGAGGAATTAATAATTCTATCACATACGATTGATCCCGCAAGAGATACATTAAGTAGACTCAACACTTATATCACAGAAAAAGAAGTCGACACTAGAGATGATTGGTTCTTTCTTTATGCCTCACAAGAGTATACATATAATATTGGGAAACATGGTTACAAAGTAAATGCTGACGTAGACGAAAAAGCTGAAGGCGGTTTCTTACATTCTGAATACTTTATGTTAATTGATAGAGCCGGAAGAATTAGAGGCGCTTATGATGGAACCAATCCGACTGAAGTAGCGAAATTAGAAAGTGATATCAGACTATTAATTGAAAAAGAATATGGAGAATAATACAATAGAAACTAAGTACAAAAAATTTGTTATTGCTTTAGCTATAATTATTCCATTAGCCGTAGCTGCATTATTTGGAATTAAAATTGAAGGTTACGATTTTAGTATGTTACCTCCCATATATTCAGCTATTAACCTTAGCATTGCAATTCTATTAGTACTAGCAGTTATTTCTATTAAAAATGGTAATAAAAAACGTCATAGATTACTCATTAGATTTGCTATTTTGGGTTCCATTTTATTTCTAATAGGTTATATATTATATCACGCCACAAGCGGAGACACAAAATATGGTGACATTAACCATGACGGCCAATTAAGTGAAATTGAAAGAGGTCAATTAGGAAAGGATGCCTTAATATATTACATCATATTAATTTCACATATTGTATTGAGCATAGCTGTTATACCCATGGTATTATTAACATATCTTAAAGGCTGGGCTAATAACTTAGAATCTCACAAAAAATTAGCCAAATACACATTCCCAATTTGGTTATATGTGTCACTTACTGGGCCAATTGTTTATTTTATGATTAAGCCTTTTTATAGCTAATCACGCAAATACACACGTACACGTAGATTATAAAATTTTCAAAACTAACTTTACTTCATCATCATAAAATCTAGCCGCTGATTCTTGAAACCCAGCCGTTAAATCAGAAACATAAAATTTGTTCTTATTCCTTTTAGTCTCCGATAATAACTTTTCTTTATCTAAGATTTTTTTAAGCTTTAACGCTAATAAATCAGTGGAATCAAACAATTTAACGGTTCCATTAAAAAAATCGTTAATTTCATCTTTTATGAGTACATAATGCGTGCAGCCCAATATTAATGCGTCAATATTTTTAAACTTTGGATGACTCAAGTAGTTTTCAATAATAGTATGGCTAATTTTATCACGACTAAATCCTTCTTCAATCATTGGTGCTAATAATGGAGTCGGCAAAACATTCATTTCAATATTAGGATTACGCCGTCCCATTTTTTCCTGATAGACGCCTGACTCAATAGTCGTTTTAGTTGCAATTAATCCCACATTATGTAAAGAATCATCATTAACTATGGCTTCTATAATTGGATCAATTACATTAATAATAGGAAACGATCCCTTATGTCTGTCTCTTAAGAATTCATAAGAGGTAGCTGAGGCCGTATTACAAGCAATAATTACAGCTTTGCAACTTTCCTCTTTCAATAAAAACTTACTTATATTCTTAACAAAGCTATGAATAAGCTCTGGAGACTTATCTCCATAAGGTAAATGAGCTGTATCACCAAAATAAACAATTTGTTCATTAGGTAGCAATTTAGATATCGCATGAGCCACTGTCAAACCACCAATTCCAGAATCAAATATGCCAATAGGTTTATTCATTTGTATAAAGGTACAAAAAAAGGTGTTAGTTAAAAACCAACACCTTTTAATATTATTAATTTTTTTTGTTATTTAGCAACTCTTGACGCTTCTAATTTTCTTAATTCAGCTTTAACTTCTTGTGTTAAATCCATACCACCATTAACGTATAATAATCCACTCGCTTCTAAAATATAGTTTAATTTATTTTTGTCAGCTATAGTTTTTACCGCTTTGGTTAAGTTATCTTCTAAAGGTTGGTACAAACGTTGATTTAAAACTTTCAAATCAGCCTCTAACGATTCCTGTTTATATTGTAATAATTGTTGTTGTTCCTGTAAAGCTTTTTCCTTCATCTCTTTAATTAATGGAGATAAGTCCCCTTGCTCAGCCATATAAGTCTGATAATCATTTTCTAACTGTGCTTGCATATCTGCAACCGTTTTTTGACCATCAGCTAAAAAAGCTTGTAAATCAGAATCAGCTTGAATTTTAGTTGGTAAACTATCTAATACTTTAGCATAGTCAACATGACCTATTTTTGCATTTTGTGCTTGTGAATTGAATACACCAAATCCAAATATGGCGATAGCGATAATTAATAATCTTTTACTCATTTTATTTACTTGTTTATTTATTGATTGATTTTTCATGTTTAAATTCTTTTTATGATTCTAGATTTTATATTCAAATTACGTGCCTAACTTTATTTTTTCTTAACAACAATATCCATCTTTCTTAAAACCAAGTCACTAATATTATATTTAGGATCAGCAAAAAGTAAATTAGATTGATTTGCCTTATCAAAAACAAACGCATATTTCTTTTCTGAAGACACATCTTTTATAGCTTTAAAAATTTCATCTTGTATGGGTTGTATCAATTCTTCACGCTTAGTAAACAATTCACCGCCAACACCGAAATATCTTTTTTGTAATTCTCTTGCCTTTTCGTCAAGGTCATTTATCTCCTTTTCACGTTGTTTTTTTATTTCAGCAGGTAATAAAATAGCCTCCGCTTCATAATCTTTTCTTTTCTTATCCACCAAAGCAAATTTAGATTCAATCTGAGTTTGCCATTCCACAGAAAGTCTATCAATTTCTAATTGTGAATTTGCATACTCAGGAATTGCATCTAATATATATTGTGTATCCACATAACAATATCTTTGCGCTGAAGATAGTGATGAAAAGCCTAAAATAGCCACACATAATATTAAGATGTTTCTATTTAATTTTGAAGTTAAAAAAGTATTCATAATAATTAATTTAAATAGTTTAACGTTTAAAAAGTCAATAAATTATAAATCACCCAATGACATTCCAATAATAGGAAAGAAACCAAATGTATAACCTTTGTTCTTTATATCACCATTAATTTGCCCTGCACCTACTCCATCAATACCAACCTGGTCAAATCCCCAAGCAAAATCAACACCTAACATACCAAACATTGGCAAAAATACTCTTACTCCTACACCAGCAGATCTTTTTACATCAAACGGGTCAAAATCACTAAAATCACTATACACATTTCCTGCTTCTGCGAAAAGCAGTCCGTAGATAGTTGCACTAGGGTTTAATGATAAAGGATATCTTAATTCCATTGAATATTTTGCAATTAATGCACTACCACCTGAAGGAGATAATCCATTTTGAACGTCATATCCTCTTAATGTAATTTGTTCTCTACCATCTTGACTAAAGTTACCACTTAAACCAGAACCTCCTAGATAGAAGCGTTGAAATGGCGTTTGACCTTTACTAGCAGAATATGCTCCCATAAATCCATAACCGAATTTAGGAACGCAAATTAATTTCTTATTTTTTGAAATAGGCATATACCACTCACCTGTAAACTTAATTTTATAATACTCAGCATACTTATATAACTCCTGTGCCGTATAATCTGAATAATCTTCTACACCATCAAATAATGAGTAAGGTAAAGATGTCTTCCCTGTTAATGTAAACTTAGATCCTCCTCTTGGATAAATAGGATTATCAACAGAATTTCTTGAGAGTACCATTTTTAACGAAATATCATTAGAAAACCCATCACCAAACACGAACGTATTTTGCGCATTTTGCAAATCATAATAAGAATAACTCAATTCCGTATATGTAGAAAAGTAATCATCTGGCCATTTTAACCTTGAACCTAATCCAAGCCCTAAAGTAGTAATAGACGTTTGACTTCTTAAAGGATTATCAAAATCTAAACCGTTAGAAATTAACGCGTGATTTATATAAGTAGTTAGTGAGGTTGGTTTCTTACCACCTAACCAAGGTTCAGTAAATGATAAATTGTAAGATTGATATCCTGCTCCATACGTTTGCCCTCTGATAGACAACCTTTGACCGTCACCTGAAGGCAATGGTGCCCATGCTCCTTTTTTAAATATATTCTTAGTTGAAAAGTTGGTAAAGGTTAACCCTAATGTACCAATCAAACGACCACCACCGTAACCACCAGACAACTCAATTTGATCTGATGATTTTTCAACTACTGTATATTCAATATCTACAGTACCATCAACAGGGTTTGGAATTGGATTGATCTGAAATTGTTCATTATCAAAATAACCCAATTGAGACAATTCTCTTTGTGTTCTAATAATATCTGCTCTACTAAATAAGTCACCAGGTTTTGTTCTAATTTCACGTCTAATTACGTGGTCATTTGTTTTAGTATTACCAAAAATTCTAATTTCACCAATTCTAGCCTCTTTACCTTCGCTAATTCGTAATTCGTAATTAATGTGATTATTTTCATCAATGTTTATTTCCACTGGTTTTACATTAAAAAATAAGTACCCTTTATCCATATATAAAGAAGTTACATCTCTACTATCTGGACTCATGAATAACCTTTGGTCTAATAACATTTTGTCAAACACGTCTCCATTCTTTATTCCCAAAAGCGTATCCAACATTCCTGATGAATATTTTGAATTTCCAACCCATGTTACGTCTCCAAAATAATACTTCTCTCCTTTTTCAATGAAAATATCAATTGCTAAATGCTTCTCATCAATAGTATACACACTGTCATTAATAATTTCAGCATCTCTTAAACCAACTGCATTGAATCGTTCTATTATCGTAGCTTTATCCCTTTTATATGCAGTCTCATTATACTTTGAACGAGAAAATATTCTCATGATACCTTGTTGTTTAGTATCTTTCATTCCACGCCTAATTCCACCATCAGAAACAGTCATACCTTTTCTCAACCTTTTAAGCTTTGAATCGTATTGACTTAAATCTACATCTTCATTACCATAAATATTTATAGATTGAATTTTCACTCTCTCGCTTTTAGTTACATTTATGATGAAAATATTAGCATTAAAAGACGCAGTATCAGAAACTTGAATTATAGAAACTTTAGTATTCAAAAATCCTTTTTCCTGAAAGAATCCTCTCACTAAATTCTCAGTATTAGTTGCTAACTGTTCAGTTATTGTTTTACCAGAGTATAAATTAATTATTTCTCTAATCTTATCAGCTTCACCTTTTCTTACTCCATTAATTTTAAATTTAGATAATTTAGAACGACCGGTTAAAATAATATTTAGAAATATTTCATCCCCAATGACTTTATCAGCAACTATTTCAACATTAGAAAATAAATCTTGTCCCCATAAGTTTTTAATTGCTTTAGAAACATCATCTCCTGGTATTTTAATTTCTTTACCTGGGGTCAATCCAGCAATAACTCTAATGGCGTCATGGTCATATTGAGGCACACCTGATATCTTTGTAATTGCAATAGTATAAGTTTTTGGACTTAAAAAATCAAAACTAGAGCTTCCACCAATAGTTTTTTGTGCCATACTATTTCCACTTACTAAAAGTAAAACAATACTGAATATGATAAATTTAAATTTCATTCTTATTTATTAATTTGTTCACTTACTAAACCAAACCGTCTTTCCCTATTTTGATAATCAAAAATCGCTTGGTAAAAGTCTTCTTTCTTAAAGTCTGGCCATAATTTTTCAGTAAAATATAATTCACTGTACGCAATTTGCCAAAGTAAAAAGTTACTAATTCTTAATTCACCACTAGTTCTAATCAATAACTCAGGATCTGGAATTCCAGCCGTATATAAATTTTCATCAACTAATTCTGTATTAAAATCAGACTCATTAATATCACCATTTTTATATTGATTTGCAATAGACTTAATCGCAGACATTATTTCAGTTTTAGCACTATAATTAAGTGCTAAAATTAAAGTAGTTCCCGTATTTCCAGTTGTTACCTCTGTTGCTTTCTTTAATTCTAAGCCACATGCTCCAGGTAAACCATCTAAATCACCAATTGTTTTAACCACTACATTGTTTTTATGTAATGATTCAATTTCTTTTGTAATGGTATCAACTAAAATAGTCATCAACCCATCCACTTCTGATTGAGGTCTATTCCAATTTTCTGTTGAAAACGCATACAATGTTAAATACTTAACACCACAAGTCGTTGCTGCTTTTAAAGCCTCACGAACAGACTCCACACCCATAGCATGACCGAACAATCTTTCTTGTCCTCTTTGCTTTGCCCAACGTCCGTTCCCATCCATAATGATGGCCACGTGTTTTGGAATATTATCGCTATTTAATTTGTCTTTTAAACTCATAATTTTTCAGATTCACAAATTTGCATAGATTTTTTGGTAATACCTATAAATTTTAACGCTAATTAACGCTTTTAATTCTTTTATTAACAAAGCTTAACATGAAAAAAAATAATGAGTAAATAATTCATTAAACGGTAATTCACCATTAAAAATAGATAGAAAAAACTTAAATACGAAAGGCGCTTTATATCTTTGTATTCACAAATTAAGTTTATGAAAGCAATATTTTTAACAAAAAAAGGAAACGCTCATCAAGCATTCGAAATCAAGGAAACAGAAAAACCCAAACTTACGTTATCAGATGACATTCTAATAAAGGTTGAAGGATTTGGATTAAATTATGCTGATGTCATGGCTAGAAATGGACTTTATAAAGAAGCACCAGAAATACCTTCTATTTTAGGGTATGAAGTGGTTGGAACGGTTGAAGAAGTTGGAACGGATTGTGACGCCTCACTACTTGGTAAACGTGTTGTCTGTTTCACTCGATTTGGAGGCTACGCACAATATGCTATATCAAAAAACTTTGGCTGTGTTGTGATAGATGATATGGGTACTGGAACAGCACTATGTATAGCCACGCAATACGTTACCGCTTACTATATGACACATATTGCTACTAATTTATTTAAAGGTGATAAAGTCATGATTCACGCTGGAGCAGGAGGAGTTGGTACTGCTTTGATTCAATTATGTAAATTGAAAGGATGTATTGTTTTCGCAAATGCTGGTTCCTCTGAAAAGTTAGAGTATATTAAAACCCACGGCGCAGATTATACCATAAATTATCGAACTGAAGATTATGAATCTGAAATCAATACACACTTAAAAGGGGAACGGTTAGATTGTACGTTTAACCCCATTGCTGGCTCTACATTTAAAAAAGATCTCTCTTTAATTGGGCCTGGGGGTAAACTCATGTTGTTTGGTGGTTCTGAATTATCAGGACAGAGGTGGGGGCTATTATCAAGCCTTAATTTTGTGAGAAAAATGGGATTAATGCTACCTATTGGATTAATGATGAGCTCAAAAAGTGTAATCGGTATAAACATGTTGAAAATTGCTGATAATAAGCCTAAACTACTTAAAAAATGTTTAACTGAAGTCACTCAATTGATCAAGGATGGAAACTTAAATCCACATGTTGGTGGTGAATTTTTGGCTACCAATATTGCAGACGCTCACGATTTTTTAGAACATAGAAAATCAATGGGGAAAATCATTGTTAAATGGGATCTAGATACAATTTAATTTTTTACTCCGTAAAAATTAAATCACTCGACCTGACATTTATTCTAAAAGATTATAAGACCTTTCAATAAAATAATCTATCATATTGTATTTTTTATAACACAAAATTTTACAACAAAATTGTATTCAAACATGAAAAAAGCATTTATGAACTGGAGTGGTGGTAAAGATTCTTCACTCGCTCTATATCACATCTTAAAAAACAAGACGCTTTCAATAAATTATTTGTTAACGAATTTAAGCGCGGAACACAATAGAATCTCCATGCATGGGTCAGCTTTGATTTACTTAAACTACAAGCAGAATCCTTAGGAATACTACTTGAAACCATGAAGATTGTGAAAGACACTTCTATGGAAGACTACAATAAATTAGTAGCTGAAAAAATGAACTTTTTTACAAAGCAACAGATTGAAAATTGTGTGTTTGGAGATATATTTTTAGAAGATTTAAAAATCTACCGCGAAGCTCAATTAGAGACCGTTGGCATTAAAGCGCATTTCCCGTTATGGAAACAGCCAACTCTTGACATCATTCAAGAATTTATAGCATTAGGTTTCAAAGCTAAAGTTGTATCCATTAATGCCAAATTACTGGATAAATCATTTGCAGGTAGAGAATTAGACCAATCCTTTATTGATGACTTACCTGAAGGAGTTGATGTATGTGGAGAAAATGGTGAGTTTCACAGCTTTGTTTATGATGGCCCTATTTTTAAAAACCCCATTCCAATTACTGTTAGTAATATTGTGAAAAAAGAGTACAAATCAACAGAAAATAAACAATGGGATCTTGCCTTTTGGTTTGCTGAATTAATTTAACACATTAGAATACCAGTTTCAAAACTCAATAAACACATTTAATAACCTAATTATCAACTGCTATTGTATTTTTCAATCTCAACAGTACTATTTAAAACCTATATTCTAAAAAAAAGTGTTTCAAATTAAGTTAAACATTTTTATTTGTTTCAAAAAAGGAAACGCATGAACTATTATGTTTTAGTAACAATAATTAATCAGTCCTATATTTAACAAGCACGAATTTTCTAAAAAACAATACTTTATCTTATTATGCAGACAATAAGTATTCTTGCACCAACCTAAACTAACAGATAAATACTTATAAAATTTTAATACATACTGCAAACAAAAAACAAATGTATAAAAATGGGTGAGTGTAAGTTAAATTATAAGGCAATGATTCCTTTATAGTATAACATCAACTAAAATTTACATTCAAGCAATTATAAATTATATAAAAGCAATTAAAAGTCCAATAGAATTATTAAATTTGGCCCATATATATAATGCTAATAGCCTCTATGTATAATACATTCGGCTGTTTGTACAACTAAGTACAAGATATTTATTGCAAGAAATTATGAGATTAGAACAATTAACATTCACAAGGTTTTTAGCCGCTATTTCCATTGTCATATTTCATTTTGGACAGAATGTTTTTCCATTTAGTCTTGATAATATTGATTTCATATTTAAACAAGCAAATGTTGGAGTAAGTTATTTTTTTATTCTTTCAGGATTCGTAATGATAATAGCTTATGCCAATAAAGATAAGATAAAATTTGGTGACTATATTAAAAGAAGATTTGCAAGAATTTATCCAGTCTACTTTTTAGCTATAGTTATTTTAATACCCTATTTCATAATTACTGATACACCTTTTGATTATGAAGGATTAATATTGAATATTACTATGGTACAAAGTTGGGTTCCTGGATACGCACTTTCATTTAACACACCAGGCTGGTCTTTATCTGTTGAGATGTTGTTTTACTTATCCTTTCCTTTTCTATTTAATCAGTTTTATAAAAAATATTCCTACAAAAAATTAATTATTCCAATTAGTTTTATTTTTATTTTAAGCCAGTTAGCTCTACATATTTTGAAGTATTCTTCTTTTTATGATGGCTCTCCATCAGCAAGTCATGATTTCATTTTTCATTTTCCATTGATGCATTTTAGTGAGTTCATAATAGGCAATTTAGCCGGAATGTTTTTTCTTAATGGAATTAAGATTCGAAATTATGATCTATCCATTATTGCTTTAATATTATTGGTAGCTTTTTTACTTAAGTTTAATATTGGAGTAAACCTCCATAACGGGATGTTGGCTTTTCTTTTCATTCCAATTATAATTTTAATTTCAGCTAATAATGGAATTATAACAAAATTATCAAATAATAAATTCTTAATTTTTTTAGGAGAAATCAGTTACAGTATATATATTCTACAATTCCCAATATATGCTGGGAATAAATGGATAATGAAACAAGCTAACATAAATAATTCAGCTGTTATTTTCTATTCATTCCTAATAGTTTTGATGATATTTTCTGCAATTAGCTACAAATATTTTGAGACCCCCATACGAAAATTTATAAATAAAAAGGGATGAAGTTTTCTAAAATCGAATAAACTGTACTCTTTTTGACTTATTCAAAAATTTTAATATAAACCTCAATTTTTTACTGAGGTTTGTTTACACATAAAATTATAATAGTAATACCAATTAACTATAATCAGCTAACATTAATTCAACTGAAATATTAACACCATTAGATTAAACTCTATTTTTTTCACTTGAAATATAAAAGTCGTTAAAAAATTAGCAGACGACTAAAAACACTTAAAAGTATTACCTACTAAATTTAACCTTGATACTAATAAACTTTTATTTAGAAAACAATATACCGAACATATAAGTCAAATCTACATGAATATTAGATAGGCTTATAAAAACATTAGTCATTTTTTATCATTTAATTATTAGATTTCGATTAAACGCATATATCGTTAACTTTATTCTTTCTAAAATTGAATAGTATCATGTTATGAGTTATGTCTAACTCAATGTTTTTCTATTGTGAATTCGTATTATTGTAACCATATACATAAAACACGTATGATTGCGATGTATATTATATATGTTCAACGTACTGGTTCTCACATAATACCTTAAGATCAGCTATATTAACAAACATGAGTATGAAATAAGTTTTCTGTATAATTATCCTTATAGGTTTACCTTAAATTGTTTAAAAATTCATTAAAACATATAAACCTTTTGCTCTTTCTACATTTATTCAAATCTAAGTTTAAATAATGACTAATTCTTCCTACTCATAATAAGGATGTTCTAAAAAAGAGTCAACATTAAACACAACCAATGAGTACTTCCATTTGGTTTTTTCATTTAATTTAGTATTTTTTTAATAACACCCGAATTTTTTCCATTTACACAAAAAAGGTGTTTCAATTTATTTGAAACACCTTTTTTGTATTATTTAAAATAACGTCCTATTTACTTTTTTTCCACCATTTTTTATTATCACTTTCAAAATCATCACCATAACCATAACCATATTCAAATCCGTAAGTTCTCCCTTTTTTTCCACCTACACCATTCAATACAACAGACATATTAGTCAACTTCTTCTCTTTATGTAAACGGGCTGGTAATTTTAACATTTCCTTCTCTAATTTATTCGCTCTTACTACATAAAGAGTAGTATCAGCAAAATGAGAAGCCACTAAAGTATCCGTTACTAACCCAACTGGTGCTGAGTCAATAATAACATAATCAAAGTCATTTTTTACTTGTTCAAACAACTCGTTCAAACGTGGTTTCATTAATAATTCACTTGGGTTAGGAGGCGTTGTTCCAGATGGAATCATGTATAAATTTTCTGTCCCATCAATTCGAATTGAGATTTTACTAGCAGATATATTTGGATTAACAATAAAATCTGATACTCCTTTAGCCCCTTTTGATAACTCCAAATATTCCAACAATTTTGGCGCTCTTAAATCTAAACCAATTATTACTGTTTTTTTACCTGTTAATGCTAAAGAATGAGCCAAATTTAATGAAACAGATGTTTTTCCTTCACCAGCAATAGTAGAAGTCACCAAGATTACATTTCCTTTCTCTTTGACTTTCGCAAACAAAAACGAAACATTTGTACGAAGTATTCGAAATGCTTCAGATAAAACAGAACGTGGATTGTCTAATGCAACGAGTTTAATATTCTCTTTGCTTAATGGGATTACGGCAACATGAGCTAAGCTGTACTTATCCAAATCAACAGTAGAATGTACTTTATTATCTAATAAGTCTACTATATAAATAACACCTATAGGAATCAAAAACCCCAATAATAATGCGCCTAATAAAATAATTTTTTTGTTCGGAGACACAGGTTCTCCGTTACAATACGCTTCATCAAGCACTTTTGAACTAGGTATCGTGGCTACCAAGGCAATTTCATTTTCTTCTCGTTTCTCTAATAAATACAAATACAATGTTTCTTTTATTTGCTGCTGCCTTAATATATCTCTATACTCTTTTTCATAACCTGGGATAGATGTTAATTTTGAATTATACCCCTGAGCTTTTGAATTCAATACTTTCAACTTCATATCCGCAGTGGACACAATATTCTTCAAACTACTTTCTAAGCTTTGCTTAATATTAGTTAACTGCCCTTCCAACTTTAACACACTCGGGTTTTGAACAGATGATCCTAATAACAATCGATTACGCTCCAATACCATAGTATTATAACTAACGATCATAGTTGCAATAGACTGATCTTCAAAGCCTAAATTACTAGGTAATAACTTATCCACACCTTCGTTCTGGTTAATCATTTCATCCATAAAACGAACTAACTCCAACTGAATATTCGTTTCAATGATTTCCTTTTCAATCTCAGTCTCCTTTTCTAATAGCAATTGAGAATTTGTAGCTACATCTATTAACTTATTATCAGTTTTAAATTGTAAACTAGCACTATCTACTTGAGACAATTCTCTACTGATGAAAATCATTCGCTCTTTAATAAAATCACGCGTATTTTCTGCAATTTTATTTTTATCCTTGATTTCTTCTAAGCCATGTTGAAAAATAAATTCATTAATAATGTCATTATTTCGATCAACAACTGCACCTTTCAGACTAATTAATAAAATTTTAGATTCTTTATTTATTTTTGTTACATTGAGCAGTAGTTGCAGTGATGTAACGGCAGAATTTAACGAATTAACAGAAATTATATAATCTAAACCAACATTTTTCACATCAAAACTTTCAGTTTTACTGATAATCACAGGTCCAATTGATGCATTTATTTGTTCTCCAAATTGAACCATTCCAAACTCTTCGCCGTCTATCTCAGACAGTAAGAATGAATTTTCATCTTGAATAGTTAAATCAAATGCAACGTTTTTAGTATATAATAGACTATCATTTTCCCCATGTTCAATTTGAATTGGACTATTCAAATAAACCTCAGCTCTTTTAAATCCACTTCTTTTACCACGAATCGCGTAATTCTTGTTAAGTCCTAGTTTTTTAACAACAAGTTTCGCTAATTTTCTTGATTTTAGTATTTGAATTTCATTCTCCAAATTACTAGATCCTCCTGTCAATCCTAAATCTTCAAAAATAGCCATACCTGGCATACTTCCTCCCTTCTTATCATCTTTGATAAGTATAGTGGCTTGAGAAGAAAAAATTGGCTGTTTATACTTTAAATAAACCAATGCCATTCCAATACATATAACGCTACTTAAAACAATCCATTTCCAAAATGAAATATATTTCATTAAGATCTCACGAATATTTATTTGCTCTTCAAAATCTTCTTGCATGGGGTATTGTGTTTCTTTCAAAATAAAGTAGTTTAATTAGTTTAAACAAATTTGTTAGCAAATTAATTTGCATTTTCTTCTCCTTGTAGCATATTTGTTATTGTCATCCAAATAATTTTGACATCCAATAAAAAAGTCCAGTTTTCAATATACCAAATATCATATTCTACTCGGTTTCTCATATCAATTAATGCTTTGGTCTCACCTCTATAGCCTTTGACTTGTGCCCACCCAGTAATACCGGGCTTTACAAAATGCCTCACTAAATAATTATTAATCAATTCTGAATACTGTTCTGTATGCTTTAACATATGTGGACGCGGACCAACAACAGACATTTGTCCCATAAATACATTGAAAAATTGAGGTAATTCATCCAGATTAGTCTTACGCATGAAAGCTCCAATCTTTGTGATACGTGGATCCCCTTTCTGCGACTGTAATTCATCTGACAATGCGTTCACTTTCATAGTTCGAAATTTCAGACACGTAAATGCTTTATTATTTTCTCCAGATCTTTTTTGCTTGAAAAAGGCAGGGCCCTTTGAACTCAATTTAACTATCGCTATTAAAATAGGAAATAACCAACTGAAAATAAAAACAATTACAAAAGCTGAAAAAAACAAATCAAACACTTTCTTTACCAAACGATTACCTATAAACTCTTGAGGTTCTTTTCTTAACATCAAAACGGGTGTATTTTCATAAAAATCAATACTCACTCTACGCATTTTTGTGTATTTCTGAAAATTAGGAACAATTTTTAATCGAACCATATATCGTTCACATAACTCAATTAATTTTGGAATGCGATCTGTTCCTTTATAATCGAGGGTTATAAACATTTCATCAACTACATTCTTCTTCAAATAGGATTCAACATCTTCTAATTCACCTAAATGACGTATAGTATGTGTAATAGACGAATCTGGCACATTACAAAACACACCTGCCACTTTATATCCAAATGATAAATCATCATTCAATATTTGATTCATACGTTCTCCCGTTTCATTGGCGCCAATAATAATTACATTTTTAAAATTGTATCCTTGTAAACGCGCATACTTTAATATTTTCAAAAATATAATTCGGAAAATTACAATAAAAAATAAAAATGTTAGATAAAAATAAAACAAGCGCAAACGTGAAATATTGTCAAAATTCAAAATAATGATAAACAATGATAAGCCGCCGATATGAATTAAAAAAAGTTTTATTGTTCTACCAATAGTTTTATAAATTTTTTCAATTCGAATAATCGTATAGGCCCGTTTAGAAAACACTAATGTTACCCATATCAAAAGGGCCATTAAAAAAGTAGTTTGGTCATCTTTATTATTCAAACAATCCAAACTATAATCACTTAAATAACATGATAAAATATAGGATATAGATAGAATAAACAAATCCCAAAGCGAAAATATAATTTTTATATATCGAGAAAAACGATTAGAAGCTAAAAATTTTAGCATTTTATATTAATGATTTATATTAGTTACAAAGTTAAACATTATTATTAATATTCAGAAAAAGTATACAAACAATTACACTAACGTCTTTATAAAAAGAGTTTCATATTGTTCAGTAATATTAGCCCATCCATATATAGTACTTATTTTCAATAAATTATTTTTAATCATAATATCATTGTTAATTCTCCCCCTATTTAGTAATTCGGAAATATCGTTTTTATTAGTGAAAAAATAAGCGTCATTTCCGAGAATTGACTTATTAAAAATGTTATTGTGAGCACAAATAAGTGAAGAACTACCCATTGCTTCTAATAAAGAAGGGTTAGTTCCCCCTACAGTATGACCATGAAAATAGAGCCTAGAATAATATCTTAAGTTATTCAATACATTTTGATTATACAAACCACCAATAAATAGTATATTATTTTTTTTATTAAACTTATTCTTTAAATAATTACCAAATTTTGTATCATAATTACCTATAACTAAAAAAGGACATTTAGAATTTGATTGCGCCACACCATCAAGTATAACTTCTATACTATTCTCTGGCTCAAGTCTAGCTATAAGCATGTCATATTCATAAGGTATAACATTGTATGGTTTTATTGACTCAGAATTACAATCAGTAAATACTTCAGAACCATATGGAATATAACTAGAATCAACTCCATATTCATCTTTTATATATGCCCTAATACCTACAGAATCTGAAATCAAATAATCAGAATGTTTGATTGCTAATGATTCAGCATATTTTAAAAATTTTTGTACTTTTTTTGAAAATTTAGTCCGCTTCCATTCCAAACCGTCCATGTTTGTTATTAGCAGACTACCCTTTGGGAACAGTCTTGACCAAACTGAACTACTTGTGTAACCCAATTGTAAAATAACATCAAAATTTCTTTTACGAGAATCTAGTATACAGTTAAAATCATATATAAATTGACCAACAGTACCCAATTTAGATTCTGGATCTTTGCAATGTATTATTTTCACACCATTATATTCCAAATCTTGGTATGGATGTGTATGTGAATTATAAACCGATACATCATGTCCAAGCTGTACTAAACGAACAGACAAATTTTCAGCAAACTGTTCAAATCCGCCGTAATAATTTGGAATTCCACGAGTTCCAAGTATTGCTATTTTCATAATTAAAATATTTTATTCTGTACTTTTTTAAACTATTAATCGCTCAAACTTGTAGAGAGCATTATACTTGTTTGAACTTCATCCATAAAGGTTTATACCATTTTTATTAAATGTATAACGTATTAATAAAAATTTAATTAATGAATTTATAAACCTTAGAAACTTCAAAAAAATAATTAATCCTATACATTTACTAACTCTTTCTATTTACTGAAAAAAGATACTTTTATTTTTCTTATCACAAACTTTAAAGGGGATAATAAGGACATTAAAATCATTAAATAATATGATAAACTTGAATAATAAGTACTTATACTCTCTTTAATATTCGATTTTTCAAATTTGTCTATTCTTATAATTACAGTTTTAAAATATCGCATAGAAAGGTAATCAAATAAAAGATTTGATTTGATTTTTCTAAATGTTTCTAAGCTTATTTCCTTTCGAAAATAACAGTGTTCAATCAATGACACATAATCAACCGAGAAAACTTTGAATATATTATAACCACCTTTGTTAGGTATTTTTTGATCATCAAAAATTGGTTTATCATTAATAATATAGGCTGTTTTTTTTGACTGACAAAGTAAAAGTGAAGTTTGAGGAAAGTAATTATTTATTTCTAAAGAATCACAAATATTATGAAAATCGGATGCCCAAATACTAAACCCTGTACTCCATGATGAAAAATAAGATAAATCATACATAAATGCATTAAAGGAGTCAAAAGCTTTTATTTCTCCAGTTTTCTTAAGTCCATTTGTATAAAAAATAATTGGCTTTTCAATATAATTGTCTTTAACATTATCAATTATTTTTTTAAGTGTTCCTTTGTGAAACATTGTGTAATTATTATGCAACTTTAAAAACTGCCCATTACCACATTGTAAAGAATTAAATGAATTTAGAAAGCCTTCACAGTCAGTTGAAAAATAAAGTAAATTCACGTAATTGAATGTATCAACTACACTCTTAGAGCTTTGATTTCTTTCATTATCCGAAATTATTACTTCAAACTCATCCATACTGACTCCTCTTAGATCGGAATAAATACTTTCAATAGTATTTTTTAATATTTCCAAACGATCATATGTTGGAATACAAATAGATAAATATGGTTTATTGGGCATTAGTAATTATGGTTTTTATATATTCATAAAATTGTTTAACACCATATTTTATAGGCGTATGCTTAACTTTCACATATGAATGGAGCTTACTAATATCCAAAACCATATTAGACACATCCACTATTCGACTCTTTTCATATACAACCTTAACATCCTCTTCCACAATATTCTTTAACTGAACAATTATATCATTTATCGAATAACCAAATCCACTACCAATATTAATAATGTCATTTTTAACGTTACTTTCAATCAAATTAAAAAACGAATCCGATAAATCATCAATGTACATATAATCACGTACAGTATTTCCATCACCCCATATAACAAGAGGCTCATTAGATAGTATTTTCCCTATAGCTACTGCTATCAAACCTTGTCCTGAATTCAGATTCTGACCAGGTCCAAATGGATTTGATGGACGAATAATAAGATAGTCTAGGTTTTTAATCCTATTTTCAAAAAGAATAGAGTTTTCTATTATCTGTTTAGAAAGTCCATAATAAGAAATGGGAGCAAGAGTATCCGATTCCTTAAATTTTCCAGTTGAATCATCTCCATATACAGTTCCTCCAGATGAAAAATAAACAAATTCAATGTCTCTTTCGGCACATAGTCCCATCAATTTTACAGTTGGAAAAATTACATTTTCATACTCTCTTTTGTAATCTTCATAACTACTACCAGGTATCAATGTAGAAACAAGATGTACAATTTTATCAATTTTGTGCTCAACTATAACGGTTTGAAGCAAATCAAAATTAGATAAAAAACCTCTAATCAATTTAATTTTATCTTTATAAATTGATAATCTAGAAATATCTGACAACGGTGTTTCAAATACAAATATTCTATAACCCGAATCATTTAAAAAAGGGGATATTAAATTCGAACCAATGAAACCGGCTCCACCTATAAAAAGAATGTTTTTCATTATATATTTTTCTCTAACTTTTAATAAATCAATAATCTAATCATCTTATCATAAATACAAGATGATAAAATTTGTTCAGCTAATTTAATTCCAACTACATCATCTGACTTTTATTACTTTAGCAGGAACACCACCTATAATAACATTATCTGGAAACTCTCCTCTTACAACTGCACCTGCAGCTATGATACAACCATCACCTATTTTTGCTCCATCCAAAACAGTGACTTTAGCACCTATCCAACAGTTCTTACCAACCATAATTCCCTTACCAGAAACTCCCTGAAGTTTTATTGGTGTTGACAAATCTGAATGAATATGATTTTCTGGATGAAAACTAACATAGTTTCCAATAATGGTATAGTCTCCAATTTCCAAACCTCCTATTCCACTTCCATAATGACCGTGAGTACCAAGTCCAACATTATTTCCAATTTTAATACCTTTTGCCATATTTTTAAGACTTCCAGTCAAATCAATATGAGTTAGAAATCCCATTGAAACATTATACCCGCAAACTAGTCCATTCTTTGATAGTGCATTAATGTAGCAACTTCTCCCAACTGAAAAATTTTTTCCAACTTTTATTTTCGAACTACAAAGTATTTTAGCTGTAGGGTGAATAAAGACTAGTTTAAAACTTCTTAGTGCATAATTCCCATAAAGTAAAGAAAAAAACTTAGTCAAAAAAAATTGAAATAAGTAAGTAAGAGGTATTGATCTATCAATTTTGAATTCTTCACCTTTCAATTTAGAAACAATTTTATTAAAAAAATCAATCATATAGATTTTCTAAATTTAAAAAGTTTGAATGCCAAAACATCTCTGCAAAATAATATTTTATTTAAAATTGGAGACACACTATTATGGGTTTTTCTAATTTCATAGGATTCTTTAATAGCATTTGTTGAAAAACTCATTCCTCCAACTTTCATATTTGATATACGTCTAGGTAAAAAATAGCTTTTCAAGTTATCTTTTTTCCTTAGTAATAGTTCATAGTCTGCACATAACTTGAAATCAAGATTATAATGGCCTACTTTATTAAATAAATTTTTTTTATTATGCAAGGAACCAACATGAGCAGCAGACATACCTCTTCTCATCAATTTCCATTCCGCTCCATTACCGAGTAACTTTATCAGTTTATTATCATTATTAATATATTCATTTTGAGCTGAAATGTAATCAAATAATGTTAAATCTTTAGTCTGAATCAAATTTAAGTACTCAATTAGTGAGTTAGGCAACAATTCATCATCAGCACCTATAAACATTATCCATTCGCCTTTTGACTTCTCTATCCCCTTATTCCATGCATCATAAATCCCATTATCAGGTTCACTAATAGTATACTCTATAAATTGGCGATTATTTTTAATAATTTTAACAGTATTATCACTCGAACCACCATCAATCATGATTAATTCAATTTCCTTACTCAATTGCGGAATAATACTCTTTAAGCAGACATCTAGTACTTTATCTGCATTATATGTTGCTATAATAATTGATATTACTTTATTAGTCATTTTTTTTATTGAATTCTATTTATATATTGTGGATAAAAACCTTTTTCCTTTTTTTTATAAAGTATCATTCCAGCAAGTACAAAAAAGAAAAAGAAACCTGTACGAGAAATTGGTTCAGACATGAGCGAAATCATAATAATAGAAATAAATAAGATTTTCAATTTTTTATTTGTAAAAAGATTAAAACAATATGTTTTATATAATAAATATCCTCCAACAATTAAACCAAAATCCAATAAAAAGATAAAAAAACCATTTACTATTTCAGCATTCAAATATCCAACTTTATCGCCTACTAGGGAATCATTCCAGTTCTCCTCTCTTACATCAGAAATTAATTTATCTGATGAATTTAACGTACTCTTTGGGTCTTCACCTATTATAGGGCTTCTTTGAAGCATTTTTATTCCTAACCTGAAGTCTCCGAATCGAACCATAGAAGAAGTAGCCCCCTTACCTTCTAATTTATCAGTAAAATTATTAATCATGAAAGTGGACAAACTGAACAGTATTAAAAGTGGCACAATAATAGTTTTAATTTTTTTTATTGATTTTATGTACACAAAATATGACAGTATTACGAATAGCATTATGACCAAACCTGTTGTGGAAAAAGTAAGCGTTATTGCTAAGATAGATAATAATATTTCTATTGTTTTTCTTTTCAAATAAAACATCATTAGCAGATTCATATTTAAATACATCTGCCAAATACCTGGCTCCCATGCTAATCCACATATTCTGTGATTATTTAAGAAAGCTGGACCTCCATTGTTAACATACCACAACACATAGCCTATTTGGCGGTAATAAGGATTAAAATCAACCGTTTGAAACAAAGATTGTCCAATAAATAAAAATATGATATGTACCAATGTGAAATACATATAAAACCTGAGGAGTACAGTAATATCACTTGTGAATTTTATCTTGAAGTTTGTTGTTCTATAATTTAATAATACAATGTATGACGAAATAATAGCGACAAACATAAAATAGGGTATCTCAGTACTCTTTATCGAATAAAATACAAATAGAATCGAACATAACATTACTATTATTAGTAAATCTCGAACCAAAATTTTACCTAAGTTTTTAAAATTTAAAAAAAATAATAAAATTAACCAAATAATTAGCCCACCTTTAACATTTAAAAAGTCAAAACCTGTTCCTGAAAAAAACAGCACCCCTAATGATAAGCACCTTTTAAATTGTGCTTTGCCTAATTTAACCATTTTTATTTTTTAAAAAAATAACTTTCTCATTGATGACTTGGTACAATGATTTTAAAAATAAAATCAAACTATATCTGTTTTTTATAATAAGGTATGAAGGTGGTCTTAAATCTTTAACACTCTCTTTAAATCTATATCCAAACCATAAACTTGGCATAATTACTTTTTTATTAACATTCTTATTTAAAAAAGCCCCCCACCAACTAAAAGAACTATTACTAGTTATATTATTTTCGCAAAAGGACTGAATATACAAATCAATAATCGGAGATGTGTTTTCAACATATATTACATTCTTTAATTTTAAATTTGCTTTACACCATAGTATATCATCACTTACTACAATAAAATTCTTAGATACACCGATATGTTTGATTGCTTTTAAATAATAGCTTAAGCCAGAAAAAGGGTGTTTATGCAACATTTTAAGATAATCCCCCCTACGAACATGTATACTCGTAAATTTACTGGCCAATAGTTCAGGGAAATTACTCTTTATAAACTTAAACGTATAATCGTCAATTGCAAATTGTTTCAATACTTTTTCTCTATCTATGTATTTATAAGATTGAAAGTATCCTTTTAGGATCAAATCATTATCCTTATCAAAAGGAATCGAATTATAATGATAAAAAGGTTCTTGATATACAGTAATACCTTCAGGAATATAATTCAAAATAGACAGCCCTTTGAAAAAGGTATCACTATGCTTTAATGTAGCGCGATACTCCTCCTTTAAAGGAACGCAAATTGTGACCTCATCACTTAAAGATAATGCCGCGGCCAGTTGAAAGAGATTATTCCCTAGTCGATCACAAAAAACAACATAAATCATATTTACTTTTGGTTTATTTTTCTTATTACTTTAGCAGGATTTCCAGCAGCTATACAATCTTCAGGAATATCATTTACAACAACACTACCACTTCCTATTATACTACGCGCACCAATATGAACACCTTTCAAAATTATGCACCGTGTACCAATCAAAACATCATCATCAATACTGATTGATTTATCTACTTTACGCTGAATATCAACAGTAACTATTCGCCTATCTAAATATGACAACGAATGCGCATCAGAATCCATAAGAATAGTATCTGCACCAATGTTAACATAATCTCCAATTGTTATTGATTGATGCGACCACAAACAAACAGAACTAAAGCCACAATTATTTCCAATAACTAAAGTAGCACCATCTTCAATACTAACTGAACCTTTAATATTTCTACTTAAAGGATTAAGACCTCTTCCACTTTTAAAAGTACATGAATCACCAATTGTAAAAACAATATCACTACCAATTTTAATATTTAAGACGCCTTGTATTATAAGGTTTTCACCAAATGAAGCGCCATTGGCTTTCATTATAAATTTCCCCCAACGCCAATTTAACGAGTTTATCACTTTTTCGATAAAGACAGCGTATAATTTATAAATTTTGATTAGCATAAAGTTTTGTAAATGTAATTCGATTAATTCTGCTAGTCTATTTTCAATAATTAGGCTAAAATAAGCTTTGATTCAAATAAATAACGATACTTTACTTTCCTAACCAACACCCAACCCCCCCTAGCACAACACAATAGGAGTATTTACACTCAAATCGAGTTAAGGTTTATGATAAAATTTGACAAGTAACATATTTAATCTAAATGGGATTATTTTCACTATTAATAATAGCAATAAACTTTTCTTTTTCGAATTCAATAGCTTTAAAAAAAACTTCAATGGTATAGTTGGGGTAATGAAAGCATTTCTACAAAGTTTCAATTTTTCTTGTTCTGAAATATTCTTACTTTTATATGTATCTCTTACAATCATAGTATAGCAGAATTTGAATACATCCACATTACTACAAACATCTTCAACTATATCACTATTATTTATTGAAAATTTATAATCACGTATTGATAGATAAATCTCCGCAATTTCCAAAGACAAATCATTATACATGATAGCATTAGTAATTGACGAATCATTAATAACATAATTAAGTGTTACGTCAGGAAGAAGAACAATTTTATCAATCTTACGTATCTCTAAAAAAGAAAACACTGCGTCTTCGACTACATTATGTATATATCTTAAATTACTTTCTTTCAGAAAAGATTTTTTATACAATTTATTCCAAGAATAAACTGAGAAATAACCATTATCTAAATAAACATATTTCTTGAAATCTTTGTTACTAAATATTGTTTTTTCTTGATATTTAAAAACTTCCAATGTATTATTTCCTTTTTCATCAATACTCTGATGGGAAGCTGCAACAATATCTGCATTAGATTCAATGGCTTCTTTTACTAATAAACTAATGGTATGAGACTTAATAAAGTCATCACTATCTAAGAAATATAAATAATCTCCTTGAAAATTATCAAGTATGATGTTTCTAGATTTTCCTATACCTTTGTTGGCTTCATTTTTTTTTATTATCCTATACTGAAAACTACTTCTTTGCAAAACATCCATCACAACTGTCAGACTATTATCTATAGAAAGGTCATATACAATCAAAATTTCAATATTATTATAATCTTGGTCAATGACAGAGTTTATTGATCGCTCGACAAATCTTTCAACATTATAAACAGGAATTGCAACTGTTACTTTTGGATTGGAAATCATAATTTACTAAATTGATTATGTTTTTATAGTATTATAAATAGTAACCAAATCATTTATAATGGTTTCCTTATCATGTCTTTGCAAAGCAATTACTCTTGCATTCTTTCCTATTTTTGATGCCAATACTTTATCTCGCACAATTTCCTCTATATGTGACGCTGCCATATAGGGGTCATTTGCTGAAACCAAAACACCTGATTTTAAGTGTTCTATTAGCGAAGGAATCCCTCCTACATTACTAGAAACAACAGGTACACCCAAAAGTTGTGCTTCACAAACACTATTTGGACTATTATCAATATAAGATGGATGGAAAAAAACATCACAATTAACAAGTGCATCCTTTAATTCATCAGAAGATGCAGTACCCATTGGATAAACTGACACTTCTTTGACGTTTAACCCTGTTTTTGAACTTGCAAACTTCATATCAGTAACACCATAAACTAACCATTCAAAATTAAGTTTAAGCTCATTTTTGAGAATATTTGCTGTCTTAAGCAACATATCAGCACCTTTATAAAGTGGAGACGAAATTGTTGTAACAATAATTACCTTATCCCTTTCTATTTTAATTTGCCATGGTTCGGCACTAAAAAATGATTCCCGCAACATTTCACTACAATAAAAATAATTAGATTCTGGTGAATATAATTTGGCGATTCTCTTATCCCATTCAGTTCGTCCCATGAAATAATGGCAGCCTTCAAAAATTCTTTTTTCTCTTTCTACTGAACTCTCCCATCCTTTCAGTTCTTTATAATTTGATAGTAATTTTAGTGGATTTAATCCATTTTGACGATATACATCCCACTTTGAATAAAAAGGAGGTACAAATGCATTTAAATAAGGAATAAGTACTCCTTGTAAATGAATAATAGTTGGGATATTAGTGTACTGAGAAATGAGACCAAAAGTTCGTTCTGAGCCAAATATATGTATAACATCCGGTTTGAAATCATCAATTACAGCCTTAAACGCATTTATATGAGATTCTTCTTGCTTCTTTTTGGAAAATATTCTTTTTGATCTATTCAATATACTTCTATCTATTGAAATTGGATAGAAATTTACATTTCCCTGAACAACTTTAAATGGATCACTTTGGTGAAAGAAAGAGATTGCCAATTCAATACCTGACACCTGTTCAACTTCACTTTGCAAAGAAGTAATCCAACCACCGCCATTATAATCACCACCATTTGTATTATATCCAGCAGAATTGTTGGTAAACCAAAGTATTCTCATAATTATTGCTTTTTATCGTTAGAAAAAGTATAAGTTATTTTAAAATTTTACGTCTACAAAAAAAATACGCTTCTCTTTTTTCCATATCAACATTTCTAATAATTCGACCAGGAACACCAGCTACAATTGTTTCGTTTGGAATATCTTTAGTTACTAATGTTCCAGCTCCAATAACAACATCATTTCCAATAGTTACTCCAGGCATAATGGTTACATTAGCTCCGCACCAAACTCGATTTCCAATACTTACTTTCTTCATTATAGGAACTAATGTATCTGCATCATGTCCGCCAGTTAAAATTGTTAAACCTTCAGCTGCCATAAAATCATTACCAATATTAATTTTCTCAAAATTCCATATTTTTGTGAACTCTCCAAAAGAGCAATAATCCCCTATTGTAAGGTTACCTCTTCCAAAAAGATAAATAGGATAATACGAATAAATTCGCTTCCCGAATTTTACACCATTCCCCCATAACCATAACCTGAATATTAATCCATCTCCTTTCGTTTCAGTATAATGATTAAGTATGACACATTCCAAATATACTACTTGCTTAATAATTTTCAGAGTAATTAATACGCATAGCCAAAAGAATTTCTTAATTTTACTCATCAATTTTTAGTACTAATTAAACTAGTTAATATTTTTTTACAAAATGATACAATTTCTTCAAAGGAGAATAGAGATAAATTTTTTTAAGAACGTACATAAGGTTTAAAATAAATGCTATTCTATATATTGCCTTTTTTCTCTTTAAATCGTTTTTGAATGTTAATATGTAAAATTTTAAGCTACGGTTGCTCTTATTTTTATACATTTTTATTAACTTAACATCTATTAAATCTTTTTCTTGTTGTCTTTTCTTCTTATAATTAGAAAGATTTTCAAGTGTAATGAATTTCATTTCATTAAAAACAAAATAATTGTTCGGATTATATAATAAATCAACCAAATTACAAGTATAGAACTGGAGTCCATCATGATGAGCGTTAACAGATTTTATGTTTTTTGCACTCAAAGAAACTTTATCCGTATTTCGATTTGAGGTCAAATAATCGAGCCCCCTAGCTTCTCGAATACCGTACATAGCCATTACAATACTCGAGTCTAAAATGTAATCATCATTATTATGGTTTATCGATTGAATAATCGACTTATATTCTTCAACTAATTGATATGAACTTTTAAATTTATCAGGCTCTGATGTTTCCAAATGATGTATACTATTTGGGTTAAACAATAAATTAGCTACTTGATTTGTTTCTGACCAATTATCTGTCGTATGCACTGAAGCCAATCCGATATTGAATTCCCCTCTTATATCCTGTTTTAAATCAAAGACAGTTTGAAATGATTCTGCTTCTAATAACACACATTCAACACTTTGATTGCTATCATAGACTTCAGTTGCTTTTCCATGTGTATTTTTAAATTTATCATCAATAGACCCAACCCAATCCATGTGTCCATAAATTTGTAACATCAAATTACGAATTGCTGTATAATTTAGTTTCATCCTTTTTCGATACACTACATTACAGCTATTATTTATTAAAAGATCTGCTTCATTCTTGTTTTCAATTGTATTAAATGATTTGGGCCAAAAAATAAGCATATAAATATTCTTATGCCATTTACAATATTCCAAAGCCATAGTGTCAATATAGGATTGCATCACAAATTTTTGCTTGAAGAAATCTGAAGTCACATCTAAATTAATATCCCAATCAATAAATTTTATAACTTTAATTTCTTTATTAAAATAGGCAGCACAAGCAACTCTGTGAGCGCCATCAATTAATATATTATTTTGATCTATGGGTACAATAGAAATTTCAGTATCAAATAGCCCATTTTTAAACACCTCAATTAGTTTATCAAGAGACTCTACAAATCTCGCAAAGGAATTTTTTGAATCATTTCCAGGCTCTTTAAACTTATATCCAGTCGCGGCTTGTGTGCGTTTTTGATATAATTCGCTCGCGAAAGTCATATCTAAACCTTTAACTTTATGATCAATATATACTAAAATAGCATATAGATCAAAACGTTTATAACTTAACAATTCTTTAGCATTAATTTCAAAAACTTCATACCTCTGATTTTCATCAATGTTTAGATGACAATCATCCAATAAATTAAATGGATATTTTTTATTTGACATATATACTTTTAATTTTTTTTAGATACTTAGAAGACAATTCTCTAACAAAATTTTTCTCATTCTCTTTTAATAAAAAGAAATAAATAAACAATGGATAGATACTAAGTACTGCAGCAACACAAACAATCAACCGAATTAAGTCCCCATACGGCAAGATTATAAAATAAAGAATTGCAGTAAAGAATACGACTAATAAAGTTGGTTTTAAAATCACATCTACTACAAAGTTAGATATATGTATCTTATAATAATATTTTAATAGGTATAATCTATAAAATACTATTAATACACCTGTTACAATTCTCACATATAGCACAATACTTGGCGGGAAATTATTTTTTAGAAAAAAATAATCACAAATAACACTTAGAATAATAATGGTCGAAAGATATATCTGATACTTAGCAATTTTTCCTGTTGCTAGAATTAACATCCATAATGGTGTGGTAAAAGCATTAATTAATGTATTAACAAGGACTAAAACACTAAATTCGGATGTATATTCAGGAACTTTTTTTAACCAAATACTAAGAACAAAATCAATGTTTAGGGCTAAAGGAATTATAAAAAAAGTAAGTAATAAGAAAGAAAGCTTAGCTGATGTTCTAGCTATTTTATCTAAATATACCCAATCTTGATTTGCATAACTTTTAGTGATTTGGGGTTGAAAAGCTTGCTGAAAACTAGTAACTAAACTACTTACAGCTATATTCACTTGAAGAGCAATACCATTAGCAGCGTTAACAATAGTTCCGTAAAAAAAATTCAAAGACAAATTAACACCTTCATGCTCTGCCATTTGCGCACTCGCTCCAAGAAGACGCCAACTAGAGAACGATAATATTGAAAAATAAATAGATTTATCATTACTTAAGGAAAATCTATACAACGATTCTCGGTCTCTTGAACAATAATATATGTATACTATATTAATGATTACCGTGACGAATAAAATCAAAACTGAGTATAAAATTAACTTGTCACTTTTTGTATTAACTATCAAATAAACTATTACCAGCTTAAGTATAGATTCCAAAATACTTATATATGCAAAAAATGACATCTTCTCTTGAGAGACAATACCTGCTGTATAAGGTATTCTTAAAATAGAAATACACGTAGTTAAAATAGAAACTTGATAAATAATATTTACAACGTTTTCTCTTCCTTCAGGTACATTTAGCTTGTTTGTTATATACCATAAGCCAACGGTTTCTGCCAGAATCAATATTAAAATAGAGATAAGGAAATATAAAACTAAATTGACATTAAATACTTTGTTATAATTCTCTTTATTATTTTTACCTAATTCAAAAGCTAAGAATCTTTGTGTAGCACTTTGCATTGAAGCACTGAAAAAAGTAAACATTCCTACTGTTCCTCCAACAACATTATATAAACCATAATCTTCAATTCCTAAAGCATCTAAGATAATCCTAGAAGTATACAAAGCTACTCCCATAGATAAAAACATTCTAAAATATAGAAATAATGTGTTTTTAGCTATACGCTTGTTATTTTCAGAATTCATATAAAAATTAAACCTTTTTAGCCTTTTTTACAGTTGTACTTGTTTGAATTCATTTATATGCTCAATAAACCAAGCATATGTTTTTTTAATACCACCTTCTAACAGTGTATTAGCTTTCCAACCTGCATTCGTCATTTTAGACACATCCATCAATTTACGCGGGGTACCATCTGGTTTTGAAGCATCCCATACAATTTCACCTGTATGCCCAACCGTTTTCTGAATAAGTTCAGCTAAGTTTTTAATAGTTAAATCAATACCGGTACCAATGTTGTATAAATTTTCAGGTAATTTGTTTTCAAAGGCATAAACCACAGCATCCGCCATATCATCCACGAATAAAAACTCACGCATTGGTGTACCAGACCCCCATAATTTAACTGGAGCATTATTATCCAGTTTTGCTTCATGAAATTTTCTAATCATGGCAGGTAATACATGAGATGAATTTAAATCAAAATTATCGTGTGTACCATATAAGTTAGTAGGCATTAAACTTACAAAATCCTTTCCAAATTGTTTATTAATAGCCTCACACGCTTTTAAACCCGAAATTTTAGCAATGGCATACCATTCATTAGTTGGCTCCAATGCAGATGTTAACAAATAGTTTTCTTTTAAGGGTTGAGGCGCCAATTTTGGATAAATACAAGAACTCCCTAAAAAGATAAATTTTTCAACACCGTTTTGATGCGCACCATCAATAAGATTGTTTTGAATTTGCATATTCTCCATTAAGAATTGGTATGGATATTCGCTATTCGCTAATATACCACCAACCTTTGCTGCAGCATCAATCACTACTTCTGGTTTTTCCGTTTGGTAAAAGGCAGTTACAGCAGCTTGGTTTCTCAAATCCAATTCTGAAGAAGTTTTACCAATCAAGTTTGTATAGCCTTTGGCATTTAAATTTCGCCAAATTGAAGAACCAACCATACCACGGTGTCCTGCAATGTATATTTTTGTACTCTTATTCATTTATTTATGATTGTATCTTTTTTAGGAGTTAAGAAATCAAGGAAAAACAAATTCGTTAGTCTTGAGTCTATTACCTTCTCTGTGATGATTAAATCCTCTCTTTCTCTCCCTTAATAATGGAGAGGATCTGTCTATTCTTAGCGTTACTAAACAAAATACGTCAGTCAAATATCCCAGCAGTAAAGTGGCCATTCTTCTTATTTTGAGTTCTTACAATTTTTCGGTAAATCGAACTTATTCAAAATAATTAAGTGTATCGTACCCACCATCTTTTAAATATTGGTCTTTTTGCATTAGTTTTACATCACTTTGCATCATATCCTTCACTAGATCCCCTAGATCATACTGACATTCCCAACCTAATTTTTCTTTTGCTTTAGTAGGATCTCCTATTAACAATTCTACTTCTGTTGGTCTAAAATATTTTTCATCAACAGCTAATACTTCTTTTCCAATTTCTATTTGAAATTTAGGATCGCTACATTTTACTACTGTTGCTGTTTCATTTACACCTTCGCCTTTGAATTGGAGTTCAATCCCGACTTCAGCAAATGCCATACGTACAAACTCTCTAACCGGAGTCGTTTTACCTGTTGCAATCACCCAATCCTCAGGTTTATCTGCTTGAAGAATCATCCACATCATACGCACATAATCTTTCGCATGTCCCCAATCACGTTGCGCATCCATATTTCCTAAGTAAAACTTATCCTGAAGTCCCAAGGCAATTCTAGAAGCTGCACGTGTAATTTTACGTGTTACAAACGTTTCTCCTCTTAATGGAGATTCATGGTTAAATAAAATACCATTACACGCATACATGTCATACGCCTCTCTGTAATTTACAGTAATCCAAAACGCATACATTTTTGCTACGGCATATGGGCTACGTGGGTAGAAAGGCGTAGTTTCTGACTGAGGAACTTCTTGTACCTTACCATATAACTCAGACGTAGATGCTTGATAAATTCTAGTCTTCTTTTCTAAACCTAATAAACGTACCGCATCTAAAATTCTAAGCGTTCCTAATCCATCTGCATTCCCAGTATATTCAGGAATTTCAAAAGACACATGTACGTGACTCATAGCAGCCAAATTATAAATTTCATCCGGTTGAATTTCTTTAATTAGACGTATAAGATTAGTGCTATCCGTCATATCCCCATAATGAAGAATGAAATTACGATTCTCAATATGTGGATCTTGATACAAATGATCAATTCTATCTGTGTTGAACAAAGATGAACGTCTTTTTAACCCGTGAACAATATATCCTTTCTTTAAAAGAAACTCACTTAAATAAGCTCCGTCTTGTCCTGTTACACCTGTAATAAATGCTACTTTTTGTGTCATGTTTTTATTCTATAAATAAACTGTTAAAATCTTTAAATAAGGGTTGTAGATTATCTTTTTCAGATAATTGTATTACTTCTTCATCTATTTCCCAATCAATATTCAATCCTATGTCATTCCATAATAATCCAGAATCATGAGTTGGAGCGTACACATTATCAACCTTATAGTTAAATATTGCCGTTTCACTTAAAACAACAAATCCATGAGCGAATCCTCTGGGTATAAAAAATTGTTTTTTGTTTTCTCCTGATAGTAAAATGGTTTCATGCTGGCCATACGTTACAGAATTTTTTCTTAAATCTACTGCAACATCTAACACCTCACCTTCAATAACTCGTACCAATTTAGCTTGAGCAAAAGGCGGTTTTTGAAAATGTAATCCTCTTAATACGCCTTTTGATGATTTAGATTCATTGTCTTGAATGAATTTAGTATTACATACGTTTTTCTCAAACCATTCAGCATTAAAGGATTCCATGAAATAGCCTCTATCGTCACCGAAAACTGTAGGTTCAATACAAACTAAATTATTTATTTTAGTAGCGACTACTTTCATATTTCAGAAACACGCTTAATTAAATATTGACCGTAGCCTGTTTTAGCTAAGGGTTTTGCTAATTCTAAAACTTGATCTACCGAAATAAATCCCTGTTCAAAGGCAATCTCTTCTAAACAAGCTACTTTAAGACCTTGTCTTTTTTCTATTGTTTGTATAAAACTACCCGCTTCTAATAATGAATCATGTGTTCCTGTGTCTAACCATGCAAATCCACGTCCTAACAACTCTACCATTAACGCATTTCTGCGCATGAATTCTTCATTCACAGACGTAATCTCAAGCTCTCCACGACTAGATGGTTTTATTGTTTTTGCTACTTCTATTACATTATTTGGATAGAAATATAACCCTACTACAGCAAAGTTAGACTTAGGGTTCTCCGGTTTTTCTTCAATAGACACCACATTACCTTCCTTATCAAATTCTGCTACACCATAACGCTCTGGATCATTCACATTATAACCAAAAATAGTCGCTTTACCACTTTCTTCAACATTTTTACGGGCAGATTGTAGGATTTTTGTCAAGCCTTGCCCATAAAATATATTATCTCCTAACACCAAACATACATCATCAGTACCAATAAAATCTTCTCCTAAAATAAAAGCTTGTGCCAATCCATCTGGACTTGGTTGCACTTTATATGAAAATGAAATACCTAAATCTGATCCATTTCCTAATAATTTTTCAAAATTAGGCAAATCTTCAGGAGTAGAAATAATAAGAATTTCTTTGATTCCCGCCAACATCAATACTGATATTGGATAATAAATCATTGGTTTATCATAAACAGATAACATTTGTTTTGACACTCCTTTAGTAATTGGGTATAATCTTGTTCCTGAACCACCTGCTAGTACAATTCCTTTCATTTTTTTTCGTATTGATTACTATAATAATTTTGATAATCTCCTGAAGTAATATTTTTTAACCAATCTTCATTATTCAAATACCAGTCAATGGTAATAGATAAGCCTTCTTCAAATGTGACAGTAGGTTTCCACCCAAGATCTGTATTAATCTTTGAAGCATCAATCGCATACCTTAAATCATGACCAGGACGATCTTTCACGTATGTTATAAGATTCTGAGCAGTTCCTTTTGACCGATTCAATTTAGTGTCCATTTGCTCGCAAAGAAGTTTTACTAAATCAATATTTTTCCATTCATTGAACCCTCCGATATTATAAGTTTCGGTTATCTTACCTTCATGAAAAACCAGGTCAATTGCAATCGCATGATCTACTACATATAACCAATCTCTTGTATAGTTTCCATCTCCATAAACTGGTAATGGTTTATCCGTTAAAATATTATTTATAAAGAGTGGAATTAGTTTTTCTGGAAATTGATTTTGTCCATAATTATTAGAACAATTACTAATGACATAAGGTAAACCATAAGTTTCTCCATAAGCTCTTACAAAATGGTCTGAGCTTGCTTTACTTGCTGAGTATGGTGAATTTGGATCATAAGATGTTGTTTCTTCAAACAACCCCGTCTCTCCTAAAGAACCATATACCTCATCCGTACTAACATGATAAAATAATTTATTGTTCCAATTCCCTTGCCATAGCATTTTAAAAGCATTCAAGAGTATCATTGTACCTAAAACATTAGTTTTAGCAAAGGCTAACGGATCAGTAATCGAACGATCTACATGTGATTCTGCCGCTAAATGAATAACAGAATCAAAACTGTATGTAGAAAATAGCTTATTAATAAAATCTTCATCCGTAATATCTCCCTTGATAAAAGTATAATTTAAAGCATTCTCAATGTCATTCAAATTTTCCATATTACCCGCATATGTTAATACATCAAGGTTATAAATATGATAGTCAGGATAATTTTGAATAAACCTTCTCACTACGTGTGACCCAATAAAGCCCGCTCCTCCAGTAATTAATACTTTCTTAGTCATATGTTCTATTTTAATAAGTTTTTTCTAAGTGATGTATTCCAATCGGGAATATTTAAGTCAAAATCTCGTCTAATTTTGTCTTTATTTAAATTTGAGAATTCTGGCCTTTTCGCTTTAGTACGAAATTCATCTGAAGAAACTGGCTTAACTTCACATTCTAAATTAGATATTGACATAATTTCTTTTGCAAATTGACACCAATTTATTTCCCCTATATTTGAATAATGATATATTTCTGCACCTTCTTTCCATTTTTTTTCAGATAGAGCAATAGATACACAAGCTTCCGCTAAATCTTCAGCATTGGTTGGAGAACCATACTGGTCAGAAACAACATTGACTTCATTCTTCTCTTGTCCTAAACGCACCATGGTTTTAACAAAATTATTCCCATAAGTAGAATACAACCATGATGTCCTAATAATTATTGCCTTAACATCAGAAGCAATAATAGCATTTTCACCTTTTAATTTAGAACGTCCATACTCATTTATTGGTTCAGTTTGATCTGATTCAATATATGGTTTATTCTCTTTACCATTAAACACATAATCGGTAGAAATATGAATTAAGCGAATATTACTATTCTTACATAATTTAGCCATATTTTCAACAGCAAGATAATTAATAGAAGCTGCCTTTTCACTTTCATATTCTGCTAAATCAACAGCAGTATAAGCTGCACAATTAATAATTACATCTGGTGAGATTTTTCTTATCTGTTCCTTAAATTGAAAATGATTAGTAATATCTAATTCTTTCGAGTCTGTAAATATAAAACTAATCTCTTGGTATGTTTCTTCTATAGCACGAATTTCCGAACCCAACTGACCGTTTTTACCTGTGACAAGAATTTTCATAAAATATTTAATTATTTTAGATGTAGAACACTATTTTCACAACAAACATGCTACTTTATATTTTTACAGCCATCTTTTCGTTACATTTAAGATAATCTTCCAACTAACTTTTTAGAGAAGCTTTTAAACTATCAATCACACCGATATATACGGAATCAACATTGTTTTTTTGTGCCAAGTATAAAGACGCCCAATCAATTATATGTATTAGATATAACGAACGTTCAAGTATAGAGTCACCTTTTGCCGATAAGGTTAATATATGATTTGTTTTTCCTTTTATCGTTTCAATCGAAAAATCCAATCGCTTATTATTTTGCAAATGCCAATCAGTAGTTTCTAAAAATAAAACAGCATAACGATCAGCTCCTCCATACCAACCCACCATTTCGTTATGGTTCATTTCTGGAATCGTATGGTGATTACATAATATTTTACAGTTTTCATTGAATTGCTGTCTTGCACGTATAGCCACACTTTCATCTTTCGATTCACTATAAATTATTAACTCCTTTCCATCAATAAAATCAGCTAATTGCTTGGCTTCTGCATGGATTTCTTTAATGTTTGACACAATTAACTCTTTAGCATTTACAAACTCATTTAATTTTGAATTACTAATTAAGTTTAACTCGCTAAAAATATGTATTAATTGAACGATTGAAAAGGCTAATTGAGTTCGTGGTGGGTATCCACCAGGTATAAGAAGACAATCGTAATTCCTTTTATTACAAAAACCTTCTAAATCTCCACCAGAACACACACCAATAATAGCCCCCCCTTTATCATGAGCCTCTTGAACAGCAGACAGCGTCTCTTCAGTATTTCCTGAATTAGAGGAAGCAATAATTAACGTGTTTTCATTAACATAATTTGGTAAGTTATAATCTTGACAAAAATTAATAGGAATGGTAATCTCATCTTCAATCCATGACGCAACTAACTTCCCTCCAATACCAGAACCTCCCATTCCACAAATAAGAACATTATTAAAATTAGGATAATTCTTTTTTAATTGGTTTTGACTTGCTATGGCAAGTGCATCTGTAAAATTCTCAGGAAAGGCTTCAATCAGTCCTTTCATATATAAGTTATTCTTTTCAGTTTCTGTCATTTTATTCTGATTTTTCACACGGCTACGCCGCGGTCAGCCCCAACTTACATTGTACTAACTAATTAGTTTAAAAGGTTAATATCATTCATTAACCTACCCCGAAAAAAAGGGTTTTATACGCATAACATCATGCGATAGCTCGTAAAAACCTTACACATAGATGTCTTATATTTTAACTTTGTAATCACAGGGTTTACCCTTTCATATGTTATTTTTTTACGTTTTACGTATCAAACCATATGAACCAATTTTTGCAAATATAATAAACTTTAAATTATAAAAAAAGGGGAGCGGTACATATTTCACCTTCTAACCAATACGTATTATTTAGTAATAATACTTATTGTTGTCAAAATCAATGAAGTCAATGAAATAAAAATCCCAGAAGTTGTCACCAATAGTGATGATCTTGAACGAGCAGTTCCATTTGGTTCTATGTAAACCATGTCATTTTGCTCTAAATAATACACTGAAGAGCTAAACAAATCGGAAGACGTTAAATCAACTCTATATTCTGTTTTGATACCAGCATTATCTCTAATGACTAATACATTTTTTCTATTTCCCGTGATTTTTAAATCTCCTGCTAAACCAACAGCCTCTAAAAGCGTAATTCTTTCATTAGGTACTTTAAATGTACCTGGTCTCACCACATCACCTAATACAGTGATTTTGTAATTTAAAATCTGAATATTAACAATAGGGTGAGTCATATAAATACTCAATTTATTCTCAATTAATGAAATAGCTTCCGATCTAGATAAACCTCCTACTTCAACTTCTCCAATATAAGGCATATTTATTACACCATTTTCATCTATTAAATACCCCATTCTTTCTGGATTACCTGTAGTATAACCAGAATTAGCGGCAACAGCACCGGCAGAAGCTGGTAAATTAAACGGAATTGTCGCTTCAGGAGAATCTGCAGTTACCACAACAGATAATAAATCATCTTTTTTTAATGTCGGTGTGTAATTACTTGTATTTACAGCAGAGGAATCACTTCCAGAAACACCGTTTTGAAAATACACTAATTTTTCACGCGTTTTACAAGACGTAATTGAAATTAATAATACCGTTAGTATACTCAAGTAAAAAATATTGTTTTTCATAGTCAATTTTGTTGTAAACGTCTTATTCGAACTCTTAGAAATGCAAAACTAATTATTTTTGCGACTCCTTACCCAATTCTGTCTTCTCTTTTTTAATTTATGATTGTTTTAGTTAGTCGGTTTAATCCATTTTTCCACATAGCTTTTAGGCACATTAACCACAAAGCCAGACCCCATGCTTTCTATCTCTACAACGAGTCTATATGTTGAAGTTGACGTCATGACATTAGCAACCAACCCTTGAAATGGTCCTTTCACGACTTGAACTAACTCTCCTTTTTTATAGCGTTCTACCACTTCTACATCACTTTGTTGGTTATGACTGAGTAAAATACGTAAATTTTCAATTTCATAATTTTGCACTACAGCAGGTTTTCCCAAAAATTTTAACACGCTGTGCACTCCAATTACAGAATACACATCATTCAACTCTTTTAGTGTTGTCCAAACAAATAAAGTGGAAGGGATTAACGGTTGAACTATTTTCTTTTTTCGATCACTCCACACTTTAAGTATAGTAACCAACGGTAAAAACGTGGTAAAACCTGCTTTATTCAAGCGTTCATCTACTTTTTTCTCCGCTCTTGGGTTAGTTTTAATAACCATCCACTGTTCTTTAGAATTACTATTGACTTTTTTATCCATTTTTACAAACTCTTTCATTGGGAAACCGTTGGCGTCAAAAATATAAATAATATGTTTTCCAAAATAACAAAACCATCATTACTTCTTAATATTAATAAACAAATACTATTAACTAATTAAATAGACTATCAATTTTTTTTACCTCAAAATCAGCTAAGGAGTTGAGTATTAAATCAGCTACAATTAATTTAGGATTTGAACCATTACAACCTTCTGGTACTGCCACTACTTTCATTCTAGCTGCTTTTGCTGAAATCACACCATTCAATGAATCTTCAAATACTAAACAATCAGAATATTTAACCTTTAACATATCTGCAGTTGTCATAAAAACTGCGGGATGTGGTTTCCCAAATTTTTCATGCTCAGCTGAATGTATGACATCAAAATAGTCACCAATATTTAATTTCTTTAAAACCGCATCAATAATACATTGATAAGATGAAGTAGCCAAACCAATTTTATACCCTTTTGATTTGAGTGATTTTAATAGATCAGTTACCCCATCCATCTCTTGGCCTTGGCTATTAATTTCTCTAATCACAATATTAACAATATCATCCTCAACTTCTTTTACCGTTTTATTGGTCCATTTCACTTTATCATGCCATAATTGAACTACCTCATCAATCCTTAAACCCACAGATTCTTCAAAATCTGTCGCTTTTGTATTTAACCCCACTTTAGCAAACGCTTCAATTTCTGCTATTTTCCATAATGGTTCAGAATTAATTAAAATTCCATCCATATCGAATATTATTGTTTTTTTCATTGTCAATTCCTACCCTACTTTAACACTATTTTATACAAGTTCCCACCACCAAAACCTTTTCGATACTCATCAGTCATATACCATCTCCAAGGCGAAATAAAAGCAATCGACTCTCTTTGTTTAATTCTTGGGATATTAAATATTTTAATATCTGCTTCCCAAAAATTGTTGTGCTCAATATTATAAATGATATATAACTTTCCATACGTTAGAACAGTCAACGTATTTGTCTTTACATCATAATCTGCAGAAGTCACAGCACAAAATTGCCAAGCTGTACTGCAAAATTGAAATTGACCAACCAACTTAGCTTTATGCTTTCCTTTTTCTGCAGGGATCCTGTACACTTTTGAAATTCCAGTAAAAGGCTTTGATCTACATTTGGTTAATAAATATAAAAAGCCATCCTTATAAAAGAAAGCTTCACAATCAAAATTCAAGTTTTCTTTTTGTGGTGGGAAATTGTGTTGATCTTCATACCAGAATGTAATTTTCTCTGTCTCTACCTTATCTTTAGAAATAAAACCTTTTTTAACAATATAGATTTGATTTTTTTTGCGTTTGTTAAAATTATTCCCAAAATCGCCTACATATAGATTACCTTTATTATCTATAGTTAAATCCTCCCAATCCTTATTCCTTGTCTCAATCAAGTTGATCTTTTTAATTAAATTCCCGAGCGTGTCTAAAACAAATAGTTCGCTTTTATTCCCTCCGTCATTGTGCGTAATCAAATACTTATTTTCATAAAGTACTAAACCTGAAGTTTCACTCATAGAATGAGGTAGTGATTTAATTTTTAAAACATCAAGTTGAGCATACCCGCTAAAAGAAAGTAGACCAAAAACCAATAAAATCAACATCAATTTATTCATCATCACAAAAGTAACTCTAAATTTATACCAAACTTAAAAATATGACTACTTTTGATTAAAATCTAGAAATAAAATGGGAATTAGTCCTAGTAGTAAAGGTTGGGTAAAAAAATATTTTTCGTTAATCGAGAACTATGAAACTGTTTTACAAAAATTTCCAGGAAGTATTTTAAATTCTGAAGAGTTAGTTTATGCATTTATTCAGCCTACCGGATTAATGTATGGCCACCCTACTAGTTTTGTTTTTTTAGATGATGAATTTATCAAAAGACTAAGTTTAGATGAGTCTTTTAAAATCCTACTATTAGAAGGGCTATTCTTGGTAGATTACATACATAAAGGAAAAATAAATCACGCTAATTTAGAAGAGTCATTGACTCGGTTTGTTTCTTTTTACGAAAGTACACAACTAGAAAAAGCTAAAAAAGGATGGCTAAATTTTTCAAATCTTGATGTATTCGAAAAAGTAGAGTCAATAATTAGTCAACGGGTTAAAATTAAGGGGAATATTGCTAATAAAATTGTATCCACTTATCTCTACAACAGTCTATTATTTCATGATTTGGTATTGTATCAAGATTACTTAACAGTCAATAATTCTTTCAATCTAGTTGAAAAGCGTTCTGAAATCATGTTAGATTTAGTTAAGATTGTCGCTTTATCCGCTAAATCAGACGGATATATTTCTGATGAAGAGAAAGGTATTTTTAAAATATTTTTAGCTTCTGCTAATTTAAATTCAAATCAGAAACATGAGGCTGAAACATTTTTTGAAACGAGTAAAAGTTTAGCTGATATTGATTTCATTTTTGAAAAATCTTGGCTCTTAAGACGCTTTGTTCTAGAAATAGCAATCCTTACGTTATGGACCGACACAGGACTATCTAATTTAGAACAACAATTTTTAATCGATTTAACAGACAAATTAAACCTTAAAATTGCTGATAGAGACAATGCGCACATAGCCATTCAAAGTTTTGTATTATCTAATCATGACGACTCTCTTTTCTTAAAAGGTAAAAATGATGTAGAGTTAATGCTGAGTGGTGCTGGTAAACGTTGGTCTAAAATATTAGGCAGAAATAAAGACAAATTGGCTATTGAGCTTAAAAACAGTAAAGAATTAGTGAGCCTAATATCCAAATCAACACAACGAGATTTAACTAAAGATGAAAAGGAGAAAGTGAAAGCCCAATTCTTTGACTTAGCTAAAACAATTCCTTCACTTGCTTTATTCATGCTACCTGGTGGAGCAGTGATTTTACCTGTTGTTCTTAAACTGATTCCAAACTTGGTCCCTTCCGCATTTGCAAATAATAAAATTGAAGATGAAGAAGATGAAGAATAGAGTTCAACTTCCTTGGTGTTTTAACGGTGATTGAATTATTTCAAACTATTTTTTCAAATACCTAAACACTTTGAAATCATGTGGGTTTTTATCATCTTTCTTATAATCCATTATCATTTCCTTTGTCCAATCAGATTCATCAAAAATTGGAAACCAAGTATCCCCTTCATAACTGTGATCAATAAATGTAATTAATAGTTCGTCCACCAAATTATTTTTTATAGAATAATCATAAATTTGACCACCTCCAATAATATAAATATCTAATTCAGAGTTGTTTTTTTGGTAGTATTCAATTGACGATTCTACAGAATTGAACGTATCGCAATCGGGATGAGAAAACTCAGTATTCCTTGTGACAACCGCATTAATCCTTCCAAATAATGGGCGATATTTCAAAGGAATAGAATCCCAATTTCGTCTTCCCATAATAACAACGTGCCCTTTGGTTGTTTGTGTGAAAAAACGCATATCGGCAGGTAAATGCCAAATTAAATCATTGTCTTTGCCAATAACATCATTGCTCGCTTTTGCTACTATTAATTTTATCATTTCTAAAGAGTTTGTAATCAATTGGTTTTATTATAAATGTTATGCCTTTTTTCTATCAACTATTTTTTGAGCATAACGTGTAATTGGAAGCTCAAAATAGGTCATTTTAAACAGACACCTTTCCTTTAATATGCTCATGATGTTCGTATCCTACTAACTCAAAATCTTCAAATGTAAAGTCTTCAATGTGTTTAATAGTTGGATTCATTTTCATCACCGGTAACTTCTTAGGCTCACGACTTAACTGAAGTTCTACCTGATCAAAATGGTTGTTATATAAATGCACATCACCAAATGAGTGAACAAACTCACCTACTTCTAAATCACAAACTTGAGCTAACATCATCACCATTAATGCATAAGAAGCAATATTAAACGGCACCCCTAGAAACACATCCGCAGACCTTTGATATAATTGACAAGATAACTTTCCATCTGCCACATAAAACTGAAAAAATGCATGACAAGGTGGAAGTGCTGCTTTACCATTGGCAACATTTTTAGTAAATGTTTTACTTGTGTCTGGCATTACAGATGGGTTCCAAGCAGAAATCATAATTCTACGGCTATCTGGATTATTTTTTAACTGATCAACCACCATAGCTAATTGATCAATTCCTTCACCATTCCAATTTCTCCACTGCGCACCATAAACAGGACCTAAATCACCATTCTCATCCGCCCAAGCATTCCAAATTTTTACGCCGTTATCATTTAAATATTTAATATTTGTATCTCCTTTTATAAACCATAATAATTCGTGTACAATAGATTTTAAATGTAATTTTTTAGTAGTAACCATTGGAAAACCTTCACTCAAGTCAAATCGAATTTGACGACCAAAAACACTCTTAGTTCCTGTTCCTGTGCGGTCTCCTTTTTGAGTACCATTATCTAAAATATCTTGAATTAAATCTAAATATGCTTTCATCTATTTGTTATAAAGAATAATAATTACGTAAAAGTACTAATTATTTAATAATCCTTCTATTTAATTATAGGTAAAGTAATTGAACTTATATTACATAATTAGAAAACACTTACCTTTGTTTCATGAAAACTACTTTAACTACCCTATCATTACTTTTAACATTAATAACATCCGCACAAAAAGACATCTATTCTTTCAGCTTTAAAGATATTAATAACCAGAATGTGTCATTTGAACAATTCAGAGGGAAAAAGATACTAATTGTAAATACGGCAAGTAAATGTGGATTCACATCTCAATATAAAGAACTTCAAGAGTTACATTTAAAATATGGAAACCAAATTGTGGTTATTGGATTTCCAGCAAACAACTTTGGAAAGCAAGAACCTGGGACAGAAGATGAAATAGCAGCATTTTGTCAAAAAAATTATGGTGTTACATTTTTGATGGCTAGTAAGGTATCGGTAAAAGGAAAAGATATCCACCCTTTGTTCAACTGGTTAACGAATCAAGAAAACAAATCCTTTACAGGACCAATACATTGGAATTTTGAGAAAATATTGATTAATGAAAATGGAAAGGTCAATAGTAGATATAGAAGTAAAACTAAACCGACAAGTTCAAAAATTATAAACCAATTATAATTATATCAATTTGACAACAACACCTTTTGTCCTTCTATTTTAATACTAGAAATTGAAGTATCATCTTCATTCTCTATATTAATTAGACACCTACCATCAGCTATTAAACCTATTAATTGGTTTTGATTAGAGTAAACCGAACCGTTTTCACTGATTATTACCTCAATAAAATCGCTAATACAATGATGAATCAACATATTGTGTCCCTTCATTTCAAAATCACCAACACAACTGTAAACCGTCTCTTTTAAATCATAATCTGAATAGGTCACTTCAAAGCTCCACTCACCAATGGTTTCATAAATAAACGAATGACTTGATTTTTGACAACCAAGACACACTGTTATTATTAATACTATTTGAAATAGCCTATTCATCTTAATGTATAGACGAAAAATAAAGTAATTAGGTTGGTCAGATGACTTGAATAATTCTATGTTTTTTTACTGACTAAATATACACCTACAAAAATAAATAAAGCGCTTATCAATTTCCAAGCAGAAAAATCAGCTGTATAATCATCTAAGCCAAGTAAGAAAGAAATGTAAATAAACACACTCGCAATCATAGGCTGGAAGTATATATAACTACTAGCAACAGAAGGGGATACATTCTTCATAGCTAGCACAGTCAATAAATAAGGTAAAAAAGTAACACCAATCACAACAAACACAATCCTCCAAGGTATATCAGATGGCATTATACTCCAATTCACTTCCACAAACTCTGAAGAAGAAAAAGGCCAAAGTAAAACATAAACCAAACCAAAGGTAAATACCCATGTAATAACCGTTAAAGGTTTATACTTCACCATTAATGGTTTTACTAAAACTAAATATATAGAATAGGATAAAGCATTTAAAATAATAAATAAATCACCTAAAGATGATGAGTTAGATGCCCCCCCATTATTACTTAACAAAATCAAACTAATAGAACCTATAGCTCCCAATCCTATCCCAATCACCTTAGTTACAGTCGATTTCTCATTTAACACTAACATTGATAATACAAAAACAATAATTGGGGTTGCCGTCATTATTAAAGACGCATTCAATGGTGATGTTCTCATAAGACCATTAAAAAACAACAATTGATTAATACCTACACCAAACAACCCACAAATTGCTAATGTAATTAAATCCTTTTTTGCTACTTTTTCAAACCTAAACATCAAAATTGTCCAAAACAATAGAATAGCCCCCAAAACGCGCATCAAAATAAATCCATTTGGACCTACATAGGTGGGCATTACACCTTTTGCGATCACATAGTTAGCACCATATAATAAATTCACAGTGAAGAGCGCAATGTGCGAAAGAACTTTTTTTGACATTAAAAATGAACTTTGACTTTTTCAATATTAGCTTTAGAATTACCAACAAATATTTCATCATTAACAACAATCACTGGGCGTTTTAAAAATGTATACTCTTCAAGTATATAAGCCTTTAAATCAGCCTCACTTAAATTTTTATCTTTCAAGCCTAACGCTTTATATTTCATAGCACGTTTAGAAAACAAAACTTCATAGCTTCCAGCTAAACCTTTCATTTCTTCTAACTGTTCTTCAGTTATTTTTTCTGTTTTAATATCCTGTAATACAACCTTAGTGTCAGGGTTTAATTCCTTAATAATTCTAATACATGTACTACACGTAGCCAAATGATAAATTTTTTTCATCAGATTTTTTTTCACAAAAGTAATTAATAATTTACCCAAAATAGTTTGTTTAATAAACAAAAGACAATACGAATCAATATTCAATCCAACACTACCTCATAACAACGCAGCACTAAAGTATTATACTTTTTAATAACATACTGACCCGACCTAAATTATTATAATTACTTTTAGTAACTCAAATTAGTTAAGAATATGTCAAAAAGCGAACCATTACACATACCTTATTATATAGAATCTAAATCAAAGTCGGCTTCAATACAAGCCTCAACTGAATTCTATAATTTAATGGACAAAAGACGTTCCGTACGTTTTTTTTCAGACAAAGCTGTTCCTGAAGAAATCATTAACAACATTATTAAGACAGCAAATACAGCTCCCTCTGGCGCGCATAAACAGCCATGGACATTTTGTGTCATTAGTAATAAAGCATTAAAACATGAATTAAGAAAAAAAGCTGAAATTGAAGAGCAAATTAATTATGAATCAAGAATGAGCGAGACTTGGAAAGATGATTTAGCTCATTTAGGTACAAATGATGTTAAAGAATTCATTGATATTGCGCCTTGGATTATCATTGTTATGAGAAAACCATACGATTTTGATGAAAATGGGAATAAAACAAACAATTATTATGTGAATGAATCTGTTGGGATTGCTAGTGGTTTTTTAATTGCTGCAATTCACAATGCTGGCTTAGTTACACTTACCCACACACCAAGCCCAATGGGCTTTATATCAACCGTTTTAGATAGACCTAAAAATGAAAAACCTTATTTATTACTACCTGTTGGTTACCCATCAAACGACTGTAAAGTTCCAGACTTAAAAAGAAAAAATTTAAATGAAATTGCATTTTATTACCGATAAATTTTGTTTTCTGAGGGATTAACATTTTCTTTGCAAACTGAGAACCATTAAAAAAACGGAATTATGTCAGATGTAAAATCAAGAGTAATATCTATT
>Ga0209292_1000320_pt1 | contig 64198 bp, 56 predicted proteins | sample GOMGulsemesocosm_2_FD_184634 | JGI IMG/M metagenome (GOLD analysis project Ga0209292, IMG submission 184634) | Methane-oxidizing microbial communities from mesocosms in the Gulf of Mexico - GOM9C Gulf of Mexico (SPAdes) (version 2) | ecosystem: Environmental > Aquatic > Marine > Cold seeps... | reverse complement strand
TATAAATCGTTCCATCATCGGTTTTTACCGTGTACCAACTCCCTGTAGATTTATAAACTGTTCCTGTCATACAACAAAACTACATTGTTTTTTTTACTAATCTATTTTATACCAGTTAAAATTCTATCCAAATGAGTTATTTAAAACATGATTAATTAATCACTTTCTTTTGATGATTAATTGACTCTTGGTGAATCGCCTTAAATATTTTCAAGGTAAACTCTTCACTCAAGCCTTTTTCCTCACCCCGAAGAATCATTTTTCCTAATATTTCATTCCACCTATTAGTTTGTAGAATCGAAACGTTATTCTCTTTTTTTAGAAGACCAATTCCATCAGCAACTTGCATACGATTTGATAGTAACCCTAATAATTTATCATCTAACACATCAATATTAGCTCTTAACTTCGCTAATTCCGACAGATAATCCTCTGATGAAGCTTGTTTTTTCCTTACTTTTAAATCTATCATCATCTGAACCAATGTTTCAGGAGTAATTTGTTGTTTGGCATCCGACCAAGCATTATCGGGATCATAATGTGTTTCTACCATAAATCCATCAAAATTAAAGTCAAGTGCTGATTGACAAATATCAAAAATCAAACTTCTTCTCCCTGCAATATGTGACGGATCACTAATTAATGGTAAGTCCGGAAAACGATTCTGCAAATCAATTGGTATTTGCCATTCGGGATTGTTTCTGTATTTTGACTTTTCAAAAGATGAAAAACCTCTATGAATTACTCCTAACTTTTTAATATCAGCTGCATATAATCGTTCTACTGCGCCTAACCATAAAGCTAAGTCAGGGTTTATTGGGTTTTTAACCAATACTATTTTATCAGTACCTCGTAAGGCATCTGCTATTTCTTGTACTATAAACGGACTTACAGTTGTTCTAGCTCCTAACCATAAAATATCGATATCATATTTCAATGCCAATTCAACGTGTTTAGGATTTGCTACTTCTGTTGCCGTCATCAACCCCGTTTCTGCTTTTGCCTTTTGCAACCATTTTAACCCTTCTTCTCCAACCCCTTCAAAATTCCCTGGTCTTGTACGTGGCTTCCAAATCCCTGCTCGTAAAACAGTTGCGTCAGTATCCTTTAATTCATGAGCAATTCTTAATACTTGCTCTTCTGTTTCTGCACTACATGGTCCTGCTATAACTAACGGATGCGTTAATTGCATTTCATCCAACCATGTTCTTAATTCTTTTTTATTTTCCATTCTATATTGTTATTCTAGCCCTCCTTTTATAGGAATGTACTTTTTATTATTTATAAACTTTTTATTAAAATGAAATCCAATTACTTCACTTCTTGTAATTTTACTCCAAGAGAGCTAATTAATTTGCTCTTTATATTTTCTTTATTACTTCTATATACTCCTAAAATTTTCAACTTTTTAACCGCTTTCTCAAGCATTGTTGTCACTTCAGAAAACAACTGATAATCCTCAAACAGAACATCTATAAAAAAAGCATACTGCCATGGAGCACCTATAACTGGTAATGATTGAATTTTAGTTAGATTTATCTTAAAGGTACTGAACAATTGTAAAACATTAGATAAACTTCCTATATCATGGTTCAACTCAAATTTAATTGACGCCTTGTTTACATGCGACACCTCAACATCTTGCTTTCTTCCTAATAGCACGAAACGTGTTTTGTTATCTTTCATACTTTGAATATTGCTATCCAAAATTCTCAAGCCAAATTCCTTTGCTACTTGCTCTCCAGCAATTGCAGCTACACCAGTTAACCTCTTTTCTTTAATTTTTTTAGCTTCTGAAGCAGTATCCTTTCCTTCCACCACTTTAAATTGAGGTGGAAATTTTCTTAAATACTCTTTACATTGTAACAGTGCTACTGGATGTGAATGCACTTCTTTTATATCATGTATTGACTCGCTTTCCAATGCCATCAAATGCATTTGAATATTTAAATACACTTCATCTAAAATAACCAAATCATTTCCGTCAATTAAATTATAATTTGGAAGTATAGAACCTGCAATAGTATTCTCTATGGCTAACATCCCGAAATCAGCTTTAAAATCGACTAATGAATTAGTCACTTTTTCAAAAGAATCACATTTTAGTAACTCTACGTTTTCTTCTCCTAATAGCTTATTCACTGCTAAATGATGAAATGAACTTTCAATTCCTTGAATGGCAATTTTTGTTTTCATAATTATTCTCCTTTTAATGCTCTTATAAAATCGGTTCACTTTTTTGCATAAAAAAAGTCCCGATTTCTCGAGACTTTATAAATACTATTTGTTTTCTATTATATTTTTCAAACAACGTGTACAAAGTCTCTACTCTTACTAAAAAAGTAAAAGCTAAAATAAAAACTTTGCCAAGTGCTTTGTATCAACATTATAATCGTTTTGTCAGTACAAATGTATCACAAAATTGTTTGTGTGCAACTTTTTTTATCTTAATTTTAGCACTCTAAATACTACTGGGTATTTATTTAACAATAAAAGATAAAATACTACATGTCAATATCAGTACAGAATATTTCTAAGTTTTATGGTGACCAAAAAGCGTTAAACAATATTTCTTTCACTATTAAAAAAGGAGAAATAGTAGGGTTTCTTGGCCCAAATGGCGCAGGGAAATCAACTATGATGAAAATTCTTACAACCTACATTAATAGTTCTGAAGGAAATGCTATTGTTAATGAATTTAATGTTAATAACCAACAGCAACAAGTTCAATATAGCGTAGGCTATTTACCTGAACACAACCCATTATATCTTGAAATGTATGTAAAAGAATACTTAGCTTTTAATGCTGATATATATAATATAAAAAAGGAACGAATAGAAGAAGTAATATCACTAACTGGATTAACAGTCGAATCTCATAAAAAAATAAGTCAACTTTCAAAAGGTTATAGACAACGTGTTGGACTTGCTAATGCTTTATTACACAATCCTGATGTTCTTATTCTTGATGAACCAACTACTGGTTTAGACCCAAATCAATTAGTAGAAATACGAGAACTAATAAAAACTGTTGGTAAAGAAAAAACTATTTTCCTCTCTACTCATATCATGCAAGAAGTTGAAGCTATTTGCGATAGGGTAATTATCATCAATAAAGGAGAGCTAGTTGTTGACACACAGCTTTCAGAACTTAAAAATAACCAAGAACAACTTATTGAAGTTGAGTTTGATTTTAGAGTTGAAGATCAGTTGCTAAAACGACTACCAAATGTAACTGACGCTAAAAATACTTTTGGAATGACTTGGGAGATTACTTTTGATACAAAAGAAGACATGCGTGCCATAATTTTTGATTTCGCAAAAGAAAATGAACTTAAAATTTTAAAATTAGATACCAAAAACGCTACACTAGAAAACTTATTTAGGGAGTTGACGACTTAGAGTTTTTTCCTATTAGCTCATCAAATATCGCATCTATTATTTTATGAAATCTTTTATCTTGATTAGGATTTGAACAATTCATTAAAATTGAAACTACAATATTTTCATTAGGATACACATGAAAAATCCCATAACCTCCTAAACCATTTCCAATATGCCCAAAATATGGACGATTTTTATGGTCATAGCTAGCTTGCCAGCCAATTCCATAGTACGTTAACTTATCATTAATTTTTTGAGAAGTAATAAATTCAGACTTAATTGACTTTGGTAAAAATTCATTTGTTAAATAAGCATTTCCAAGCCTAGCAACGTCTTCTGAAGTAGACAGGTACCCACCCCCAGCAAGTTTAAAAAAATTATTAACCGGAGAAGATTCCACAAACTTCCTTCTTCTCTTTTTACGGTAGAAGACTGCCTTATGTGCTAGGTCTTCTTGCCTATCAGGAAATGTATTATTCAACTCTAATGGAATTAAAACCTCTTCTTTCACAATATCTTCAAAAGGCTTTTGAGCCATTTCTTGCATCGCTAAGGAAAGTAAATTCCAGCTATAACTTGTGTATAAGTATCCTTTTCCTGGCTGAAACAACAAGGGATCATTTTCAAATAATGCCACCCCTTCTTTAATTGATAAAGGTTTATTATTCATAAACTCATTACCTTTATAATTTCGTATCCCTGCTATGTGTCCTCCCAATTGTTTTAGTGTAAATCCAAACTCTTTTTTAGGAAAATAAGTTATACAATCATTAATAGAGTCACTTAGTTTTAGCTGATTTTTTTCAACCATTTTTGCTAATCCAGAAGCAGCAATAGGCTTTGACAAACTACCCACTCTAAAAATTGTAGTTAACGGATCTATAGGTGATTTCTTCTCCAGATCTGCATAACCATATCCTTTAGAAAACTGGGCTTTACCATTTTTTAAAATTGTAATTGAAATTCCAGGAGTTTTTTTCTTCCGGACTAGTCTTTTCAATATACGGTCTGCTTTTTTAAAACCTATATCCTGCTGACCAAAAAGATTATTTATGAATGAAAACATACATACCAAAAATACTATTTGTAGGTTTCTTATACTCATTAGTTCTTAAAAATATTGACCTATTCCAAAAACAACTCCTTTACTTGAGTTCTTACCCAATCCAAAGCCATAATCAATTCTAAAAATAGCATTATATATTTTTTTATGAATTAACCTCAGGCCTATTCCCGGATAAACCTTAATATTTTCAGAATCTACAAAATCATCTAAATCTCCTCCAGGCTTCCTCCAAGTACCACTATCAACAAATGCATTTCCTTGTAAAGCAAACCATCCTTTTTCATACACTGTGTACCTGTACTCGGTATTCAACAACACTACTGCTGTCCCTCTATCAATTAAATTACCAACACCTCTAATATTTAAATTATTATCTAATGCAAAAGGCGCGAACGGACTTTCACTATTAGTAGCCAATCCTAATCGAAGTCTGTTTGCCCAGTTTCCTTTTTCTGAAACCCTTTTAAAGTAAAAAAAATCATTCCAACCTATAAAAAAATCATCTTGCATTTTATTATTAGATGTCACGGATTGAAGTGTTAGCATACTCCTAAACCCTGAAATATATTGATACGAATAATTTAACCCATCATAATCATAACCCACTTTTATCAAAAATTTATCCAAATCTAAATCTCTTGGTACTTCAGCCGGAATATCTCCTGATAAGTATTGATATTTTTCATTAAAAACACTTGCTCCCAGATACATTTTATGCTGTATATTTAACTCATATAATCCTAAAACTTCAATAGCTTTATTATTATATAGATAATTAGCACTTTGATTTTGAAAATACAAGGGTTCCTCGCTTTTCCAATTTTGATGATTCACGGCTAATCCTAACTTCTTACTAAAAAGATAAGGCGCCCTGAAATTTACACTATAAGTGTCATATCCATTATTCTGATAAAATCCTCCAAAAGCGACTCCTCTTCCTAAAAAATTAAAATCATACAATCCTATTTTATATGAAAACTGATTATTAGATGCTGTCCAAATATTAACACTTGGTATCAGCGTGAAGTTTTCTTCAACATTATAGAACACGTTATATCCGTCACCAATATTTGTTAAAAAGACCTGATAATCTGCGTGGGAAATTCCTGGCAAGCGTTTTATGCGTATAATATCCTGATCCATTTGAAGCGAATCCAAAATCATGTCTTGACCAACCTCAATTATCTTATGCAAAAAGGAGTCTTTTGTTTTTTTGAGGCCTCTAATTTTTAATGTAATAATATTTTTCTCTTGCGAGAAACATAACGCTGAGCAAGCAACAATGATATATAAAATTATCTTTTTCAAAATATTTATTTTTATTGGCACTTTACAATCTTAATAGTGTAAATATAGTGTAAACTTGATAAAGGAATTATACCCTTATAGCAATGCTCGAACTCCTAAACTAAATGTTTGTCCTAAACCCTGAAAATTATTCCCTCTAACAATTTTCCCAAAAGAGGTTTCTAAATTGAGCCTTTGAGTTAACTGATATTTCCCTCCTATACCTAGTTGTGTATAATTTTGTTCAAAATCATTTCCTAAATCAATCCGAAACGATTGTTGACCACTCGCAAAAACAGTAATTTTAGAACTTGGAAAATAACTAATAAAAGCACTAATGGGGAGTAACAAACTATTATTGGCAAAACGCTCACCAATATTTTCTGTTACAGAATCAGCATCCGTATTTTTTTCTCCAAAATGATATCCAAAATCCACCTCTCCAAAAAATTGAAATTTATCGGCTGCAAATGATTTATCATAGTAAAATTTCGTTTCCCACACATAACTTCTTACATCTAAATATGGTGCTCCAGGAACATCTTCAAAAATTGGAATGAAAAATGATGTTTGTAAAGAGAAATTATTCACGTTTTTTAATGGTTGTATTTTCACTGATGGTGCTACCGAAGACAATCCGTTTCTAGTAGTTTTTCTATCATCTTTAAAACTAAATACATCTAGAGCTCCTGCACCTCCATAAGTATTTGATTTTGTCTGTAAAATCACCCCTACATTAAATCTACTTGACTCTGAAACACCTGTAAAAACTTCCAATTTTGAAGTAAAAAAAGTTTGCCTAGCTATTTTTACTGATTTTGATCTTGAATCAGTCATTTCTGTTTGCGTATATAAACTATTGAATAGTTTGATATCCCATTGCCCTTTCTTTAATAATTTGGATGGAGTGTATTCTTGTATGTTACTTTTTGTAATTTCCTCAAGAGTTTCTTCCTGTGTGAACCCTGAAAAACTAATTAACAAAAGCATTAATAAAAATGTATTCTTAAACCTCATAATATAAAGTGTTAGCGTTTATTTAATTTCGTTTAAAGCCCAATCATATGTATAATAAGACAATTTATATGTACTTGGAATTGACTCTGATCTATATATATTGACAAAGTCAATAAGTGATTTATCACCTGCTGTAAAATCAGTTGTATACCACTCAAATATTTGTGAAAACTGCACTCTTTTCTTCTTTGTATTTACCTTAATAAAATTTGCATTATTTAAAGCTAATATCGTTTGTTGATTTAACTGATTTTCTAATGTATCTGGGAGATATGCCTCATTTATGATTGGAGGACAACCCAAACCAGCGCAAACTAACACAAAATGCAATCTAGGGTCATTATTAAACTGAGCCCGTAATAACTTATTTTCAATATCATTTAGTGTTACCTTCTTTCCCGAAACTTGATGCATACTTTTGTCAAAAAAACCTGAAATATCTAGCGGAGATTTTATAGGGTATTTTGCTACTACAGATTGTATAACAATAAGATTATATGCATTTATACAGAAAGCCTTATATTCATTTGAATTTGTTTTTTGAACTTCAATAACTGAAGCAAGTAACACCAATTCATCCAACTGAGTTGGTGATGATTGTATTTTTTTATAAGCTACCTTGCCATCTATTACGTTTTCTTGTAAGAAGCTATTTGTTTTTTCAAAAAAAACTGAAAGGTCTTGTGAGGTAACTGAAGTAAAACTTAATAAAGACAGTAATAAAAGTACTCCTTTTAAAAATTGGTTTCTCATATTAGTATAATTTAATCTTATACTAAGTCGTAACAATTATAAGTACTTACATCTAATCTCTAAAAATTAAATCCGAAACTTCCTGTAATACCAAACTTACGAGCATTAGGCACTTCAAAATAATTCCCCCTAAAGTTAAAGTCAATTCTAAACACTTTAAAGATATTACCTACTCCTAAGCTATATTCCCAATACACTTTATCATTCGGAGCCCCATATGTTTCATTTACTATAAAATTAGGAGTATTTGCATCTAGATTAATATTCTCTTGAGATAAGTCACCCCAAGCTCCTCTAATACCCACTATCTCTCTAAGGTTCATTTTCTTTAAAAATGGAATTCTAGAAAATATTCGTCCGTTAAAATTATGCTCTAGGTGTACCGACGCATAAGTATCTGTAACAAAATCATAATAATCTAAAAGTGAAAAGGTATTAAATATTGAAAAACGCGCTTGATTCCCCGGAATAACGCTTAATAAACCTAAAGGTACTTCCCCAAACGTCTTTCCTACTTCTATGTTTGAAAACAATCTCCCAAACCCTCCTATTTGCCATGGTTGTCTGTAAAACAATTGCAGCTTTGAATAATCAAAATCACTTGCTATAACCCCTTTAATCCCTTGGCTTAAGCTCACAAAAATTGTTGGATGATTCCCGTTTACTGTAGATCTCTCTACACCATAGCCAGTTGTTTTTCTATTTGGCGTGTATGTTAATGACAAGTTTACCTCTGACTGTTTCAATTCCGATTTTACTTGAGTATATGTTTGGTCTGTATAAAAATCTAATCCAAAAGTAGGTGACGCTGATTTTAACGTCCGATAACTCCCTGACAACTTCACTACGAAATTTTTAGCCATTTCTGTTTCAATAGCTAATGTACTTAAGTTGATTGACGTTAACCTATCATTAGATCCTGAGGAAAATAATGACGATGATGCAAAGCTTCTTCCTAATATATCATTAGTTGTAGTTAAACTAGCTCCAATTTGTTCAATATCACGTCTATTCCCTCCTGATAATATCCATCTATTTTTTCTACTTAATAACCATTTTCCTGATAATCCGTATTTAAACTGATTATCTTTAAATCCATAAGCACCGTATCCTTGAATCCTCCACCGATCATTAGGCCCATAATAAGTTCTTCCTCCTACCCTTATTCTTGCCCCTTCAACATCGTTGAAACCGAAAGTTGAAAATATTGGCCCAAAATCAAGCTTTAATTTTGGCACTTCTACATAACCAGAAGCTAAAATACTAGCCGTATTATAAATACGTTTAAACTTTGCAACAGTCTTTAATGTATCTAACATTTTATAGACGCCTTCTTCATCTTTATTCAACTTCTCCAATCTATTATCTGACCAAAAAGCTGAATCTTGATTATAAATTTCGAACGCATAAGGATCTGATTCTTCTTTATAAAACGCCACTCCTTTATCTTTATCAAATTGATAATCTTCATATAAAGTAGTACGCTTTCCGTACACACCTCTAGACTTATCCTTTTTAGAAAAACTAAAATCAGACATAAAATAATCTCTCTTTATTAAAAAGACAGAATCATTTAACACATCAAACTCTTGTTCTATATAAATATCTTTTACCCAGTTTATATTTGCACTTTTAGATACTTGTAAATTGATGTCTTTAATAGCCCAAGTACTGTCATTAACCCAAAAATCTCCTTTAAAAGTCAACTCATTCTTCCTACGAGGGTAATACACAATATTGTAGCACCATTTATCATTAATATATGCACTATCAGATAGCACATAATTGTATACGTTCACTCCGGTTTTTGAAAGCGGACTAACGAAACTTTTATCAAAAATTTTTAAATAATTATCGTAAACATTATAATCAGAATACAAATCCTTTACAAAAGAAATAATGGTTTGATTATTACTAAAACCTGAGTTTTTATTCCCTACTAAATCTTCTCTAGTTTTATTACTTTCATTATTACCATATACTTTAGAGACTGATTCATTTAAAAATATTGGTAAATAGGTTTTCCCCGTAATACGAGAAGTATCAAGCTCTTCAAAAATAAATTCCATTCCCCTAAACAACTTGCTTTTAGCCATTGAACTATCTACGTTATTAAAGTCGAATTCAATTTTTTCATACTTATCATATTGATACTGCTTAAACTTCTTAGTACCATTTGAACGCTTATTGGCCCATATTTTCTTTAAAATATCTATAGCTGGATTATTCTTTTTAGATTGTTTACCTGAATAAATAGTCACAGTACTTAACTGACTCCCTTCTTTCAGAAGCACATTCATTTTGTATGTAACTGCTTTAGGTAAATCAATATTTTCGGTTTCGTATCCTACAAAAGACACTTGCAATGTTTGATATCTTTCTGAAGATTCTAAATAAAACCTTCCATTCTCATCTGTAATTGTACCTGTAGTTGAACCCCTGAAAATTACATTTGCAAAAGGCACTGGATAATTATCTTCATCTATTACTAGCCCACTAACTTTAGTCTGAGCTAATAGCATCGTTGAAATGAAAATTAAAAGTATGGTTAGTATATTCTTCATATAAATAAAAAGCTTCACTAGTATTAAGTACTAATGAAGCTCAAATATAAGTTATTTATTAAAAAGTTTATCTATACATAACCTTTTTAACAGACTTGATTACATCATCCATATTAGGCAACCATTCTTCTAATAATACTGGAGAATATGGTGCTGGAGTATCAGCTGTATTAATTTTTTCAATTGGAGCATCTAAATAATCAAACGCATGGTTTTGTACTTGATACGTAATTTCTGTAGCTACATTACCAAATGGCCAAGCTTCTTCTAAAATCACTAATCTATTTGTTTTCTTAACAGACTCAATAATAGTAGCGGTATCTAAAGGCCTAACAGTTCTTATATCTATAATTTCACAAGAAATTCCATCCTTTTCTAATTCGTCTGCTGCTTTATAAGCCTCCTTAATTATTTTTCCGAAAGAAACAATAGTTACATCCGTTCCTTTACGTTTAATATCAGCAACTCCTATAGGTAACACATACTCACCATCTGGCACTTCACCTTTATCTCCATACATTTGCTCAGATTCCATAAAAATAACAGGGTCATTATCACGTATCGCCGCTTTTAACAATCCTTTTGCATCATAAGGATTTGATGGCACAACAACTTTTAAACCTGGTGTATTCGCGAACCAATTTTCAAATGCTTGTGAATGTGTCGCTCCTAATTGTCCTGCCGAACCTGTTGGCCCTCTAAAAACAATTGGACAGTTAAATTGCCCTCCAGACATTTGTCTGATTTTTGCTGCATTATTTATAATTTGATCAATACCTACTAACGAAAAATTAAACGTCATGTATTCAACAATTGGCCTATTCCCAGTCATTGTGGACCCAACAGCTATCCCTCCAAAACCAAGTTCTGCAATTGGAGTATCAATAACTCTTTTAGCTCCAAATTCATCTAACATTCCTTTAGACGCCTTATATGCTCCATTATATTCTGCAACTTCTTCACCCATTAAATACACAGATTCATCTCTGCGCATTTCTTCGCTCATCGCCTCACATATTGCTTCTCTAAACTGAATTGTTCTCATTAATAATATTATTTAATTTGTATAACAAACAAAAGTAGACAATTCATGAAATTTATTCTCGAAAAAACACAATAATTTTACTATGCATGCATAGTAGTGATTCTTAAAAAATATCTGTATATTTGGTACCTTAAAATTATTTCAACTTTTTAATATAAATATCATGAATATATTAGTATGTATTAGTCATATTCCAGACACTACATCAAAAATTAACTTCACTAATGGTGACACTGAGTTTGACACTAACGGAGTACAATTTGTAATTAACCCTAATGACGAATTTGGATTAACTAAAGCAATGTTTTTGAAAGAAAAAAACGGAGCGACTGTAACTGTAGTAAATGTTGGAGGAGCTGATGCTGAACCAACTTTACGTAAAGCATTAGCAATTGGTGCAGACAGTGCAATAAGAGTTAACGCAGAAGCTAAAGACGGTTTTTTTGTAGCTAAACAATTAGCAGAAGTTGTGAAAAACGGAAACTATGATTTAGTAATCGCAGGAAAAGAATCATTAGACTATAACGGTGGTATGGTACCTGGTATGTTAGCGGGATTTACAGACTATAACTTTGTTAATGCTTGTACTTCACTAGAACTTGATGGAAACAACGCTGTAGCCGTGAGAGAAATTGATGGAGGTAGTGAAACTGTTAGTACTAGTTTACCATTAATCTTGGGTGGTCAAAAAGGTTTAGTTCAGGAAAGTGAATTACGTATTCCAAACATGAGAGGTATTATGATGGCTCGTAAAAAACCTCTACAGGTTATAGAAGCAAGCGGATCAAGCAATCAAACAAACGTTGTAAGTTTTGAAAAGCCTGCAGAGAAATCAGCAGTAAAGCTAGTCAATCCAGATAATATTGATGAATTAATCAGTTTATTACATAACGAAGCAAAAGTAATTTAATTCTAAATTAAATTATCCCGAGCTTATTTCGGGAACTAAATCAAACTATAAATCATTGTAAATTTCCACTTTCATGGAGATGACAAAAAACAATAATAAATTATGTCTGTTTTAATATTCGCTGAATCAAATAACGGAAAATTCAATAAAGCAACTTTAGAGGTTGCTTCATACGCAAAAGAAATTGCAAATACATTAGGAACAACTGTTACAGCTGTTGCTATTAATGCTTCAGAAACTAATGAGTTAGCTCAATACGGAGTTGATAAATTACTAACAGTAACTAATTCAAGCTTAGAAAGCTTTAACGCTAAAGCTTATGCTGATGTAGTTAAACAAGCAGCCGAAAAAGAAAATTCAACTCTTATAGTAATGTCTTCTACAACTAACGGAAAATACCTATCTCCTTTAGTTGCTAGTAATTTAAATGCAGGTTATGCTTCAAATGTTATAGCGTTACCAGAAAGTACATCTCCTTTTAAAGTAAAAAGAACTGCTTTTTCTAATAAAGCTTTTAGTGTTACTGAAATTTCAAGTGACAACAAAGTAATTGCTTTAGCAAAAAACGCATTTGGATTAAAAGAAAATGCAACTAGCACAACTCAAGAAGACTTTACTCCAACTATAAACGACGCCCATTTAGCAACAACGGTAACTGCTGTAGATAAAACTACAGGTAAAGTGACTATTGCTGATGCTGATATAGTGGTTTCTGCAGGAAGAGGCTTAAAAGGTCCAGAAAACTGGGGGATGGTAGAAGAGCTTGCAGATATACTTGGTGCAGCTACCGCATGCTCAAAACCAGTTTCTGATTTAGGATGGAGACCTCACAATGAGCACGTAGGACAAACTGGTAAGCCAGTAGCTTCTAACTTATATATTGCTATTGGTATTTCTGGGGCTATCCAACATTTAGCAGGAATTAATGCTTCTAAAGTAAAAGTAGTTATCAATACTGATCCTGAAGCTCCTTTCTTTAAGGCTGCTGATTACGGTATTGTAGGTGATGCTTTTGAAGTAGTACCAACACTAATTGAAAAATTAAAGGCTTTTAAAGCGCAAAACGCATAATTTTTTTATAAATTGTGCCTCTATATGGGCTATCTAAATTTATGACTAATAGCGTCCTAAGTTTAGATAGCTTTTTTTATTTTATATAATTGATGTTGACATTTCACTTGACGTCTTTTAAATTATGCTGATGAGTTTAGTACGACTAAATATTAAAGGAATATCCTATAGCCAAACACAAAATGGCGCATACGCACTTATCTTAAATGAAGTAGATGGTGAACGAAAACTACCAATTGTTATTGGAGCATTTGAAGCTCAATCAATTGCAATTGCTTTGGAAAAAGAGATAAAACCTCCCAGACCACTAACACATGATTTATTTAAAAGTTTTGCTGATAGGTTTCAAATCGTCGTAAAGCAAGTCATTATTCATAAATTAGTTGATGGCGTTTTCTATTCAAGTATTATTTGTGAACGGGACAAGATCGAAGAAATTATTGACGCTAGAACCTCTGATGCTATTGCGTTAGCATTGCGTTTTAACGCTCCCATTTTTACCTATAAAAACATTCTAGATAAAGCGGGAATATTCTTAAACTTACCAGCAAAAGAAGATGACCCTGAAGATGTATTAAATGAAGATATTATTTTTGAAGAACAAGACACAACAACATCAAATCATTCACACCTAACTTTACAAGAATTAAACGAAGCACTAGGAGAGGCTGTATCTAATGAAGATTACGAAGCTGCTGCAAGAATAAGAGATGAAATATCTAAAAGAGAACAATAAACTGATTGTGGTTGTTAGTTTGTTGTTAACCTAAATACTTAATATGAAACACTTTTTAACTTGCTTAATAGTTTTAATTAGCGCGATTTCATTTGGACAAAACATTAATCAAAAATGGGACTTCAATACAATTAAAAGTAACGGTACTAGCGTTATTGACATTGATGCTAAAAATGACTTTTTAACATTAAAAAAAAATCAGTTTGAATATCAATTAGCCGCTAAAAACAATTTAAAGGCTAAAGGTGATTATATTCTACAGAATGATTTATTAATCTTCTACTACACACAACCTACCGATACTATTAGAAGATATCGTATAACAGAACACACTGACTCAACGTTAGCTTTCACAGAAAACACAACGAAATACTCTTTCAAAAAAGACCTTGTAAAAACCATCATAAACCAAACAGAAAAAGGTGCCATTGACACAACAATACCTAGTCAGGGTTTCTCTATGGAAAGTTTATGGAGAGGTGTACTAGGAATGATTTCCTTAATTTTTATTGCATTCTTATTTAGTAGCGATCGAAAAAACATCAATTGGAAAACAGTTGGAATCGGGATTAGTTTTCAACTTTTAATAGCCGTTTGTGTTCTAAAAGTACCATTTATAAAAGTTATTTTTGAATTTATTGGTAAAATATTCATAAAAATATTAGGATTTACACAAGCGGGTAGTGAATTCTTATTCGGAGGGATGCTCGATATTAATTCTTACGGATTCATTTTTGCCTTCCAAGTACTACCAACTATCTTATTTTTCTCTGCATTAACTTCTGTATTATTTTATTTAGGAGTTATTCAGGTAGTAGTTAAAGGAATGGGGTTATTACTTACAAAAATATTAGGTATCTCTGGAGCCGAAAGTTTAAGTGTTGCTGGAAATATTTTTTTAGGTCAAACTGAGGCGCCGTTATTAATAAAGGCTTATTTAGAAAAAATGAATAAGTCAGAAATGCTTTTAGTCATGATTGGTGGCATGGCAACTGTTGCAGGAGCCGTATTAGCAGCTTACATTGGCTTTTTAGGAGGTGATGACGAAGCTTTAAAATTAGTTTACGCTAAACACCTATTGGCTGCATCTGTAATGGCTGCACCTGGAGCAATTGTTATTTCCAAAATACTATATCCACAAACAGAAAAAGTAAATACTGACGTAACTGTTTCTTCTGAAAAAATAGGGTCGAATATTTTAGATGCTATTGCAAACGGAACAACAGAAGGATTAAAACTAGCCGTAAATGTTGGAGCAATGTTATTAGTTTTTGTTGCATTTATAGCAATGATTAATTACGGGTTTGGCAAAATTGGTGCAATTGGTGGTATTAATTACTGGATAAGTAATAACACTCCATACAATAGCTTATCTCTTGAATTAATTCTTGGTTATGTTTTTTCTCCGTTAATGTGGTTAATTGGTATTGCTAAAGAAGATATGGCTTTAATGGGGCAATTATTAGGGATAAAATTAGCAGCAAGTGAGTTTGTTGGGTATATACAATTAGCTGAACTTAAAAATGTTGCTAATGCAACTCACCTTACCTATAATAAATCTATTATCATGGCCACCTATATGTTGTGTGGGTTTGCAAACTTTGCGTCTATTGGCATACAAATTGGAGGAATAGGATCATTAGCGCCAGGACAACGTAAAACATTATCTCAATTCGGGATGAAAGCTTTAATTGGAGGAACAATTGCTTCACTAATTTCTGCTACTATTGCCGGAATGATTATTGGTTAAGAGCAAATGACTACAGATAAAACAACTTATCTTTTTCGGTTAATAACCTTTTAATAAAATACTAAGCTTCAGGCATCTTGCTTGAAGCTTTTTTTCTACTTTAGTAACCTCATTATAATAATTACAGAATGAAACAATATATCGATTTAGTGGAACACGTTTTAGCAAACGGAAATGAAAAAGGAGATAGAACAGGTACAGGAACTAAAAGTGTTTTTGGCTATCAAATGCGATTTGATTTAAGTGAAGGTTTCCCTATGGTAACCACCAAGAAACTACATTTAAAATCGATAATTCATGAGTTATTATGGTTTATAAAAGGTGACACTAATATTAAGTATCTTCAAGATAATGGTGTTAAAATATGGAACGATTGGGCAGATGAAAATGGGGATTTAGGACCTGTTTATGGACACCAATGGCGTAACTGGAATTCTGATGACATTGACCAATTACAAGAAGTAATTACTACAATCAAGAACAACCCAGATAGTAGGCGCATGTTAGTAGCAGCATGGAACCCTTCTGTATTGCCAGATACTTCAGTTTCATTTAGTGAGAATGTAGCAAATAACAAAGCAGCTTTACCACCTTGTCATGCGTTCTTTCAGTTTTATGTTGCTGATGGTAAATTATCATGCCAACTATACCAACGTAGTGCCGATATTTTTTTAGGAGTACCTTTTAATATTGCTTCTTACGCTCTATTTACGATGATGATTGCTCAAGTTTGCGATTTAGAAGTAGGTGATTTTATACATACCTTTGGTGACGCACATATTTACAACAATCATAAGGAGCAGTTTGAATTGCAATTATCTAGAGACACAAGGGAATTACCAATCATGAAAATGAATCCTGAGATTAAAGATATTACCGCTTTTACTTTTGAAGATTTTGAGTTGGTAAATTATAATCCACATCCTGGAATTAGAGGAGTAGTTGCTGTGTAATAAATTAATCTATATGCAAAACCAACACGAACAATACGAAAGCGCTCGCAAGCGCACCAAGCAAAAGAAACGCCTGTACTTTCATTTAGTATTCTTTGTATTAGGTACTATAATACTAACGGTGCTTAACAAAGGATTAGGAATTGGTGAGGATATTATTGCAAATTGGTATTTGATCGCTATCCTTATTTGGGCATTTTTATTTTTGTTGCATGTTGTAAATGTATTTGTAACCAATCGTTTTTTCGGTAAAGAATGGGAACGTATCCAAACCGATAAAATTCTTGCAAAGCATGATAAAAAGGTTGAGAAACTAGAGGGTAAAGTTTTAAAAGAATTTAACATACAGGAAAAAGTAACTAGTTACCAAAAAAGCAAACAAGTGATTACTATTATAGCTGCAGCTGCAGAAAACAACGAAATAGGAAAAGACAATAAATTAATTTGGCATTTGAGTGACGACTTAAAGCGTTTTAAAAAATTAACTTCGGGGCATGCTATTATCATGGGCCGTAAAACTTTTGAAAGTTTCCCTAAAGCACTACCAAACAGGACTAATGTTGTAATTACTCGAGATCGAAATTACACCGCAGAAAATGCTGTTGTTGTTCACTCTCTAGAAGAAGCATTAGAAACCACAAAAGATGACGCTCAACCGTTTGTAATTGGAGGTGGTGAAATTTACAAACAAGCATTGAGTATTGCCCATCGAATAGAATTAACTAGAGTACATCACCCTTTCGAAGCAGACACCTATTTTCCTGAATTAAACAAATCATGGAAAGAAACAGCAAGAGAAGACTGTTTTAAAGACGAAAAACACGATTACGACTATAGCTTTATCACTTACGAAAGAGCATAAACAATCACACACAAGACCTCATTGGACACTAACCTTTGAGGTCTTTCTATTTATTTCCTTATTTTTGTACCACAAAACTTAAACTAACAGTTTCTTTAAAAAAGAAACTCTTAAAAGATATATTATGAAAGCATACATTTTTCCAGGTCAAGGAGCACAATTTTCAGGAATGGGATTGGATTTATACGAAAACTCAGCTGAAGCACAAGAATTATTTGAAAAAGCAAATGAGATATTAGGATTCAATATTACTGATATCATGTTTGAAGGAACTGCTGAACAATTAAAAGAAACTAAAGTTACTCAACCAGCTATATTTTTACACTCTGTAATTTTAGCTAAAACTTTAGGAGACTCTTTTAACCCAGAAATGGTTGCAGGGCACTCTTTAGGTGAATTCTCTGCATTAGTAGCAAGTGGTGCTTTAACCTTTGAAGACGGCTTAAAACTAGTCTCTCAGCGTGCTATGGCAATGCAAAAAGCATGTGAAGCAAAACCAAGCACCATGGCTGCTGTTTTAGGACTAGACAACGATGTTGTTGAAAAAATATGCGCAATGACAGAAGGAATCGTTGTTGCTGCAAACTACAATTGTCCAGGACAATTAGTAATCTCTGGAGAAATTGAAGCAATTAATGCTGCTTGTGAAACATTAAAAGAAGAAGGTGCTCGTAGAGCTTTAGTTTTACCCGTTGGTGGAGCATTTCATTCACCATTAATGGAGCCAGCACGTGAAGAACTTGCTGCAGCAATTGAAAACACTACTTTCAGCACTCCTTCTTGCCCAATTTACCAAAACGTATCAGCAAGTGCGATAACTGACTCAGAAGAAATTAAAAAGAATTTAATTCTACAATTAACTGCCCCAGTAAAATGGACACAATCAGTACAACAAATGATTGCCGATGGTGGAACTTCATTTACAGAAGTTGGACCTGGAAAAGTACTACAAGGTTTAATGCGTAAAATTGACAGAACTGTTGAAGCAAATGGAGCTAGCTTAAATATTGAAGCTTAATTTCATTTTTCTTATAAAGTAACAAAGGGCAGCTAATTTAGCTGCCCTTTGTTACTTTATAAAATCTCAGCTTACAAAGTCATTATAAGGAATATGATCCCCACAACCAACATTAGAATCACATTAATAAATGTTGTGAATTTCTTCTCTGGATTTTTATTCATTACCACAAAATACATTGGAATAAATAACACTAAAAATGCCATAACACTTATAGTTATCAAAATACGAGCATAAGGCCAATGCATTATCTTAAATAAACAACCTATTCCTCCAGCTAACATAAGTATAAATGCCGTAGACACTAAAATTGTATTATACTTAGCATCCGTATCCTTAAGTTTTAATATAATAAGTGATGGTATAAACAACAAACAAAACAACAATATTCCTGCAAATAATATAATCCCAGTTCCTGTTAAATGATGCAATTTATAATACACACCAAACCCAAGTAACAATACGGACAGCACTCCAGATACCTGAAGTGTAGCTTTTACAAGGTCTATACTTTTTGAATTTATTAAAGTATCTGTTTCGTGCTGTAGTTCTTTCAGTTCTTGATTAAAGAAACGAGGTATTATTTTTTCATAATGTGCTTCAAAGTCTCCGGTTTCGGATAGCTCTGTTTCGGTCAAACAACAAACATGATCAACGATATTCTCTTGCAAGTCTTTTAATACAATTCCTTTTCTTTTTAAATCGGATAAGATAAAATCAATATGTTCATCAGTAATCTTAAACATTTTCGGTTTTAGTATTTGTTCCTAACAACACCTGCATCGTTTTCATGAACTCTGCAAATTCAGTAACTTTTTCTTCTACAGATATTTTCCCTGATTTCGTTAATGTGTAATACTTACGTACACGCTTACCAATAAAAACTTTTTCAGTAACCAGCTCTCCTTTTTTCTCTAAAGCGTGTAAGGTAGGATATAACGCCCCTTCCGTAATTTGAATCTTCCCATCTGTTAATTCTTTTACTCGGTTGGTAATTTCATACCCATACATTTTACCTTGCTCTTTTAAGAGCTTTAAAATGATAGTTTTTAATGTCCCTTTTATTAATTCCGATGAGTACATATTATTTTATTTTTTGAAATAGAATATCTTTTACTGTTCCTTCCGATGCTATTAAAAATTCTACAACCTCTTTGCCATTTCTTCTAAAATGATATCGAGTTCTATCTTGAGATCCAAATTCATCTTTCTGACCTAAAATTAACTCTATTTTTGGATTATTAGGGAATTGACGAAAGAGTTTTCTGTTTTCGGTAAACAATTGATATGTTACATCCAATTCCTCTGAATAATACGTCCCTATAAAATCATTTAAATTAACCAATTCAGGGTTTTGTAACTTTACTCTTTCAAAATAAAACTTCGCTCCACCAAAATCTACTGCCAAATCACACTCCTTATTTTCATTGTTAAAAAACTGATAGCCAACACTTGAATTTTGAGCCCTATAAAATTTATTTTTTGTTACTTCTTTTAGAGGAATTGGCTTTCTTCCAAAACTACTTTTCGCTTTTAACACATTACCCTCTATAAATATCTTCATTCCTAAATCACTATTGATTTCTTGGTAATTCCCCTCTAACCCTTTCAATTCAACAGAAGAATGAGCATAATACTCTTTTTTTTCTGTTATACCTTCTTTCGATTTTAAGAACAAATCAAGAACTTTATATGATAAATTAACTGCATTAACTTCTTCTGAATTAGAATATGCTACCACCGCTAATTGTTCATCAGGCAAACAAATCAATTGAGATCGCATTCCTATATCTCGTCCACTATGGTTAATAGTTTTATACCCTTTGTAAGGTGATACAAACACCCCTCTTGCATACCTCATTTCTTCTCCGTTATTCAAAGGTTCTAGAGTTGTTAAAAATTTTGACAAATAAGAAAACTTAGATTCTTTATTTGTAAATATGTTTGACCACTTAGCCATATCTGCTATTGTACTCCCCACACCACCAGCTCCAATACAATGCGTTAAGGACCTAGGTTGTTTAAACTCCTTCCCTTCTTTATAATAAGAGTATGCTCTATTCTTTATTATCTGTTCTAAATAACTTTTATAAAATGTATGCTTCATTCCTAAAGGTTTAAATAATTCCTCCTTGGCAAAAACATCAATTTTATTTCCTGAAACTCGCTCAATTATTAAGGCAAGAAGTACATAATTTGAATTTGCATACAATATTTTTTCACCCGGAATATTGTTTACTCCTTTTTGACTAAAAATCAATTTTTCAATACTCTTATTAGTATACCCCATATGGTCATAATCAAAACCTTTCAAATTTAAAAGTACATTATGATTCCTTAATCCACTGGTATGATTTAATAAGTGCTTAATTTTTATTGAATGCCCATAATCAGGTAACTCTGGTATATATTTCCTAACATCTTCATTAACATCAAGCTTACCTTTATGCTCTAAAACCCCTATACATGCTGAGGTGATTTGTTTTGTTATTGAAGCTATTCCAAAAATCGTATTTTTATTAAATGGCACATCATATTCTAAATTCGCCATTCCTCTTTGATATGAATATATCAATACTCCATTTTGAACAACCCCAATAGTAATTCCAGGTTCATTCTTATCTATAAAATTAAATAATGAATCTATTTCTTTATCAACTGGACTACTTTTTTGAGCGAAACAAAAGTTTAAAAAAGTACACAGACAAAACGTTATTATTTTTAACATCATTTTAAGTTGTTTAAATACCTCTATCTAGCTTACCATGTAATATAATAAGTCAAATATTAGATACTATTGTTAGTCATTAGTTAAAGTTCCTTTATACTTATCCATAAAGAAAGATGGCAATAACCCAAAGTTTAACAATAAAAATCCTGCAAACATTATCATTCCTCTGTATGGCCAATGGAAAAATTCAAACATAGTTCCAATTCCGAAAGAAAAAAGTGTTAAAAATGCGATGATATAAGTTCTCTTTTTCATAATTAATGTGTTTTAAATTAATACAATTTGTTTATAAACTTCTCTTATGCATAATTCAAATATACATTGTTTTCTTATGTATTCAAATTTTTACATAAGAAAATTATGCATTACTAATTTAGGAACACCTAAGAAAGCAGTAATAAAAAAGAAACTTAATCTACCTGAACAGCTACAGACAGTACGTTTGGAAGATAATCATGCTTAAACGTGTGCAATACTTTTATTTTATAAATACCTTGCTCTGTAAAATCATAATCTTTAATTAGTATAGATTTCATATCGCAATAGTCACCAACACAATCACCTAACTCAGTTCCATTTTGATCTAATAATTGCAATGAAAAAGGAATTTTATCAATTTGATGTAATGGTGATGTGACATATACTTCCAATGGTATTTCTGAAAATTGAAATCCGTGTATATAACTAATATTTAATTTAATAGAATGTAACTGATTGGCAGATGAATTGTTAAAGTTTAGCGATAATACATCTGATTGATACCATCTGTTCTTAGGAAAATCTAATTGTGCTGTATGCTTACTTGTACATTGAACACACATAATAAACCCAATAGCACACATAAGTAGGTAAGGTAATTTTCTTAAGAACAGATGCATCAAATGGGGCTTGTTTACATTCATAACGTAAATAACTCGTGTTTAGTATATTGTGTATTTATTTTTTGATTTTATTTTCCCATTTCCATGCAGAACGCATTGCATCATCTAAACTACATTCTGCTTCCCAGCCTAAACTCTTAGTCACTTTTGAAGTATCTGCATAAGCCGAAATAATATCCCCAGCCCTTCTTGGTACAAAACTATAATTTAAAGAAGTACCGGATACTCTTTCAAAAGATTGAATTACTTCTAAAACTGTACTCCCTTTCCCTGTACCAATATTATATGTTTCGTATTTATTCGTGTTGTTATTATTAATCAACCTCTCGATCGCTACAACATGTGCCTTAGCTAAATCGACTACATGAATGTAATCCCTAACACAAGTACCATCTATTGTTGGGTAATCATTTCCAAATACAGACAACCCCTCTCTAATTCCAATTCCAGTTTGAGTAATGTAAGGGACTAAGTTTTGAGGAACACCAACAGGAAGCTCTCCCAGTTCAGCTGAAGGATGTGCTCCAATAGGATTAAAATATCGCAATGCAATTGCTTTTAATTGCTGAGATATTTTACACGTATCTTGTATTATTTCTTCACCAATTTGTTTTGTATTACCATATGGAGATTCTGCATTTTTAACAGGTGCGTTTTCAGTAATTGGCAATTCATCAGCTTGACCATAAACCGTACAAGAACTGCTGAAAATAAAGTTTTCTATTTGATACTTTTCTAAAACCTGCAATACATAAACCAGTGTTGTTACATTATTTTCATAATATAACAATGGATTTCCTACGCTTTCTCCTACAGCTTTACTAGCTGCAAAATGAATTACTCCTGTAATATCTTGATGAGCTTCAAAAAAAGAAAATACAGCCGATTTATCTCTTAAATCTAATTGCTCAAAAAACGGACGAATACCTGATATATTTTCAATACCATCTAAAACGGTTACCGTGGAATTTGATAAGTTATCAATAATAATAACCTCATAGCCTTTTTGCTGTAATTCAACAACCGTATGTGACCCAATAAAACCAAGGCCTCCTGTTACTAGTATTTTCATATGAAAAGGAAGGAATAAAAATGGGTAACCAAATAACAATATTCAATTACCCAATCAAATTATTTATTTACAAACGCTATCACTTTTGAAGTAATAAACTCGATTTGCTCATCATCTAACTCTGTATGCATCGGTAATGATATTACCTCTTTTATCAATTGATTTGTGACTGTAAAATCCGCTTCATTATAACGCTCATCAACATATGCTTTTTGACTATGTAAAGGGATTGGATAATATACTCCACAAGGAATTTTATTATCATTTAAAAATTGCGCTAAGGCATCTCTATCTATACCTTTTATTTTTAAAGTATATTGGTGAAATACATGATCACCACTACGAACAGGTGTTGTAATACAATCGATATTTTCAAAAGCTTTATCATACTTTGAAGCTGCTAATTGACGTGCTGAATTATAGTTTCCTAAGTTTTTCAATTTAGTTCTTAATACAGCTGCCTGGACAGAATCTAAACGAGAATTCACACCTACTACATCATGGTGGTATCTTTTGTACATCCCATGATTAACAACTCCTCTAATTATATGTGCTAACTCATCATCATTTGTGAAAATTGCACCACCATCACCATAACAACCTAAATTTTTAGATGGAAAAAATGACGTTGAAGCAACATGACCAATTGTTCCTGCTTTCTTTTTACTTCCATCAGCAGATTCATAATCAGCTCCAATTGCTTGAGCGTTATCTTCAATAACAAATAAGTTATGCTTTTCAGCTAACTCCATTATTGCATCCATATTAGCGCATTGTCCGAATAAATGTACAGGAACAATTGCTTTTGTTTTTGGAGTAATAGCTTTTTCTATTGCTGCTATATCTATATTAAAATCATCTGGGTTGACATCAACTAATACTGGCGTTAATCCTAATAAAGCAATAACTTCAACAGTTGCCGCAAAAGTAAAATCGGCAGTTATTACCTCATCCCCTGGTTTTAACCCAAGACCCATCATTGCTATTTGTAACGCATCAGTTCCGTTTGCACAGGGTATAACATGCTTTACACCTAAATACGTTTCTAATTCCGTCTGAAACCCTTTTACTTCAGGCCCATTTATATATGCCGTAGAGTCTAATACATTTAAAACTGATGTATTAACTTCATCTTTTATTTTTTCGTATTGACCTTTAAGGTCTACCATCTGAATCTTTTTCATTGTAAACTTTCTTCGTGAATTTGACCAAAAATACAAAATCCAAATTGTTTATGTATTGAATTTGGACTAAGAAATGTATTTTAGCACACGATTATTAAACACTTTTACATATTGTTATTTTTTTATAATATCTTAATACATATTGCTAGTCTCTTTTTAAAAGTGATAGCCCTGTTTAATCCTAAAATAAAACTATTTGTTGATGGTCGAAAAACTGTATTTGAAACATTAGAAAACGCTATTTTAAAAACAGATAAAACCATATGGATTCATTGTGCTTCATTAGGTGAATTTGAGCAAGGGTTACCTATAATTGAACAACTAAAAAAACAGTACCAAAGCCATAAATTAGTCGTCAGTTTTTTTTCACCATCTGGTTACGAAGTAAAAAAAAATAGCCTTGTTGCTGATGTAATTGTGTACTTACCATTAGACACTAAGGCAAATGCAAAACGCTTTTTAAATGTCGTTCATCCAGATATTACTGTTTTTGTAAAATATGAATTCTGGCCTAACTACCTAAATGAATTAAAAAAGCGAAACGTTAAAACAATATTAGTTTCTGGAATATTTAGAAAAAATCAAGCATTCTTTAAAGCTTATGGAAAATGGATGCAAAATTCACTACAAACCTTTAATCACTTTTTTGTACAAAATGAAACCTCTAAAAAACTTTTAAATAATATCTCATTTAAAAATGTAACTATAGCAGGGGACACACGTTTTGATCGCGTTTCTGAAATTTTAAAGCGCGATAATTCATTAGATTTTATGGAAACTTTTAAACAAGATAAAATCACAATAGTTTACGGAAGTTCATGGAGTGACGACGAAGATATCTATTTAGATAACTTAAATAATTCTGAAAAAACAAAACACATAATTGCCCCACATGATATTAAACCACATAAAATATCTAAGCTAAAAAGCCTTATAACTAAACCTGTTATTTTATTTTCTGAAATTGATGGTAAAAACTTAGCTAATTATGATGTACTAATAATTGATACAATCGGCTTACTTACTAAAGTTTATAGCTATGCTGACATAGCTTATGTTGGCGGAGGGTTTAAAACTGGATTACATAACACTCTAGAACCAGCTGTTTATGGAATACCTGTAGTAATTGGCCCTGAATACCAAAAATTTCAGGAAGCTGTTGATTTAGTGTCACAAAAAGGAATACTATCTGTTTCAGATAAAGAGTCATACAATATAACTATACAGAAACTTACAAGCTCTTCATCTCATAGATTAACTACTGGGGAAATTAATAGCCATTACATTAAGGATAATGTAGGCGCTACAACTAAAGTTATAGAATATTTAAATCCTTCATAAAAAAAAGCCCAAAAACAAATGGTTTTGAGCCTTTAACATCCGTAAAGGATATTCAATATTGGACTATTCAATTATAATTTTTCAAAATTTATATGTTCCATACTCCCATTAAGTTCATTACTCAATCCTGATAGCGAAACATTTAAACTAGACGATGTATTAACATCCCATTCATTATGAAACATACGCAAAGGAGCGTCCTTTGTTGGTATTTGTATTTGTAATCCTTTTTTAATTTCTAAAATATTCCATGAACCCTCAATGGCAAATGATTCTGATTCATTTGTAATCAGTAATTCATTGTTTTTTTTAAATTCAAATACAAATCCTTTTAAGTTTTCTGTAGTATCTCCTGAAGTTTTTTCAACGTGAGCGACTTCCCATTTACCTAACATATCATTTTCAGTAAGTGGTGTTATAATCATTGTTTCATCATCACTACTACATGACACAAATAACAAACTTGTAAATATTAATAAAAACATCTTTTTCATAACATAACTTTTTTACTTTCAACTAAATAGCTATGCTTTTCTGGAGACTCCAAATATATATAAAAAAAATCATTTCACAACAACAAAACATGCTTTCACAACAAACAAAACAATGTAATTCGCTGAAATACAGCTTTTACCGGCAAAAAGCATGATTTAAAACACTACTTCACTAACATACGTTTAATTTCATTCAATTTCATTAACGCTTCAATTGGAGTAAGTGTGTCAATATCCGTATCAATTATTTCATTTTTCAAATCAGTTAATAATGGATCATCTAGATTAAAAAAACTTAATTGCATTTCATCTTGCACGGCATTTAAGTTATCTGTAAGTTCTTCAGAAGAATGGGATTTTTCTAATTTTTGAAGTATTTTATTCGCCTTCCTTATTACTTGTTGGGGCATACCAGCCATTTTAGCTACATGAATTCCAAAACTATGATGACTCCCTCCTTTTACTAATTTCCTTAAAAAAAGTACATTATCTTTAGTTTCTTTTACAGAAACATTAAAGTTTTTAATTCGTTCGAATGTTTCTGTCATTTCATTCAACTCATGATAATGGGTTGCAAACAATGTTTTGGCTTTTGAAGGATGTTCATGCAGGTATTCAGAAATAGCCCAGGCAATAGATACACCATCATAAGTACTTGTCCCTCTACCAATTTCATCTAACAACACCAAACTCCTATCTGATAGATTATTTAATATTGATGCTGTTTCATTCATTTCTACCATAAAAGTAGATTCTCCCATAGAAATATTATCACTTGCTCCTACACGAGTAAATATTTTATCTACCAAACCTATTCTAGCCGAATCTGCAGGAACAAAACTTCCCATTTGAGCCAACAGAACAATTAAAGCTGTTTGACGTAAAATTGCTGATTTACCAGACATATTCGGACCAGTAATCATTATCATTTGCTGAGTTTCCTTATCTAAAAACACATCGTTAGCAATATAAGTATCCCCAATTGGCAATTGCTTTTCAATTACTGGATGACGGCCATTTTTAATATCTAATTCAAATGAATTATCTATTGTTGGCAATACATAGTTATTTGCTTTTGCTAACTCCGCAAATGAACACAAACAGTCTAATTGACTTATTAAATTTGCATTCTGTTGAACAGACTTTATATAGTTAGTCATCCAAAGTACCAAGTCAGAAAATAATTGCTGCTCTAAAGCTCCTATTTTCTCTTCTGCACCTAATATTTTAGTTTCGTATTCCTTTAACTCTTCAGTTATATAACGTTCAGCATTTACTAAAGTCTGTTTTCTAATCCATGTTTCTGGGACTTTATCTTTATGGGAGTTTCTAACTTCAATATAATATCCAAATACATTGTTTGATGCTATTTTCAAAGATGTAATCCCTGTTGCTTCAGTTTCACGTTGCAACATTTTATCTAAATAATCTTTTCCAGAATATGCTAAACTTCTATATTCATCTAATTCTTTTGAATATCCTTCAGCTATTGCATTTCCTTTTAAAATATTAACTGGCGCCTCCTCATTTAGTGTTTCTTTTATTTTACTTCGTAGTAAGTCACAATCGTGTAAATTATCTCCTATAACCTTTAAAGCATCATTTTCACAATTTGTAGCCAAGGCTTTAATTGGTACAATTGCTTCTAATGAATTCTTTAATTGAATCACTTCTCTAGGACTCACTTTATGAGTAGCCACCTTGGAAATTAATCGCTCAACATCTCCTATTAACTTTATGTGATTTCTTACTTTATCATATAATGTTATTTCTTCTAACAAATAAGAAACCACCTGATGGCGTTGTTGAATTTTAGTTACATTTTTTAACGGTAAAGCTAACCAACGTTTAAACATCCTTCCTCCCATTGGAGAAATTGTTTTATCAACAACATCTAATAAAGTTACTGCATTTACAGCTAGTGAACCATATAATTCTAAGTTCCTAACAGTAAACCGATCCATCCATACATACTCATCTTCTGCTATTCTATTAATAGCAGTAATATGCGACAGTTTATTATGCTGTGTTTCTGACAAATAATATAAAATAGCTCCCGAAGCAACAATTCCTTCTTGTAAATGTGCGACACCAAAACCTTTTAACGAGCTGGTTTTGAAATGTGAAATAAGATTTTCTTGAGCATAATCATTTTTAAAAATCCAATCTTCTAAATAAAATGAATGGTAATCATTCCCAAATGCTTCTTGAAAATGCTTCTTCTTATGCTTTTGTACTAATACTTCACTCGGGTTAAAATTCTGTAATAATTTATCTATATACTCTTGATTACCTTGAGAAGTTAAAAACTCCCCTGTAGACACATCTAAAAATGATATTCCAATTTGTTGCTTCCCAAAGTGTAATGCACACAAAAAATTATTTGTTTTTGAATGCAACACTTCGTCATTCAAAGCAACACCTGGGGTAACCAATTCTGTCACCCCTCTTTTAACGATTGATTTTGTTTGCTTTGGATCCTCTAACTGATCACATATCGCTACACGCATACCAGCTTTTACTAATTTTGGCAAATACGTATTTACTGAATGATGTGGGAAACCTGCCAGTTCTGTTTTTTCACCACCATTATTACGGTGAGTTAGTGTTATCCCTAATACCTGAGCTGCTTTTATGGCATCTTTACCAAAAGTTTCATAAAAATCCCCTACTCGAAACAGCAACATTGCATCAGGATATTTAGTCTTGATCGTGTTGTATTGTTGCATTAACGGGGTTACTCTTTTCTCTTTTGTTGCTTTTTTCGCCAATGGATTTTATTTTAAATTCGACACAATAATTAACTATTAATGTGCTCTTTAATTAAATCATTATTATCAATTCACATCTCAAGCACCTAAAACTAGGCACTTAATCTATTAATAATGCGAATTTAATTAAATTACTATAACTTTTTATATTCTTCGGATATTTAGTACTTTTGGAAACCAAGTTTTTTTGGCATAGTCATTGAAGAACTTAATTATTAAATAAAATAAATTTAAATATCATGAAAAAACTAATAACATTCGTATTTGCAATCGCTTTATTTACAGGAGCTACAGTTAATGCTCAAGAGACTGTAAAAAAAGGAGAACTTAAAGGTGCAAAAATAGAATTTGATCAAGAAGTAATTGATTACGGAGAAGTTGAATATGCTTCAAATGGAGAACGTGAATTTATAATTAAAAATACTGGAGATGCTCCATTAGTAATTACACGTACAAAAGGATCGTGTGGATGTACTGTACCAACAAAACCTTCTGAGCCAATTTTACCTGGTAAAACTGGGGTTATGAAAGTAAAATATGATACAAAAAGAGCAAACCAACCTTTTTCAAAAAGTATCACTGTTACTTCAAATGCAGTAAATTTCCCTACTAAAATTGTAAAAATTAAAGGAAAGGTATTAGCTAATCCTAATGCAAAAAAAGTAACATTAAAAAAACCTGTTAAACCAGCTGTAGCGGTTAAATAAAATTGTTTTTATTCAAAAAAAAAAGCACTCATATGAGTGCTTTTTTTTTGATATATTTTATTGATTTTTGCACATATAAAAAACCTTATTTTGAGAAAATTAAAAAACAGCGAACTAAATAGAAAATCAGTAACTGAATTTAAGGATGCTCCAAAAACTCCTATAATAGTTATTTTAGATAACATCCGTAGCAGCAATAATGTAGGCTCTGTATTTAGGTCTAGTGATGCTTTTTTAATTGAGAAAATCTATTTGTGCGGTATTACTGCTACTCCACCCAACAAGGACATACAACGTACAGCACTTGGATCTACAGATTCTGTTGATTGGGAGTACGCTAAAGACACATTAAGCATTATTAAACAATTACAAGCAGATGGTGTTTATGTAGCAAGTATAGAACAAGCTGAAGATTCAGTAATGCTAAATGATTTTACACCAAAAGAAGGTCAAAAAATGGCTATTGTTATGGGAAATGAGGTAAAAGGTGTACAACAAGATGTTGTATCAACTTCTGATGCATGCATCGAAATTCCTCAATACGGAACCAAACACTCCTTGAATATTTCAGTAACTTGTGGTGTTGTGCTTTGGGATTTATTAAGTAAAATCAAGAATTAATTTAAAATCTGATTTAACACTTCCAAATAATCAATACGGTTTCTCACAAAGTCCAACCCAGACACATCAATTACTTTCACGTTTAAATTTGGCTGGGATTTGATAAACTCAACATAACCTTTATTTATTTTCTCTAAATAATCGGATTGAATATTCTGCTCGTATTCTCTACCACGCTTAGTAATATTTTTAAGAAGTCTTTCTGTATTCTGATATAAGTACACATAAATATCTGGTTGTTGCATGTCTTTATAAATTACATTAAAAAACTTACGATACAGTGCAAATTCATCTTCTGGCAAAGTTACTTTCGCAAAGGTTAATGATTTTGATATGTGATAATCCGCTACCACAAACTCTTTAAATAAATCATATTGAGAAATATCATCTGACAATTGCTTATACCTATCAGCTAAAAAACTCATTTCTAACGGAAATGCAAAACGCGATTGATCTTCATAAAATTTTGGTAAAAAAGCATTGTCCGCAAAACGCTCTAAGATAAATTTCGCATTAAAATCTTGAGCTATCATTTTTGCTAAGGAAGTTTTTCCACTACCAATATTTCCTTCAATTGTAATAAAATTGTGTTTTGAAAACACATGAATATCAAACGGGTTATCTAATTTTCTAGAGAATAATATTACTTCACTAGCGTCCGTACAAGACTCCAATAATTCTTTAATTGTTTTTTGTGATTTCGGATGTTTTAAATTTGAAGCAATATCAAATAATGGTTGCAAAACAAACCTTCTTTCTGTAAGTTCTATATGCGGAACTTGTAAACCTTCCTCATCAATTATCTCATTATTATAAAAAAGGATATCAATATCAATAACTCTGGCTTGATAAGAGTCTCCTTTTTTATCTTTTCTTCCAAGAAATTTTTCAATCCTTTTAAATTCTATTAATAGTTCTTCTGGAGATAAACTTGAAGTTAAACCAACACAACAATTCAAAAAGTCTTCTGACTCGAAACCCCATGAACTTGTTTCATACACAGGCGATATCGTAAGAATATTCCCGATTTCTTCGTTCAATACATCAATAGCTTTTTGCAAATTTTGCAATCGATCACCTTCATTGGTTCCTAAAGAAATAAATATTTTTTGTAACAAATTCAATAAAATACAGACTTACTATTTAATAAATATTGTGGTTTACAAAATTACAGAAATTTTAATCTTAAAGCGTCCTTTTTAGGACAATAACCTTAAATAAATATAAATGAATTTTTTAAAAAGAGTTTTATCAACCGTTATTGGAATTGTAGTTTTTCTAGGACTATGCTTTTTCTTTCTTATGATTATTGGAGCTGCAATTGGCGGTGGAAATAAAGACAAAGTTACCGTAGAGGACAATTCTGTTTTAGCTTTAAACTTAGATAAAGAAATGCCTGATTATGCTGGGAAGTTTGATTACGGGGAATTAAATGAATTATTTAAAGGCAATAAAAAACATAATGGTCTATTTAATATCATTGACGCTATTAAATATGCTGCTACCGATGACAAAATAAAAGGTATTAGTATTAAAAACAATAATTTAAGTGCTGGTATGGCACAAACAAAAGCACTAAGAGACGCTTTACTTGATTTCAAAAAATCTGGAAAATTCATACTTGCATATAGTGATATCATAGGGCAAAAAGATTATTACTTAAATTCAGTTGCAGATTCAATATACCTTAACCCCGTTGGTGCTTTAGATTTTAAAGGGTTAGCTACTGAAATATTATATTATAAAGATTTTCAGGATAAATATGGTATTAAGATGGAGGTTATCAGACACGGGAAGTACAAAAGTGCCGTAGAACCATACTTAGCACAAGAAATGAGTGACGCAAATCGTGAACAAATTTCTGTATTTTTAAACTCTATCTGGTCAGAAATGAAAAAAGAAATTGGAGTAAGTAGAAATATTACTACTGCTCAATTAGATTCTATTGCTGATAATTTATTAACTCGAAATGCTAAAAAAGCTGTTGAATCAAAACTAATAGATAAATTAATATACATTGATGAATTTAATGACATTATAAAAAATAAACTTGGCATAGCTAGTGATGAAGATTATGAATCAATTGGAATTTATGACTATGCTGAGCATACTGCTAAGAAAAACCGTTCTAAGCAAATTAAAATAAAAGATAAAATTGCCGTTATCTATGCACAAGGACAAATTATGTATGGTGAAGGTGATGAAAAAACAATTGGTCAAGGTGTTATTAACAAGGCCTTAAAAGATGCTCGTGAAGACGATAAAGTAAAAGCAATCGTTATACGTGTAAACTCACCAGGAGGAAGTGCTTTAGCCAGTGAGTTAATTTGGAGAGAAATTGAATTAACCAAAGCAGTAAAACCTGTAATTGTATCAATGGGTAATCTGGCAGCTTCAGGAGGATACTATATAGCCTGTAACGCTAACAAAATTATTGCTGAACCAAGTACCATAACAGGTAGTATTGGTGTGTTTGGAACTTTACCCAACGCTCATGAATTCATGAATGATATAGGTATAAATGCAGAGCAAGTAACTACTAATCAAAATTCTATAAGCTATAGTGTTTTTGAGCCAATGAAAGACGAACAAAGAGCGATTATAAAAGAAGGTGTCGTTGATATTTATGAGTTATTTACCAATCGTGTTGCAACCGGAAGAGGTATGAAACAAGAAGCTGTACATAAAATTGCTCAAGGAAGAGTTTGGACAGGTGCTGATGCTGTAAGTAATGGCTTAGTCGATGAACTAGGTGGTTTAGATTTAGCTTTAACTAGAGCAGCTGAAGCGGCTGAGCTTGATGAATACAAAATCAAAGAATTACCAATATATGACAAAGATTTTGAAAAAATGTTTGAAAGTTTTGGATTGGTTCAAACTAAAGAAGAATTACTAAAAGAAGAGTTAGGAATACACAATTACCGTATCTTAACAAAAATGAAAAACATTACGCAAATGCAAGGAACACAAATGTTACTTCCATATGACATAGAAATAAAATAGGTAGTATTACTACTCTTACAAAAGAAGCTCTTGAAATTATTTCAAGGGCTTTTTTTAATTTAACTTCAATTCTTTTATAAAACAAAAAACCCTAAACAATTTTGTTTAGGGTTTTAGTGGTGGTGCCTCCAGGAATCGAACCAGGGACACATGGATTTTCAGTCCATTGCTCTACCAACTGAGCTAAGGCACCGTTGCTCTATTTCAGGCGCAAATATAAAACTTATTTTTGTTTCAAAACACTATTTAAACAAAAAATCCTAAACAAAATTGTTTAGGATTTTAATGGTGGTGCCTCCAGGAATCGAACCAGGGACACATGGATTTTCAGTCCATTGCTCTACCAACTGAGCTAAGGCACCGTTGCGTGATTGCGGGTGCAAATATAGGTTGGATTTTTAGATACACAAAACATTTTTTTCTTTTTTTTCTTTCTTATATTTGCCTTAAGACATAAACACCATGAATTTAATAATAGATATTGGAAATACACGCATGAAACTTGCTGTTTATGAAGAAAATAGCTGTTTAAGCAAGCTTATCATTCCGAAAGAAGATTTTTTAAAAAACATTAAAAAAATTCTGACAGAATACCCAGTAATCAAAAAAGGGATCATTTCATCGGTAGATTTTTTTTCAAAAAATGAAGAAAATGAATTAAAAAAGATATTAAAACTTACTATTGTAAGCACATCAATGTTACTGCCTTTTAAAAATTCTTACAAAACTCCAGAAACATTAGGCCTAGATAGAATTGCTCTTATTGCAGCAGCAGCTGATCAATATCAAAAAAAAAACGTACTCGTTATTGATGCCGGTACATGTATAACTTATGATTTTCTTAATTCAAAAAATGAATATCTCGGAGGAGCAATTTCTCCAGGTTTAACAATACGTTATGAAGCTTTACATAATTTAACCGCTAAATTGCCGCTATTAAAACCTGGCGATTCAGATTTTTTTATTGGAAATTCTACAGAAAGCAGCATCCATTCTGGAGTAATTAATGGTCTTGTAAATGAGATAGATGGTGTCATACAGCAATATCAATCAATATATAAAGATTTAACAATTATTTTAACAGGAGGAGACACTAATTTCTTGGCAAAGAGATTAAAAAGTAGCATATTTGCCAATTCAAATTTCTTATTAGAAGGTTTGAATCATTTATTAAAAATCAACACTGATTAAATGCTTAAACAAACTTTATTATTATTAGTTGCTTTATTATCATTAAATGCAGTTGCTCAAGAAGGAACAGCATCTCCATATTCATTTTACGGAATAGGAGAATTAAAGTTTAAAGGAACAGTTGAAAACAAAAGTATGGGTGGCTTAAGTGTCTATTCAGATAGTATCCATTTGAACCTTTTAAATCCTGCCTCATTAGGAAAATTAAAGTTAACCTCTTTTACTATTGGAGGAAATCAAAAATTCACTGATTTAAAGTCAACAAACAATTCTGGTAGTGCTTCAAACACAACATTCGATTATATGGCAGTTGGTTTACCAATGGGGAAATTAGGAATGAGCTTTGGTTTACTACCATATACCTCTGTAGGGTATAAAACAGGATTTTCTAACTATCAAACTGCTACAGCTGGTGATGGCAGGTATGAAGGAAATGGAGGTATCAACAAAGCATTTGTAGCTGCCGGATACAGCATAAACGACAACTTATCTTTAGGTATTGATGTAAATTATAATTTTGGAAAAATACACAATGAAGCTATATTAATTACCGATTTACAATATGATATACAAGAAATAAACGAATCTAGACTTTCTGGGTTAGCAGTTAACTTTGGAGCTACGTACAACAAAATGATGACCGAAAAACTACAGTTAATAACAGGCTTAACATATAGCCCTGAAGTTACTTTATCATCAAACAATACAAGAGAGCTATCTACAATTGTCTTTAATGCTAATGGAGTTGTAATTCCTCGTGACACTAAAGAAATCAACCTTAAAGCACTAGGATTAGAAGACACTAAATTTAAATTACCTTCTAAATTAACTATAGGAGCTGGTTTAGGTAAACCTAAAAAATGGTTTGCTGGGGTTGACTATACAAATCTTGGGACAAGTAAATTAGGAAACCTAACATTCAACAACACAAGTGTTACTTATAAAAACGCTAATAAAGTAGCTATTGGAGGTTTTTACATTCCTAAATACAATTCCCTTACAAGTTATTTATCGAGAGTAGTTTATCGTACTGGTGTTAGATTTGAAAACACTGGTGTTGTAATACAAAATGAAGATATTAATGAGTTTGGCATATCTTTTGGAGTAGGATTACCAGTAGGACGTAAGTTTTCAAATGTAAATATTGGATTTGAATACGGGTCTAGAGGAACAACAAATAACAATTTAGTAAAAGAGAATTTTTTCAACCTAAATTTAAGTTTATCATTTAACGACAAATGGTTCCAAAAAAGAAAAATTGACTAACAACCTAAAATCTAAACTATGAAATTTAAATTAACCTTAATCGTTGCATTCTTAACACTTTTTGCAGCAAATGCACAAAATGAGGAGTGCCTTGAAAAGCTTTCTATATTTACTGAGTCAGCTAAAATAAAAAATTACGACGCTGCTTACACCCCTTGGATGTATGTTAGAAAAACATGTCCAAAACTAAATAACGCTATTTATGTTTATGGTGAAAGAATACTGAAGCATAAAATAAAGAAAGCTACCTCAGGAGAGAAAACTGCTTTTACAAATGATTTAATTGCTTTGTATAAAGAAAGTATGACTAACATGCCTAATAAATTTCCTTGTGGTAAAACAGAAGCGAAAATCGGGCAATTAATGTTCAATTCTAAAATTGGAACTACAGAAACACAATTCAATACTTTTGACAAAGCATTTAAAAAAGATGCTAAAACTTTTAACAACCCAAAAGCGCTATACACATACTTCAAGTTAATGGTTGGCTTATTTGATGCTAAAACTAAAAACTTCCAAGAATTAATTGATTTATATACTATCGTAACTGATAAAGTAGAAAAGGAGCAAAAGAATTATTCTGGTAAAAAAGATGCATTACTTTTAAAAGAGGAAAACGGCTCTATTACCGCTAAGGATAAAAAAAGATTAAACAGCTACACTTCATTCTTAACTGCTTACGATCAAATTTCTGGTGGTATTGATAAAGATTTAGGAGATAGAGCTAATTGTGATAAATTAGTACCATTATTCGAAAAGAATTTTGAAGAAAATAAAACTAATGTTGCTTGGCTGAAGAAAGCAGCTAGTAGATTAGCTGGTAAAGATTGTGATGATGCTCCTTTATTCGTAAAGTTAGTTGAAACATTTCATAAAATAAATCCTTCTGCTAATTCAGCATATTACTTAGGACGTTTAAATGAAAAGAAAAATGCTTCTGCAAATGCTGAAAAGTATTACAACGAATCTGCTACTTTACATACTGAAGGGTTTGAAAAAGCAAAATTATATTACCGACTAGCTGTAATGAGCAAAAAGAAAGGATCTAAATCTAAAGCATACAACTATGCAAGAAAAACCTTAGCTGCACAACCTTCTTTTGGTAAAGCATACTTATTAATTGCTAACTTATACGCTAGTTCTGCAAATAGTTGTGGTACTAGTCAATTTGAAAAAAGAGCCGTATATTGGTTAGCAGCTAACATAGCTGACAAGGCAGGAAAAGTTAATGGTTCATTAAAAAAATCTGCGGCTAAAACTTCTGCTAATTACAGAGCTAAAGCTCCTAGTAAAGAGATGATTTTCTCTGAAAGTATGGCTGGAAAGAAAGTAGCAATAGGATGTTGGATTAACAAATCTGTTACTGTACCAAACATATAATGATAAAACTGTCATATAAAATATACATAAAGACTGTTGCGATACTTTTCGCAACAGTCTTTTTTTCTTGTCAAGACAATTATGACGATATCAAACGAATGCAAAAAGTGTCAATTGAGCCTGCAGGAATAGCTGAAGACATCAACTTAAAACACACCGATTCCGGCAGAGTAATACTGCATTTGATTAGTGAAAAAATGCTAGATTTCTCTAATAAAGAATTCTCACATACCGTTTTCCCAGAAGGAATTGAATTGCATTTGTATGAGATTAATGATGAGAAAAAAGAAACCATCATTACTTCTAATTATGCCATTACTTATGACAATACTGATCTAATCGACTTAAGAGGAAATGTAAAAATTACAACCCCAGAAGGTAAAAAATTATTTGCAGAACAACTGTATTACGATCAAAAAACAGAATGGATTTTCACCAATAGCGAATACAAGTACGAAGGTGAAGACGGTGGTTATAATATCGGAAAAGGAGGGTTTGACGCTAATAGTGACATGTCCATTTTCAGTTCAATAGACAATGACGGACAACAATACATTAATGATTAAATTATGAATAAACTAGGAAACATTTTTCAAGCTGCTTATATAGGTTTTGCAGTATTTTTTTTATATCTAGCAATTACAAACTGGGGAATACCTGGAAGTAAATCTTACTTGTTTTTACTAGCTGCATTGTTAGCAGTTTTTAAATTTTTCTTCAATAGAAAATACAGAAAACGTTTTGAAACACATTATAAAGAAAGAGAAGAAAAACTAAAAAAGAAATAGATACTACCCTTCATATAAATAAAGAGAGCAAAAAACACCTCAATTGTTTGCTCTCTTTATCTAAGTAACATCTCATTAAAACTAAATATAGTCGTATACCCTTTCATTTTAAAATATTCTAGATCTGACTTACCTTCAACTGTCACCAATACAAAATCACCTCCCCAAGCGCCTAGGCTTTTTACAACACCTTTAGTATATTCAGGAAATAATCGTTGCTGTACTGAATCTAATTTTATTAATTTAGACATAATGTCCTCATGCTTCCTTAGCAAAGAATTAAACCCTATTAATGCCTCACAATAAACCATCTCCTCAGTGATTTTATTTATTTCTAAAGCAGCACATTCTTTTGATGAAGCAGCTAAGGTTTTATAATGAGCTATACCATCTTTACTATCTTGCTTTTGATTTAAATACACAAAGTATAATTGTTCTTTATAACTTGGATTAAAATCCACCAAATCAATTTTCGGAAGCTTATTTTCTATTTGATACAGTAATGGCGATACACTTGTCGCACAAGCTAAATCATAACCACTCCCTTTAAAAGACCCCCAAAGCAACAGATATGGATCAACATTTGCCCATTTTGCAATGTTTGAAATTAAAGTTGATGATGTTCCTAAACCTAACTCCCTACCAAATGTCAACCTCGTGGTCACATAGACACCATCCATTCCTTTTAAAAAACTCGTGTTTAGTTGTTGCGCTGCTAGAATTATTTCAAGTAACTTTCTTGAAATATCATTATCGACAACTTCAACTTTCAAATCATTTAATAAAAATTCATCTTCAAACCAAACGTGATTATTTTCATCAAAGCTCTTCCAAACCAACTTTTGCTCTGTTATTGGTTTTACCGATAAATATTGCCCTTTTTTAGTAGGTACAGCTAATGCTTTTGCTCCATCAAGTACTACATACTCACCAGTAAGCAATAATTTTCCGTGGCTATAAAAAACTTTTGTACTCAATTAAACAGCTCTTAATTCGTTAAACTTAGCAACCACATCACTATGTATTACCGTTTTTCCTTCAAAATATGCAACAATTTGTAGTTTCTCACTTGCTGTAGCCCCCATTTGATTTAAAATATTCATCAAATGCATCTTCATATGCCCCTTCTGAATCCCTGTAGTTGTCAAAGAGCGTAAGGCTCCAAAATTTTGTGCCAATCCAGCAACTGCTATAATTTGCATCAACTCTTTCGCTGATGGCTTTTCTAACATTTCCAAAGCTAATTTTACTAAAGGATGTAAATTAGTTAATCCACCAACTGTCCCTAATGCTAAAGGTAATTCAATCCAAAACTTAAACACCTCATTTTCAATAGTTGCATGCGTCAAACTACCATAGCTCCCGTTTCTTGCAGCATATGCGTGTACACCAGCTTCCACAGCCCTAAAATCATTTCCAGTAGCTAAAACAACAGCATCAACACCATTCATAATACCTTTATTATGAGTAACTGCTCTATATGGCTCTACCTGGGCAATTTGCACTGCTCTAATAAATTTCTCAGCAAATTCATTAGGAGAAACACCTTCATCTTCATTTAATTCTGAGACTGGACAAGAAACCTCAGCTCTAACGATACAGTCTGGCACGTAATTAGACAAAATGCTCATTACTATTTCTACACCCTTTTCATCCTCAGAAAAATCACTGAAGTTATTAGCCTCACTTTTAAATGTTTTAGCAAATTGCTCTAAACAGGAGTTAATAAAATTAGCTCCCATCGCATCTAATGTTTCAAACTTACAATGTAGTTGGTAATAATTCTCTAAAACCGAAGTTTTATCAACCATTTCTATAGACATTACCCCTCCTCCTCTATTCTCCATGTTTTTAGTAATGGATTTTGAGTCGGATATTAACTTAGGAGTTACTTGAGAAAAGAAATTATCAAGCTTACTTTTATCACCAGTGTACATAAAATGAACTTGCCCTATTTTAGTAGTAGAAATTACCTCTGCTTTAAATCCTCCTCTGTCAAACCAAAACTTTGCAGCTTTACTTGCCGCTGCAACTACCGAACTTTCTTCAATTGCCATAGGCACAGCAAATAACTTTCCATTAATCAAAAAATTTGGGGCTATTCCGAAAGGTAAATAATAATTAGATATGGTATTTTCTATAAACTCATCATGCAACTGTTGAAGTGCACCATCATCATTCCAGTACCTCTTTATAATTGATTCTGCATCAGGATTATTCTTAAAAAAAGAAGCCACTACCCATGATACTTTTTCTTCTTTGGTTAGCTTCGAAAATCCTTTTACTGGTTTTATCATTATTTATGGTATAAAATATGTGAACAAATATAGCATAAATGGTATTATTTAACAGGTAACTTAACTTTTAGATTCATTTGATTTTGTTATATTGTCGGCTATTAAAATTACACACACATATAGTTTCAGATTATTATGAAATATTTCACTTTTTGCATCACTTTACTTTTATTGACATTAAGCTCAGTAAATGCCCAAAAAAAACAAGTTACATTAGAAGAAATATGGGGGGGTGAATTCCGTGGAGAGTACATGGATGCTTTACACTCTATGAACGACGGTGAGCATTATTCTGTTTTAGACTTTGACAAAAATACCAGAAGTACTTCTGTAAACAAATACAGTTATAAAACATTAAAAAAAACAGCTTCTTTAGTTGACTCAAAAAACATTAATGACATTGCTTATTTTACAAATTATACATTTAGCAATGATGAAACAAAACTATTATTAGCAACAGAAATCGCTTCTATTTTCCGTCATTCAACTGTAGGGAAGTATTTTATTTATGACACTAAAACAAAAACGACTACATTACTTACTGAAAATAAAATTCAAGAACCTACTTTTTCTCCTGACGGAACTAAAGTTGCCTATGTTTTTGAAAACAACATTTATTTTAAGGACTTAAACTCTGGAAAAGAAACTCAAGTAACTACCGACGGGAAGAAAAACGAAATAATTAACGGTGTTACGGATTGGGTTTATGAAGAAGAGTTTGCATTTGTAAAAGCATTTGAATGGAATAATACTGGTACAAAAATTGCATATATCCGATTTGACGAAAAGGATGTTCCTGAATTTTCTATGGATGTTTATGGTTCTAAACTATACCAAACACAAACAGTATTCAAATACCCAAAAGCAGGAGAAGAAAACGCAGCAGTTTCGCTACACATTTATGATGTAGCTTCAAATATAAAATCAGCTATTACACTTCCTGAATATTACTACATATCAAGAATTGAGTGGACTAATGATGCAAATATATTAAGTACGCAATTATTAAACAGACATCAAAACAACTTAAATTTAGTCTTTGTAAATGCTACCAACTTATCTTCAAAAACAATTTTAACTGATACTGATCAAGCCTATATTGATGTTACCGATAATCTTACCTTCCTAAATAACAACAGTTTTATCTGGACTAGCGAAAAAGATGGATACAACCACATATACCACTATAGCAAAACAGGGAAGTTAATAAATCAAATAACTAAAGGTAATTGGGAAGTAACTAATTACTACGGCTTCAATGAGAAAAAAGGAATTGCCTATTATCAATCGGTAGAAAATGGATCTATAAACAGAGATATTTACGCAATCAACATCAACGGTAAAGGAAAAAAACGCTTATCTACTAAAACAGGAACGAACAACGCTACTTTTAGTAAAAATTTCGCTTATTTTATTAATACATTCTCTAATAGTTCTACTCCAAGTGAGTTTACTTTAAACAACTCAAAAACTGGAAAAACAATAAAGAATATTAAAGACAATAAAACACTACAAAATAAAGTAGCTGGTTATGCTTTTGCTCCTAAAGAATTTTCTACAATTAATATTAATGGAAACGACTTAAACATGTGGATGATTAAACCATTGGATTTTGATGCAAATAAAAAATACCCAGTATTTATGTATCAATATTCTGGACCTGGAAGTCAGCAAGTAGCTAACAAATGGAATTCTGCAAACGATTACTGGTTTCAAATGCTAGCACAACAAGGATATATTACAGTATGCATTGATGGTAGAGGTACAGGTTTTAAAGGACGTGACTTTAAAAAAGTCACTCAAAAAGAATTAGGGAAATTTGAAGTTGAAGATCAAATAACTGCAGCTAAAAAATTAGGTAACAGAACTTATATTGATAGTGACCGAATTGGAATTTTCGGATGGAGTTATGGTGGCTTCATGTCATCAAACTGCTTATTTCAAGGAGCAGACACTTTCAAAATGGCTATTGCAGTTGCACCAGTAACATCGTGGCGTTTTTATGATACTGTATACACAGAGCGTTATATGCAAACGCCACAAGAAAATGCTAGCGGATACGACAACAACTCACCAATGTCGCATGTAGATAAATTAAAAGGAAAATTCTTACTTATTCATGGTAGTTCTGATGATAATGTTCACGTACAAAATACTATGCGCATGGTAGAGGCTTTAATACAAGCTGACAAACAATTTGAATGGATGATTTACCCAGACAAAAATCACGGCATTTACGGAGGCAACACACGTTTGCATTTGTATAAAAAAATGACAAAATTTATTAAAGACAATTTATAATAATCAATTAACCAAAAAAACTAATACACATACAATTATGTCAGACATTACTTTAAAACCACATGAAAGAGAACTATTCGGGCATCCGATAGGACTTTATGTATTGTTCTTCACTGAAATGTGGGAAAGATTCTCTTACTACGGTATGAGATCTATTTTAGTAATCTATATGATTGCTCAAGCTACAAATGAAAATGGGCCTGGATTAGCCTGGACAGAATTAGAAGCTTATCAATTATATGGTTGGTATGTAATGTTAGTTTATTTGATCTCAATACCAGGTGGGATTCTAGCCGATAAAGTTTTAGGACAGAAGAAAACAGTCATGCTAGGTGCTGTACTATTATCTATAGGACATGGAGTATTAGCCGTAGAAACCAATTGGGCTTTCTTTACTGGTTTAGCTTTTATTATCGTTGGTGTTGGGTGTTTAAAACCAAACATTTCAACTATGGTAGGTGGACTATACAAAAAAGGGGATATAAGAAGAGATAAAGGCTTTAGTATCTTTTATATCGGTATTAATCTAGGGTCACTTTTAGCTACATCATTTATAGGATTAGTTGTTGCTCAATGGGGATGGCATGCTGGATTTGGATTAGCTGGTATCGCAATGATTATGGGTTTACTGGTTTACATCTATGGTCAGAAATTTATTGTTCATGTAGGAAACAAGCCTACTGAAGAGCAAAAAAAGAACGACATTTCAATAGGAAAACTTTTTGTTAAAATTTTTAAAGCCCCTACACAATTAGTGATAATGTGCTTACTTTTAGTAGTGTCATTATATGTTGGGTACACAAAAGAAGGTGTTGATCACTGGGGATACGGAGCTTTGTTTGTATTCTTATCATTAGTTGTAGGGTTAATGATGATGATTTACAAAGATCTAGATACAAAAATAATGAGAGATCGTTTTCTTGTATTACTATTATCATTCTTATTAGTTATAGTATTCTGGGGAGCTTTTGAGCAAGCTGGAGGATTAATGAGTGTATACACAGAAACTAAAACAGATAGAGTATTATTCGGAATGACAATTCCTACCCCAATGTTTCAAGGATTAAACGCTGGATTTATTTTATTACTTGCTGTTTGGATTGCAAACATCTGGGCGAAAAGAAAAATAAAAAACAAAGAAGCTTCTTCTTTATTTAAAATGGCTACTGGTACTATTATTATGGGACTTGGTTTTGTATTCATGATTTTTGCTGTTAGAGAATATGAAGCAAATGGAAGCTCTCACATGATATGGTTAGTTTTAGCTTACTTATTTCACACAATCGGTGAATTATGTTCTTCTCCAGTATCATTGTCATTTGTAACAAAATTAGCACCTGTAAAATATGCTTCATTAATGATGGGATTATATTTTGCAGCAACTGGATTAGGAGGAAAAGTCGCTGGAGTTATTGGTGAGGTATCTTCTCAATTTGGAGAATACGCAATTTTCTCTGGAATAGTCATTTTCACAGTCCTGTTTGGTCTATTAGTAATTGCATTATTGAAACCATTAAAACGCCTAACACATGGTGCTGAAGAAATGGAAGGAACTAATTACGAAGAAAACGAAGGTTTCGAATTAGCAGACAATCAATAACTATTTATATACAATCAATCTCTTGGGAAAAAGCCCAAGAGATTTTATTTTTTTAAACATAACCTATGAGTACTACAACCCAAAATGACTTTTTCAAGTCAAATGTATTAGGACATCCAGCAGGATTGTTCGTATTATTTTTCACAGAAATGTGGGAACGTTTCTCTTTCTATGGAATGAGAATTCTTTTAGTAATATTTTTAACAGCTGCTATCGCTTCTGACAATCCCGGGTTTGGAATGCCTATTGAGCACGCTACTGCCGTTTACGGTACATATGCTATGCTTTTATACTTAACCCCTATTGTCGGTGGTATTCTAGCTGATAAGTTTTTAGGATACCGATGGGCTGTTGTTATTGGTTCTATTATAATGACTTTAGGGCATGCTGCTATGGCAATAGAAACTCAATTATGGGTTTATATTGGGCTTGGCTTGTTAGTTATTGGTACAGGTTTTTTTAAACCTAATATGACATCAATTTTATCTGAAATGTATAAAGAAGTTCCTGAAAAGAAAGATGGTGCATACACTATCTTTTATATGGGAGTAAATGCTGGTGCATTCTTCGGAATGATGCTTTGTGGTTATTTAGGAGAAAAAATTGGTTGGGCATACGGGTTTGGTCTAGCTGGAATCTTCATGCTATTAGGTACTTTACAATTTTGGTTAGCAAAACCTTTATTCGGAAAAATCGGGGAAGTTCCTTCGAAAGTACATGAAGTAGAATTAGAGCAAGGAATAAACGAAAAGGCATCTGATTTTATTAAACCAACAGATGGAGATGATACTGACAAAAGAAATCCTTTTACGTTATTGGATAAAATTTTAATTACTTTTTCTTCTGTAATCGGTTTAGGGTACGCAATTAACGACCCATTATCTAAAATTGCAAACTTTGATATGTTTTCCTTTGCAAATACTGAAAGTTTACCTGGTCAGTATGTTATGATCTTAATAGCATTAGCTGCTTTCTTATTTATGGTGATTTCAAGGATCTCAAGATATGATAGAATTGTTAGAGACCGAATGATTGCAGTAATCATTTTTGCATTTTTCACAGTATTTTTCTGGCTGTCTTTTGAACAAGGAGCGTCATCATTAGTGTTATTCGCTAGAGACTCTGTTGACAGAACTCTAGTAGGTGATGCAGCAATGATTTTTAAAATTGTAAATACGCTACTTACTATAATTCCTTTATTAATTATCTCTTATGTTTTATACTTATTAGGAAAGCAAACTTGGAAACAAATCCCAGCTTCAAATATTATTTTAGCAATTACTTTTGTCGGTGTTTGGGGTGTTGCGTTATGGATGTTAAACAGAGACTTTAATTCCGTTGGAGCAGAAATTCCTGTATCATGGTTCAGTATTTTAAATTCATTCTTTATTATTGCTTTTGCTTCTTCTTTCTCTAAATGGTGGGAATCTAAATACAATCCATCTGCAGCGGTAAAATATGGTTTCGGTTTAATCATTTTAGCAATAGGATTCGGATTGTTAGCTTTTGGAGCTCATGGAATTCAAGAAGGTGTTAAAGTAAGTATGATATGGTTAATACTAGCTTACTTATTCCATACTTTAGGAGAGCTATGTTTATCTCCTGTAGGACTTTCTTATGTGTCAAAATTAGTACCACCACGTATGATTGCGTTCATGTTCGGTATGTGGTACTTAGCTATTGCTATAGGTAATAAAATAGCCGCTGTAGTTGGTGGACAAATAGAAAATATCACTAAAGATTTTGGATTATCAACATTCTTCCTAATCTTTACAATAGTACCTATTGTTGCAGGTTTATTAATAATTGGATTAAATCCTTTATTGAAAAAACTAATGCACGGAGTAAGATAAAAATCACACTAAAAATGCTTCTATATGAAGCATTTTTAGTATTTTGTAATTGTGGCAAGTTATTTGCGACTGTATTAAAAATAAATCACATGAAAAAAATAATTCTTATAGCTACCCTTTTTGTAGGATTCAGTAGCATCCAAGCTCAAGAAGCAAAATGGCATGATAATTTTGATGAAGCTTCAAAATTATCTAAAAAAACTAATAAACCAATTTTAGCTAACTTTACTGGTAGTGATTGGTGTGGTTGGTGTATTCGTTTAGACAAACAAGTTTTTAAAACCAAAGAGTTTAAAAAATGGGCTAATGAAAATGTAATATTATTAACGGTTGATTTCCCTAAAAGAAAAAAATTACCTGAAAGTATTGTAACTCAAAATGACGCTTTACAACGCGCCTTTCAAGTTAGAGGTTATCCAACTATATGGTTAATGAGTCCTGGTGACGGTGAAGTTCCTACAGATGGAATTGTGCCTTTAGGAAAAACCGGCTATGTAAAAGGAGGCCCTGAAAAATGGATTGCAAGTATTGCACCCTCTATACCCAGCAAATAAAAACTACTTAGTAGTTTGAAAATAACGTTGTAATGAAATATTTATTGGTTATTTACGATTTACAACTTCTCCCCTTTTGTTAACCATACAGAAGGGGATTTTATTTTAACACAAAAGCACCTTTTTCTCTAATATTATAAAAAGACACATTATTATTTAAACAGGTCTTTTTCCATCGCTCTACATAGCTTTTATAATTATTATTATCCACTATTATTTGTTTAGGATTTATTACAGTAATCAACCTGTTTAAATTAATTTTTGGAGATGCCGTCAACAATACAATATCTGGCTTAAAAGATGAGTCGTAAATTTCTTTGGAATCTACAATCAATATTTTACAATTATTAAACACGTAAACATTCTTTAAGGAGTCATGTTTATTGCTACTTATAAATTCATTTACCATATAATTATTTAAACTCTGGAGGTAAGTTAAATTCTTAGATGCGTAATTTAATTGATTACCATGTTTATATGTGACCAAGGTTGTTTTGTATTGATTAAAAATCACAAATTCTGACTTTTGAGAATCCAACCTGTTATACAAAAACACCAATTGCACACAAATAATACCGGAAAGCACAAATACTAATCGTTTATAAGAATACGATTTCCATAACAAAGCTAAGCCAATAATTAACACATAACAACTCATCAAATTCAAACTATTGAAAGGAATTTTAGTGAATATAAAATCTTCTCTAGCTGATATAAACTGAACAAAACTTACAAGAGAACTAATACACCAGTCAAACGTTTCAAACAGTAGGTTAGGAATCCAACCAAAATAAGCAAATACAAGTGTGAGTATTCCAACTGCTAAAAGAATTCCTAATAACGGAATAATCACAATATTTGATATAAAAAACAGCCCAGGAAACTGGTGGAAATAAAAAAGTGACAATGGTAATATTCCAAATTGCGCAGCTAATGTAACCGCAAACACATCCCATAATTTTCGAGGAATATAATATTTCGGAACCCATATTTTATCAAATAATGGTTTTATCCAAACTATTGCGAAAACAGCAGCGTAACTTAATTGAAAACCAATATCAAAAATGTAAAAAGGATTGAATAGCAATAATAAAAAAGCAGAAATAACCAATGTATTATAAGTATTGGTACCCCTATTACTATACATTGCTATAGTCACTAATGAAAACATGGTAACCGCTCGCATTACAGAAGCCGACATCCCTGTTATAAAAGCATAACCCCATAATGCTATTATAATGAGAACTGGAATCAATTTCTCTCCTACTTTAAAATAAGATACCGGTTTAAAAAACAACCCCAATAACAGCATTAACAATCCAATATGCAACCCAGAGATTGCTAGAATATGTATTGCTCCTGATTTTGTAAAACTTTTATAAGTCTCTTTGCTTATATCTTGTCGCTGCCCTAATAACAATGCATTTATAACACTTAGATTTTCTTTAGAAACGGAATATTCAACTAGTGTATTATTAATTCTATTTCTAATGACAGATGCAATACCGTAAATTGTTTTTTTATTTTTTAATTTTAATGAGTTATTCGCATTTAAAAACACTTGATGATATACCTGTTTTTTATACATATAATCCTTAAAATCGAATTGATGTGGATTTAATGGTTTCTTGATTTCTTGTAAAACTGTAGTTACATACAATACATCACCTACCCTTAACTGTCTAGTGGTATCAACATTAACCAATATTTTTCCTGTTGCCTTTTTTGAGTTAATAGTGACTACTTTTGCTAAAAACTTACTGTAAAGGCTATTCGGTTTTAACTTCTTATAAATGCTAATTTTAATACTCTGATGACCACCTGTATGAAACTGACCAGAATAATGTTTTAATTGATTTTTCTGTGTATGAAAATTAATCAACAACATACCAATCCCTACAGTTATTCCGTAAGTAAAAACTGCTAAATATATTTTTTGTTTAACCCTATTAATTGCCAATAAATAGGTTATATACAATAGTAATAAACCAATAAATATAGTTCCAAAAATATTTTTCCATGAAAACGGGAAATAATAACCAATCAAAATACCAGTGATAAGACAAATAGTGAGTTTGATTATTAAAAAATTGAGCAACTTCATAATTAAAGTTACACATAATTGTCATTTCACTAATTATAACTAACTAATATCGGTTTATTCCTCAATGATAATATTGGTGAAAAACATTAGTGATTAGTTAACGGGCACTCAATATTTTTTAGCTTATTTTTGTATTATATATATTATATAGTCGTTGGACTATCTTAACGAGTAAAACAACAAATAAAAAACATCATCTGATGAAAAAAGCATTTAAAATATTCGGGATATTAGTGTTATTTATTATTGTTGCTGCAGTTGCGGCTCCGGTTATTTTTAAAGACAAACTAGCTCAAATATTAAAAGAGCAAATAAACAAAAACATTAATGCGCAAGTAGATTTTTCTGATGTTGACATTAGCATCCTTTCAACTTTTCCAAAAGCAGAATTGTCTCTTGAAAACTTAAGCATTATTAATTTTAAACCATTTAAAGGAGACACATTATTTTACGTTAAAGAAATAGCTTTAAAAATGCCGCTTTCTGGCTTAACAAAAACAGCAGAAGACGCTATTGAAATAAACTCTTTTACTATTGAGAATGCTTTGGTAAATATAATTAGTGATGCTAACGGAAATACAAGTTACGATATCGCTAAAAAGGATGATGATACTAATAAAGAGGAAACTTCTTCCGAAAAACAAAAAGGATTCACCTTTTCTATTGCTGAATACGCTATTACTGATACTGAAATAAATTACATCGATCAAGAATCAAAATTAAATATAAGTTTAACAGATTTCAATCATAGCGGAACTGGTGATTTATCTACTGACGTTAGTAATTTAGAAACTATTACTACTTCAAATATTTCTGTAACTAGTGGAGAATCTAATTACTTAAACAATAACACCATTGCTTTAAATGCCGATTTAGAAATAGATCAGATACAAAGCAAATATACTTTTTTAGAAAACTCGTTAAAACTTAATCAACTAGAATTGATTTTTGATGGTTTTGTTAAACAAAACAAAACGAACAATGAATTCGATTTAAAATTCAACACCCCAACCTCAGACTTTAAAAACTTTTTAGCATTATTACCTGCAGAATACTCAAAGGATATTGAAAAGGTGCAAACAAACGGGAGTTTTACCATCACAGGTTTTGTAAAGGGAATAATGGATGACAATAGTATTCCAAAATTCAATGTAAATATTGTTTCTAAGAACGCTTCATTTAAATACCCTGAGCTTCCAAAAAGCGTAAAGAACATTAACTTAAATACTACTGTAGCAAATACTACAGGAAAAACAGAAGACATCTATCTTGATCTTGATAAACTATCTTTACAAATAGATCAAGATATTTTCAATGCAAACGGTAAAATAAAACAACTCACTAACAACCGCTTTGTTGACATGAATTTGGACGGAACACTTAATTTAGGTCACCTTTCTCAAGCTTATCCTATTCAACTAGATAATGAATTAAAAGGAATATTAAAAGCTAACTTACATACTGCTTTTTCTCAAAGTGCTATTGACAACAATAGGTACGAACAAATTAAAAATGATGGGAATTTTAGTATCTCTGATTTTGAATTTGCATCTAAAGATATTGTTAACCCGATATACATATCAGAAGCTGCAGTAGATTTTACTCCACAAAAAGTATACTTAAGAAAATTAGATACTAAAAGTGGTGAAAGTGATATTAGCGGAACTGGAACTATTGACAACCTAATGGGGTTTTTGTTCAGTGACAAAAAACTAAAAGGCGATTTCAACCTCAACTCAACTCTATTTAAAGTGAGTGATTTTATGGTAGACAATACTACCGAAACTGAAAATACTCAAAAAGAATCAGAAAAAGGAGATGCTTTAAAAATCCCAGCATTTTTAGACACTAAAATTTCAGCCAACGCTAAAAAAGTTATTTATGATGATCTTGTTTTAGAAAACGTAACTGGTGATGTTGTTATAAAAGATGAAACTGTTGCATTAAATAATGTAACTACCGAATTATTTGAAGGAACAATGAGTATTAATGGAGAGGTTTCTACAAAAAACGAAACTCCAACTTTTAATATGGATTTAGGAATTGACAAATTTGATATTGCCAAATCATTTAACGGAATGGATTTACTATCAAGCATTGCTCCTGTTGCTAAAATGTTGAAAGGAAAGTTAAATACTGATTTAAAACTTAAAGGGAATTTAGACGATTCTTTTTCACTTGATTTAAACTCATTAACCGGTAATGCTTTAGCAGAAGTTTTAACTACAAAAGTTACTCCCGAAAAAGCTTCAGCGTTTAGTAGCCTTAATAGCCAGTTATCATTTATTGATTTGAATAAATTAGATTTAAAAGATTTAAAAACGGCATTAAAGTTTGAAAATGGCAAAGTATCCATTAAACCTTTTGATGTACAATATGAAGATATCAAAGTACAAATTGCAGGATCACATAGTTTTGAAAACAATTTAGGGTATACGGCAACTTTTGATGTGCCAGCAAAATATTTTGGAAATGAAGTTGGGGGGCTTTTATCTAAGTTAAGTGATGACGATGTTAAAAATGTAAAAGTTCCTGTAATTGCAAACATAGGTGGTACCGTAACAAGTCCAAAAGTAAATACAGATATGAAACAGTCTGTTAAAAACTTAACCAATCAACTAATTCAAATACAAAAAAACAAATTATTAGGTCAAGGTACTGAGGCAGCAACCGATGCTCTTGGTGATGTAATTGGTGACGATGCTGGAGGTGTTGTTAGCGATGTACTTGGAGGAATATTAGGCGGTGGAAACAATAACAATACACCAAAGGACACCACTACTACAAATACTCCAGATAACACAATTGAAGGAGGAGTAAAAGATGTACTTGGAGGTTTGTTTGGAAAAAAGAAGAAGAAAAAAGATACTGTTAAGTAAGTACTAACTTATTCCTAAATCGTATAATTTTTAAAACAACAGTATAAACAGTCCTTAAACCTATGAAACAATTCACATATAAATTAGTGTCTTTTATTTTAGTATTGGAAAAATAGGTGACGAATTATATTATATAAAAACTCATTTATTTTCTTAAAAGGTTTCTTTCAAAACACAAGCAATTACATTTTACCTTAATAAACACACAACTACAAAAATGGATTTAAATAAAGTTGATGAAATCTGGAATGGATTTTCTAAATCACAAAATATTGAATTAAAATATAAAGAGCGTAAAATAGGTGGTACTATTCAATCTCATTACCTAATTAATTATACAAATGAAATAGCTACCTATAGCTTTATTGGAATATTATCTAGATCAGATGATGGTCACAATACTGACAAAACATCTATTATTGTAGAATTTGAAAACAGACTTGATATAGATAACTTTGAATTCAAAATTACAGACAACATTAAAAATAATTCTGATGACCATAAAATAGAATTTGAAAAAAACATTTTAAAAAGTATTGAAAAATTCAAAGGCAAAAGTATTACATTGAAAGATAATTTCATCAAAATAGATACTGATCATATCTTTTCTAACATAGATGAATTTGAAAATATAATTGAGTTAATCTCAGAAATAAAATCTACAAACAATTAAGTAGAGAATTTTCTGATACAAGTATTTGGTATGTTTTTTGACTCATCACTTACTTATAACATATACAAAACTAATGAAAACACTAACAATTTTATTCTTTACAATTTTATTGTCTTCTGTTTCAACGGATAATTCCTCGATGATTGGAAAAACCTTTACGTCACATACTCAGATACAAACCCTTAAAGACTATACAAAAGTAAGAGACACGTCATTTCATTATAATAATCAAAAAGGTTATGCAGATTTTGGTCTATTAGAGCTAAGAAACAAAAAAAGCACTCTCATAATTTTCAGTTCTTTAAAAAGCAATCAAGAGCACTATAGAATCTATACTATTTTAGATACTTTAGCTATCAATTCTAAAAAAAATGATTACATTTCTGTTGGGGCTTGCAAGAAGAATAACGTGTTCAAAGAGCAAATCATTAGCTTAATAAACTCAAAGAACACCACTGATGAACTTTTTTTAAAAAAAATTAAAAAAGCATGGGCCGCAAACATTAAAACTCATAAAATAGAACCAATAAAGGATCTTTCTTCTATTGAATGTATTAATGAAATTAATTAATCTACATTACACTAATATTCACCACCAAACCTTCATTATTACGCACATTAAAAACAGTATTGTCTTCAAAAATTAAATACTGACCTTTTACCCCTTTTAACACTCCCGAATATTCTGGTGTTTTAGACAGGTTCAAACTTTTAACTTTTATAGGGTATTGATCTACTGGAAAATTTAAATTTAACACAGGCTCATCATCTAAAACATATTCTTTTACCTCATCAGGAAGAAACTGCTTTAAATCATTCTTGATTTGAGTTAAATCAGCTTCCGCTACCTCATTCTTAAGCATTGCTCTCCAGTTAGTTTTATCGGCTACATGATTTTTTAATGCTACTTCTGCTATTCCTGCTAAATACCTATTGGGAGCCTCAACTATTGATAAAGCCTGTACTGCACCTTGATCAATCCAACGTGTAGGAACTTGTGTTTTACGAGTAACTCCAACTTTTACACTACTGCTTAAAGCCAAATAAACGATATGCGGTGTTAATTGTACTCGTTGCTCATATTCCAAATCCCTATCTGCAATACCTAAATGTGCTGTAGATTTTTCTGGATGCATAATCCATTCTCCTGCTTGTGGTGCGTCAAAAAAACATGACTTACAGAAACCTTGTCTATAAATTTCTTTGTTTTTTGAACAACTCATACATTGGTACTTTTCAAAAGAAAAACTAAGCTTTTTACCCAATAACTGGTTCACGTTCAATACATCATTATCAAAAACCATATAGTACTGGATTATCTCTTGTAAATCAGTTTGCATTTTCTGTAAAACACCTTGGTATTGCATATCAATATTTTTATGTAAATTTAGGGCTAAAGATAAATTATTTATGACAATTCCGTTAGTAAATTCTGTAGTCTCTTGGTTTTTGAAAAAACGAATTCACCAAATAGAATTCTTTTCAAAATATCCAAATGAAGTACAGCATGAATTGCTTTTTAATTTATTACAACAAGCCAAAAATACTGTTTTTGGAAAAGAACATAACTTCTCTTCCATTAGAACCTATGAAGATTTTATAGCACGTGTACCAGTGATTAGCTATGAGGATATGGAACCAATTATTGCTAAATCACGTAAAGGGGAACAGCAATTGTTTTGGGAAACTCCTATAAAATGGTTTGCAAAATCTAGTGGCACCACCAATACTAAAAGTAAATTTATTCCTGTTAGTCAAGAGTCATTAGACGATTGTCACTATAAAGGAAGTAAGGACTTATTATGTTTATACCTTAACAATAATGAAGACTCACAACTCTTTACAGGGAAAGGGTTACGTTTGGGAGGAAGCAAAGAATTATACCAAGAAAACGGAACCGTTTTTGGTGATTTATCTGCCATACTAATTGACAATATGCCTTTTTGGGCAGAATTCAGTTCTACCCCAAGTAGTAAAGTTTCCTTAATGGATAATTGGGAAACTAAGTTACAGGCTATTGTTGATGAAACCATAAAAGAAAACGTAACGAGCTTAGCTGGTGTCCCATCATGGATGTTAGTATTATTAAATCAGGTATTAGAAACAACACAGAATAAGCACCTTTTAGAAGTTTGGGAAAACCTAGAAGTCTATTTTCATGGTGGTGTAAGTTTTGAACCCTATCGTGATCAATATAAAAAATTACTCCCAAAAAACGATTTCAAATACTACGAAATATACAATGCATCAGAAGGTTTCTTCGCTATTCAAGACAGGAATGATTCCTCAGAATTATTATTAATGCTTGATTATGGTATCTTTTATGAATTTTGTTCTATGGATACCTATGGAACAAGTCAACAAAAAATGATTCCTTTAAGTGAAGTATCTGTCAATGTTAACTACGCTGTAATTATAACAACAAATGCAGGCTTATGGCGCTATCAAATTGGTGATACAGTTCGATTTACATCAATAAGCCCTTACAGAATAAAAGTTACAGGAAGAACCAAACATCATATAAACGTATTTGGAGAGGAATTAATGATTGAAAATACCGATGAAGCTTTAAAAATTGCTTGTGCAAAAACTAGTTCTGAAATTAAAGAATATACTGCTGCTCCTATTTTTATGAATGGAAAAGAAAAAGGGGCTCATGAGTGGTTAATAGAGTTTAAAAGAGCTCCAGAAAACATGGAGTATTTTTCTGAATTATTAGACAATGCCTTGAAATCTTTAAATTCCGATTATGAAGCAAAGCGCTTCAATAACATCACATTAAATCATCCGAAGTTACATACCGCAAAACAAAACTTATTTTACGACTGGTTAAAACACAATAGTAAATTAGGTGGGCAAAATAAAATTGCTCGATTATCGAATTCTAGAAACTTTCTTGAAGAGTTACTTAAAAACAATTAAACCATAAATAATTTACCCGTTTCTTGAATACTAGCAACTACAGACATAAACTCGATTTCAATAGTGTTTTTAATTTTTGAATTATCATATTTCAATTCTTTAAAGGCCGAATTAATATTTGATTTATAAACGCTTCTTTTTTTACTTGATATAAAGCTTAAGAACTTATCTAGTTGCAAATAAAACAGTAATTGCCACCTTTTAACTTCCTTCAACTCTTTTTTACTTTCAAGAACTTCTGAAACAGTTTGTAACAACTTTTTACATTCTATATTTTCAGAAACAAGGATGAATTTCTCATTAACAACCTCTGAATCTATTAAAACACACATTGACTTAACAACATCGTTTACATCAACAACCCCAATTATACCAGAAGTATAATAATTAAACCCTTTAGATACTTTAGTAAACAATTCCCCTGTCCCAGAATTCCAAAAACCTGGACCTATTATCACTCCTGGTTGAACAACTACTGCATCTAATCCCTCTTGAACACCTCGCCAAACTTCTAACTCAGCATCGTATTTGGTAATTGCATAAATATTTTGAGTATTATTCTCTGGATTCCAACGTGTTTCTTCAGTAATAGGTTTTAACAACTCCTCTCCTAAAGTAGCTATGGAACTTACATGACATAATTTAGAAACACCATGACTCAAACATAGATTCACAACATTAGCAGTACCAGTAACATTTACTTCTTTGGATTGCCTATAATTTTTCGGATTAAAAGATAAGTCTGCCGCACAATGATAAACATGAGTAACATTCTGAAAGGCAACTTCTAAGGCAGGAACATCCGTAATTTCAGCTTGTATCCAATCAACTTTATCGAATACATCATTTGGTTTTTCAGAATAATACGAAAATATTTTTTTAACTTTTTCAAATTTTGAAGCATCACGATAAATTGCTCTTACTACTTTACCCTGAGTAACTAATTTACATAATAAATGTGCGCCTAATAATCCTGTTCCACCTGTTACTAAAATCATAATGCCAAATTAGTCTTTTTTCATTTTATACAATTATATTTGCCTAAATTTTAGTTGAATTATGATGAATTTTGTAGAAGAATTACGCTGGAGAGGAATGCTCCATGATATTATGCCAGAAACTGAAGAGATGCTTTTAAAAGAATCTACTGCTGGTTATATAGGGTTTGACCCAACTGGAGAATCATTACATATTGGTAGTTTGGTACAAATCATCATTTTAATGCATTTCCAAAAAGCAGGACACACACCTGTAGCTTTAGTTGGTGGTGCTACTGGAATGATTGGTGACCCTTCAGGAAAATCGGCCGAACGTAACTTATTAAACGAAGAAACTTTAGCAAAAAATATTGCTGGAATCAAGAGTCAGTTAGAACGTTTTATCGATTTCAATTCCGACATTACTAACAAAGCTGAATTAGTAAATAATTACGATTGGATGAAAGAGTATTCATTCATTGATTTTGCTCGTGAAATTGGTAAGCACATTACTGTAAATTACATGATGTCGAAGGAATCTGTGAAGAAGCGTTTAGGAGCTGAATCAAAAATAGGAATGTCATTTACTGAGTTTACCTACCAATTGTTTCAAGGATACGATTTCCTACACTTATACCGTGAAAAGAATTGTAAAATTCAAATGGGAGGAAGTGACCAATGGGGGAACATCACTACTGGTACTGAGTTAGTACGTCGTGTTGCTGGAGGAAAAGCTTATGCTATGACTTGCCCATTAATTACAAAAGCTGATGGGACTAAATTCGGGAAAACTGAAGGAGGGAATATATGGTTAGATAGACATAGAACTTCGCCATATAAATTTTACCAATACTGGTTAAATGCTTCTGATGAGGATGCTAAAAAGTATATCAAAATTTTTACATTCTTAGATAAGGAAACTATTGAAGCACTAATTAAAGAACATAAAGAAACACCACATTTACGTTTGTTGCAAAAAAGAGTTGCTGAAGAAGTAACTACTATGGTACACTCTAAAGAAGATTTAGATAATGCAATAAAAGCTTCTAACATCTTATTTGGAAAATCTACTTCAGAGGACTTAAAAACATTAGACGAGCAGACTTTCTTAGATGTTTTTGATGGAGTTGCACAAGCTGAAGTTACCCGTGAAGATATTGACAACGGACTTGATATGATTGGTGCTTTAGCAGCAAAAACTGGATTTTTAAAATCAAATGGAGATGCACGAAGGGCCTTAAAAGAGAATGCAATTTCCGTAAACAAAGAAAAAGTAAAAGAAGATTTTTCTATTACAGCTGCTGACTTGATTAATAACAAGTTTATTTTATTACAACGCGGAAAGAAAAATTACTATGTAGTTGTTGTAAAATAACTGCGAATAAATTATATACAAAAAAAAAGGCTTTATCTAAAAATACAGGTAAAGCCTTTTTTACATTATTAAATCACCTCACCCTAAGCTTTCCATCAAAGAGAAGGAACTTGATTATTTTTTAACGTCTCTCATTTCTTTTGCTAAATGATCTAAATATAATATCCCATTAAGATGATCTATTTCATGTTGAAAGATTACTGCCGTAAAAGCCTCTATCATTTCAGAATGATGTGTTCCATCCATTTTATCATACTCCAGAAGTATCGCATAAGCACGAGTTTTAGTAGTATCACTTCTATCTGGTATTGACAAACAACCTTCAACACAATCTTGTTTTTTATCAGTGTATTGGATGATTTTAGGATTTAAATACACTTCAAAAGGAAATCCTTCCTTATCAAAACGTTGTACCCATATAATGCTTTTCAAAACACCAACCTGTGGAGCCGCAATACCAACCCCCATCGAAATACTATCCCGAACTGTTTTGTACATTCTATTTACAAAATGCTTTAACGTTACATTATTAGGGTTTGCAATTACATTCTTACATTTTGTTCGTAATACTATAGAATCTTTTTTATTATTAATTTTCAATACACGCATAGGCTGTGTACTATCAGCATTCTTTATCAAGAGTTGTTGTGTTGCAGTAAAATCATGCAAATTAGCTTTTGAAGAACTTGCACAGCCAACTAACAACAATAAAAACATTCCTAATGTAATAATGTATCTCATAAACTTATTCTTTAATAAAACCTGTTACCGTTTCAGCTATTTGTTGTTTGTCTAATCTGTCTATTGGATGTTGAAAATTTTCCATGATTTTTAACGATCCGTTTTTCATTACATCACTAACAGCTTTAGACTCCTCAATAGTTACCATTGTATCTTGTCCACCTATCGCGATTAAAACCTTATGATTTATTTTCTGAAACTCTGCTAAAGTCATTTTCTTACCGCCTGCTAAGTCACTCATCATCTTAGCAGTTTTATTCATCATTTCCTTCCAACTATTAGCTCCATGAATTTCAGCTAACTGCACAGCAAATTTCGGAACTTTAGTTTCTATCACTTCAGGGTTAAGAAGTTTAATTTCTTTTTTAGCACTCTCTGGAATCCAATTAAATTTTGTCCCTAAGGTAACAATTTTAGAAATGACACCAGGGTAATTCAATGCCAAATTCAATGCTACATACCCCCCCATACTATAACCAAAAACATGTACCTTTTCTAAATTATTTTCTTTAAGATAACTCAACACATTATTAGTAAACAACTCAATTGAAAATTCATTTTGAACAGACACCCCTCCGTGCCCATCAAAATTCATAATAAATACTTCGAAGTTTTGTGCTAATATCTTTTTTAACTCTTTTAACTGACACTTACTTCCCAAAGCACCATGAAGTAATAATAACCTATCTTTCATTATTTAGTTTAGTTTCAAATATGCTTTAAAAATATGCATATTTTTACTTTCCAAGCACTAGAGAATAGGATTATCACCAAAAAAAAGCCCAAAACAAAAAAATGCTCTGGGCTTTTAAACTAACTAACTTTATGAAAAAGTAATCCTCTTCACTATATATAAGACGAAATAAAGCTTATAATATTACATCTATTAAGAAACTTTAACATGTACGGACAATTTTTAACATTTATAAAGTCATTAAATTACAACCTCTAATATCTGAGTTATCAAACCTTCCGAGCACCTCAAAACTACCGTTTTCAAATACCTTGCCTAAATCTTGTGTTGCGATAAACGAGCAAGAATTGATATTTGCCAAATCAATTACATTGATCCCCCCTGTTTTATTTACTTTCTGAACAGTCAGCGGGTCTTCCGCATCTCTAGTTATTACCCTCATCCATGGCGGACATTCAAAAACACCATTTCCTTTAGAATATCCTTGGGATAATAACTCTGTCATTCCGTATTCTGAATGAACTTCAGAAATGCCAAAGCCTTCTTTTAATAACTGATGCAATTCAGGTCGAATAATTTCTTTTCTCCTACCTTTCATCCCACCTGTCTCCATCACTATAGTGTTCTTCAATTTAAACTGATGTTTTTCAATTAAGTCTAGCAAAGCAAACGAAACACCTATTAATAAAATTTTTTGACCTGACTGTTCTAACGCCATTAACTTTTCGCAAATCCCATTCAAATTATTCAAATAAAAACCACTTTCAGAATGTTTCGATTTTTGAATTAAATCATCAACCATATAAACTAAAGAAGATCCTTCTCTCTCCAAATAAGATGGCAATAAAGCTAACACCACATAATCCTCAATATTTCCATAAAACACATTAAAGCCTTTTAAATAACTATCTTCATAAATACTTAAATCAGTCACTTGATGTTTACTTGTCACTGACCCTGTAGTTCCAGAACTACTAAAACTAATTACCGGTGTTTGAGTATTACTGATTATATTATGTGATTTGAAAAACTGAATTGGTAAAAAAGGAATTTCCTCCACGTGCTTCACATCACTCGGATGCTTGTATAATAAATCACAATAAGAGCGATATACTTTATTGTTATCAAATTGATGTTTAAAAACTGCTAACGCAAGTGCATCAAACGCTGCTGTTGATTTTATATTAAATATTTGTTCCTGAAGCATTTTCAAAAGTAACAAAAAAAGCATGCTTTTAATAAGGCATGCTTTTTAAAATTTATTTTTATTCAATCAATTAATTGATAATATCAAACCCAGTATATTTCACTAAACATTCTGGTATTTTAATTCCTTCTGCCGTTTGATAATTCTCTAATATCCCAGCTAATACTCTTGGTAAAGCTAAAGAACTACCATTTAATGTATGAGGCAAATGTTTTTTATTATTTGCATCCTTATAACGTAATTTCAATCTATTTGACTGAAAAGTTTCAAAATTTGAAACCGAACTAATTTCTAACCATCTGTCTTGAGCTGTTGAGAATAATTCAAAATCATACGTCATTGCAGATGTAAAACCTGTATCTCCACCACACAATCGTAATATTCTGTATGGTAACTTTAGTTCAGCTAAAATATTCATTACATGTTCTTTCATTCCTTCCAAAGCATCATAAGATTTTTCAGGATGCTCAAAACGAACAATTTCTACTTTATCAAACTGATGCAATCTATTCAACCCTCTTACATGTGCACCATAACTTCCAGCTTCTCTTCTGAAACAAGGTGTATAAGCTGTAAAACAAATTGGTAATTCCTTTTCAGAAATCAATTCACCTCGCATTATATTGGTAACCGGAACTTCTCCAGTTGGTATCAAATACAAATCATCTTGAGCATCATGATACATCTGCCCTTCTTTATCAGGTAGCTGTCCAGTAGCGATAGCAGAAGCTTCATTCACCATGTGTGGCACCTGAACTTCAGTATATCCAGCATCAACATTTTTATCTAAAAAATAAGATATTAACGCCCGCTGTAACCTTGCTCCTTTCCCTTTATATACCGGGAATCCAGCTCCAGATATCTTATTTCCTAATTCAAAATCAATGATGTCGTATTTTTTCGCTAACTCCCAATGTGGTAATGCACCGTCATGTAACTTAGGGACTTTTCCTGCAGAAAAAACCTCTTCATTATCTGCCTCACTTTTTCCTGCCTTTACTAATTCATGAGGTACATTTGGAATAGTATATAACAAGTCCGTTAATGCTTTTTGCGTAGCATTAACAACCTCTGTCAAGTCCTTAGTAACCTCTTTTAATTGAACTGTTTTTTCTTTTAAAAGATTTGCCTTTTGAATTTCCCCATTTTTAAACAACATTCCAATTTCTTTGGACAGTTTGTTAGAATCTGCTTGGGTATTATCAAACAATACTTGCGTACTTCTTCTTTTCTCATCCAAAGTCAACACTTCTTGTAAAAGTGACGCAGCATCGAAATTTCTTTTTTTCAAACGCTCCACAATTAACTCAGTGTTTTCTTTAATAAATTGTATTTGTAACATTGCTAATTATTTTAAAAAAACAAAAATACATATTTTGAATTGTATACATAAAAAAAACCTCTCATAATTGAGAGGTTTTTTTTAAAGACTCATGTCTAATTATATTTTAAAAGTAACTACTGGTCTTTTCGCGTGATTCACCAAATCCTCACTTATACTTCCGTTAAAGAAATGTGACAACCCTTTTCTACCATGTGTACTCATTGCAATCACATCAGCATTAATTGAATTTCCGAAATTTAAAATTCCTTTTTCAATACTAACATCATTATATATATTTAAAGTATAATCTCCAATACTAACTCCTTCCAAGAAGCTGTTCATACGTTGTTCAGCTTCAGCAGTAGTCATGAAACTAGACGGTGTATTAACCATTAATAAATGCATTTTTGAATTTGCAGTTTTAGCAAAAGTAATTGCATCTAAAAAAGATTTTTTATACTCGTCTGTAAACTCACAAGCAAAAACTATATCGTTCATTTTAAAGCTAGAATCTTCTTTTTTAATAACCAGAACTGGCACATCAGAAGTTCTTACAACTTTTTCAGTATTTGACCCAATTACCATTTCTTTAAAACCAGAAGCTCCACGAGATCCCATTACAATTAAGTCAATGCCTTTTTTATGTGCACTATCAATGATACCTTCAAATGCATTGTTATTTTGTATTGCTTCTTTAACATCAATCCCCTCCAAATAATCTTTATCTAAAAAAGTCTCAAAACTTTTATGAGCCATTTTCATAAAAAACATTGCTCCTGGCAATTCACTTGTTTCATGCATAGGATCAACCATATCAAATGGCAATTCTATCATATGCATTACGTGTAATTCACTATTATATCTTTTCGCTAATTGAGCTGCAACTTTTAAAGCTTCTTCTGAACCCTTAGAAAAGTCTGTAGGGACTAATATTTTTTTCATAAATTTTAAGTTTAGTATTAGTTTAGTTATTGCATAAATATACAAAAATTAGTAGAAAAAAATAGTGTTCCGTAATTAAGTTTCCTAGTTTTAAAAAAAGATGTATATTTGCAACGCATTTTTTATGTAAAATATGATAAATGAGGGGACAGATGTCCCCTCTTTTTATAATCAATATCGATGTTTAAAGAACTAGTAAATAAATTATTACAAGCAGGATTAGATGAGAAACCAGAGTTGTTTTTGATCGATTTTACTATTGATACGGGTAATAAAATAAATGTTGTTTTAGACGGTGACAATGGCGTTACGGTAAAAGATTGCATTTTTATTAGTAGAGCTATAGAGACAAATATCGATGACGAAGAGTATGAATTTTCATTAGATGTTACTTCTTGTGGTGCAACTAGCCCTCTTAAAACAACTAGGCAATACATAAAAAACATTTCTCGAAACTTAAAAGTTGAATTGCAGTCAGGGAACACACTTGAAGGCGAAATGACAAAAGCTAACGACGAGAGCATTATATTAGAATGGGATACTAGAGAACCTAAACCAATCGGTAAAGGCAAAGTAACTGTTCACAAAATTGAAGAAATAGCTTACAGCGATATTGTTGAAGCAAAAGTTGTAATAAAATTTTAATAAGATAAATGTCATGGAAAACATTGCATTAATAGAATCTTTTTCGTCGTTTAAAGACGATAAAATGATAGATCGTGTAACTTTAATGGCCATCTTAGAAGATGTGTTTAGATCGGCACTTAAACGTAAATTTGGATCGGATGATAATTTCGATATTATTATTAATCCGGATAAGGGTGATTTAGAAATTTGGAGAAACCGTGTAGTTGTTGCAGATGGTTTTTCTGAGGACGATAATGAGGAAATTGAATTATCTGAAGCACGCAAAATAGAACCTGATTTTGAAATCGGTGAAGACGTATCAGAAGAAGTAAAATTAATTGATTTAGGACGTCGTGCTATTTTAGCATTAAGACAAAACCTGATTTCTAAAATACAAGAACACGACAACACTAACATCTACAAGCACTTTAAAGATTTAGTTGGTAGTATTTACACTGCTGAAGTTCATCATATTCGTCACAAAGCAATCATTTTGTTAGATGACGAAGAAAACGAAATCATACTTCCAAAAGAAAACCAAGTACCTTCTGACTTTTTTAGAAAAGGAGAAAACGTACGAGGAATTATTGAAAGTGTCGAATTGAAAGGAAACAAGCCAGTAATTCTTTTATCAAGAACTTCTCCGGAATTCTTAGAAAAATTATTTGAGCAAGAAATCCCTGAAGTATTTGACGGATTAATAACTGTTAAAAAAGTTGTTAGAATCCCTGGTGAAAAAGCGAAAGTAGCCGTAGATTCTTACGACGAAAGAATTGACCCAGTTGGAGCTTGTGTCGGTATGAAAGGCGCTCGTATTCACGGTATTGTTCGTGAATTAGGAAACGAAAACATTGATGTAATCAATTACACTGAAAATCCACAATTGCTAATCACAAGAGCTTTAAGTCCTGCACGTGTATCTTCTGTTAAAATAAACGAAGAAACTAAAAGAGCTGAAGTAATGCTTAGACCTGAAGAGGTCTCTAAAGCAATTGGTAGAGGTGGACAAAACATTAGATTAGCAGGTAAATTAACCGGTTATGAAATTGATGTATTTAGAGAAGGTGTTGAAGAAGATGTTGAATTATCTGAGTTCTCTGATGAAATAGAAGCCTGGGTAATTGCTGAATTTGCAAAAGTAGGTTTAGATACTGCAAGAAGTATCTTGGATAAAGATGTTGAAGACATCGTTAAAAGAACAGATCTTGAAGAAGAAACAGTTCTTGACGTTGTTAGAATATTAAAAGAAGAATTTGAAGACTAATTAAATTAGAGTCTTTAA